>ERZ773130.2-NODE-2-length-381438-cov-7.554406_pt1 | contig 381438 bp, 321 predicted proteins | sample MGYA00511919_ERZ773130 | MGnify/ENA primary metagenome ERZ773130 (study PRJEB29015, sample SAMEA2737851) | human gut metagenome | biome: human gut; feature: human-associated habitat; material: faeces | place: China | collected 2012 ...
TCTTATGAATGAAGTCCCGTAATATATGTATACATCCCGTAGCATATTATCTACATGATGCCAGAGTGACACCACCGACAAGAAGTTCAGCAGCCACTGTAGAAGAATCAGTCTGCTCAACCAGGCTAACATTATGATCCACCTTCAAGCTAAAATCCTGCGGCTGGATCAGATCAATTTTTACCACTTTCTGAATGTTCGGAACTGCATTTGATTTTGCTTCAGAATCCGGGAAAGAATTCCCTCGTTTCCGAAGCTTGCTTACCCAGTTGTAAAAGTTGCCGGGGTGAATGTCGTTTTGCTTACACCACTGGTAATCAGACAGCCCGCTTTGGCGGCATTCCATGATCAGTCGAATCTGATCATCTTTACAAACACGTTTGCTCATAATGATTGCTCTCCTTTGAGATAGAGTGAAATGTTAGCATTTCCTAGCAATCATTATAGATAATAAATGGGGTATTGAAAATCTACCCTGAAATTAGGCGCTTACTTTCAACCTTCTTCTCTGACAACTTATGAATATAAGAAATGACACCACCTCAACCTTTGATTTATCGTCATGGGCGAAGCGATGTCAATACTTTTAAGTTTTGAATAGATTCATTACTTGTAATATGCATCTAAAAAAGCATTCAAAATATAAAGCATAAACATCTCTTGTTGATGTTCCCTTAGATATGGAAGAGCCTCTTAAACGGTCATGCCATCAATTCCTGGCGCTCCCTTGTTTGCCTTAACTCTCTTGTACGCTCTGTTAAAGTTGTCTTTATACAGTATCGCTTCCAAAAGTCTCGGCTGTGCACTGTCTCTTTCTTTCCATATCCGATTGAATGACCTAGACGCTTTCACATACCCTTCATGTTCCGCATTATCTCTTTGCGAACAGCCATTGTTTTCAATGTTTTCTGCCATAGACGGTCATTCCTCCTTTCTCGGTCATACTCAAGACTCCTACTGATTCGGTCCTTCACCTCTCGGCTACTATGACCTCTGCTGACTTCTGTGCGTTCAGCATTGCTTTATGCAATGGTTACCTCTTTCAAGGCGTACCGCACAGACCTCCCTAGGTACCACACGTTTCTTCCTCTCCATCCATCTGCCTCATTTATCATGCATGATTCCGTGTAGTTATTGGGCTTCGATTTGGCGTGCAACCTTACCCTCATGCATAACCTCATATAAGATTTCTGTCCGTCAGACCAGAGATTTGCCCGTGAGTTAGTATGTTCCTCACATCCAGCTTCCTTCAGATTTCATCTCACGATGGACACCCTTGCTTTCGGCTATATCCTTCCCACTACCGGGCGGATTCGGGGCTTTAACCCGTTAGAAACGTGCGCCGCTAGGTGCACATAGTCTAATAGCAGTTGTTGCGGAAATTGCAACAACTGCTCAAAAAGTCTTGATTTTTCATCACTGATGACCCATAGTGAGCATCGGTGTACCCACGGAAACTCGCGATACCCGTGTGCGTAGAAAAATTCATACATGCCCCACCCATTATATAAATACAGTAAAAGTTGTATCAACTCCCTAATAGTAACGCTTTACATATATGTATCTATATTTCCTTGTGGAATATGGAAAATTATTACAAACCACTACACATTTTAAGACAGACACTTAACAAACAAATATGCACTCTCACAATATTAATCTTATATCTATATTTAAATATGTACATAGGGAATATCCCCATGATTCATATTTCCCACATATCCTAATTCAATAATTCTAGAAGAAAAATTTTCAAGTATTTTATATAATTGTTCTACCATCTCTTTAGTATAATAATTTGTTTCTTCGCTTTCAGAATTGAATACACCAATTATTTTTCCACCATATTTAATTGGTAATACTAATTCTGAACGTGTCTGAAAAACTGCACAATAATAATCTTTTTCTTTATTTACATCATCTATTAAAATATTATTTCCTGTTACATACGATTTTGCCATAAGCCCGTCCATAGCAACCAAGCGATATCTTTGTTTATACAGCACAATATCATCTGCAAACACCATTAATCCTGTTTGATGGCTATCTGTCTTTACTCCTAACGCAATTTGATTATAATCAGTTCTCGTTACATTATGTAATCTCTCAATAGCATTCTTTAACAAAATATCAAATCGGTGGCACATATCAAAGATATTCAAACAGTAATCTGGATATATCCATTCAATTAATTCTTTAAAATCATTCTCATACAACTTCTGAAAATTTTTACCATTTTCATCAGACAAAAACTGTAAAAATTCTCCCATATCCTTTCTATATATTTGTCCAATAATCTTAAGATCTTTTGTTGCTTCACTAGTTGCTTCATAATCTCCTATATTACTCATCATTTGCTGTAACTTATCAAACTTTTCTTTCCAAAACCCAATATATTCAAGTCTTGCCTCAGCACCTCCATAAATATTGGGTCCTATTTTTTCAGGAATATTTTCGCCATAATACTTTCTTTCATTTTCACTCAACACAACAAACAATAATTTATCTTTATAATGATGGTCCTTAATTATTTCCCCTACTTCATACATACACGCTTGTCTCTTTAAGTATGTATCACTTACAACAGTTAGAACATAATCATGTTCTTGAATTGTATCCATAAATTCCTTAAAGCTATCTTTATACTTTAACCCTGTATAACGTGAAACCTTAATCTTATCTTGCAATTTTTCACGAATCTTGTCTTCAATAATATCCACTATAGGTGTGTCACACTCCGTATATGAAATAAACAAAGTCGATAATCTTTTTGCTTCCTCTATTTGTCTTACTTCTACACTATTGTTTTGAAAGCAATAATATACATTATCCACTAATATCTTTTGTTTCGCCCTCTCAACTTTGATAACAAAAATATTTTTTCCTGAAACATTAACATATCCGTATCCAAATTGACAAGTGCCATCTAAATTCTTGTCTACAGAATTCATAATAGATTTCATATCAAATGCAAGCTGAAGACCCTTTGGCTTCAATAGCCCATTATCCTTTTCAACCCCAACTAATATATACCCTCCATTAACATTGGCTAATCCACATATGAATTTTGCCAATTCTCCTGGGCGTAGTTCCAAGGCTCTACATATCAAATTTTCAGTCACACTATTGCATATAATATTTTCAATTTCCTTTTCATTTAGTCTCATGTTATATTCCTCTCAGCGGTATTCTATTAAGTCCGGTTAGTTTAATCATCTTTCCAAATGTGATTTTCTGTGGTTCACTCTTTCCATCCTCTACCCATAGTTCCCAATCCATTGTATAATCCAGCAAATCTTTTTCTGTCTCATAATATATTCGAACTTCTCCACCATCAGACGGGCGTGCCAATAAAAAGATTTCTTTTCCATCTTTCTTTATGATAAATATTGTATTGGCTATTTGACGCATTTCAGTAATGTCATACTCTTCTTTACTATTTAAATGCAAAAGAATATTATTTTTTGACCGCTCTAATATAGTTTGAAGATACTCATATGTACCTGCATCATGCTTTGACTTTCTGATATACTTACTTGCAAAATCCGGGTAGGAGAAGGCTTTTTCCAGTGCATCTTCAGAATCAATTCCCAATTGTAGCAATACCTCTTCTGTTAATTCAATTCTATCATCACTAACTTCGGTACATTGTTCCTGACTTTTGCCAATAAGCTCCTCCAACTTTTCCGGACTGGATATGTTGTACTTTTCCATGAGTTGATTAAATGTCTCTGCCTGCTTGATAGTTCTAGCAATTTCTTCATCGTCATAAAGATAATGCTTGTTTTCACACAAATTTGGCAAAATGCTCCTTGCCTTTTCCTCATTGTCACATATCCACACCAATAATCTTTTAAAATATGTTCTTACTTCCTCCTCTTTAGAAGTTCTGTTTTGATTAACATATTTTATAATAACCTGAGATACATCTATATCATTTTTCCATCGGCTTTCCGGCAATTCCAAATAAATGTTTTTCATAAGCAAGCCTGACTTGATGTCATATCCTGCACAAACAGCTAAATCTTTTAGCGTTTCATCCATTTCATTGTCCAAAAATATGTCATCCTTTATCATGAACCTACCATTCTGATTCGGTAAGATCGGCTTCGTAGATTTATTTATAAGATTATCATAGCCTTGTCCTAAAACAAATTCTACAAATTGTGCCAATAATCTCACTGCTTCATCAAAAGATATTTCCATATATTCTGCAAATTTCTGAATACATTCACACTCACTAATTCGGTCTGCCACACGAGTTATTGTATGTTTCAATGCATCCTGCAATATTCTCTCAGAAATTACCGACACCTTTATCATTTGATTATCCATTTTCAAAATTGCATTTGCAAATTGACATATTTGCCTATGTATTACTAATCTATCATTTTCCACTGTATACATATATGCCATACGAAACAATACATTGCTTTTAAGTTCCTTCTCTGCATCATCCAACTTATCTTCAATAAGTTTTAAAATCTGCTCATTACCATATTCTTCGAATTGAAACCAATCTCTGTTTCTGAACTCCAAATCAAGCAACCAATCCCTACAATCAATTCCAAGAAACTTTAGAATCTCCTTATATTCATTTAAGATATCTTTATCAAAATATAAATTTGTCGTGCAAGAAAATATACCATTTTGATTTGGAATAATATTAATCCTCTCTGACGCAATATATGTCTGAAAACTTTTATTCTCTTCTATCAGATTAAAAAACTGCGATAACCATGAATGCCAATCAGTTCCTCTCATGTATTCCTGAAGTTTTACAACATTCCCATACTCCTCTATCTGCTTTGTCAATGATTTAAAATTGTACTTATTACAATTATTCCACAGGGAATTATACCAATTGTGCATATCTTCCCTACACGGAATCTTTTCTGGCATTATAACACTAAGCAAATCCCATTCTTTTTCACGTATTTCCTCTTTGGATTCAGAAATTATAAATACCTGTTCATATTCAAAATCATCTTGCAATGCCATCATTGATCCATTACCGGTACAGATAATCGGTGTGTGCAAAATAGTATACTTACAATTATTGACAATATCCTCCAACCATTCATTGTCATACCAATTTTTGCTACCATACAAATTGATTTTTGTTATGTTATAGATTCCGTTCCATCTTTTCTCTGCTACATACTCTAGTAACTTTTTATATAATTCACATGCCCTTTCAATAATATCTCGATTTTGCTGTATTTCATCATCAATCTTTGACCTTGACTGACATGTCAAAAAAATGCCATCTCTGGGTTCTGTCGGATTAAAATCTCTGGCACAGACTAACACTGGAAATGGGAAATCTTCTGTTCCGATTAAAGGGAAATCGCAAAACAACCTTGATTGCCGCTTTGCATAAGGCATGATATACCATCCTCTTTCTCCGCCTTCTAAAGCAATAGATATTGTTGTATTCTCTTCTGTTAAATTTAAAATATATATCTTCTTAGTTTCTGTACTTGATACATATATGATTTCATGAACTAATGAATTAGCTAAACCACAATTGTATTGCCTGCTATATTTATAATTTTCTCCTGTAGCTTCAAGTGTAATCTCCTCTATATCACTAAGCATTGACAAGACAAATGGTGCTGACACTCTCAAATTCTCAATCCCTTGCTGAGCCACCTCAATCCCATCCTCATCAAGTTCGTACTCAAATATGGTATTATATGCATATTTATCATAGTCACTTACCAGCATTGACTGACATTCCTGCAATTGACTCACAGCTTTTTCCAATGCCGCAATAATTTCTTTTTTATCATGACCAGTTCTATCCAATGAAATCCGAAAGCGAGAGTAATTCTCAGGTTCTGTCTCTAAAATACCTGATATATTAACTATCTCTGATAATAAATGTGTTGTCAGAAATCCTGTTCCAAACTTCCCACTGGTTCTTTCCGTTTCATCATCTCTATCCTTTGATGAAGATTGATTGATAAGTGACATGACATTTGCAAGAGAAAATGCTCTTCCATTATGTCTGAAAATAACCCTTTTATTACTTTCATCTAAATCAATACGAATTTTTACCTTGCCGCTATCATTGCAAACATCCTTTGCATTTTGACACAATTCCCAAATCCATCTCTTAACGCTATCCTCATTATTGTTATAACGTTGTCTCTGAAGTAATTGCAATATACGATTAGCAGCTCCTGTTCTCAATGAATTATTATCTTCTTCTTGTATATTTCTTAGAAATTGTTCTTTATCCATATCTTCTCCCACAAAAAGACCTCATGCCTTTTTTAATCGACATGAGGTTTCAATACATTATAAATCCGTTCTATTATCACATCGATTTCAAACTGTTATTATATTTGTATCAATTATTCAACATATACACCCAATTATTGATACTTTTCCACACCTTCAATACTTATTTTCTCATCATAATCAAAAACAATTCCCACGCTATATTTTGCTCTTGTAATTGCAACGTAAAATTGAGACTTTGTTTTCGGTTGCAATGTCTTTGAATGGTCCTTCATCCAGCTTCTCATTGTTCCAGTTGGATAAATCAAGACTCTATCATATGTTAATCCTTTAGACTCACCCATATTTATTACTGCATATCTATCATTCACTTTTACTGTTCTCTTCTCCCTAAGTTGCATTGGCTTAAATTCTTCTAAATATGCATCAACATCATCTGGTCTTACTAAAAAAACCCCGTCATGCCCTGTAACCGCAAATTGCTTTGTTCCAGTTTCACCATATTCTTCATACAACTGCGATGAATATGAACAAATACTTTGGTTATTTCTGTAAGAATCATTCAAAGTCTCTTTATCAATAATGCAACCTGGTTTTTTGCACTCAGTTTTAATAAATTCTTCTATCTTACCATTTGCATATTTCTTATACTTTGCTTCGTTATGCGTATGATATGTTACCTGTCTGGGGTCTCCTACCATTGTCACATCACACTCCGCTTGCAACAGACTTTTTATGATGTCTAAATCATATCCCGCTAAATCTTGAATTTCATCTACATATATCTTAGGATAAATCCTGCTAATTCTTTGCGAAACTCTGCCTTTAGTTTCCTTTTCACAACGGCATACAAATTTTGCAATCTTATCTGAATACATTTTCATCCCATCCGTGAAATAGAATTTTCTATAGTCATCTTCTGCAAAATATACCGGACCATATTTCCCATCATATTTTTTCCCAGACTTTTCATTGACTAATATCATGCCGTTAACCTTATCATCTAAGACCACTCCCTGAAATGGTCGCACCCCGTGCTGCAAAAGAAAAGAGTACCATGTTTGTATGGTAACATTATGCGGAACAAAACCATTGAGTTCTACAATTTTTTTTCGGATTTCCAATTCATTAGCAATAGTGTATGTTGTTATTAATACACTGTCCGATTGTTGCATCGCTTGTCTGACCAAATATGTAGTTTTACCAGATCCTGCAGCCGCAATTATCAATCTATTTACCATCTGATAGCCTCCAAAATATATTCCGGTATTTCTATCTGTTCAGAAGATTCGAATATTCTCAATGCGCATTCTGTTTTGTTATGCTTCATAAATTTCCTCAAATCATCCTCATTTGTATAATCAGTACCGAAAATTTGATTTAACTTATCTAAGCCATTAACTTTCAGCAGTTTCGGTTCCAAAGTATTGTAATTATAATCACTCTTGCCAATCTTAAGTGTCCCCGTATCCACAACGTCATCAACACATATCTTTATATATTCTTTCCGCTTTGCACCTATATAATTTGCATACTTTTTGTTAATAGCTGCCATATCACCATCGTTATCTGTAACAACTGCAATTTTTGTTTGAATACAATCTGCAATCTCAAGGAAACGCAAAAATGATACACCCACGGAAATCACTTCTATTCCATCCTCTATCGGCAAACGCCCATCATTAAGTTGCATATATGCTTTCTGAATCACCAGTTCATCCGAATCTCCTTCACACAAGATGGTTTTCTTACATAAAATCATTCGTAACGTATCATAACCAGCCACCTTCTTAAAGAAATTATATGTATCTTCCGGCAACTCAGAAAATCTTGTAATTCTCAGGTTATCAAGCAGCATCACTTTTCCTAACCCTAACTTATTTGCAACGAAACTACTATGCGTTGAAATAAGTATTTGTTTTTCTGCATATTGTTCCGAAATACATTTAATCAACTGATTCAATCTTGTATGTGACAAATGATTTTCTGGTTCTTCTAACAAAATAATACTTGCATTTTGCGAAGTACGTTTTGCTAATGCCAGTTCTGTCTTAACAACACATTGCTCTCCTTTTCCTACATAATGAAATGGTATCTCATCCAATTGTGTAACAAGACTATTTTCCCAAGCATTCTTTGTAACCAATTCTACAGATAACGCAATCTTTTTGTCTGTCAAACTAGCATCTTGATTTATTTTATTATTAATAGCCTCTATTGATGGATCATTAATAAAAGTATCCCTCATTTTTCTATGTGCTTGTGCAATAGATGTTATATCTTCCGGTTCCAATGAGCCTTTTATAATTCTCGACAAATACAAATCATTTCCACTTTGATATCTATATTCAGATGAATCAATCAAACATGATTTATAAGGTATGCTACGTGTTGTAATTATATCTCTGGCAAAGGTTGTCCAAGTGATATCATAATATTCAATCGGCAAGCTTTTAACATCTCCCTGTTGGACTAATGCTTCATATTCATCTGCATATTTGTCATTAAATGCAATTTTGAAACAAAATCCTTCTGCACTGTTATCTTTATCTGAATTCGCATCACCATTCATCAAAGGATTTTCAGCCCCACCAAAGAAAATTTCTATTGTTATGTATGGAAGTTCAATAGGGGCTGTATTTAACGATGTAATATACTCATCAACTGCCTCTTTATTAAAAATATACTGTGAAATCTCATTCCATATACTCTTTCCACTAATAATTCCGGTCAGTGCCAAATTTATAGCTTCGAGTATTGTTGATTTCCCTGCTTCATTATCTCCAACAACAATATTCAATCCTTCTTCAAGAGTAATTTCAAAATCTCTGTAACATTTAAAATTATGAATTTTGGCTTTTCTAATAAACATTCTGTTACCTCCCAATATTTCACATATACAGTTTTGCAAGGAGCTTCTTTTTATCATAAGAATATATGGTGTTTTCACTCTTCGTTTACAATCACTCATAAATCCATGATTTCATTTCTATGCTTTCTTCTAAAATACTATTTCTACCTTCTTTTCCATACCCATCAGCTTCATATATTACCATGTGTATATATTGCTTGTGTTCTTTCCTTTGATACTTTGTAAAATAGATGCCAATGTTATAGAATCCGCTTCCCTTTTTCACTATTTCCTTATCTGGAATTTCAAAATACTTACTATTACAATTGATTCTGTCTTTGACAATTTCACTCATAGGAGAGTCAAATAGAAAAGTGCGATAGATTGATATTGCTTCCTGATATCTAATCATAGCATAGGGTATATTGTATTTATTAACAGCTTTATAACTATACGCTCGAGAATCCATAAACACCTCATACATATGGTCCATTTCTTTATTCGTTAGATTTACTCCCACTATACCTCTAATATCCTGCTTTATTTTTCTCCAATTCTTTTCGATAATTTCCTTTATTTCTTCAGACTCTTCCGTTTTTGTTCTTATTTCCGTATTTCCCAATGGCGATGGCTTATATAATGAGCAGTTTTTCATCTCTGCTTCATTCCAATATGGAAAACCTTCTACAGCTCGTCCTGTATGCTTCCCATAAAGGGTTACTTTACGGGTTACATTCTGCATCATTTCTTCTCCATACATATTTACAATCTGTATAGGATTTCCGCATTCTGGACAAATCGCATACAAAGAAAGTCTTTTATCCTTTTTTGTTCTGTAGTAAGGATACTCATGGCATGTCTGTTTTTCAAATTCATCTACCGAAAGTTTCAGTGCTTTTCCTTTTTCTATTGCAAAAACATCCATATCATCATACCTCCACATATTCAATCTGTCATTCTTCTCTACTCTTTACCAATTCATAAAACTATTAAGTATTGCCATCCCGCCATAGAACAAATCGAACATAAAAATCTGAGATTTCAGAGTTCTACTTGCGTTATAGTATATCAATAAGTAACATATTATCTATTGCTTTGATAAACATTCAACATCTTTACCCTTTCTAAGTCATTTTACGGATTTACATTTTCTACACATATACTGTCTTACCCTTTATCTCCCCCACCAGCTCATGCACCGTCGTACAAGGACACATTTCTGATGGCTTTGTCTTACCCTCTCTTTTACATTGCTCCAGCTTCTGCTGTGCTATCTGAATTGCCTTTTCTTCATCACCAGCTTTGCAAATTTTTCCATACATCTGCTCATCAGCTTTAGAATATTGCTGTTCGGTCTTTGCTTCATATACTCGTCCAAATTCCGAACAACAAGTCCATGAATCCTGGATTGCCGGCATGGAACCAAAGTAGGCATACATCCATATCTCAAAGCATGGATTGGACCAGCCCACTTGTATTCCTTTCTCCTCTGCCTCTTTTATAATCTCATCAAATCCCCGCACTTGATCTCTATCAAACACAATCCAAGGAATACGATATTGTGCATCATAAGCAGTAAGTTCCAAGCATTTATCAATCATGGTACGAGTCTTGGTTTCTACAACTTTTATTACAAGCTTATTCTTTATATCCCCTGGTAACGCCTGATGAAGGCCTGTAAAGAAACAGCGTTCTGTAGCCTCTGTATCCGTAACAATCAAATAATAGCCCAATTCTGGAATCTTGAATTGTTTTCTCTGACCTCTCTTTTTTCTATTACCTGTTCTGTCCTTTTTCGCCATATTTACCCCTCCTTAAATATATCAATACTCTTTAAGGTAGGAATTGCACCATACTTTCCAATCAGGTAATTTTTTTCATAGCTTTCATCCTTACGTATACGGGAACCATCCTCATCCACAAAGTCAGCCAGTGAGTAAAGTGTGGATACACCTCTTTCATCCTTTTCCACAAACCAAATTTCATCACGACGCAGCAACTGGTTCGATAACTGCCATGTATCATGGGTTGTAAATACAATCTGAGCGTGATTGGTATTGATTTCCGGATTCAAGAATGTAAGCAAGAAATTTCTTACAAGTAACGGATGCAAACGAGCATTTAATTCATCAATGAAGAACACACTGCCCTTCTCCAACACTTCCTGCAATTCAGGATATAACGCAAACATCTTCAATGTTCCGGCAGACTCCATTCCCAAGGGAATTTCTGCCATATCATCAGAATCTATCATCTTGTGCAGTGCGTTAATCTTGTATCGCTCTTCCTTACTTTCAGCCTCCTGAGGAACCTTTTCAATTCTAAAATCCTTTATATGTTCGTCAAAAGATGAGAAATATTCTACAACCTTCTGCTGCACACCCTTATCTTCCACAAATCCCTTAGGCAATCTACGGGACATAAAGAAATTAGTAAAAGGATCACCAAAATCGGCAAACTCATTTGCCAGGAACCAATCTCTGACTGTCTTACACTTACCAACCTTAAGCTTTGCACCCAAAGATATAATAAGCACTTGCTTTTCCAATGCCACCTGAATATTATCCCTGCTATTCTTAGGAAAACCAGATAAATCAAGCTCTCCATCTGTAGTTCCACGATAAAATACAGTGCTGTACTTTCTTGCAGTCTTTGCCTTGGAATTAAGCCACTCCTCCGTTACACCATCCTTGTTGACACAGAAACCATAATTATAAGTTCTTTCCGACTTATCGCCAGGTAATGTGAAATACACTTCAAAGCTGGATTCAGCATCAGCAGATGTGGAATCAAACAAGAACGGAGTCGGTCTGAACTCTTCGAACTTTTCATCTTCATCACCATACTTAAATGAATCTGCAACATAATTAGACATATATTCAAAAGCATTATATATATTAGACTTTCCACTTGCATTTGCACCATAAATAGCAGCAGCCGGCAAAAGCTTCTCGCTGCCAACAGTCACCACTCTGTCTGAAAACTCAGTCATTTTTGCCGCAGACAAATCCAAAGTAGCCTCTTCTCTGAATGACTTGAAATTTTTAAAATTAAATTGAATTAACATGATTGCTACCTCACCTTATTTTCTATTTTATATTATATCCATATCCCAAAACAAATCAACGTTTAAATGCGATTTTTTCTCATTTCCGCGTATTCAAATTGGCGATAATAAAAAATCACTTAATTTGTGTATTGTACAAATCAAGTGATTTCATATCATAAATATTCAATCTATATCTTTTTCTGAACGCTATTTCGTATGTATCACATCCCACTCAATCAATGAGATTTCGCAGGATGCTGGTATGCCTTATGCCGCTTTCTTAAATCGTTCCATAACCCGATTCAAAAAACTCCGTTCACATATTCCCGGAACTTGTTATCATCTAATTTCTTTTATAGATTTCTCATTGTGTCTTCTGTAAGATACGCATTTCGTATATCCACGCCAAAATGCATCCTGTTAGGAGGAATATCCCCTAAAACACCTGATATTTATATAGGTGCATCACTTTTTGGAGTCACTTTCTAAAAAACCTCCACTTTTTGACTCACCTATAAATTTCAGCACATATAGCTTCGTATGTACTTAGTCCGTTACATCAGCCATATATATTATCCGCTCTCTGCCACAAAGTACTTTTATATTATTAGCTCTCTTCTACTTCTTTCGTGAACTTTACCTTTCCGCCTATCCCATAAAACTTATCAAAGTATGCCCTTAATCTATCGATGACAGTTTTCTTTTTAGCTGCTCTGTTGCCACCACCGAAACGACTAACAGGAGGCATAATCCTATCGATGTCCGTACCTACTGTTTTAATCTCACCTTCGCGGAATGCATTATCAAGAAACTTACGAGTCTCATCTTCCTTCAATCTTTCTTCCTCGATGATAATTACAAGTTCCTGCTCACGCATTTCGACAACATAATCATGCCACTCAATCATGACATCATCTACTTCATTTATGCCACTGATGAATGCATCAATAAGTTCTTTCTTACTACGAAGTTCCGGACTCGCTTCAATAGCCTTTTTGATAGTAATAAGGATTTCTTTATCCTCACAATGAGCGTCATGGTATTTCTTAACGAGCATAAGAATGTAATCAATGTTAATTTCTATCTGCTTGATTAACTCAACCTCAAATACTACATCATCTGTAATATCTGTGCTTTCACCATTCTCTCTCTTACGTTTCCATTCATCTCTTAAATCTTGGTAACGGCCAAGATAATCCTGCAAATCTCGTTCTGCTAATAATTCCTTTTCTTTAAATTCATCATAAGCAACAAGCAGATTTCTCATGCGAAGAATTGAACCAAATAGAGCAATGAAATCCTTCTGATTCTGTTCTCCCACAATCTGTGGCTCTGAAAGAGGGAACCTACCAGTCAACTCCTCTATCATATCAACATATCCCGGCATCTGCTTTCCATCTACAGATTCATAACCATAATAGTAATCCTTAAAACTCTGCATTAATACTATACCACCAGCATTCTTATCTCCAAATAAAGAAATTGCAGAATCCACTCGCTTCTGAAGATTACGAAAACATACGATATTACCAAATGTCTTGATGCTATTTAAGATGCGGTTGGTTCTTGAGAATGCCTGGATAAGTCCATGCATCTTCAAATTCTTATCTACCCATAATGTATTAAGGGTTGTTGCATCAAATCCTGTAAGGAACATATTTACAACGATGAGCATATCCAGTTCTTTATTCTTCATACGAAGTGATACATCCTTGTAGTAGTTCTGGAACTTGTCCGATGATGTATCATAATTGGTATGAAACATCAGATTGTAATCCTGAATTGCTCCATCAAGAAAATCTCTAGCAGTCTGGTCAAGTGCTGATGTATCCTCCGGGTTCTCCTCATCAAGTATGCCATCCTGTTCTTCTTCATTGGCACCATAACTATAAATTACAGCAAACTTGATAGCCTTTGTAGGATCTTCTTTTATCTGTTTTCTGAATTCCTCATAGTATGCCTTTGCCATTTCTACAGAAGAAACAGCAAAAATAGAATTAAAACCACTAAGTCTCTGTTTCTGCTTAATCTCTTCTACCTTACCTCTGTCTGAAGATGCCACCTCGGAAATATTAGTAAGTGCATTATATACATAGGTCTTATCTCCACGATAAGTCTTCTGGTCAAAATGTTCCAAGATATACCTTGTGACTATAGCGATTCTTTCCGGTGCTTCAAATGCCTTCTTACGGTCAATATCAAGAACCATCTCATCATCAATATCTGGCTCAACTTCCATCGTTTTATGATACTCTACCTTAAACGGCAGTACATTTTTGTCATTGATGGCATCCACGATTGTATATGCGTGTAGCTGGTCTCCAAATGTCTGCTCTGTGGTAGAGCACTTTGGTTTTCTTATAGCTCCCGAATTTATCGGGAATATTGGTGTTCCCGTAAACCCAAACATATAATATTTCTTGAAATTCTCCACAATAGCTGCGTGCATATCACCAAACTGACTACGGTGACATTCATCAAAGATTATTACTACCTGCTTATCGAAAACAGGATGGTCTTTCGTATTCTTCTTGATAAAAGTGGAAAGTTTCTGAATTGTTGTAATAATAATCTTGGACTTGGTATCTCTTAACTGTCTCTCAAGTATGGTTGTTGATGAGTTGCTGTTAGCTGCTCCCTTCTCAAATCGATCATACTCTTTCATGGTCTGATAGTCCAGATCCTTACGGTCTACTACAAATAAAACCTTATCTACGAACCGAAGGTTACTTGCAAGTCTGGCCGTCTTAAACGATGTCAAAGTTTTACCACTTCCAGTTGTATGCCAAACATATCCTCCGGCTGCAATATCTCCGTACTTCTTGTAGTTATGAGCAATCTCGATTCGGTTGAGAATCCTTTCAGTCGCGGTAATCTGATATGGTCTCATAACCATAAGCATATTTTCTGATGTGAAAACACAATATTTTGTGAGGATATTTAAAATAGTGTGCTTTGCAAAGAAGGTCTTTGTAAAGTCAATCAAATCTGTAATTACACGGTTATTGGCATCTGCCCAGAAGGATGTAAACTCAAATGAATTACTTGTCTTGCCCTTCTTGGTGTTTGCTACCTCTGCATCCTTAATGGCATTATACCTGGTACTGTTAGAGTAATATTTTGTGTTCGTTCCGTTGGAAATAACATAAATCTGAACATACTCAAACAATCCATATCCAGCACTAAATGAGTCTCTTTCATATCTGTTAATCTGATTAAAGGCCTCACGAATAGGAACTCCTCGTCTCTTAAGTTCAATATGCACCAACGGGAATCCATTTACAAGCACACTAACATCATAACGATTATCATGTCTTGCACCCTGGTCTGTGGTAACCACATACTGATTGATTACCTGCAGTCTATTATTATGAATATTTTTCTTATCAATCAGAGTAATATTCTTAGTCATATTATCATCGCGCTTTAAGACCTGAACATTATCTTCTTGAATTTTACAAGTTTTCTCAACGGGACCATCATTACCGTTTGCTATGCATTCCTTAAAGAATCTCTCCCACTCGGTGTCAGAGAATTTGTAATCATTTAACTCTTCAAGTTTGGCACGCATATTATCAACCATATCTTCTTCAGTATGTATCTGCAAATATTCGTAGCCCTGTTCGGTAAGCATACAGATGAATTCTTTCTCTAGCTCTGCCTCGCTTTGATAGGCATCGGAGCGTTGTTTCTCAGGCTCATACTGAGTAACAACGGTATTCTCATTAGTCTCCACCACTATATTAAAATATGGCATTTACCCAATCCTCCTATTCTGTTTTATTAAAAGTTAAAAGTGTGTCAGAGTAATACTCATATTGTTTTTTTCTAGCCTCTATTTCTGCTTGTAATTCTTCTATTAATTCGTTAGTCATAGTTGCTAACTCATCTAATGCATCTGCAATTTCCTTTTGTACTTTAACGGGTGGCAACGGAATAACAACTTTTCCCATCAACTTCTTTGAAACATTAAATCTTGTTACTCCACTAGCCGTTTTACTTATTTGTTTTCTCAAGTCAGATGACCTAAATAAATACTTTGCAAAATCAGGATATAAAATTGACTTATCATTAAGTCTGAATATGAAACAAAAACTGTTCAAATACAAATTTTCACTCGGCACACTTGTTACAACCGATGAAATTCCACACTCATCTGGTGTTTCGGAAGAGCCTGTAAAGATAACATCCCCATACTCCAAAGTTCTCTGTTTCTCTCCTAGTTCTATTCTTACTCGGTCTTCAGGATCTAAATCCAACGATGGATTTGAATACACATTCTTATATGATATGAATATCGCATTTCCCTCCTGAAAGTCCGCTTTTGACTTTCCTGTTAAGCCCCCATAAAAATTCCCCAACTCTCCAAGACTTTTATACTCAACACCATTAGGACATAAATCCTCTAATAGTCTTTCAATCTTATTCATTAATTAGCCTCCTTAGACAATATGGCTTTTAACGATTCTCCATTTTCATTTTTCCATGCCACCAAACCATTTGTGCTTGCACCAGTCACAAAATTAGCAGCCGTTGAGGCACTCTTAAACTTTACATCCTTTATAACCTTGTTTCCCTCAACTACGCCCTCTCTATGCTTTGCAATTGAATATGCACCTCTAAATTTCTCTGAATATGCAATCTTCTCTGAAACAATACTTCCCTTTTTTACAGTAACCTCCTTTGTCTTTTCATCATAATCAGCAACTGCATTCACTCCGCTTTTTTTTCTAACTAAAATAATTTTCATTATCGTATCTCCTTTATCATTTCGCTTATTTTGTCTCGTAACTCGTCTTGCTTAACTCTTGACTTATCAATCTGACTTTCAAGTTCATCAATATCAATCATTTCTTTCTGTTCAGTAGACTCTACATATAGTCCAACAGACAGGTTATAATCATGCTCATCTATTTCATCAAAAGATGCGAGATGCACAAAATATTCTATCTCCTTTCTTTCAGAATATGCATTTACAATGTTATCAATATTCTCTTGTGTCAACTTATTATTATTGGTAACTTTAATGCATTCATTTGTAGCATCAATAAAAAGGACCTTGTTATCTGACTTACCTTTCTTCATAACCATAATACAAGTTGCAATTGAGGTTCCAAAGAAAAGATTTGCAGGTAACTGTATAATACAATCCACATAGTTATTCTCTACAAGATACTTTCTAATCTTCTGTTCTGCGCCACCTCGATACATTATACCCGGAAAACATACAATGGCTGCCGTACCATTTGGTGCAAGCCATGAAAGACTATGCATAATAAATGCTAAGTCTGCCTTACTCTTCGGTGCGAGAACACCGGCTGGTGCAAATCTTGGGTCATTAATAAGAAGTGGATTATCATCCCCTTCCCATTTAATAGAATACGGCGGATTCGAAACGATAAGTTCAAATGGTTCATCATCCCAATGCTGTGGATTTGTTAATGTGTCCTCACATTCAATATCAAACTTATCAAATCCGATATCATGAAGAAACATATTAATACGGCACAAATTATATGTTGTAATATTAATTTCCTGCCCATAGAAACCAGTAGTAACTGCATCCTTTCCAAGCATTTTCTCTGATTTCAAAAGCAAAGAACCAGATCCGCACGCTGGATCATAAACCTTATTGATTTTCTTCTTACCTACTGTTCCAAGGCGAGTCAATAATTCAGATACTTCAGGCGGAGTATAAAACTCCCCTCCAGACTTACCTGCATTCGATGCATACATTTTCATTAGGTACTCATACGCATCTCCAAATGCATCAATATCATGGTCTTTTACAGAACCTAAATTCATGTCTGCAATACCATCAAGGAGTTTCACCAATCTTTCATTTCTCTTTGCTACAGTACTTCCCAATTTATTACTATTAACATCAAAGTCATCAAACAAGCCTGCAAAACTCCCTTCTGACTGACTTCCCTTTGCGGACTCCTCGATATGATGAAATACTTTCTCAAGTGTTTCATTCAAATTTTCATCGTTTGAGGCTTTTCTTCTAACATTGCAGAATAATTCACTAGGAGGAATAAAGAATCCTTTTTCTTCCACTAGTCCGTCTCTAGCCTCTTCAACATCTGTATCTTCCATTTTTGAATAATCAAATGTTGTGTCTCCAGCTGCTACCTCGCCTTCATTAATATACGCAGTTAAGTTTTCTGAAATATATCTGTAAAACATGGTGCCAAGTACATAATTCTTAAAATCCCAACCGTCAACGGCACCTCTCAACTCATCTGCAATGGCCCAAATTGCACGATGCAGTTCTTCTCTTTCTTGTTCTTTTTTGTTATCGATTGCCATCGTTAATTCCTCCAATTGTCATTATTTGTCTGCATTTGCACTTTGACCACTTTCAATCCATGCATCTACTTCTGAAATTCTAAATTTATACTGTCTTCCAACCTTATGAAATGGGATAGTCTCTTTCTTTATCCATGAGCGAACTGTGTCTTTACTCACTCCAAGATGGTTTGAGATTTCTTCGAGACTTAACCATCTTTCTATAGTATTCATTCTAACCTCCTAGCTGTCCCAAAATACGGACTCTTAGTTCAATCCACTTCTATGTTTTTCAATCTTCAATTTTTTATAATACGCTTTGAGTCGAAGAAACATATCATATGTTTTTGCACTATTTTCAGTAACATTTTGAATAACACCGTCAAACTCATCCGGCTCTGTTTTCAAATAGTATCCCTCAATAGTAATTTGCCTTCCAAATTGGATTAATTCTTTATTCTCGTCAACCAAGTATGCGTCTTGCTTTCCTTCTTTATGTTCTTTCCAGAAATATTCATAGGCTCCTATAGGTTTAGAATCAATCAGAAGACATCTTTCATTCTCTACTTTTGCATCCTGTCCAATTATCATTCCTGTAATCTCTGCATCTTCTGGTAACTGTAGCACCTGTAATTCTCCATCTTCTACAGAACACTCTTTTGTGTACAACGAAAAAGTAAAGTCTGGTGTTTCTCCCATATCACGCAATATATAATTTAATAAAATTGTTCTTGGGTAGTTTTCTTTTTGTGGATATAGAACTTTGCGCACACCTAAGTTCTTCATCATAAGATACTGAACTGCCTCATTAATGCTGACTACCGTCACATCATCAAAACAAATATAAAGAAAATTTCTAAATGTTTCCTGCTCATTCTTTGTCTTAAATATTCCATCAAGGAACGGCAACAATATTTTATATCTAAATTTCTCCCTTGATAATTTACATAACATATCTAAGGCTTCGAAATGAGTTAATTTTGTAAACGAAGTCTTTTCTAATGACTGTAAAAGCTGGACAACTTCATCTTCGGGCGCTACTGAATAATACTCGGCAAACAAGCATTCTTGAAAACCAGGATCAATATAAAAAATATCAAATTCCTTTTCATACATGATGCAAGCTGTAGAGCATACATCGTGCTTGAAGTTTTTTATATTCATCTTATGTGTATTTTCAAATCCTTTATAAGATTTCATTTGATTGAAATACTCTTCAAAAGAATGACTATCCAATTCAAGGACTCCATCTCTGTATGTCAATGCGCAGAATTCTCTGAACACAATAGTAAACTGTTCTGCATTATCTACACTCTTAAAGACTCTGTCATAGGGTTTCTTATTATCATCATGCCCAGAAACTAAAGCCTCAAATGTAACCTTATAGAATAATGATGGATCCGCATTAAACCTACTGTACTGTGGATATTTCATCGTTACATAAGTTAGCAACAACGGATGAGATACAAAAACTCCGTCCTTCTTTAGGAAACCGTTATTTATATACTCAAGAACTGTTTCTCTTGCTCCAGCCTCTCCTTGATACTCCAGAATCTTATCAATGAGTTCTAAAGATTGCTTCTCTTCAAATGGCCATACATATAATTTCATAAATTGATTTATGCCCGTTAAAGAATCATTCTGTCTTGATGTTATTACGATTTGAACTTTATCGTATTTCGCTACAAAGTCCTTCATTTTCTGGAGAAAAGAATCTATGTCTGTTGGGTCAATCTCATCAAATCCATCAAACAGTAGTTGACATTTACCTGCAAGCAACAAACTGTTTGCATCCTCCACACTAAAACTTTCTCCTGTTGAGGTTACTGTTTCCACAATAAACTGCAAGATTTCTTGACTCTGCTTAAAATGTCTTAATTCTAGAAATATGGGCAATACTCCTGAATTCTCATATTCTTTTGCCGCTGTTAAGAACAGATGCTGCATCATTAATGATTTTCCACAGCCACCACTTCCTATAAGTAGTGTTCTCAAATTATCTAATCCACGATTGCTAAACATATCCCTTAATTTTCTCATATCTGGATTTTCGAGGTATGTACATTTTATCCGTGTTTTATCCGCAAACACCCTTTCCTTCTGGCCAATCGTGTTACACACGAAGAACTTATCCAGCGGAACTTCATCACCACCGATAAGTTTCATTACATTATATCGTTCAGACGCCTTATCAATATATCTTGAGAACTCAGTCTGAATCTCACTTGCAAAATATACTTCTGCGAAGACACTGTCTGCCTCATTCTTCGTTTTCTTACTCTTTGCGAACTCACACATTTGTCTAGCTACAGCAGTTGCCAGCATATGCTTATTGACCTGTTTGCCTCTTGGTATTTTTACATTCAGTTTCTTTGCGATTAGAGGCAAAACCTCATCATTGATATCGCTCTCTAACAACTTAACATATTTTTCTTCACGATAGTCTTTCTGAAACCTCTTCCATACCGCTGGTTTCTGTCCAGTCTTTCCATAAAACCACTTATTGTAGGTACTTATATTATCCGGCAATATCCCATCAGTCGTTTCTTCACTCCAACCTAATGTGATTATGGTTTCAGCGATTCCACCTTGTGAAGTAACAGAGTTCAAACCGAACTCTACAATATTTTTTTCACTTTCTTCTTCAGATATATAAAACGCATTACATATATCACTGTAAATCAAACTTTTTATCCTTCTTTCTGCGTAAAGCCAAAATCCAATAGAAAAGCCAATGGCACGCCAACCAATAAGCCAATACTTCCCCTTGATAAGCCAATGCCAAAGCAATGTAGGAAATTCTGGAAAATCTTATAATTAAACCATAGAGATGAGGTACAGAAACTACTTCTCTTAATCCAATAAATTTCGATTTATTAAAACTTATTCCAACTTATTCATACATAAATAATTATACAGTATGAGGTCGGAATTTACAATCTGAACTTATGGTTTTGTCCCCAGCGAGGACAAGCAAAAGTAGCCCTATCATGAATCTCACTACCTGATCAGTAGTGTTCCGAAGTAAAACGATAGATACACGAAAATAATAGCCAGCGTCATCGGAAGACCTGGTCTACCAAATAGCTGAAATGGTTAATTCCTTTCGGATGGCAGACTACGGTCTTTTTCCTGACTTTCCATTTGGAGTTTTCCATTTTGCATTAATTTGAAGGAGGCTCCTATTATGAAAAAGGAAATAACAGAACAATCAAAAATCATATCACCAAACACTTTAAAAGCTTTATCAGACTTTCCTAAGACCATATACATCAAACCTAATAACAACTTAGATTGGATTGCAATTGTGAGCAAAAAAGGTGAAAACAGAGTGGAGCACATTCTTCGACATACCATTCCTAATGGTAATCGTAGATCCCACGGTGTTTTTAATGGAAACCCTATTACCATGGTAAACACCGCATGGGCGCACAGGCAATTAATTTCTCCTTCTTCTGATGGAATGGGTGGCACAATCTATAATATTCCTTACAAAAATGCTGGATATGAAAGTGGCTATATTAATACAGGTGCCACTTTGAATTACATAACCATCATAACAAGGGAAAATAGTTTAGCCTTAATTACTGCTTTCCCTTCTTTAGGAGATTATCAAAACATTAACAACTATAACTAAAATATTAAAGTAAGCGACAGTTCCAAATCTTGGTTCTGTCGCTTACTTTAATATTTAACACATTTTTATCAAACTATTAATCTTACTTATTACATCATCCCCAAATGCTTAAGCGCATCCTTTATCGCTTTTTCCTTTTCCTCCGGACACTGAGGCTGTCTGCACTCCTCCGACTTAGACTTGTTATAATTCTCGCCCATGTCCAGACCACACATTCGCTTCACCTGTGCAATATAGGCAGTATGCACATTCACACCATACTTGTTCTTCACATATTCCTTAATCTTCTGATAAGTAACCTTTTCGTTTGATAAATAAAAATGTTCTTCGCCCGGCTCCATAATCACTTCAAATCTAGGTGTATCAGTTTTGAGGGATAATTTAACAACCGTCTCAACGGTATTACCGTTTTCCCACAAAAGTTTCCTTATCTCCCGTCCGTCACGATAAATCGGAAAATTAAACTCTATCGACTTCAAAATCCTGTCTGATGTGCCGTTAGGGTATATCTGAATTTCTTTAATCAGATAGGAAACAAGGCTTTTCTTTTCCTCGTCACTTATTATAGCATAAAGTTTGCTGAAGTTCTCCATAATTCTGTAAACATTCTCAAGCGTGATTGCTTCCATCTCAATAGAGCTTCTTCGCAATTTTGCATCTTCAATTCGTTCTTCCAACTCCACTATTGTGTCATACAGTCCATCAAGTCTTATTGTCATATCGTGGATTTTTCGTTCCCGATATTTTGCATCAGCAGGAAGATTGTCAATTTCCCGTTCCAAACGGGCTTTGTTCAAATCAACCTCTTTCAACTTACTTTCATAATTTGCAAGCTCCTTATCTATTTTGCTCGTATCGGTCTGGACACCAAATCGTTTTTTAATTTCCTTTGCAAAGCTCTTATCACTTACTAACTCTCTAATTGCTTCGATAACAAGCGGCTCTATATCTGTTTTTCTTAGCGATGCTTTGTACTCACAATAATGACCACGCTCCTGCTTATTTCTGCCACAAATATAATAGTACACTTCTTTATATGTGCCGTCCTTATTTGTCCAAGCGTGCTTATTGGTATACATCGGGCTTCCACAAAGAGGGCATTTCAACACACCAGTTAAAAGGTGCGACCTATCCTTACCTGTTTTGGACGGTTGCTTTATTCCCGTAGCTACACGCTTAGCGTGAACTTTTTGCCATAATTCCTCGCTGACAATACCTTCGTGCTGCCCGTCCTCTAATATATAATCTTCGGCGTGTACCTGCTTATATTCATTTTTCGTGCCTTTAACTTTTTCTCTTGTTCTTCTACCATAAGCAATTTTGCCACAATAAACAGGATTGTCTAATATCTGCCTCACCAGATGACCACTCCAATTTTCCAAAGTACCATTCTGTCGGGGTATTTTCTTTATTCCTTGCAAATTAAGATATTTAGCGATACCGCCGTACCCTATATCCGAGCCTGCAAATTTCTCAAATATAATGCGAATAGCCGCCGCTTCACTTTCTTCTATTAAAAGCTGATTGTCTTTCAAATAATATCCATACGGAGCAAATCCGCCATTCCAACCGCCTTGTCTTGCTTTTTCTCTGCGACCATTCATCGTCTGCTCGATAATATTCTCTCTTTCAATTTCAGCAACAGCAGAAAGGACAGATATTAACAGTTTGCCGCTTGTCTGTGATGAGTCAATCCCTTCTTCAATGCAAATCAGATTTACGCCGTAGGATTGCACATACTCTAATGAATTTAATATGTCTGCTGCATTTCTGCCAAATCGGGAAAGTTTATATACCAGAATATAATCTATTTCCAATCCATTCCCAATATCAGAAAGCATTTTCTTAAACGCAGGGCGACCCTCAATAGATTTTCCCGACTTTCCTGCATCCTCATAAATGCCGACAATCTCCATTTCTTCTCGGTCTGCAAATCGTTTTAATCCGTTTTTCTGACCCTCAAGGCTATATCCATCAACCTGCATTTCTGTACTAACTCTTGGATACAGAACGCACTTTTTTCCTTCTCTGTTCATATTGCACCTCCATAATAAATATAGGAAAATGTTTCTATGTAAGGTTGCGTATTTCTACGCAACACAATCTAAATCCTGCAAAACTGACTGCCCGTACTTTTCTACGATTTGCACCATCACATTCATAAATTTGTCAAATCGTTCTTTCTCGTCACATTTTTGTTCAAGTTGGCAATCTGCACCATTAGATACTTTTACATCTTCCATCTGTCTACCTCCGCTAAATTAAAACGGCTGTACCTCAATTATAGAAGTACAGCCATCAAATGACCAATGTGCGAATTTCTATGAAATCATCAATTTGTACCTTTTAGTATGTTCAGCGAAACGCTAATGGCAAGAGCCTTATCAACTCTTGCCATCTCACTTTCGGAAAGCATACCGATATATTCCTGTAAACGCTTCTTATCAATAGTACGTATCTGTTCAAGCAAAATAATAGAGTCCTTGTTAAGACCCTCAAAATCTCTGATAGCAGTATGGGTGGGCAGCTTTGCCTTTGTGTGTACTCGGCTCGTGATAGCGGCAACGATAACCGTGGGGCTATGCCTGTTTCCTATATCATTAGAAATGATAAGTACAGGGCGTGTACCTCCTTGCTCCGAGCCGATAACGGGGTTAAGTTCTGCGTAGTAAATATCCCCACGCTTAATCGTTTTCTCCATTTGTTTGACCTCCTATCTGAATTTAGGCAAGAGATTTCTGCCTATGTAGGCAGCCAAACACAAGGAAGTATTTAAGGTCGGGAGAGCATAAAACAAAACTCTGTTTCCATAGACCGCCTTGCGTTTGGCTTTATGATAGGAGCATTTCAATTTGTCCTCGACACCCCGAAATGCAATGCGTTATAACACGCAGGGAAGTCGCCAAACGGTCAGCAGCTAACTGACGCCACGGGGATTCCACCCCAACTGTCGTTCTGACAGAGCCGCCCTCATTGCCTGCGACGGTTTAATCACGCTCGGACTATGACTGGACGGGAGTACCATTATGCTCTTTGTGGGTTATGGCGAAATCGGGAGCTGCCCGATATTTTGAGTCGATAGTTACTCGCTCACCACCTTTCAACGCTTTCTGCTAATCGGCAGGTCTTGGCGTATCGCTACACACGCTTATGCTCATCACAATCACAAAGAGGAAGTATTTGGCGAATGGGTATTCAGTTTTCAAGGTGCAATCCCGTTTTCGCCACACAAAGGAAAACAGGCAAAGGTTTTTATCCCTTCACCTGTTTCCACACTCAGAAGCTATAAGTAGCCCCTAAAAATCAAAAGTTTTTTAATGCAAGGCGAATTTTTTCAATCGCCCTGTCAATAGAACGCTTGATAGGCATTTTCGTACAGCCCTCCATAGCTCCAATCTGCTCATAGGTTAAGCCTAAATCGAAGTGGAGCATAAACCGCCGCTTTTGTATTTCGGGCAGTTCCATAATTGCTCGGTTGAGCCGTTCCATTCGGATATTATCGTTTACCGCATCGTCAACAGGCTTTGGCTTATGTACCACCCGTCTGCAAAGCGTTTCCTCGGTCAGTTCCGATTGCTCCAAATGCCTTTCATCAGACCTGCGAAGATTACGCTCACGCTTGATAAAGTGGCAAAACTCCATATAAACAGCCTTTGAAACCTCTGTTTCTCGGAAGTTACCCTGCCCATCTGTAAATGCTACAAAGTAGCGTTTTCTGCCGTCCGTTTCCTCGAAACGGATTGTATAGGGATTTGTGTTGTCAAACACTTCTGTTTCCTCCAATCTGAATTTTTTGAAAAATTCAGATTGGCAGGCGGTGAACGGCATCCAATGCCAGAATTAGGCTTGTCCTGCGTTTTTACAAAAAGCGACACGAAAAAATCCGCAAAGGCTGTCAAGCCAATGCGGATATAAGCATAATCACTTCTATTTTGTAGAGATTTGACATCTACTTTCGAGGTATAAGAGTACCACGCCCAAGCAGGGATTTTTTTAACAGGTTATCCTCGCTTATTCGTGATACTATGTAAATAGTTGCCACTTCTTATAAACAGCGGCGTGATGGTATTAGACCAACACATAAAAAATCCCTCCAAACTCAAAACGGGTTTAGAGGGGCATTCATTTAAGCGTGACAATACAGCCCACCAAAAGCACCGTTTTTTTTATTCGGTGGGCTTGTCCTACCTGTGATTATATAAAAACAGAGCCGACAAACTGTGATTTCATTTCACAAGTTCATCGGCTCTGCGTCTTAGCGTCTGGCTCTACAACTGTTATTTTTTGTTTTGTCACATTGATTACACTTTCTTGTTTACACTTCGGACAGAACAAAGGAAAGTTTATCAACTCTGTATCTTTTCGTATTTTAGTTCGAGTTTTATTTTTGCAAATAGGGCAATACACCCATTCCATATACCTCAACCTCCATTCTATTCCAGCGTATCTATATATTCCTCTAAACACATTCCCTGAGAATATATTTCCAAAGCGGCTTCTTTTCCAACATATCTATAATGCCAAGGTTCGTTTATGACACCAGTTATATCTGTTTTATCTGAGGGGTAACGCTTTATAAAGCCATATTTATGAGCATTTTCCGCAAGCCAGCTATATACATCATCACTTGAACTTTTTGTAGTGTCAGCATTTATATCAACCGCAATTCCTAACTGATGTTCACTGGTTCCAGGAATTGCCACCCATTGCTCTGCAAGTTTTTTCGCTTCGGACTTCGATTTTCCTTCATTTTCATACGCTTCTATCTTTTCGTCCAATAGCTGCTGTTGTTCTTCCTGCGTCCTATATCCCTCTCTGACAAATAAACCATACCCTTGCGCCCTTGCGTCATTAAACATTTCCTGCAATTCTGGATAAATTCTGGAATCTACTTTTTCCCCATTTGATAATTCTGTAAGTTCTACTTTATAATCATCAGGAATATAACTATTGCGATTTACAAGAATCAGATTCCAACCATTATCCCCACTGGCAACATGATGTGTTATGTTATCAAGAGGGAGTAATGTAAAATCTGAATTAAGTACCTTGCCTGCCATCATACACAAGATTATTAAAAACAGCAGGCTAAATAATATTTTCACTTTATAGCTTTTTCGTCTTGTATATCGCTTCATTTATTTTATCTCCGTTTTTTTGTAGACCTTATACAGTATAGGTAGAAGAATCAAGCATATCACGGCATATACAGGAACAATAACGGTTGCTATTGTTGTTACTTTACCTCCCAATGTTACAAGTCCAGCTTCTTTAATATCCAAATAAATTTCTAATAACTGGTCAGGGAAGAAAGAGCATAATCCCGGTAAAGTAATAATTCTGCTTAAAAACGGAAATGCACATAATATAATAAAGGGTACAATGATTGCAGTTGGTGTAGAACGTGTCAGAGCCGAAGCCAGCATTGCTAACATGGAAGCGAACAATGTGCCAATATAACCACCTGCCACAATCAGCAAATATGCCTGTAAAAATGTCACATTATATGCACTTCTCCATAAATCTAACTGAATCGGACAGTTTGCTCCATCTGTTCCCAACACCGAAAGGACAATAAACGTATATAAAAATACAAAAGCTGCATAGAAAGCTGAAACAATCGTAAGACCCGCCCCTATTTTTGATAGAACACCTTTATTTCTTCCTAATCTGGTTGAAAAGAAAATGGAATCCGCTTTTGTCTGAAATTCGTCTGAAAATATTCCAGACACAAAAAAACCTATCACTAATGCCAAAATCAGTATAAATGTTGATATGTTTTGCAGTAATGCTGACCAACCGTCCATATATTCATAATAAAAAGGTGTATCTAAATTTTCATATTGCTGAATCAGAAAACTTTTTTCTTTTTCTGTAAATGTTTCTTCTCCAGAATCAAGATATTCTTTTAAAGTAGAAATTCTTCTTTCATAGACAGTGCTGGCTTCATCATCAGAAATGTTATCAATGGCAAAATCATTATAATCTCTGTATTCGCTAAACGCATAATTGATAACATCTCTGATTGTTGAAATCCCCTGTTTCTTTGCAAATCTCTTATTTTCTTCCTCAATGCTATCTGATGATGCTTCATTGTTAATACTTCTGTTTTCTTCAAGAACGTTTTGGAAAACGTCCTCCGTCAGGTAGCCTGACCATTCGTTTTTGGCTTCTCTAAGGTTTTTTGCTGCCGAAATACCTGTTAAATGATTCCCGCTTTCGTCAACATACTCAACTCTGTTAATCGTTAAAATACTGGTCGCAATAAGTATCACAAGCAAAACTATAATTGTTATCCTGTTTTTAGTTTTAGAAAACACCTTTTTTATTTCAAATCGCAGCATTTTCATCACCTGCCTTCTCTCCAAAATAATATAAGAATACATCTTCTAACGAAGCTTCTACGCTTTGGGCATTTACAAATGGTTTTTCATGGGAAATAATTCTTAAGATAACACCGTCTGCTTCTGATTTCATATTTGAAATTTTATACTTTTTCATAAAATCAGATACCATGTTCTTTTCCACAAAACATTCCCAGACCGTTTCCGTCATAGAATTTATTATTTCGTCTGCGGTTCCTTTGTGCATAAGTTTTCCGTCTTTCATCAACAAAATTTCATTGGCTATATATTCAATATCAGAAACAATATGTGTGGATAATAATACTAATCTGTCCTCTGAAAGTTCGCTAATCAAATTTCGGAATCTAATTCTTTCATTCGGGTCAAGCCCTGCCGTCGGTTCGTCAAGTATCAGAATCTTCGGGTTGTTCAACATAGCCTGTGCAATTCCTGCCCTGCGCTTCATACCGCCAGATAATTTTTTCATTTTTTTATTTGCTACCTTTGAAAGACCAACCTTAGCAATTAACTCTTTTACACGTTTTTTTGCGACAACAGGACGGATTCCTTTCAAGGCTGCAATATAAAGTAAATAGTCCTCTACGGTAAATTCGGGGTAGAATCCAAATTCCTGCGGCAAATATCCCAACAGTTTACGGTATTCGCTATCCATACTAAAAATATCTTTCCCATTACAATATATGGTTCCGCTTGTAGGCTTTAGTAAGGTACACAGCATTCTCATCAAGGTTGTTTTTCCTGCTCCGTTTACGCCTAAAAGACCATATACACCGTTTGTCATAGTAAGGTCTATATAATTTACAGCCGTAAAATCACCAAATTCTTTTGTTAAACCATCAAGTTCTAATTTCATCAAGTGACACCTCCAAATATTGATTACAGTTCTTTAAAATACGGCATGCAGTAAGAATAAGAAAAAGTATTGTTGCTCCCAGTAAAGCTAACCAAACAGGAATAGTTACCATTGTATATACATTTTCATTCAAAACAACAAAAAGCCATACTGCACTCCATATAACGCACAAAATAATAGCAACTGTTTCACTGAATGAATATTTACTGCATAAGATTCCAAAACAGATACCAGAAGTAACACAAAGCGGAAAAAGAAATTGAACAACTAATTCTGACAACCCAATGTTCAACCCTGCCGAAGCGGTTCCTAAAAACAGAGTAATCAAAAAAACATCTGTAACGCCAAATAATAACATGCGCGCTGCATATACTTGTTTAAGCGAATAATATGAGGCTGCTTCGATTTCCATGCACTCACATGACCTGTTTTTCCACAATTCGGGAATAATAAGGATTACAAACAGTGCCGCTGCTACACCCATGCTTCTTTTAATATATATTTCATCATGGATAGAACTTAAGGCAATCCATAACGCTACCAGAAGCATAAATTGAAGAACCCACCATCTTTTTTGTATCACACGAAGCTGTGTCCATAAAAATTCGTGGTAAGAAAGCGTTCGTTCTTGTTCTGCCATAAAAAAGGCATTTTTTGATTTACAGATTGTTTCCTGTATTTTTTCTTCTTTAGATTTGACTTGTACAGATTCCTTATACATTTTCATTCTTTCTTCCAAATTCATCATATTCCTCCTTTCTCAAAACTTCCTCCAACTGAATTTTCGCCTTTCGTAAACGATATTTTACCAGAGGAAGTCCTATTTGTAATGTGTCGGAAATCTCTGTAAGTTTTAACTCTTGAAAATAATAAAGTGTAAGTACTTCACATAATTCAACTGGTAATTGCTTTAAAGCCTGCTCTACCAAAATTTTATTCAGAATATTTTCCATTTGGTTTTCTTCCACTATTTCATTTTCTTCCAGAGGTATCTCCTTTATTTTCTTCAAATAATCTTTACACAGATTGCTGGCTATCGTATATAAGTAATTCAAGGTTTTTCCCCTATAATGATAATCAGATAATTTTGAGAAAAAATGTACAAAGGTTTCCTGTGCCAAATCTTCTGCATACGTTTTATCAGAGCAATGATAATGACAATAGTTTAAAATGTCTTGATAATATTTGTGGACAAATAAATCAAGTGCATCATCATCACCTTGTTTCATTTTTCTGATTAGTAGAAAATCATTTTGCACAAAATCCTCCTTTCCCATTATTAGAAGTTCAAAATCTTTATCCCGTTCTATAATGTATAACGATTGAAACACATAAAAGGATAGTCCAAATCAAAATTTTTATTCTCGAATTATGTGAATGAACTCAAACACGTTTTATTATTATAACTATCTGAGCCCATGTCCTCAACTATATAAATATGAATTTTTATCTCTTGCAATAGGATATTTTATCTCTCGTTACAAGAGATTTCGCATCGTTTAATCAGAAGCCACATCTCTGTAAAATATAAAGGTAAGATTTTCAGAGGATAGGTGGTGAGCTAATGGACGAAAGGAACAATCATTTTGACTTTGATTTCACGCCGATTGGGCAGGCAATTAAAAAAGCCCGTGAAGCCAAAGGGATGACAAGGGAGCAGCTATCTGGCATAATCGGCTATGCTCCCAGACACATTCAATCTATCGAAAACGAGGGGCAGTATCCAAGTATTGAGCTGTTTATCCAGCTTATTACGATGTTCGATGTGTCTGTTGACGAGTACATATTTCCAAATAAAGAAGTCGAAAAAAGTTCTGTCCGCAGACGCTTAGACGCACAGCTCAACAAATTAGACGATAAAGAGCTTTCCGTCATAGAAGCAACGGTAAACGGACTATGTAAGGCAAAAGAGCCAGAGGATTAAACCTCTGGTTTTTCTTTTGCCCCTTTTCTTAATAAGCAGGGATACCATAACCATAAATTGAGCTGCTTCCAACACTGTATTGGTTTTGTCTGCAAGCATCTCCTGAGTTACCCTCAACGGTATAAACAACACCGTTCTCACATTTCTCTACAATACCTACATGGTCGGTTTCTCCGTCGTTCTCCCAATCAAAAAAGATGATAGTACCTGCTGTCGGCTCATAGTTTCGGTCTTGCCATTGCCCATTGCCTTTAAACCAATTTGCCCCATCTACGCAGCCTGCAAATTTCGGCACAATGCCGCTGTCCAGATAGCCGCACTGGTCGGCACACCACGATACGAAGCAGGCACACCATTCCACACGCCCGTCAAAGCCGTACCACGACCAATAGGGCTGACCGCCCTCATTACCGAGCTGTGTCAGGGCGACCTCCACGATTGCCTGATTGCCGCCGCTTGTGAACGCCCGTCCATACGGGTAATAGCGTAACACATGGGCGGGATACTGTGTGTCGCCGTAACTTTCCCACCCTAACCGTTGTGCCTGCATGGTGGAAAATTCTACCGCATTTGCATAGGAATAACCGCCGTAGTTGGTTTTCGCCCACGAGATATAGCCGTTTCCAAAATTATAGCCCTGCAAGGCAAGTTTGATATGCTCCATATCAATCGGATTTTCCACTTCCGCAGAGATAAGGGCTACCTTTAATTCCTGTACGCCGCATTGGATTGAATATTCAGGGTCTTGGATACCATTCGGCTCGTGGGGATAGCGTGTATTAAAACTTCCCTCCGCCGCCTGCATCGGGTCAAGCCCACGCCCGCCGCTTTCCTGCATCATCACCGCCTTGATAAGCTCAACATATTCAGGGATACCGTATTGCTTGGCATATTTCTGTATCAATGGCTCATAGGCTTCCACCTCCGCACTGACAGGCGTATAGGCATTGCTGCCGCCACCACCGCCGAACAGAGAAACGGCACAACCTAAGAGGACAACAATCAAAATTATCACAACAGAAACCCAACCGCCTGCTATCAAAGCAGAGATAAGAGCCTTTGTTCCTGCGATAATCACCTTGACTGCTGCAATCGTGGCTCTGACCGCTGTTTTGGTTGCTTCCGCAGTTGCCTTTGCGGTGGCTTTTGCCGCCTGTGCCGCTTTCTGGGCGGCTTTCGCAGAAGCCTTTGCCGCTTCTTTCGTTGCCTTTGCCGTCTGCTCGGCAGTTTTGATTGTTGCCTTAGAGGTAGCCTGTGCGGTTTTTACACCTCTTTCGGCTGTTTTGACCGAGCCTTTCGCCGTAGACTTTACCGCCTTTTCTGCATTTCGGGCGGTGGTCTTAATGGTTTTCCTGCTTTGCTGACGGGTCTTTATGAGCTGGCTTTTCCCACTCTGGGGCATATCGGGAGCAGCAGAACGGCTTGCAGTTCCGTGACGGATCTGCAAGCCGTGTTGTTCTGACATATTCCTTTCCATTCTCTGCTCGGCGGCTTTGGCAGCCCGCTTTTGCTTGAAATCGGCAATCTTGTCCTTTGTCTTTCCGATATTCTCCTGTGTGGTCTGAATACTTTTCTGACCCTGTTTATTGAATTGGTGTACGCCTTCCTCGGTCACACGCTCGGAAGCACAGGAAACTCTGTCGGCGGCGTACTCGGTGGCAGAGCTTTCGTCCGCATAATACCCTTGTTCCGCTTTATCCTTTGTCTTGGCATAAGCGGATTTCATTCGCTCGGAAGCAACGGCGGCTTTGTCTATGGTCTTTATCGTACCTTTGACCGCATCTCTGGTTTTTATATCTGCCATAGAAGCCCTCCTTTCTTACAAGCTCTGGAGCAGTCAGGCAATCTTTTTTGCTACCACCACAAGCCTGCCGTTCTGTGCGGAATATTCGCAGGTGGAAAGAGTAATGAGTTTGTCACCGTATTCGGCGGTCACGCCCGTATCATACAGGGCAAACTCCTTGCACTTGCTTACATACTCGTCAAAGGCTTTCTCGTCCTCGGCATCTACAAAGTCATAGTAGCGGAAGCCCTCGGAGCTGTACGCAACGGTCTTGAACACGGCTACGATTTCATACTCTGCCTGCTCGGTCAGGATATCAAACTGAATGCTCTTGTGTTCCTCATAAAAGTCCTTGTCCTTGTAGCTCTCCAACGCCCCGAACATCTTTTGCCCTTTGATGTGGTGTCCGTAAATAATAAGATTATCGCTTGCGGCAAGGTCGCAGTCCTCTTGGATATACGGCACTCCCAAATCGCTGTACGCCTTTTCAAAGTTGTGCTTCAGATAAAAGTTGGGGTCATTGGGTGTCTGCATCACGGGATAATTGACTGTCGTGCCGGCAATAGAAATCCAACCGACCATATCCTCGTTTTGCAAATACAACTCCTTATACTTTGCAAGCACATCTTCGCCCTCGCTGACAGGGGTATCATCGGGAACGCCCTCGGTATCTGGGGTCTGCTCCACCAGCTCGGCTATCTGCTCAAAGGCTTCGGTCTGTTCGTCCACCTGTGCATAGTGGTGATACACCTGAAAGCCGCAAAAAACCGCCGCTGCGAAAAGCAGTACGGCGGCAGCTACACAAATCTGCATCTTATATTTTTTCATTGATTGCTCCTTTCTTTGTTCCTGCCCATTTTATGGGCATAATGGTATGCCCGTAGGGTATTTCGTTATCGAACATTATCTGTCTGCTGCTTTGGTGTGGGAAGTTCCCTGCAATATTCGGGATACCTGACCTTAATGCCCTCCATAAAATACGGGGCAAACTCGCAGCAGAATAATTCCTCTGGCGTGAAAAACCGTTCCCGTCCTTCCTCCGCATATCCGTTCCAGAGATTGAAAGCAAGGTGGCAGACCTTGACCGTTCCGCTTGTCTGCCAACCGCCGTGCATACCCTCTGGCACAATACAGTCGGTCTTAAAGTCAAACATCTGGTTAATGTTTGCCCTCGTTTCCGATGCAATTCCCATTACATAGAAAAATGCCCTGTGATAGCAGTCGTTGACCCTGCTTTTCATCATATTTTCCAGAAAGAAATCACGGTGAGCCGCACTTTTGAATTTAATATCTGCCATACCTTTACACCTCCCCAAACTTGGTCGTCATCAGCCTGTAAAGCTCTGTGTTGCGTGGAAATTTATTGACAAACGGCACAAGGGAACTGCCGACCTTTAGAAGCCCCTGACCTGCACCCACATTCGTGATATAGCTCATCTGAAGGTCGGAGATATTAAGGAGCTTGGCAAGCTCGATACGGTCAGTCGATGCCTGATTGAGCATAATGATAAACTCACTATTGGCAAGCATCGTCCTTGCCGTATGGCTCTGCAAAAGGTCGTCTACATTCTGCGTGATACCCGTACAGTACGCACCGTACTTACGCACACGCTTCCAGAGGGTAAACAGGAAGTTGGCAGAGTATTCGTGCTGAAAGAGCAGATAAATCTCATCAATGAAAATGAAAGTATTTCTGCCTTTGGCTCTGTTCTGCGTGATACGGTTTAAGATGCTGTCAAGCACCACAAGCATACCGATAGGCTGTAACTGCTTGCCCAAATCCAGAATGTCATAGCAGATAAGACGGCTGTGGGTGTCCACATTGGTATGCTTGGCAAAGGTATTCAGAGAGCCGTCTGTAAACAGCTCGATGGCAAGGGCGATTTCCTTTGCTTCTGGCTCATCCTGTTTCAGAAGTTCCTCACGGAAGTCCTGTAAGGTCGGCGGCGTTCCCTGATAGTTGCCCTGCTGATAGTAGCGGTACACACTTGCCGTGCATCGGTCAATGATGGATTTCTGCTTTGCCCCCAGACTTGCCCCGCCGATGAGCTGCTCACAAAGGGATAAAATAAACTCTGATTTTAAGATGACAGGGTTTGCACCGTCACCGTAATCAGAGTTCATATCCATAGCGTTGATATGGTTTTCACTCGTTGCCGAGATGTGGACGACCTCGCCCTGCATTGCCTTTACAAGCGGCGAATACTCACGCTCTGGGTCTATAATGATAACATCGGCGTTGGGGTCGGTCAGAATGATATTCGTCATTTCCTCCTTTGCCGTAAAGGATTTACCTGCACCAGACACACCGAGGATAAAAGAATTACCATTCAGTAAATGGCGGCGGTTGGCGATAATCATATTTTTGCTGATAACATTCTGTCCATAATACACGCCGTCCTTATGGTAGATTTCCTGCACACGGAACGGAATGAACACCGCAAGGCTCTCCGTTGTCAGGGTACGCAGGGCATCAATCTTCCTTACGCCAAAAGGCAGAGCCGTGTTCAGCCCGTCCATCTGCTGATATTTCAGCACGGCGAACTGGCAGAGATGTTTTCTGGCTGTCGTGAGCAGGACTTCCGTATCATTGTCAAGCCGCTCTTTGGTATCGGCGGTATGCACCATTGTCAGCACGGCGAACATCATTCTCTGGTCACGGGTCGTCAAATCGTCCAGAAACTCCTTGCTTTCCTTTCGCTGCTGTTCAAGGTCATAGGGAATGACCGCCGAAAAGTTGTTGTTCTGGTTTTGCTTCCTCTGCCAGTTCGTGATATTGGTTTCCACGCCGAGCAGTCGGTTTTCCACCTCACGCACGGCTTCGTCCGTGGGAACGGGTATAACATCAACCGAGAGCATCATATTACGGTTCAGCTCACAAAGCTCCGCCACCATACTGTCCTTGATATAAGCGGCGTATTCCCTGAGAAAAATCACACGCCCGTATCTGTCGCCCATACGGAAGTAGTCCTTTTCAAACTCAAAGGTATCGGGGCAGATGAAGTCCTTAAAATCGTGACCTTTCCGCATCGTCTGTGACATATCAAAACGGAACGCCGTTTCCTCTCCTGTGCGGTAGAAGTCGTGAAAGATACGGAGCTTTTCTTCCGCTTCAAGCTCCGTGCATTTCGAGCCGAGTCTGGAGAAATGGGCGATAAGGTCAGTACCCACACGGGCAAAGTAGTTCCGTGCTTCCTCAATGTTCTTTTTGCAGACCGATACCGTCACATATTTGTCCTGCACAATAGAATTAGCCCCCGTTGCCTTATCAAGCAGCATCTTGTTGTATTCCGTGCGGTACTTATCCAGACCGTCATCGGACATAGGAATAAGAATGGTCTGCTCAAAATCCGCTTTGTTGAGCCTGCGGTTATTGATTGTGATTTTCGTGGTCGCACCGCTGTCGAGAGCGTTGAGAAGCTCCGAGTATTCAAGGAACATTGCTTCCTTGTCCTCACGGCTTGCCACGGTATAGTTTATATCCTCAAACTTAAAGGTCTTTGCGTACTTGTTGCTGCCGACAAGGAAAATACCGTCTGCCCAGATAGTCTTTATCGGGATAACGCTCTGCACCGATTTCGGCACAACAAATTTTTCCTTGTCCTGCTTGAACAGATTTCTAAGCGTTTTTAACATCGTCTACCTCCTTACGCTTTTTTGCTTTCTTTGGTTTCTTCTGTGCTTTTGCCCTTTGCTTCTTTGGCACGGCAGGCAAGCCCTTTTCGTGGGCTTCAATGGTCGGCTTCAACGCTTCGTAATAGAGATTGTCGGGCAAAAATACAATCTTTTTCGGCATCAGAAACTCTGACTTTATCCACGCCCAGACAAACTGCTCGGCGGTCATACCGTTGTACTTGATAAAGCCCATAGCCGCAAAGGGGAACGCACCTAAGATGCACACCCAACTGAGCGTTTCCGTTCCAAAGTGCGGGCGGAGCAGAAAGAATAAGCCAACCGCCACGCCGCAGGCAAGGACAGAAAAAATGAACTGCCTGAGTGACAGTCCGAAAAACATACTCTCCGTGTAGTTACGGATTTCTTTATTTATCTTGACTTCCAAAATAGCACCCCCCTTACAAGCCCATCATTTCACGGACAACACGGTCTGCCATTTTGACCGCACCGACCAAGACGAGCATATTGAATACAAGCTCCCCGACATAGCTCCATACCATTGTGACCGCCGCCGCATCGGGATTGACCGCAGGCGGTGTCGCTGCAAAGAGCGAAAAGATGATGCAGGCAAGCACTATGATTGCACCCTCCAAACACACGGCAGCATAAGACTTGATAAAGCTCTTGCCGACGCTCTGGCTCGGCTCTCCTGCAAAGGCAGAAAGAGGAACAGGGGCGATAGCGGTATAAAGGTAGAGTTTGAAAAATCTGCCGTACACCGACATTATCATAATGAAACTGAGTACCGTAATGAACAGACCGCCGATGAGCGTGACCGCCCACAATGGGATACTCTCGAAAAAGCCGCAGTCCTCAACGGCGGTCACGATTTCCGAGGGCAAGACGGTCTGTGTTGCCGTTCCAAAGCCTGCGGCGTTCATTATGGTAGAGATAACGCCCTGCACAATCTTAAACAGAGCCATCATCAGCTCCAGACCATAAGTGACCGCACCTTTGGCAAGGGCAAATCGGATAAAAAGCTTCAATGCGTGTTCGGGTTTCTTCACTTCTGCAAAGTTACCGCAGGTACGCATCACGCCTACGACGAAAAACAGCACGAGCAGGGCAAGCCCGATAGCCTGCAACGCACCGTGGATATTTACAATCACATTCCATATCGTACCGCCCTTGAATTGCTCTGGGGATTGGGTAACGAGCTGCCATATTTCAGCCAACTTCTCATTCCAAGTATTCAGGGCGTTCTCCAAGTTCTGTACGACCCAGTTATCAGACATTCGACCACCTCCTTGTTAAAATTGGGCATATCGGGCAGCCCACGAAGTGATCTGCCCGATATGCTCTGCCTTTTGTCCTCTGGATATGGGGAATTAGCCTGTGATGAGGGTCAAAATCTCCTTTGCAAAGGTAATGACTACGCCGCCTGCAAGGGTCAGAAAGCCGTTCGCTCTCTGGGACGGGTCGTGGGATTTGAGGGATAAGCCCACCTGCACGATACCGAAGCCGAGCATAATCATACCGACAGCCCTTACCAGACCGAAGATAAAATCGGAAAGGTTGTTGACGACCTGAATGGGGTCATTGGCAGCAAAGGCGGTCATAGATGTGCCAAGCACCATCGTGAGGGCAAGCACCGCCACGCAGTAGCGGCGGAAACCCGTTCTGACCTTGCCCGTCATGGGCAGCTTTGTGGTTACTTTCTTCTGGGTGTCCTTCTTGTTAAAAAATTTCATAGATAAATCCTCCTTTAGATGTTGAATATTTCTTCTAAGTCCTCATCGGACAGAAGTTCATAGGAAGTGCTGACAGGCATAACGCTTACGGCGTTATCAGGTATTTCGCTGTCAAACACAAGGGTCGCAACCGCCTGTGTCGGCTCGCCGTGAACATAGGGCGGCTGACCTCCGTCGGCAGTCAGTTTTACATTGGGGTGCTTTAAGATGTCATACTTAAAATCCATAACAGGTCGCTCGCCACGCACAAAAAGAAGTGCGTAGCGGTTATCAAGCATACGCACTTCATCTGGGGTCATCAGCTCACGCCCTGACATCTGGTAGTTGGTCGAATAGTTCCCACTTCGTCCAGAGCTTTTCCCGTAGGTGTTGGTATCAATGGTTTCCTTACCTAAAAGCTCGGACACATACTTATGGGTGCTTTGCTCGTTGCCGCCCAGATACAAAAACTCATCGCAGTTGCCCACGATGCTTTCCCATTGCTTTTCAAACAGGGCTTTGAGCTGTGCCAGATTTTGCAGGATGATACTGACCGACACGCCACGGGAACGCATAACCGACAGTATCTTGTCAAAATCGTCTGGCAGGGAAACATTGGCAAACTCGTCCATAATAAAATGGCAATGCACGGGCAGGCTGCCGCCGTACTTGTGGTCTGCCAGATAAAATAATTGCTGAAAGAGCTGCGTGTATAAAATCGACACAAGAAAGTTAAAGCTCGTATCGTTGTCTGGTATCAGGGCGAATAAAGCGATTTTCTTTTCCCCCAGACTTGGCAGGTCAAGCTCATCGGTGGCAGTAAGCCCTGCAAGGCTCTCCAGATTGAATTTTTCAAGCCTTGCGGCAAGGGTTATCTGGATACTCTTTAAGGTCTTAGCCGAGCCTGAATGATAATCCCTGTAATACTTGAGGGCGATATGCTCTGGGTTTACCATCTCCAGACGGTCAAAGAGTTCGTCAAGAGGGCTTATATAGCTGTCATCGTCCTCACGCACTTCGCCTGCCCGTAAAAGCTCCATAACCATCGGGAAGTTTTGTTCCTCTGGCGGTGCTTCATATTTGAGATAGAATACCAATGCCAGAAGCAGCATACTCGCCGCCGTATCCCAGAACGGGTCTTGCGACTGGCTTCCTTTCGGGGTGGTCGCCTTAAAGAGATTGGTCACAAGCCTTTGCACATCGTTGTCGTTCCGAAGATACACAAAGGGGTTGTAACAATGGCTGCGGTGCATATTGATAAGGTCAAGGACACGCACCTCATAACCTTTCTTTTCGAGCAGACCGCCAATGTCACGGACGATTTCGCCCTTTGGGTCAAGCACCACGAAAGAGGTGTTGCATTGCATAGCGTTGGGCTTGCAAAAAAACCTTGTCTTACCTGCACCAGAACCGCCGCAGACCAAAATATTCAAGTTTCGGCGGTGCTTCTTTCCGTCCAAGCCGATACGCACATTTTGCGTGAGCAGTTTGTTCTCGAACGGGTTTTTATCTCGGTACTTCTTGTTGAGAGTACCTGTATTGCCCCATTTTGCCGAGCCGTGTTCCTCCCGCCTGCGGTAGTTCCTGCGTGTGGAGAAATAGATGCCGATGCCCATAGCGTAGGCAAGCAAAAAAATAAGGACAGTCTTTACGCTGTCCTCACACACCGTTATGGAAAACGGGTTATTTACTGCTACGGATAAGCCGCTGACTATCTCCACGATGCCGCCGCTGACATAGGGTGCTGTCAGCAGGGAAAGCCATACAACAGGAACGATGCCGCAGATAGAAAGGATTAAGCCCGTCTTTTGGTCGTTATCGTTCCTCATTGCACCTGCACGGAATGACCCTGACCTTTTTTGTCGGGGCGTTCGCCACCTTGTCAATCAGCTCATCAACAGGGTCGGTGGGGCGTTCCTCCTGCAACTGCCGTGTACGCAAGGTGTTCAAAGCATTGATAACGATATTCTTGTCGTACTTGTCAAGTGCGATGTGGTATCGTTCTTCTTTCATAGGCTGCACCTCCGATTAGCGTTCCTGCTCTTTGTTCTTCGGCGGCTTGTTCTTTTCAAGGCTCTTAAACATATCGCTCTGGATTTCGCCCAGAACATCACGCATCGAGCCAAGCTCGCCTTTGAATACCTGCGTGTCCATTTCCGAAAACTCCCTCGGAAGCCTGTCAAAACTGAAACCTCTGGTGTCCACGCCGTAACGGGTGCTGACCATATAGGCAACGCAGAAGGATTTGAAATCGGAAGCATCACGGCTCTCGTTATGCTTGAAATCGAAAACCGCCGCCGACACTTCCTTTGCCATACTCACAAAGAGCTGTTCCTCCGTAAGCCCTGTCTTAATGAAAATCGTCTGCTGTTTACTGTCATAGTAGGCAGGGATTTCAAGGTCGGCAACGGGAACAAAGGGAACGGGGCTTGCATCAATCATAGCCGATACAAGCTCACGCATCGTTTTCGGCTCTTGTGCCTGCTGTCTGTCCTTTGCCGATGTTTCGGAAATGTCATAGACCACCTTTGCGTTGTAGCCTACCGCTTTCGTGCCGTCATCACGGGTGTACTCCTTGCTTGGCTCAAGGATAACGATTTTCTGTGCGTCCTTGTTCACATAGACACGGCTCTGCTTCCAAGCGTTATAATCTTTGAGCTGTGTCGCTTCGGGCATCTGTGCCGATACTAAAACGGCGTTCGCCACCGAGTAGCGGTCAAAACGCCCCTGCACATCAAGATACTGGCGGAAGCTCTCGCCGTCTGCCATCATCTCGGAGCAGGTGTTGTCAATCAGCTCATAGGCTTCCTGCCGCTGTGCCTGCTTCTGGGCAGCCCATTCCGCTTTATCAAAGGGCTTGCTGCCGCCGCTGAATACATCATAAATGCTCATACTGTTTACCTCGTTTCTTTGGATTTTGGTTTTCTTTTCCGCTTCTGGGGCTGTTTATGCTCCGTCTTGCCTGCGGGCGGCTTCTTCGCCCTGTCAGAAGCGGAGCTTTTGTCCAGGGCAGAAGAAGTATCTGCTTCCTGCTCTTTTCGGCTCTCCTTGATTTTCCGCAGTTCCTCTTTGACCGAAGGTTTCTCCTTAGTCATAGTAGCCCCCTCTGCGGATTTCTTTGGCTGCTCTGAGGTAGGCTCGGACAGAGGGGATTTTTCGGTCTTTGCCACCGAGGGGTTTGGGGCATTTTCCTCCTTTTGGATTGGCGTACCCATCAGGGCATCTAAGAGCTTGTCTTTCTCTGCCTTGTCCTGTACGCCGATGTCTGGCTCTGGCTGACCTGCCTTTTCGTCTTTGGCTTTCTCCACATCGGTCACAACAGAAGCCGTTGCTTCCGATGCCAGTTTGAAGCGTTCCGCAATGCGGCTGATTTTCGATGCGTCCTCCGCACGGGCAATCACATCGACCTCCGCATTGGGGTCTTTGTTTTTACGGTCTGCAAGGACACAATAAAGAACGCCGTACTTTTTTGCTTCCTGCGTAAACTTCTTCAGGTCGCTGTTCCTTACGGTAAATACCTTTAACTCCTTGCCAGAACGGAGCATATTCGTAAGCCTTGCCTTGCCCTTTGTTTTCTGTTCTTCTTTGAGAATGGAATACAAAAGGATTGCGATATTCTTCGCACCTGCACCTGTAATTTTGGCAGCGACCTCAAAGCCCTCCAAGCTCATTCGGACGATTTGTTCTGCCGCTTCGCCGCCTGTGTTCATTCGTCATCAACTCCTTTCCTTGCTGTTCATCTGCCCGTATGGTTGTTAGCTTTTCTTTGAGGGTATCGTTACGGGCTTCGATGCCCCCGCATAGTCTGACCTCCTTCCGTAAGAATTTCATTCTCTCCGTAATTTCCGTAAGCCGAGCCTTGACCGCTTCTTTTTCTTCGCCGCCTGATTTGCGGGATTTGGAATACAGTTCCTTTCGCTGTTCGGTAAGCTCCGACATTTCCGTTTCCAGAGAGCCTTTATATGACAAGAGCTGTTCCACCGTATCAATCCGATTGCGGCAGAGCAGCCTTGTTTCCTGTGATATGGCTTCCATCTTCATCAGGTCATCTTTCAAAAGATAATGAAGCCTTGCATAATTCTGTTTTCTGCTTTTTGGCAGGATACCGAGCCTGTAACAGTAGTGGAGATACAGCCCACGCAAGCCGCCGATTTTTTTCGCATTTTTGAGTGAGCCTTTCACACGGAAAACCTGTACGGTTTTTTGCGGCTCGGCAAATCTGGAAAATTTTACGGCATAGGAATTTTCCCTGATACGCTCCGTAATCCTCTCGTTGGTGTAATCCTCTCCGAGCTTATATAATCGCTTTGGGCGTTCCCAACCTTTGCCGATTATCGTCCAGTATTTGCGGTTGGGGTCAAAGCTCACACGGTAGCCCATCTCTGCCATCTGGCGGTCAAAGTCTTTGAGCGTAAACGATTTGCTGATAGCTTCGTCCACCGCCTGCCGAGCCACATTATCCCTTGTGGGCATACCGTTCTTTTCAGCCTGATACAAAGCATAGGGTTTCTTTTTTCCGCTTGGGTGTTCAATGACAGACAAAGCATACTCCCTGCAAAGCTCATCGGAGCGTTGACGGAGCAGCCGCAGGTTGGCTTTATTATCGTGGTAGTGCTTCCCGTCCAAAAAGGAAACAGAGTTTACGACAAAGTGGTTATGCAGGCACTCGGTATTTAAGTGGGTGGCAACGATGACCTGAAACCTGTCGCCCCACATCTTTTCGGCAAGTTTTACGCCGACCTCGTGGGCAACCTCTGGCGTGACCTCGCCGTGCTTAAAGCTCTGGAAACCGTGATAGCAGACAATCTCGCTTTCATCGTTCCACTCAGCTTTGGCAATCATCATTTCATCTCTGGCGGTGGCAGTATCGCAGTTGACCCCTGTGACGAAAAACCGCTTTTCCGTCTTGTCCTTGTTGGTGGCATACTCCATTACATCGACCAACGCCTGCAAGTCGGCTTCGGTGTATTTGGGGTTGGCGGTCTTTTCTGGGTTTTCGGCATAGTCTATCGGGTGGTCGAGCCTGCCTTTTACATCCCAGATTTCACACACCGCCATTAAGATACCTTTCGGGGAAGCAGATACTTTTTACGGACATCAAGCTGAAAATCGTGCCACTTCCTTGCTTCTTCACGGAGCATCGGCGTGTCGATAAAGTTCAGGGCGTTTGCTTTGGCGGCAAGCTGATTGATACGGTTGCCGATGGCAGACAGCTCACGCATTATCCTGTAAAATTCGGGGTCTGGTTTTTCGCAGAGCTGATAGCCCTTTACCATTTCTCTAAGGAACGCTTCTTTTGAGCGACCCGATTTTCGCACAAGCTCATAAAGATACTCGGCTTCTTCCTCGTTAAGACGGAAAAGTATCTGGACGCTTCGCTTTCTCATTTTCCAATCCCTCCTTTTTGGAGAGCCTGTTAATCTGCAAGCAGCACATCAGCACAACACCGACCAGACCGCCGAGCATTGTGCCGATGGTAAAAAACAGAAACTCACTCATTCTTAAAAACTCCTTTCTCATATCGGGGTATTAGGGGCAGCCCCCTAACAAGCGAATTTGGTATCCAAAGACTTTTGGATAATCAAATTCAGTGCTTGGTAAGACATTACTTAGTCCTCGTCCTCCAGACGGCACTCTCCACACATCGGGCAGAAGTACGGACAGTCCGAACAATCCTCGTGCTTCAGACATTCGTCCTCGTCCTCATCATCGGCTCTGTTTTCTGCCGTTCTTTCCTCATCGGCTTCCTGAATATCCGCTTCTCCGTAATCGAAATCATCGTCAGAAAAGTCGATAAGGTCGGTATCGCAAAGAATAATCCTTACCTTTTCCGCCGCCTGTTCGGGGCTGTCGGCATAAACGGCAATGGTCTTTTCATAGTGTCCTATCAGAGTTACATCATACTTTTTCAATGGTTAAATCCTCGCTTCCATTCTTAAAATCTATTGTGGTTTGATTGTTTTCTTGGGGCAATATCAGCAGACATTCAACGGGCATCACTCCTTTCACGGCTTGAAATCGGTCTTGCAATCCCCAGATAGGACAATAAAAAATCGTTGAAGTCCTTGCCGACAGGCGGAGGATCATCAACGATTTGGTAGTCTTTCTGCAACAATTCTTTTAAGGTGGCAGTACAAAGCCTGCCTGTCTTGTCGTTATCCAGATGCAGAAAGATAGTCTTAATATGGGGATTGGCGTTCAAAAATGTTGTTAGTGCTATGGGAATTTTGCTGTCTTTTATCTCTTTCTTTGGCTGATATACACCCGAAAGAGAGAGCAGATTTTCTGATTTGTAGTCCTTGCCCTCACGCTTTAGATAGGTAGCATAGGACAATAAATCAATGGCGGCTTCAAATAAATGCACCGAAGTTACGGGGTTATCTGCCAGAAGTCGGAACGAATACCGCTTGTCACTGCCCGATGCGTCGCCCTTAAAGGAGCTGCCTATCGTGCTGCGGTAGGCGGCATACTTGGGCGTTCCGCTTTCGTCCTTGCCGACAAAAACGGCATTGTGGTACTTAACGCTTTCAAAAATCGTACCGTCTGCAATGCAGTCCTGTATGATAGAAAGGTCAATCCCACGCCCGAAAAGGTAGTCGGTCACTCGGTTACAATCATGGTTTCTCGGTGGCAGGAGCAATACCTTTGGCTCGTCTTTGGGTGCGGAAACAGGCGGCGGCTTCCAGTCTGCCGTAATACCTGTGAGCATTTCCACGGCTTCCACAAAGCTATACTCCCTGACCTTAATGAGATAATCAAGGGCAGAAACACCGCCGAAACCTCTCGACCACCAGTACCACTTACCATTGGAAATCTTCAAGCTGTCGTGTTCTTTCGTGCAATAGACATTACCTGCCACACGCTTTAGGTTGCTTGGCTCATACCTCTGCAAGTAAGAAAGCAAGTCCATCTGTCGTGCCTGCTCAATCACGGCAGGGTCAAGCTGCACATAGGGTCGGTTACTTCTCATTCAATCATCATCACCTCCTGAAAATGAAATAAGCCGAGGGGCTTTCGCTGTGAAAACCTCTCGGCTATGTATATTCTGTGTTATTTTAGATTTGATAAGGTGGCAAGTGCATTTATTAAACGAATACAATCCAATTTATCTCCAATTTGACTTGTTCGTCCGTGAACTAACCAATGTCGATTAGCTTCATCTGGTTCTGCTTTTGAAAAATCGCTTTTCTCAAATAACAACTTCGTATATTCATACATTGATTGCCAACATAAACTTTTGATTTTATTTCCATTATTTCTTTCTTCTTCTGCGTGGAAATTACATATTCTCATTATTCTTACATCTTTAGGGTCATCACCAAAAGTAGAAATTGCACCCTCTAAAATCGTGGTCAAAGTTGTCAGACAAGATGAATATAATCCCTGCTTGAAAATTATATAACACTCTTCAAATCTTTTCTTTTGTCCCAAATTATCAATAGAATTATAAATAGTATCATACAAATCATCTAATTCATCATCAGAATAAAATGTTGAGAAAAACGCATCAATATCTGTATGATTTGAAGAACACGCCCTCAACTCGTCTAATCTCTCAATATCTATTGTCAACGGAATTGTCCACCCTGACTGTGCAATCTCGGCTATGCTATCTTTAAATTCTTCTTCAATAATATCTGTTGCAGGGATTATTGGCTCTGATGGCTCGCCTTCAATTTTGTAAAATGGTAAATCTTTATTATGCAACACAATATCTTGCAGCTTACGCATCATTGCAGCTTTCCGTTTTGCCTTTGGCAATCTATTGATTTTCATCATCTCTGCTTTAGCAGCAAGTTTTGTATATGAGTCATATATCCTATCAACCTCATCAACACTTATACTAAAATGTTCCGCAGCTTTATCAAAGACCTGTTTATCGTGTCTATGTGGGAAATAGCCATTATCTTGTTTCTTTAACTTCTCAAATAATTTTTCGCAAAATTCAAATACATCTCTATCCTTAAATGTAGCCATATTCATCATCCTTTCCAGTCGAATTATACCATATAGGTATGAATTTTTCTACCTTTCGGCTATGTAAAAACGGCATCAGCTTTACGCCAATGCCGCCTTTGTTCGGTTATAAAATTCCTGCCTTTTTCAGATACCCAACGCTGTCATAACAGCCACGGAAGTAAACCGACTGCATTTCCATATCGGTCAGTCTGTTCTTTAACTCCATAACTTTGATAACAGCGGCACATTCTTCCTTTGTAAGCTCCGTTGCCTGTTCCGTATCAAACACACCCAACACTTTCGGATACTGCTGATACAGACTTTCAATCTCGTCCTGAATGGCTTTGTATTCCTCATTCTCTTTAGAGAGATTGACGACAACAGAGCTTAGATATTCGTTGAATATATTGCTATGGGTATCTATAAAGGTTTCAAATCTAAACGCTCCAGACATCGTTTACACCTCCGACTTGTAACTATCTGCCCTTATTATACTGCCCAAAGCGGGGCAATACAAATCTGCAAATAACTTTATCGCTCCCGATTTTCACATTTTCTTTCGGGCGGCTCGTCACTTTGCTCTGGCTCGGCATCAAGTACGGCAGGGGCTTTCTGGTCTAAATTCAATTCGATATTCAGAGCGTTCAGCCGTTCCGATTTCTCTTTCAGCTCATCTTCAAAGGCAAAAGGCTTTTGTACCTCAACTTTTGCGGTTTCAAACTGTGCGATAGTTTCTGTTCTTTTAGTCTTGGCAACTTCCAGTCTGGCAGGGAACTTTGCAAGCTCGTTTTCAATTCGGGTCAGGTTTCCCAGAGGGTCAGAGCCTAAATCTACCTTGTACTTTGCCTTTCCGCAAAGATTTAGACAGTAGTGAGCATTGACCGTATCATAGAAAACTTCCATTTTGAAGCCACGGTAACTGCCGATTTCGGTGGGTGCAGACAGCGGATATTCCTTACAGATAGCGATTAACATTTCGCCTGCGGCTGCCTTTTCGGTGTACTTAATCCCCCGCAGGGTCATAGGACAGAACTTTTCCTCGCCCTGCGGCTTGTTCTGCTCGGCAAGAACGGTATCGGCTTCATAGCAGACAATACGCTGCTCATACTCCTTAATGGTCTGCGGATAGTGCTTGAGTATCCTGTCCTCAAGGTCATAATGCTCGGAAAGGTAGCTTTGTTTCAGCACTTTGAGCTTGGAAACCTGAATATCCAAATCCATTTTTTCCTTAAAACGCTCATCGCCTGTGGCAAGCATCTTGACCTCCGCAAAGGACAAAGCAACCTCGTCCACATCTTCGGCAGAACGGACAGGGCTTTTGCTCGTCATTATCTGGCTGATAAATTTCTGCTTGCTCTCCACCAACTGATAGAGGTAGGCATCAAAGGTCTGCTCTGTCACATAGCGGTAAACCTCAACCTCTGGAAACATATTTCCTTGCCGTTCAATACGCCCTTGCCGCTGTTCCAAATCAGAGGGTCGCCACGGACAGTCGAGATTGTGAATGGCGATAAGCCTGTCTTGGACATTCGTGCCTGCTCCCATTTTCGGGGTAGAGCCTAACAATACACGCACTTCGCCGCTTCTAATCTTGCCGAACAACTCTTTTTTCTGTGCATCGGTGGTGGCTTCGTGGATAAACCGTATCTGCTCGGCAGGAATGCCACAGGCGATGAGCTTTTCCCGAATATCATCATAGACATTAAATGTGCAGTCATTCTTCGGGGTAGACAAGTCGCAAAATATGAGCTGCGTTGCCCTTGTGTCGGCGTGTTCCTCCCAGATACGGTACACATTGTCGATACAGGCGTTGACCTTACTGTCTGGGTCATCGGGCAGCATCGGGTCAATCATTCTCTGGTCAAGAGCAAGTTTACGCCCGTCATTCGTGATTTTGAGCATATTGTCGATGTTCGGCTCAACAAGCCTTGCCCTGACTTTCTCGGCTCGCTTGGCAAGGGAAGCCACCATTTCGGTCTGTATCTCGCTCGGCTTGGTCTTTACATTGTGGTAATTGACCTTTGGTACGGGGAGCTTTAGCATATCGGCGGTCTGTATATCTGCCACCTCACGGAACATCAGCATCAGCTCTGGGAGATTGAAAAACTTGGCAAAGCGGGTCTTGGCTCGGTAATTCGTGCCTTCAGGTGCAAGCTCCAGAGCTGTGACCGTTTCGCCAAAGGTGGAAGCCCAACTGTCAAAATGCTGTAAGCCGTTCTGCATCAGCGTGTCATACTGCAAGTACCTCTGGACAGAGTAAAGCTCCACCATTGAGTTACTGACAGGCGTACCCGTTGCGAATATCGTGCCACGGTTTCCCGTGATTTCGTCCAGATAGCGGCATTTCATAAATAGGTCGCTTGACTTCTGGGCTTCGGTCTGAGCAATTCCGCCCACATTCCGCATCTTGGTGTAGAGGTACAAATTCTTGTAAAAATGGCTCTCGTCAATGAACAGGCGGTCTACGCCGAGCTGTTCAAAGTCAATGACCGTATCCTTACGCTTGGTATCATTGAGCTTGTCGAGCTTCGCTTTAATCCCTTTTCGGGTTTTCATAAGCTGCTTGACCGTGAACTGTTCGCCCTTGCTTGCCTGCACATCGTCAATGCCACGCTCAATATCGTCGAGTTGCCTTTGAAGCTGTTCCCTCTGGCGTTCAATGCTCATCGGGATTTTTTCGAACTGGCTATGCCCGATAATGACCGCATCATAATCGCCTGTGGCAATACGGGAACAGAACTTTTTGCGGTTTCCCGTTTCAAAATCCTGCTTCCTTGTCACAAGGATATTGGCACTCGGATAGAGCCGCAGGTACTCAGAAGCCCACTGACCGACCAGATGATTTGGCACAACGAACATTGCTTTATTACATAGTCCGAGCCGCTTGCTTTCCTGTGCGGCGGCGACCATTTCAAAGGTTTTGCCTGCTCCTACCTTGTGGGCAAGGAGCGTATTCCCGCCGTAAAGGATATGGGCGATAGCGTTGACCTGATGGGGTCTTAGGGTAATCTCTGGGCTGATACCGCCAAAAGTGATATGGCTGCCGTCATACTCACGGGGGCGTACTGAATTAAAGGTATCGTTGTAGTACCTCACAAGGCGGTTTCGCCGTTCTGGGTCTTTCCATATCCAATCCTGAAACGCCTGCTTGATAACTTCCTGCTTTGCCTGTGCCGCCGTGGTTTCCTTTGCGTTGAACACCGCTTTTTTGTTGCCGTGCTCGTCATACACATAATCAAAGATACGGGTATCTCGCAGGTTTAAGGTGTCCTCAATAATGCGATAGGCGGAAGCCCTCTTTGTACCATAGGTGCTGTCCGCCTTTACATTTCCAATATCGGAGCTTTTGTTCTCAATAAACCAGTCGCCGTTCATCGGGGTGTAGCGTACCTTTAGCCTGCCCATTGCATAGCTTGACGGGGTTAGAAGCTCTACAACAAAACGCTGAATATCCTCCTGCGGTATCCAAGTCGTACCCAGACGGACAGAGATTTCAGCCACAGACAGGTCTTTCGGTATGACCTGCTTTAAGGCTTCCACATTGACCGCAAGCTCTGGGTCATTCTTTGCTGCGGCTTCGGCGGTTACGAGCTTCGCCCGTACATTCCCTGATAAATACTCATCGGCGGTCACATACCTTGCAGGCTCGGCGGCAGGGATACGGAAGATAACGCCCTGTAAATCGGCAATCAATTCTTCCTGCGTCTTACCCGTGAGCTGTTCCATAAAGGGTAAATCAACATGGGCTTTCTCCCCGATAGACAGGGCAAGAGCTTCGCTCGCCGTTTCCACGGAAGTGATTTCACGGTGGCGCTTTATCGTCCGTTTCGTAAACATATCCGCTTTTCGCTTGAAGTTGCCCTCATCGTCAAGCACCTCCAAAGAACATAAAAGGAAGTAGCTCTCGTCTGAAGCAAAGGCAAGATAATTTCCTCGGCTGTTGATAAGCCCGTACTTTTTGGCAAAAGCATCATACAGGCGGTTTAGGTTTTCCTGCTCGGTCTGTATCATTTCCTCTGGGTAGTCCTCGGTCTGATACTCAATGAGCTTTCTCACGCAGTCACGGATTTCGATTAGCCCTTTGATACGGTTTGCCGCCGTCATGGACAGCGTGGCGGGGGTCATGCGGTCATTCTCTCGGAAGTAAATCTGACCGTTTACCAGAGTATAGGAGAAGTTCCGCACATTCGGGTCAGCAGGGATAACCTCGTCCTGCTCATCGGAGATTTCGTCAATCTCACCCACATACTCTGGGATTTCTCCCTGAATGTTCTGGACAGCGTTGTGCAACAGTTCTGACAAAGGAATATCCTGATATGCTTTGCAGGCACTATCCATTCCAAAGCGGGTGCTTTCCATTTTCATCTCACCCAAAATCATCTCTGGGTGCTGCACAAAATAGCTGTTCATCGTAATGCCGTTTTCGGCAGTATCAAGGTGTACCCAATCTGGCTCGACATCAATCACTCGGTCACGCTTCTGCAAAAAGAGAATATCACTCGTGACCTCCGTGCCTGCATTTGCTCGGAAAGTGTTATCGGGAAGCCTGATTGCTCCGAGCAGCTCGGCTCTCTGGGCGATATACTTACGCACCTCTGGACTTGCCTTGTCCATTGTTCCTTTTGAGGTAATGAACGCCACCACGCCGCCTGTGCGTACCTTATCCAGAGCCTTTGCAAAGAAATAGTCGTGAATAAGGAATTTCTGGGCATTGTAGCGGCTGTCATTGACCTTAAAATCTCCGAAAGGCACATTGCCGATAATCACATCAAAGTGGTCGTCTGGCAGCTTCGTTTGCTCAAAGCCCTGTACGGCAATGTTCGCTTTCTGATAGAGCTGCTTTGCAATCCTGCCTGTGAGTTCGTCGATTTCCACGCCGTGGAGCTTGCTGTCTGCCATACTGTCGGGAAGCAGACCAAAGAAATTGCCTGTACCGCAGGACGGCTCTAAGATGCTGCCCTCAGAAAATCCCAGACGGTCAAGGGCTTCATACATTCCCTTAATCACAACGGGCGGCGTATAGAACGCCGTCAAAGTGGACTCCATCGCCGCACGGTATTCCTCTGGCGACAGGCTTGCGTAAAGCTCCTGAAACTCGTTTGCCCACGCTGCGTTATTCTCGTCAAACGCCATTGACAGACCGCCCCAACCAACATATTTTGAAAGGGTTTCCTGTTCTTCGGGCGTGGCAAGGCGGTTTTCAAGCTCCAGTTCGTGCAAGAGGTTGATTGCCGCCATATTGTTACGGAACTTTTCTTTTGCACCGCCTACACCTAAAGTATCCTCGGTAATGCGGTAGTTGTGCCGTAAAGCAGAGGGAACGGCAGACTTCTCAACTTTTTCTTCGGGCGGTAGCTCTGGCTGTTCCTGCTCCAAAAGACTTCGGATATAGCCGATTTTCTCCACTCGGTTAATAGGGAAACCTACGCTGTCCTTAAAAGTGATGTCACGCATTGACACATCGCCGCTGACTTTCCCAACGCTTTCAATGAGATAGCGGCGGTTGTCTATAACGATTTCTTTACCGATAAGGTCAGAATTATCCTGCTCTTGTCTGCTTCGCTCTGCATCTTTCTGGGCGAACAGATTGACAATATTTTCGGCACTATTTAAGGTGTCTGCATATTCCTGTGCTTCTTCCTCAGTTTCAAAGGTCTGATAAATACCGCCCACATCATAATACTGTCCGTCTTGTCCCTCTGGTATGCTGTTATCCCGTATGATAAACGGGTCTGCAAAGGCATCGGAAGTCTGCTCTACGGTGTAATGGGGTACTGCACGGTTAGAAGCAACAGGTATGCCTTTTTCTTTCGCAAGCTCCTTAAAGTCTGACAGAGTATCCGCATCCATAACCATTCCGACCAACTCGCCGTTTTCATCAAAGTTCATCGCTTCATCAATCAGAAAATGGTAAAACTCCGTGCCTTGCCACCGATTTTCTTCGTCTCTCGCAACAATAACACCGTTTTCATCGGACAAACCAATATCGTCCATTTTCATCTGCGAAAGCACATCTCGCAGAATATCAATTTCCCTGTCTGTAACTGAGCGTGTTTCCTCGGCAGAGGCAAACCATTCCTTTTCAAAGGACATTATCTCGTCAAAGAGCTTTCTTTCCTCTGGGGTCAGGTCTTTATGCTGCTCCAGATACGGAATAAACACATCACGCCCCCACCGCAGGCTTTCCATCTGCTCACGGTAGTAATCCTCGCCCTGCCGTTTCCACTCTGGGATAAACGGGCAGTTCGGTGTCAGGCAATAATCATAGAAATTCTTGATATGGGCAATCAAATCGCCCTCGCCGTCGCCAATATCAAACCGTCCGTCATAATGAAAATCCTCCCCGCCGATAGTAACGGTAATAGCAAAATCCGTCTTATGATACCAACCTATATTTTTATCGCCCTCACGCTCACGGTGCTGCTTTTCGTCCAGAACGCCGAGCAGATAATTACCGAGGGCAAAGCTCAAATCGGTGTAGCGGTCATTAAACTGCCTGTCATAAAAGGCAGGGTGTTCCGAAAAACCGATAGAAAACTGGATGCCGTCTGGCTTTTGTTCAGGCGGTGTTTCCTTTTTCTGCTTCTCGGTCACAACGACCTTTAAGTGGTCGTTGGCAGGGTTTTCCTTTAACTTTTTCTCAAACTCTGTCCGTCCATAGCTCTGACCTAAAATAGGGAACTGCTCGTTTTGAAGATATACGCTGTTATCCTCAATCGAAGTAACTACATATTTATCCGCACCGATATATACCACATCGTCCTCGTGGTAGAGGTAGCGAAGCGGATACAACTCCAGAAGCTCCTGCGAAAAACGCCACGCATTGCTGCGGTTGTAAACATCAGAAGTTTTACCCTGTACCAGAGCAAGGAAGTCAATGAGCTGCTGAACAGTAGCGGGGTCGCCTAAGTGCTGTTCCATCTGCCCGGCGGTCACATCGGCAAGGTCGTTTCTGTTTACATTTTCAAGCAGACCTTTTTCGTAACCGTCCAAGTCACGGATAAAATCGGACAGCCGCAAAGAGAGCGTATCCCGTTTATCAGCAGGGGGCAGGTCACGATGAGCATCAATAAATCTCTGCCTGTTCACTTTCTCCTGCGTGTCGATTTCATACTGCGGGGCTTCCACACTCTTTAGATATTCTGGATAGTGGTCTTTCTCTTTCTCATTCAGATAGCGGTTATTCTTTATCAACTCACGCAGCCGCTTTTCCACCTTGCTCCAAGAAAGGATAAGTTCGGGATTGGTGTATGAGCCGTGTTTTTCAATGTGGATACCTTTGCCATCGTGGGAATGACCACCCTTTGTTCCGTCTGGGTAATCGTGCGTACCGCCGCCAACACCGTATTCCTGTTTCAGAAAAGTAATGTTGGCTTTACTATCTTCATGCTTTCCAAACTGACGGTAGATACGGTACTTCCCATTTTGAAAACCGCTTCCCGATACCAGAACAGAGTCAATATCTTCCTGTGAAACAACAAAAGCAGAGGATTTTTCGTCCTCTGCTTCAGCTATCATTTCAATCTGCTCGTCTACGGTAGGGAGATTAGCCCTGACCTCGGTTTCATTGGCGATGCTTTCATCGGCGGGTTGTGACCTGTCTAATTGTAAATCAGCTCGGTCAGTATCACTTCCTCCGCCTGACTGCGGATGTTGTTCATCAGTCCGACCCACTGCATCGGGGCTTTCGCTTTCAGTTCCTCGGTCACGCCCTGTTCGGCTTGTAGCTGCTTCGTCAGAAGCTCCAACCGTTGTAGTGCCGTCTGCTCTGTCTTGTGCAGGTATTCGTTCAGCCTGCCCGTTGTCAGCAGGTTGAGGTAGGTCACTCTCTTGTGCTGCTCCAGATAATCCCTGTGCATCAAAGCGTATCTGCCAAGCGGAAGCTCTGGCTCTGTCGCTAATGTCAGGTCGGGAATAAGATAATCGCCCTGTTTGGTGTAAGTGATTTCGTTCATTGTATTTGCTCCTTTCGGGTTGTTCTCTGCCTATATCATACCGAGCCTGCGGTTTCGGTACAAAGGTGCGATTTTGGGTTTTCTCTGCCATTTGCACATCTCGGATAGTCAGGGAGATTTCCCTGAGTGCCATTTCCGCAATATCGCTCGTTGCAATACCGAGGGCGTTAATGGTGGCAGGGGTATTAAAATTGATAATATCCTGAAAATCCTCACGGTCAAAAAACTCGCCCGTGTCCAGACCGCAGCGGCTGATCAGCATAAAAGCAACGCTGTTTGCTGCCAGCCGCTTATATATGACCTCTACATTGAAATCGTCCAGTTCTTCTAAAAAGCTGTCCTTTGTGCAGTCCTTTAACTGTGAAAAATAATCTGGAAGATTGTCCTCAACAGCGTTCTTTGCCGTTTCCATTAAGACAGAAGCAAGGTCAGAGCCTTCCACCTCTCCCAACCTGTCCGAGAGCCTTTCCATAACAGCCTGCTCGTATCGCTCATTCATCTGCCATATCGGAACGGGGCGGCTGCCATAATACCCTTCGTGCGTATCTGACACATCAAAGTAATATTTCAGCGTGTTCCTGCGACCTTTCGGGTCAAAGACCGCTATGCCTTTGCTGTCCTTATTGACCCACCGCCGAAACTGTTTGTTCCAAGTTTCAAGCTGTGCCACGGCAACGGCATCAGGGCGTTGGGCATAGATTAGGAGCTGTTCGTCAAAGCGGCATTTATAGTTGCGGCAGGCGGCAGCTAAAAATCCCTGCCACGCCTGCGGATTTTTCGCAACCGCAACACCTGTACGCCGATACAGCTCTGTGATTAGCTGATACTTCGTAGCCATTAGGTTTCCACCTCCTTATAGATTTATTTTGGGTCATTCATTGGCATCGCCGCCAAAAAAGGAAATGACCTTGTTTGCCTTGATACTTTTTTGCAGGTCATTGATAAGGGAAATATCCGCAACCGTAATACCCTGCATTGAGAGAATATCGTCCATTGTCATAGCGGCAATGGCTTTTTCATCGGTAAAACCTGCTTCCAAAATCTTGTTTAAGACCTTGACCGCTTTCTGGTTTACTGCCATTTGTCAGTCCTCCTATCGTTCTAAATCCTTGTGCTTCGGGGCTTTTTCCTGCCCCTTGACTTTGGCAAGGGCTTCTTTTGCCCAATCGGGCATACATTCGGGCTTGATTTCCCCAAGCACATCGTACCTTTCCCATCTGGCTCTTTCGCCCGTGGCAAGGCAAGTGCCAAACACCGCCTGACCTCTGCCGCCTGTTGCACCGTTGCCGCCCTCAGCCAAGATAAGCTGATAGGCAGGGTGCTGATATTCATACCGCTTCGGCTCGGCATTGAGAACGACAACCTTGCCGACGATATTGCTTTTATGGTCGTCAGGAATACAATACTCCTTTGTGAACACGGCTTTGTCAAAAGGAAACTTTGACAGCTCGGCTCTGGTGCGGTCAATCTGGGATTGTACCCGTTCCGTGAAAATCTCCATTGCTTCCAGATAATCATCGGAAGCAACGCCCTCAGTTGCCCACGCTGCTGACAGCGGGTTGTGGTAGTCGCAGTAGCAGACTAAAAAGGGATACTGTTCCTTTTTATCCACGGCAAGCACAACCTCTTTATCCCCAACGTAGATGCTCTGGGTCACTTCATAATTACCGAGCATTCTTTTTTCTTCACTCATTCGGCTGCTCCTTTCGTTCTTTTTTAGCTTTTTGCTCGTCTAAAATCTTACGGATACAGACATCACAAAAAATAATTGCCCCGTCCTTATATCGGGGATAAGGACAGGTCGTACAGTCATATTTCTTTTGCTTATCGCTCACGGTCATCACCATTTTTCTGCTTCGGGGCAGCTTGATTGTACGGCATACGGCACTCCGTTTGATACCGTTCATTCAGCTTCTCCCGTGCGACAGAAATATCATTGCAGTAGTAGCCCCAGAAATAGTTATCGCCGCCCTTACAGTACCAACACACATAAGGGTTAGGGGCATTAGGGTTATGACCGATGACAAGCTCGTTACTCCCGATAGTACAGCTCTCTATGATTTCATAGCTCCCATTGGAGCGTTTTTCTTCGTCCATAGTCACCTCTCATTCTTTGGCATACTTCCGATATGCCTTTTCGCCTGTTGCCCGAAGCCGCTGCATACGGGCGTTGCCTGACAGTTCTGGGTGCTTCGCCTGCAATTTGCGGCGTGTCCTGCTGACACTTTCAAAGCTCGGCAGACCGAGATATTTATACTGTGTCATTATTTCCGCAAGGGGGATTGCCCCCGCATCTTTCAGGCACACATTACAAAGGGCAAGGTACAGCACCATATCGTCATTTCGGGCATCTTCGTTCTTTTCCAGAATAGCTCTGACTTTCTTTTCAACGGTCTTTAAGTTCCGCATTGGATACCTCCATATATGGAAAGAGGGCGGCATATTTCAGCCGCCCCCGTTCCTGCATTTTATGGGTCACTTATTCTTTCTGTGACGGATATTGAGCCAGAGTGCCGCACCGCCGATAAAGACGACAAGCACGATGGCAATGATAGTCTTTGCGTCCATTCCTTAGTCCTCCTTTTTCTTTTTTCTGCCCTTAAAGCCAACAACGCCGAGAACGCCTGCACCGATAAGGGATACTGCCGCAAGGCTTACCCACAAGGCAGGATTGAAGTCATCGCCTGTTTTCGGTGTGTCACGAAGCTCGTTGTGCATCTGGACAATCGTGGTTACTCCGACCTTGACCGTTGCCTGCTTGTCGGCAGGGAGAATATAGCCTGCGGAAGCATTGTCGCTGACCTCGGAAACAGTGTACTCGCCAATACGCAAGCCCTCAATGAAGATTTCGCCGTTTTTGTCGGTCTTAAAGGTCTGGTCATAGTCCGTGCCTGTTACCCTGAAAGAGAAGCCCTCCAGTTTTCCATTAGAGGAAGTCTTAACGATTTTCAGAGAGCCTTTCTGTGCAGTGTTGATAAAGCCAACGCCTGCTTTGTTCTCTACGGCATAGGTCTTGCCGTTTTCCTCAATGGATACGCCATACACGCCCTCGTCAAGTACAAAGCCCTCTGGGGCTGTCTTTTCACGGACAAGGTATTTTCCATATCTGAGGTCGCCCATCTGGTAAACGCCTTTTTCCACTTCGCCCATTGTTCCGAGCAGCTCATCGTCTTTGTCGAGCTTTCCGTCGCCGTTCTTATCGGCATAGACTTCAAAGACCGCACCTGTCAGCTTGTTTTCAGGGTAATCCTCGTCCACCTTAGTCAGCTCAATTTTGCCTGTGATATAGAAGTTGACAAGCTCGATTTCCACAACCTCGTCCACCTTGCCGATAGTAACAGGGATTTCTTCCTCGGAGAGTACAAAACCTTTCGGGCTTTCGATTTCACGGATTGCCCAAGTTCCATACGGTACTTTTGCAAAAGAAAAACTACCGTCATCAGCCGATGTGGTAGTCTTAATCGCATTTTCCTTTGTAAACTCGGTTGTACCCACCTTAAAGATGCCGATAACAGCACCGCCAAGAGCTTTTCCGTCCTCATCAGACTTCTTACCGCTTACAGAGCCGTAAATCAGCTTGTTTTCAATGGCGTTGCCCTCGTTTGCCGTGATGTGGACAGTAGCGGTTTCCTGACCTGCATACTCAAAGTTTACAGGATATTTGGTATCGCTCGTAAGATAAGCCGCATTGGTCTTGATTTCCTGCACATAGTAGCTGCCAATCGGCAGGTCGCTGATTGCTTTGCCGTGACCATTCTCATTAAGGAAGATGACCTCAATCAGACCGTCAGCAGGGATAGTCTTTCCGTCTGCGGCAGTCAGTTCCTCGACTGCATACAAGCCAAAGGTTACATCGGCAAACTCGCCGTTTTCACCCACGCCGTAATCCTTGTCAATTTCAAGGGCTTTCACAAGGTCGATTTCCACACGCTGACGCTCGTTCACAAAACCTGTGGCAGTTTCCGTTACGGCGATTTCCTGACCTGCATACACAAGCTCAACGGCGTGGATTTCCTCATTCAGTACGAAACCGAACGGAGCATTAACCTCTTTGACCTCGTATTTTCCAAGATATAGCTCCTTGGATTTTGCCGTACCGTCTTTGCCTGTGGTAACAGTATCCACAACCTCGCCCTTAGAAGCTCTGAGCGTTCCGTCCAGAGTATAAATATCCTCGGTGGCGGTAATCTCATAGACCGCACCCTCCAGATTGCCGACAGAGAAGATAGGCTGATACAAGCCTTTGTCGCCTGCAACGGTGCTGAACACCTCGCCAGATTTAGTTACGGTAACTGTGCCTTTCTGTGCCATATTGGAGCGTACCACTTCGATAACGATAATGCCGCTTTCTTCTTCTGAATTTTCCTGCACCACATCAAAATAGACAGGCTCGGAGTTCAGCACATAACCATAAGGGGCTTGCACCTCAACCAGAGAATAACCCTTGCCGTATTCCAAAGTCTGCGGTGTGATAAGGTCGCCGTCTGCGGTGGTGTAGAAAGTATCAATCGTTGTCACTTCGGGGTAAGTGAAAGTCATAGATACAAGGCTGCCGCTTGGGTCATAAATCTGGAAGCCTGCACCTGCATACGGGATTGTCTTGCCTGTTTCCGCATCTTTCTTGACAATCTTGATATAACTCTCAAAGTTTGCGTTGTTGATAAGATAGCGGTAGGTCTGACCGTCTTGATTGATAAATACATCAAAAGGCTTCATCAGCTCACGACCCTCCCAACCAGAGGTCTGCTTCACGGTATAAATGCCGTATGGCATATCCTTACTCTGGGCAAAGCCGTTTTCATCGCAGGTGAGCGTATCACGCTCGGTTTCCTTTGCTGCTTCATAGCCGCCTGCGGCTTTCAGATAAACCTCAAAAACAGCCCCTTCTTCAGGTGTTTCAATCTGTGTTTCGCCGTTGTCGGTGTGCTTGATAATGGAGATGTTACCCTTAATGACCTGTTCATTCACGACGTTTTCCGTGCTGTTCAGTTCTACGGTATAAAACTCTGGCTCTGCACCGACCTTATGAATGGTGGTGTCGAGCAGATAGCCCTCGGACGGGCTGATTTCTCGGATAGTCCAGTCATTGTCACAAATATAATACTTGGTCGTAAACTGACCGTTTGCATCGGTGGTATAAGTGTCAATGAGTTCTTCGCCCTTGTAAATGCCATACACCGCACCTGCAAGGGAAGCGTCGCCCTGCGGCTTGCCTGTTTCTGCATCGGTCTTTGTGACCGTCACATTGAATTTTTTGAGAATGTTGTGGAAACTGCGGTTTGTGACCTTGTTCCATTCAATCGGTGCGGTCTGGGAAGCAGGAACGACATAGCGGATTGCGGTATCTACTTCCTCTAAGGTGTAAGGGGTGTTGCCGCTGATAAGGACATTTTCAAACTTTGCAACGCCCTTTGCATTGGTTACGGCATATTCATCAACGGGATAACCGCTAAGGGAAGTTCCGTAAAGGTGGAATTTCACGCCCTCCACCAGATTATCCTCGGAAGTTTTAACCACTTCAAGGCTTCCACGCTTTAAGACATTACTGAAAGTGACGGTTGTGGTCTTGCCGCCGATAAGGGTAACGGTCTGGGTCTGCTGCGGCTCATATTTATCAATCGCCTGTTCCGTAATGGTGTAGGTGTCAGGCACTAAACCTGCTACGGTAATATTACCGTTCTTGTCGGTCTTAACTGTCTGGTTGAAGTCCTTGCCCTTAATGGTAAACTGGATGCCCTCTACAATGCCGTCCTCGGAAGTCTTTTTCAGGGCAATCGTACCTGTCGGGGTTTCCACATTGATATAGGCGGCTACGGTATCGGCATTTTCAACGCCTGTTACCAAGTCCTGCAAGTTCGGGTCACCGTAGGCAATCAGCTTTGCACTACTGCTGACTGTCGGCACATTGTTTCTTGTTGCGGTAATGCGTACCGTACCGTCAAAGGCTTTGGTAGAGCTGATAGTCAGCTTGTTGCCAGATTTTGACACACTTACCTTACTGTCAGAGCTTGAAAAGGCATAATCGGAAAGGACGCCGTTGCTGTCCGTAAAGGTCAGTGTATATTTGCCGTCCTTATAGGCAAGCTCCTTTGTGATGCCGTTTTTACTGCCCGACATAAAGCTCGGAATGGTGTGATGCCCGCCCATCAGCGAAACAATCTGGTCGTATGCCGCCTTTGCTCCGCTGTTGGCATAGTTAGAGCCAAAGTGCAGGCTGTAAACCTTATCGCTCGTCTTGCTAAATGAGCCTGTGGCTTCACGACAGCCCGTGACAAACTCCCATACAAGAGTCTGTGTCGCAAGCCATTTCTCATCATCACTTCCTGTCAGATTTCCTTTGTTGCCCTGATACCCGTAGAGCAGGGCAAGCCCGACTGCCTTTTTCTGATTGACAGAAAGGGCGTTCCAAGTGTCCGAAGATGCCTTTTTCAAGGTGTTGCCTGTTTTCAGCGGTACACCGGGCTGAATACAAAAGGCGTTTTCTCCGTCCACAAACATACGGTACTTATAGTTTCCCGTGCCGCCTGCGGTATGACCGTCAAAGGTGGCACTCGAATTGTATCTCATAGCATTGCCGCTGCTGTCGTAGGTGTGACTAAAGGAAATCGTGCCGATGTCACCCGCTGCAAACGCCGTCGTTGCAGGCAAAATTGACAATGCCGTGACCGCAGCCATAAGCGTAGCCGCAGCCTTTTTGAATAATCCACGAATTTTCATCGCTTACCTCCTGATAATGTTGATATTGAAAATTTCCCTTACTAACCTAAAAAGCTGCCCTGTATCGGACAGCTCATAGTTTTTCTTTTCTCGGATAGTTTTGGTAGTAGTTAAGGGGGTGAGGTGTGGAGAGGGGGAAGCCGAAAAAATGGCTATCCTCCGCATAGACAGACCCCTCCCTCGGTGTGTGGCTTACCTTTCGTGAGCCTTACCTCGTTGCAGATGGCGGTTGTAAAACTCCAACGCCTTGACAACAAAATCTGTTTCCTGCCCTCTGGGGACATTCTTTGGAATGAGCTTGGTTATCCTTTCATCACGGAAGGCGGGCTTTTCCTTTTGGTTTGGCTTTTCTTCTTCCATAATGCTCTGGATAACCTCGTCCGTCAGCTTTCCGTCTTGCATAAACTTTTTCATTTTGATAGCCTGTGCAAGTGACGGGGTAGCATCGTTATACTGCATCGCTTCAAGCAGGGTGTACTGCTGTTCCTCGGACAGATAGGAGATTTCCACCGCAGGGCGAAAAGCAATCTGTCTGTCGTCCACCATTTGCAGGATTTCAGGAACAAGCTCGGTCAGACGGATAAAGCGATGAATTTGCCGACTACTATCAGAAACATCTTTGCTCATTTTATCAACGCTAAATAACTTCTCGCCCACTGGTCGAGAAGTTAAATCTGTTCGTTGCCCCTGCCTGTTCATAGCTTCAAGCCGCATTTTATAGGCAAAGGCTTTCTCACTCGGCAATATCGTTGACCTCTGCAAGTTGCTTTCCACCATTACAATAATGGCTTCATCACGGGTCATTTCCTTAACCTCGCATTTAAGCGTGTCAAGCCCTGCAAGCTCGCAAGCTTTTTTACGCCTGTGACCGCTGATAAGCTCATACCGTCCGTCTTCTTTGAGCCGCACGGTAGCAGGGGTCATAACACCGTTTCGCTTGATACTATCGACAAGCTGTTCCATATCCTCGTCTATAAATACCTTAAACGGGTGGTCTGGAAACTCGTCAATCTCTGCAATCGGTATATCCCTGATTTTACTTAGCTTTGCTTCCTCACGGCTCTCATCTGTCTGGAAAAGGTCATCGTATGCAGTCAGCTCGATTTCTGTTCTTTTGCTTCTCGCCAATGTCTGCCACCTCCTTTCCAAACTGTTCATAAGCTGCGGCTACCTTGCCACTTTTGTCATAGGCAAAAATGCTCTTGCCCTCTGCGGTAGCTTCCACCGCACGGATAGAATGAGGGATTTCCGTATCAAATACCTTAATCCTCTGACCGTAGGCACTCTTAACGGTTGCGGTAATCTCCTTAGAAATGTTGGTGCGTGGCATTACCATTGTCATAAGGATACCGTCTATCCGCAGCTTGGGGTTGATTTGCCGCTTGACCATTGACACCGAGCGAAGCAAAAGCTCTAAACCTTTGGCAGAAAGATAATGGGGCTGCGTGGGAATAATCACGCTGTCAGCCGCCGCCAGAGCATTGATGGTTATCATTCCGAGAGAGGGCATACAGTCGATAAGCACATAGTCGTAATTCTTCATAACCTCATTTACATAGGTTTTCAGAACACGCTCTCGGCTCATCGCATTGATAAGCCTGACTTCAAAGCCTGACAGCTCAATGTTGGACGGGAGCAGGTCAACGCCCTCGCCGTGGTGCAGGATACCTCCAGAAGCATCAAAAGATTTATCGTCTATGATGCTTTGCATTACGGTAGAGAGGGTTATGGGAATATCATCAGGTCTGTTGTAGCCCAGAGCCATTGTGAGATTAGCCTGTGCATCGGCATCAATGAGCAGGACTTTCTTGCCCTGTTTTGCCAGACCCACACCCAGATTGACCGCCGTTGTTGTTTTTCCGACACCGCCTTTCTGATTAGTCAGAGCAATCACTTTGCAATTTGACATAGGTGCGTCCTCCTTTCGCATTTATTTAGCCGCTTTGTCAAGGCGGCTATGTAACCATATCAGAGAACGCAAAAAAGCCGCTTACTCTTAAAATCAATAAGAATAAGCGGCTCGGTGTAATGTGCCTTAGACATATTCAATTTTCATTCTCTTAACAGGGGCGTTGGCGACTTTGAATATCAGCTCGTCAACGCAGTCTGTATATCTGACTTGCTGTATGAGTTTATTTTTCAGCTCCACAAGGCTATGTATAACTATCTGCCTTTCGTGGCTATCCAGATATGCGTGATAGATTTTATCTCTCATAATTGCTACCGTCCTTTCTTGGCTTCATTATATCCAGAAGTGGGAGAAAGAACAAATCTGCAAATCAGGATAAAAAAATAGGCGTACCACTATTTCTAATGATACGCCCGCACGATTAGATAACTTCAAAATGTTTCAAGGCATCTTTTATCGCTTCTACCTTTTCTGGTGTTGGGTGTTTCCTCGGTTGTTTCAATTCCTCTACCGCATTAGGAGCATCATACATTGGCAAACCTAAATCTCGTTTTACTTCTGCGATATATGCGGTATGTACCTTGAAGCCGTGTTTTGCTTCTATATACTCCTTAATCATCTTGTAGGTTACTCGCTCTTTTGGCTTATAACTTTCTGCTCTCTTTTCAATATTATCAAGAGGAATTTTGCCCTCACCCTCGCCAAACTCTACTTTTACATTGATTACGCTGTCAGGTTTTTTGTGGGAAAGAAGTACAACCGTCTCCACATGCCCACTATGACAAAACTGATCCACGACCGCCACCTTCTTCGCCTCATACCCCTTCTCCTGAAGTATCTTCACATCTCTCGCCAGGGTTGCCGGGTCGCAGCTCACGTAGACGATACGTTCCGGCGCCATATGGACCAGAGTATCCAGAAGAACCTGATCACAGCCCTTTCGTGGTGGGTCTACGACCACGACGTCCGCGTGGGAGCCGTCGCCACCTTTCTTGTATATGTCGGGAACGACTTCTTCTGCCTTACCGACAAAGAACTCGGCATTTGTGATCCCGTTGATCTCGGCGTTGTGTCTTGCATCATCTATAGCCTGTGGAACGATCTCCACTCCGTATACCTTCTTTGCCTTCTGTGCGAGGAACAAGGATATGGTTCCTATTCCGCAGTACATATCCCACACAGTCTCGTCGCCTGACAGATCCGCATACTCCAAAGCCTTGTTGTACAGGACATTTGTCTGGACAGGATTTACCTGATAGAAGGACAATGGGGATATCTGATATTTGATGTCACCGATATAGTCCGTGATGTATGACTGTCCCCAGAGGGTTATGCACTTATCACCGAGTATACGGTTCGTATTCTCCATGTTGACATTCAGGCAAATAGATGTCATGCCGTCTATCTTAACCAGTTCATCTATCAAAATCTCACTGTGCGGAAGCTTGTTGCCATTTGTCACCAGACACACCATGATCTCCTTGGTGGTAAATCCAACTCTGATAAGGATATGTCTGACCAGACCTCTTCCAGTCTCCTCGTCGTAGGTCGATATGTGATTGTCCTCAATGAAGCTTCTGACAATAGCAACTATTTGGTCATTCACAGGTGCACCGATGGCACAGCTCTCTGTGTCTATGATGTCGTGGCTTCTTCCTGCGTAGAATCCGATGACAACATTGCCGTTCTTGTCTCTGCCGACAGGGAATTGGGCCTTATTCCTGTAGTGGAATGGATTGTTCATGCCGTAGGCTGGCTTTTCCATGATGGCTTCCACGTTCTCCATCTTGCCGATCCTCTGCAGACAGTTCTTCACCTTGTTCCACTTGTATTCGAGCTGCTGCTCATAGGAAACCTGCTGCATGGTGCATCCGCCGCATCGTTTCGCCTTGTCGCACACCGGCTCCACGCGGTATGGCGATGGTGTGATGAGCTTCATCAATCTTCCGTAGGCTATGTTCTTCTTCACCTTGACGATCTTCACCTCCGCCAGATCGCCCACCACGGCATCCTTGACAAATACAGTCATGCCCTGAACGTGTCCAATGCCCTCTCCGTCATTGCCCATGTCCTCGATGAGCACCTGATAATCCTCATTTTTGACAAGTGTGACTTCACCAGTATTTGCCGCATCCGTTCCGGATGTTCTAACAACTGAACTTGCACTATTCACTGCCTCCATGGTATTTTTTCTCTGCATACCATTTACTCGTCTATTGTTCTTAGGTCTCCTATTGTTCCTAATATCTGACATATACTATCTCTCTTCCTATTGCCGTTATTAATTATCCGACGTCTTTCGGATGTTGGACTGGAGAGCTCTGTTGAAGCCCAGCCAGCCATTGTTGTCCTTTGCCGCATCCAGCTCCTGGATAAATGTCTGGAGCTTGGCGTCTGTGTTGTCCGCCATGGACAGTGCCAGAGCCTCGATGAGTGCCGGCTTCTTTGGTGAGCCGTACTCAAGCTCCCCGTGGTGAGCCAGTATGCAGTGCTCCAGCTCATTTGCCGCCTTGGCAGGGAAATTGTCTATGGTATTGATCTTATCGCGGATCATCATCGTTCCCATGACTATGTGTCCCAGAAGCTGACCTGCGTCTGTGTAGTCGTTCTCAGGGAACTTGGAGATCTCGTAGACCTTGCCAATGTCGTGGAGAAGTGCCGCTGTGATCAGCAGATCCCTGTTGAGCACCGGATAATATGTGGTGTAGTAGTCACACATCTTGGCAACTGCCAGTGAGTGCTCCAAGAGGCCTCCTATGTATCCATGGTGTATAGATTTTGCCGCTGAATGATTCTTGAATTCCTTGACAAATGCAGGATCCTCGGCGAAGAATTTCTTCAGAAGCACCTTGTAATAATCCTTGTCGAGTGATTCCACGAGAGCCATAAGATCCTTGTACATCTGCTCTATATCTTTCTTGGTACACGGCATATAATCAGCCTCTGAGTATTCTCCCTCATCTGCAATACGAATCTTCTTGATATTGAGCTGAAGCTCATTGTTAAATGATGTGACCTGACCATCCACCTTGATAAAGTTCTTTGACTCAAAGTGTCCTATCGCATTGCTCAGCTCCCAGACCTTTCCGGCTATACTTCCTGTCTTATCCACAAGCTCCAGGTTGTAATATGTCTTTCCTGATTTTGTAGTTCCTGTCTGCTTGTTCTTGCAGAGATAGACATTTGATATCATGTCGCCTTCATTGAAATCTGTTATAAATACCATTTTTCTTTCCTCTTTCTATGCTTAATTATTAATATGTTATTTACATTTTAATCATATATAAGAATACAATAGGCGGTTGTGAAAATCCAGTATTTACTGAACATTTCCACAACCGCCTATATTACTATATTCCCCCACATCACATCTTATCATACTCATGAAGCTTATCTGAAGCAGCCTTCCCATTCTTCCGTGATTCTTCCCTGTCAAGCTTTCTCACTCCAAACAGCCCCTTGATGACAAATGCTATTCCCACGCAAAGTGTTCCAAGGATCAGTGTGAGCTCAAGTCCTGACATATATCTCAGTGAAACATTCAGTGAGATTATGATGCATACAAAGAATGCTATACAAAGTCCTGTGAACACAAGTCCTGTTCCCATGTTCGGCTTAACCAGAAGTGCGATAAATGCGATGACCAGCAGGACAATAAAGATTCCTCCAATATTCACACCACCACCTATACGAAACAGTGAACTTAAAAGTCCCCAGTCGGACACGACTACATTCTTCAGGAACATCACACTGCCCGCGATCATCAATACGATTCCCAATAAAAACTGCAATAACTCTTTCATAACCTGTCTTCTCCTCTTCTTTTTGTAATACGTAACTCTCTTTGTCTTAAGTCATATATCGCTTTATTTTTCCCCCCAGATCAAACTGTATTTTATAATATCAGCTTTGTGTTTCTCCCGCAACCACAGCCGCTGAATTAATCAGGGAAAATGTGCCTATTTCTACACCTGCAATATGTTGACGCTCTATAATTATAAGGGGTATAATCAATTATGTATATTTATAATTAGAGTCTTTATATATATTTAATTATGCTTTTCATGCACTTATCGAGTTAAACACTGATCCTATTCATCATATGATCACAAGATTCATGCCCGTGCATATGAATTTTACAAATCTGCATTTGTATGAACATATTTATATAAACGAATTTACATAAGCACTATAAAATAAAAAGTTAAATAATAAGGAACACAGAAAATGAATCTAAGAACATTAAGAGTTATAGAATACAACAAAATAGTTGAGATGCTGACAACATTTGCCTCATCACCCATGGCGAAGAGGAAGTGTCAGCGCATAAAGCCCCGCAAGGATCTCGCCATGATCGAGACGCTCCAGCAGGAGACAAGGGATGCTCTTCGTCGTCTGAACACCCAGGGCAATCTATCATTTGCAGGACTTAAAGATATCGGGGCATCTCTAAAGAGACTTGAGGTTGAGGGAATCCTCACCACCGCAGAACTGCTTGATGTGGCAAGCATGCTGGACCTCGCACTCACCGCCAAAAGATATGGTGAGAACGAAGGCACAAGCATGACAGATACGAGAAGACGCAGCAAGGAGCAGATCGAGGAAGAGAAAGCTTCCAACAAGATGCTCGGGCTCAGCATGAACCCGGATGGCACCACATGTCCGGACAGCCTGCGCACGAGATTTCTGGAGCTCATGCCTCTGGAGCATCTGTCCAGGGAGATCCACAGATGCATAATTTCCGAGAACGAATTTGCCGATGACGCTTCATCAGGGCTCAAGGCCGTGCGAAGGAACAAGCGTCTGACAAATGAAAAGCTGCACAACCAGCTTGCAAAGCTTGTCAGCGATACCAGCAAGCAGACCATGTTCCAGGATAACCTGGTAACCATGAGAAACGGCAGATACTGTATCCCGGTCAAGGCCGAGTACAAGAACCATTTTCCTGGTATGATACACGACCAGTCGTCGACCGGAGCAACAGTGTTCATCGAGCCTATGGCCATCGTGAACCTGAACAACGAGCTGAAGGAGCTTGACAATCAGGAGCTTGCCGAGATTGAGAAGATACTTGAATCTCTGTCAGCGCAGACCGCAGCGGAGATCGAATACATAAAATACGACTTCGACACTCTGGCTGAACTGGATTTCATTTTTGCAAGAGCTTCATTTGCAAGAAGCTACAAGGGAACCGAACCGGTATTCAACACCGATGGGATCGTCGATATAAAGCAGGGAAGACATCCGCTACTGGAGAAGCACACCGTCATACCTGTGGACATCAAACTGGGTGAGGACTACAACCTCCTCATCGTGACCGGTCCTAACACCGGTGGTAAGACGGTATCACTTAAGACTCTGGGACTCTTCTCACTCATGGGACAGTCCGGACTTCATATTCCGGCACTTGACGGTTCAAGACTGAATGTATTTGACGACGTATTTGCCGATATCGGAGATGAGCAGAGTATAGAGCAGAATCTGTCCACATTCTCATCCCACATGAGCAACATCGTGTACATACTGGATCATGTCACCCCCGGCAGTCTGGTTCTCTTCGACGAGCTGGGCGGCGGTACGGACCCTATAGAGGGTGCAGCACTTGCCATCGCCATCCTGTCACATCTGAACGACATGGGTGTCAGATGTATGGCGACCACACACTACAGTGAGCTCAAGACATTTGCCATGAGCACACCGGGTGTCGAGAATGCAAGCTGCGAATTTGACGTGGCAACACTCCAGCCGACATATAAACTGATGATTGGTATTCCTGGAAAGTCAAATGCTTTCGCCATAGCGAAGAAGCTTGGAATCGAAGATAGCATCATCGAGAGCGCCAAGGCCAATATCGACAGCGATACAGTTGACTTTGAGACCCTGATTGCGGATCTTGAGAGAAGCAAGAGGGAGATTGAACAGGACAAAGCCGACATTGCAAGACTCAAGGAGGATGCAAAGCAACTTCAGGAACGTGCACAGATGAAGGATACAGAGCTCTCAGACAAAAAATCCGAGATTCTGGCAAAGGCGCGCCAGGAGGCATCCGAGATCATAGAGGAGGCGAAGGCTGAGGCCGATGCCGCTATAAGAAAATACAACAAATGGACCACTAACCCGTCAAAGGCCGATGCCAAGGCGATGGAGGCCGAGAGACAGAAACTCCGCGCGAAGATCAACGACCTCGGCAGGATGAACGAGGAGAAGCGCAAGACTGTAAAGTCAGACCACAAGGCATCCGACTTCAAGGTTGGCGATACCGTACATGTTATCAGCATGGATTCCGAGGGAACCATCATGGCACTGGCTGACTCCAAGGGTAAGCTGAAGGTCCAGATGGGTATAATCAGCGCGGCTCTTCCACCTACTGATCTTCTGCTGGTTGAGCATGAGAAGAAGAAACCGCAGAAGGCCACAGTCACAGGTGGCAAGAGCATGAACAGGATGATGAATATCAAGCCCGAGATAAATGTTCTCGGAATGACGGTCGACGAAGCCACATCACTTGTGGACAGATTCCTTGATGATGCCCTTATGGCACATCTGCACAGAGTCACTATCATCCATGGCAAGGGCACCGGAGCCCTCAGAAAAGGAATACATCAATTTCTGAAATCACAGCCACATGTCAAATCCTTCAGACTTGGCGAATTCGGAGAGGGCGATGCAGGAGTTACCATAGTGGAACTCTAAAATAATGCTTCAACAATGAAGTCGGTGTACGCCTTCGGATTTTTTACAAACTATATTATTATAAATTTACTGGGAGGTTTATATATATGAGCAAAAATAATATTCTCATCGTTGACGACGACGAGAACATCGCAGAGCTTATATCACTCTACCTCAACAAAGAGTGTTATGAGACCGAGATAGCCGCAAGCGGAACGGAAGCTCTACAGTTATTTGAGGAATATTCACCTGATCTGGTTCTCCTGGATGTCATGCTTCCGGGAATGGACGGCTATCAGGTGTGCACAGAGATAAGGAAGACATCGAATACACCTATCATCATGCTCTCGGCCAAGGGTGAGGTATTTGACAAGGTGCTGGGGCTTAAGATCGGTGCAGATGATTATATCGTCAAGCCATTTGACTCCAATGAGCTGGTGGCAAGGGTCGGCGCCCTTCTCAGGAGGTCAGCCATGACTGAGAGTGCACAGAAGCAGCCACAGAGCGCAGCTTACGATGTCACAAGTGCGGATCATGTAGGTACATTTGTGGAGTATGACGGGCTGGTCGTAAATATCTCCAACTACACAGTAACCTTTGAGGGACACAATCTTGAGATGCCGCCAAAGGAGCTGGAGATCCTCTACTTCCTCGCCAGCAGACCAAATCAGGTATTTACCAGAGAGCAGCTTCTGGACAAGCTGTGGGGATACGAGTATGTGGGCGACACTAGAACCGTGGATGTACATATCAAGAGACTTCGTGAGAAGCTGAACAACAATCATAACTGGAGCATTGCCACTGTATGGGGCATAGGCTACAAGTTTGAATGGAGATCATAATGAAGAAAACAGCATTTGACAAGATCGTGGTCGGATTCGTAGTGCTGGTTGTGATCATATTTGCACTGCTCATGGTGTACAGTATATCAACAGCACAGAATTCTGTTCTCTCAGAGCGCAAATCCACCATGAAAAACGAGATCACAATGCTTGCCGACGGCGCCATGACTGATTACAGCAACGGAACCATTGACAGCAAGGAATTATACAAGGAGCTTCAACATGCGGCGGATACCCTGGACATGGGAATCTGGCTCACCGATGAACGCAGCAACATTATTTTCAGGTCGGGAAGCTCTTCAGGAAGCAGTGAATCCGGTGGATCTTCCAAGGATTCAGATTCACACAGCAGCACAAATGACAACCTCAAGAATTATGTGGAACCGGATGAATTGTTTGCATCATTCTGCTTCGAGAATACATTTGGCGGCTATTTCTCGGAGGACACTCTGGTGATCGGCCAGCCTCTCTACTCGTGGAACAATTACATGGGAACTATCATCCTGACATCACCTATGACATTCAAGCAGGATATAAAGAGCAGGATGCTTTCAACGACATTTGTGCCATTCCTGATTCTCATGCTGATCGCCATGATCGCGCTTATGCTCATGTCAAACAGCCTGCTCAAGCCTATACGTGAGATCATCAAGACGTCCAAGTCATACGCCCAGGGTAACTTCAATGCCAGGGTAAATGTGACCGCGAAGAACGAATTCGGCGAACTTGCGAGATACATGGAGGAGATGGCAGATGAGCTGAGCCGTTCAAATGAGTACAGGAAGTCATTTATATCAAATATATCCCATGACTTCAGATCGCCACTCACATCCATCAAGGGTTACATAGAGGCCATGCTGGACGGCACTATTCCACTGGAAAAGCATGAAAAGTACCTCGGCATAGTGTTAAATGAGGCACAGAGACTGACCAAGCTGACACAGGGACTTCTGGAGCTGAACAACTTTGACTCATTTGACCTGCAGCTTGACAAGTCCAACTTCGATATCAGGGATATCATCACGCCGACCATCAATACATTTGAAAAGAGATGTAATGACAGAGGAATATTCCTGGACAGCGTCTTTCTCACGGACAACACCGTGGTATATGCCGACAGGACCAAGATACAGCAGGTTATATACAACCTGGTTGACAACGCCATAAAGTTCACACCTGAGGGACGCCAGATCAGAGTTCAGGTGACCGAGAAGGACAACAAGATATATACAAGCGTCAAGGATGAGGGTGTGGGAATTCCAAAGGATGCCCAGAAGAAGGTATTTGAGAGATTCTACAAGACGGATCCGAGCCGTGGCAAGGACAAGACCGGAACCGGACTGGGACTGGCCATAACCAAGGAGATCATCAAGGCTCACGGCGAGCAGATCACCCTCACATCCGAGGAGGGCGAGGGAAGCGAATTTATCTTCTCTCTTCCTAAGGAGAAGGATATGCAGGTGCCTATCAAGCCTGTGCATGTCGAGCACACTGAACACCACTCCGATACAGACATATCATCGTCTGGCGTGAAGAGCAATGGCAAATTCAGGATCAAGGACTCATAACATATCGCAGAATATTAAAGCCGGGGTATTACCCCAGAGAATGTCTCTGTTGTAATACCCCGGCTCTATTTATTTCACTTTACATTTCCTACCATCTATCCACACATTTTTCACCTGTGAAACATCTATCGGCTTAGTGAAGTTCAACTCCATTCTCTGTATGCTGTCGCCATCACCGGTCTTGCCGATTCCATATACTACATCTTTCAATTCTTTATTGTCTGTCATCTCAAGTATTATATTCTCCAGCGAGTCATCATCGACCGCCGCATTTTCAGCAATGTCAATGGTTATGCCCTTTGTATTTATTGTACATTTTTCAATGCCATCTATGCCGGATACATCCACACTATGTCCCTGCATATCATCCTGAACCTTAAACTGTAAGGTCCAAGGGCCATCCACCTCGTCTGCTACATAGGTGACCGCGCCATCACTTGATTTATTTTTGTTGAACAGGGTAATGCTGTTACATCTCATGGTGATGACATCCCCCACCTTGTATGCATTTTTCTTTTTTAACTTGTATACAATATCAGACATTGTCTGCTTGTTCGTGAGCGAGATTCCATCGCCAGGAGCCGTGCTGCCCGCATATTCACTGACGATGTTCGCACCGCCTTCTATTATCTGCATCTGAGCATCAAAGCTCTCATATTTTTCTGTGTCAAAGTCATCGTATGTGATCACCATCGCAATGTTGACCTGATCGCCATCCACTGCTACCTTCTTCAGATCAAAGCTTACTTTTGCATCGGACTCGGTTATCACCTTTACACTGCCCTTATACTCGTTATTTATGTAGCTCTCGTCCACATATTTTGATGGAATAACACTTCCTGTCTCCCTGCTCAGGCTGTCAAAAAACCATGCCAGCGAGCCGTTCTCTGCCGCATATGTCAGTCCGCCTCCCGACAGGATCAGAACAGCCGCCACTGCCGCTGCCGCCGTCTTCCATCCATGATTTCTTCCGGTTTTCCTCGCCTTCACCTTGTGCCTGAGCCTCTTCACACAGGCATCCTTCTCTTCATCCGACATATCCATGGTCTCAATGTCCACATTTACATCGTTCATAACGTCATATACATTTCTGTCTTTTCCGTTTTTCATGATCATTCACCGCCTTTACACTTGTTTCAATCGACTTCTTGCTCTGGACATTCTGCTGTAGATAGATGATGAAGATACCCCATAATCTTCCGCTATCTCATCTACATCCTGATCATCCCAGTAGTACCTCAGAATGATGTCCCTGTCTTCGTCCGACAGACCACTCAGCAGCTTTTCCATGCTGTCCGATATCTCCTCATTGAGTATCTCCAGCAGGTTGTCATTTGCAAGCTTGTTCTCATAGTCTGCTATGTCTTCCTCCGAACATCTTCTGCTGTATCTTCTCAGATAATCTATGGATCTGAATCTTGCAATTGCCGTTATCCAGCTTCTGAACGAGCCTTTGCTCTCGTCAAATCTGTCTATATTGTTCCATACATCCAGAAACACATCGTCCATGCACTCTTCAATTTCCTCCGGCATGCCCGAAAGATTCTTGTACACAGCGGCTTTCACCTGCCCGCCATATTCCTGAACCACAAACTCCAGAGCTTTCTCATTATGCCGTTTCAGCTTCGATATATAATTGTTCCTGGTTACTATATCATTCACCTCCCCGTGTGTTTCTAATATATATTCCGATCAAAATCTGTGTTTTCTTGCAGTAAAAGCAATTTTTTTTATAAAAAAGCTGCCAGTTTTTTGAATTATACTGACAGCCATCTCTTTAATTATTATATTTGTTATTCATTTCCTTTACAGCCTCACCGATCTGGGCTCTGAGCTCTGTGGGATAAATGACCTCCACCGAGGTTCCATACTGCATCGCCCAGTGCGCCATCGCCTGACGGCTGCACACAAGCCGCACGTAAGTTACATCATCCTCAGTCTCCCTGAAGCCTTCGTACTGTCTGGCTATATTTTCATCGACCACATCAAAGTTTCTTCCAAACCAATCCACCACATCCGATATGGCAGCCTTTCTGACACGCATCACTATGGTCACCGGCTCATCGGCAAACATATAGATATGCTCAGCCATATGCTTTGGAAGGTTGAGTCCATGCTCCATTCCCTTTACCTCTGTGCGGTTCTTCACAGGCCTGTCAACTATCTGGACCTGTGTCATCTTATCCACTCTGTAATTCGACAAATTGTCATACTTGTCGTAATTGCAGATGAGGTAATACTTTCCGTCATTCGCCACCATCTGATACGGATTGACTACGTACGGCTCCTCCCGCCTCGGATGAAGCTTCTTGTCCTCACCATAATTATTGTACACAAATGATATCTGCTTCTTCTCAGATATGGCATCATCTATCATTCCCACGTTGAACAGTGTCTGCTTGTTGCTGGTGTGCTCGAGACCCGGAAGACTGCTCACATGCGTCATCTTGTTTGTAAAATATATATTTGACAGACCTGCTATCTTGTCTATGAGCTGGCTCGCCTGACCAGCCGGTATGGTCTTGGAGAACAGGATACTGTCTATCATCATTCGAAGCTCTGCATCGTCAAACTCGTGATTATAATACCAGTTTGATGTAAGTGTCTCCTTTGTGCCGTCCTTCTTCTCTCTCTCCGTCTCGGTGTACTCAATGTCATAGCCATAATCCACCAGACAATTGAGATTTGCTTTTACGGATTTTCTGTCCACGGTGATATCATAGTCCTCTTTGAGCTTCGCTATGATATCCTTCTGATCCATGGTGTGGTCACAGTCCGTGTATTTCTTCAGTATGTCCAGAATGCATATGTTCAGCATCTTTTTTCCACTTGTAGGATACGCCATGTATATTCCCCCTCTATCACTACATGTCCCAACTAAGGCGATGTAGATTTCCTGCTTCCTCTAGACCTGGGAAATCATTCTGTCTGAGTGCTTCATACAGCACTATTGCCACAGAGTTGCCCAGATTCAGTGAACGAATGTCCGGGAACATCGGAATCCTGATAGATGTATCCTTATAATCAACCAGGATCTCCTCAGGTATACCCGCGCTCTCCTTGCCGAACATGATGTATGCGTCATCCTCAAACTTCACATCTGTATACTTCTTCCTGGCTTTGGTTGTCGCCATGTATATCTTTGCTCCGGGATTCTTTGCAAGGAAATCCTCGAAATTCACATATGTTGTCACATCCAGCTTGTCCCAGTAATCAAGCCCGGCACGCTTCAGCTGTTTCTCATTTATCTGGAAGCCCAGCGGCTCTATGAGATGCAGTCTTGCGCCTGCTGCCACACATGTTCTTCCTATGTTGCCTGTATTGGCCGGGATCTCCGGCTCATGTAATACTATATTTAGCATACTACTCCTCCTATAAAAACCTTGGCGGTGTAAGAAATCTCCTCTCGTCGTCGTGCACCACAACCCTATCGCTTTTTTCCGTAAGATGGCCTATGACTGAAGCCTCATATCCTGCCTCATAGAGCTTATCAGCCAGCAATTTTCCATCCGGAACTACGAAGAGTGCAGAACCACAACCATCTATCATATACGGATTATCCCCGGTGTGCTCACATATCTCTATTGTCTCCTGAAGTATCGGTATATTGTCATGACATACCTCAAGCCCGCACTTCAGCGCATCTCCCATCTCCCAGAGAGCTGCAAATACGCCGCCCCTCGATATGTCGTGTGAATATATACAGCCATGATCTAATGCTATGTCAACCTGGCCGCCAAGCAGTATAAGCTGCTCGAGCTGCTCCACAGGTCTCAGATAGCTCTCCGAATACCTCTCAAAAAGCTCCTTCTGATTATCATAATAGATCTTCAGGGTTCCACCAACACCAGTCTGTCCACACATAACAATGTCCATACCGGCCAGTCGTTTTGATCCACACAGGTCTAAATCATCATATCCTGCATGTTCCTGACCTACAGATATTCCCATCATTGTCAAACTTATAATTGGCTCGGCAACAGAACTGTTCACCTCAGTATGTCCCGTCACTATGTCAACGCCGTACTCCGCACATATGCCCGCAAGCTTTCTGAGCAGTTTCTTCATGCGTCGTTCATCGTCATTAGGCATAACTATGGTATCTACTGCCGCCCATGGCATATATCCGCCAATCCTTATACTGTTGTAAAGTCTCACTATATCAAGTCTGAGTCCCATATACCCGCTGTCACAGCACACACCAGCCGCAACATTCACGCTTTTATCTGCGCCGGTGTCTCCGCTACCCCCATCACGCAACAAGAGCCGGGCATAGTCATCTCCTATTCCGGCTCTCGTCACATCGTCGTGGACAGTACGTGGCAGACTCTTAAGTATCGATCGCACCGTCTGGTGCTCTCCAAACTTTCCTCTCATATCTACTCTCCAATTCGACCTGTTTTCATATTAGAATGCTGAAACTAAAAGTGTAACAACCATTGCGATACACAGAACCACAACAATTATTCTGGATACCAGTGTCTTACCTTTCTTGCTGCTAAGATCTATCATCTTTCCACACTCCTTATCAAAGTATCTTGCTCTACAAAATTAACTTAATAATAACAAAATATAAACCGTAGTTCAACAGCAATTATTTTTACAATCCCTGCCCCTTAAGGTAGTTGATAAACTGCTGTGCAGTACGTCCGCTTATGCCGCCATGTGCAAGCTCCCACTTGTTTGCCTCTGCGCAGAGCTCCTTCTCGTCCATGGTGATGTGCTCCTTCTCAGCAAGTCCCTTGACGATCTCAAAGTATTCCTTCTGTGAAGGTGCGCTGTAGCTGATCGTGACTCCGAATCTGTTGACCAGTGACAGCTTCTCCTGAATGGTATCACTTCTGTGAATACCATTGTTATTCTCCATATCATTCCTGTCATTCCATGTCTCCTTGATGAGATGACGGCGGTTGGATGTGGCATATATGAGCACATTGTCAGGTCTGATCTCAAGTCCACCCTCGATGACAGCCTTGAGGTACTTGTACTCTATCTCAAATTCCTCAAATGAAAGATCATCCATGTATATGATAAATCTGTAATTTCTGTTCTTGATAAGCGATATGACCTGCGACAGATCCTGGAACTGATGCTTGTATATCTCTATCATACGAAGTCCTCTGTCATAGTACTCGTTGATGATCGCCTTGATCGTGGTTGACTTTCCTGTTCCACTGTCACCAAAGAGAAGTGCATTGTTCGCCTTGCGGCCCTCCACAAATGCCTCAGTGTTGTCCACGATCTTCTTCTTCTGGATCTCATATCCGATGAGGTCATCCAGCATGACATCCTCTGTGTTATTTATAGGTACAAACTCCAGATCTCCGTGCTCACGGGTGATCCTGAACGCCTTGTTAAGTCCGAACATACCCACACCATAAGCCTTGTAGAATGATGTAACTATATCAAATATCTGGTCCTCGTTCTCTGCCTCCTCTATGGCATTGCTGACAGCCTGAACCTTCTCACTGACATTCTTATTGTACATTCTCTCCTTCTTGCCTATGGACCTATAGTTGTTGATAGTTGAGAAACAGTCTATTCCAAGTGCGCTCTCTATCTCTGAGAAATCAAAGTCGAACAGCTTCTTGAATATCCTGAAATCATTCTTGGCGAAATAATTAACGGTTCCGTCATTTGCTCCCACCTTCTCACTTGTTATACTGAATGAGTTCTCATTGGTGATGAGTATAAATGCCAGATAGTTGTGCCACAGATTCTTATCGAATCCATAACTGGTAGCAAGATCCAGAAGTCTCTTGATCTGATCGTATATGCGGGCACACAGCTCCGCATTCTCACACCTCTTGAGATTAAAATCCTCAAATATTCCAGACAGCTTCATAAGTATACTGTCCTCTCCAAGATCTCTGTATAAAACCAATTTCGCTATGTCTCTGTACATGTGTATATCCTTCTTTCTGAACGGCTATATGTATCACCACACAGATGATGCCATATATGAGCCGTTATTTCTTTCTCTTCTTGTAGTTTTTATTTCTGCTACTGTTTCTGACTGTATTGTTTCTTTCTATGTTATTTCTTTCTGAGCTATTTCTTCCCGTATTGTTTCTGCTTGTGTTGTTTTTCCCAGAATTGCCGCTTCCGGCTGTACTGCCCGGTGCATTTGACTCATTCGTCTCGGTCTGCCCGGCGTCCACCTTGCTGACATCAGACGCACATTCCTCATCCAGCCTTCCATTCCATCGCCCCTCGGGGATGTTGCATGCCAGATTATATTTCTTCCACGATATGCCCTTGTCTCTGAGTCTCTTAACCACATATTCTTCAGACATCGCATACAGGACGGAGAAAAGCGGTACAAATATGAGCATACCCAGAATGCCCAACATATCACCTCCAAGCATGACCGCCACAAGTACCCATATAGATGGAAGTCCCACCGAACCGCCAACAACATGAGGATATATGAAGTTTCCCTCTATCTGCTGCAACACGACAAATATGATCAGAAACACTATGGCACGCTTCGGATCCTCTACCAGGATCATAATCGTTCCGGCAAAACATCCGACAAATGCTCCAACAACCGGGATCAGTGCAAATACTGCTATGATGATGCTGACCGTAAGCGCATACGGAATACGGAATATGGTCATCGTAATGAAAAACATAAGTCCAAGTATGCACGCCTCAAGGCACTGACCTGAGATGAACTTGGAGAAGGTCTTATCCGCAAGAACACAAGTCTGAATGAATCGGTCCGCCTTTTCTTCCCTGAACGCCGCATACAATACACCCTTTACCTGCTTCTCCAGAGTCTCCTTCTGAGCCAGTATGTAGCACGCAAAGAACAGTCCCACCAGAACATCGACCACGGCGCCTACCACACTGCTGGCAATGGAGAACGTGGAAGACAATACACTGCTGCCGCCGTTCTTCACAATACCAACCACATTTGATATAAGTGCATCCCAATTAATATTGATACTCTTTATCTTATCCACTATCTCCGGCTGGTCCTTCATCAGCTTGATTGCCTTCCTCTGTATATCATCCATGGCCGATGGCAGCTTCTCTGCAAACATAGTTATAGTCTTGGACATCTCAGGTATGATCATAGTTATTGCAAACGTGAGAACAGCTATTATGCACAGAAACGACAGTATGAGGCACACTGGTCTCCTGAACCTGTACAGTCTGCTGTCTTTATTCTTAAACAATACCTTTTCAAGTCCCTTCATAGGTACATTCACCACAAATGCTATGGCAAATCCTATGACAAATGGCATGAGTATATTGATGAGCCAGCTGAACATACTGGACACCTTATCAAAATTAAACAGTACATATGCAAACAGCACCACACCGCACAATATAATCACGGTCCTCACTGTATCCCTCTTATTCCAGTTCATGAAGTCCTCCTAATAATCCACATTATTATTCTATGTAGTCATCAATTACATATCTATTCATCCAGATGTATATCTCCAAATGCCTCGGACAGGGAATATGTCAGATTCTTCTTGGGCTTGTACACATCGATGACCGGGGCCATGATCCTGAAAAAATTCTCCTCATTCTTTGAGAGCTTGAACACCTCAGCGGTATTCCTGGCATCCCACAGGGCATCATGCTCTGCCCCCTGAAAGTTTTCTCCCAGATAAAACACAGCGTCCGACAGTGATATCCTTCTTGACGTTCCTATGAGCTTGGCATATTCCTTCTGGAAATCCTTCCACCTTGATATGATACTTTCCAGCCCGGGGTGCGTGTATTCCTTCAGCCTGGCCTCCTTGCGGAGCTGTCTCAGGTCATTCTCACTCCATGCGTATATCACATCGGCATCAGCACACCACTCTATAAAGCTCCCCATGGCAAAAGCATATGAAGGAGCATTCTCCACCATATCATCTGTTATTCCTGTGAGCTTTATTATACGCGAAGCCATGGTTCCATATGCCGGCTTCACATAACTCTTAAACGAATCTATCTCATTATAATCTTCATCCAGTTTAACTGCACCGATCTCTATGATCTCGCTCTTACATATTTTCTTTTCCTTCTTATACTCTGAATCTATCATATTCATTTCAAAGTCCACAAATACGTATATCATACACTGTATTTCCCCTTACATTGCCGATTTAATCATTGTAACACTGTGACCGGAAAACTGTAAACAAGCATATTAGGTATTTGTCAGCATTTCCGCAAATATTTGAGTATATTTTTGTCCTATTATGAGTTAAAATTTCTGTGACGACATAATCTGCACTTATACGGCAGCATACGACACGAAAGGAATATACATATGAAAAATATAATCTTTGATATTGGCATGGTCCTCGTAGACTTCCACTGGAAAAGCACCATGGAGAAGCTTGGCATACCAGCGGACGTGATAGATACTCTTGATCACAACATGATAAACCACCCTATGTGGAATCATTTTGACCTGGACGATATGCCTGAGCCAGAGCTCATCAAACGTTTCAAGGAACTCAGCCCGGAATGCAGCAGCTACATAGACCTGTTCATGAACAATCTCGATGAAGTGGTGGACATGTTCCCGGGAGCCGACATGTGGCTCAAGGATCTCAAGTCCAGAGGTTACAACATCTACCTCCTGTCCAACTACCCAAGAAGACTGTTTGCACTCCACACGCCTAGATTCCACTTCCTGCCTTACACGGACGGAAGAGTGGTCTCCTATGAATACCACGTGACCAAGCCAGACGCCGCCATCTATGAGCATCTCTGCAACAAATATAACCTTGTCCCTGAGGAATCCATTTTTCTTGATGACAGGCAGGCGAATCTCGATGCCGCCACAAAGCTTGGTTTCCACACTCTTCTGGTCACAGATCCTATAGTAGTGAGGGGCGCACTTGACGACATACTCACACGCGAATAAGGAGATGCCCGATGAAAACAGATACAACTCAAAGCAGACACAGTGGTCTGCTGTGGCGTTCCATATTCTTTCCGCTGGCCTTTATTTATATGGAGCTCCTGTTTCACATTGCAATTTATGGATCTGCAGGCAGCAGCATACTACATCCCCTGACATTTGCGCTGGCATGCGGACTTACCCTGTCAGCACTGACCTCCTTCTGGCACAGATATGCAAATGCAGCCATAGCCTACCTGCTGTGGAGTATATTTACGATCTACTATATCGCACAATTTGTATACTATAAGATATTCAGAACATTTTTGAGTCTGGTGTCCATCGGCGGTGCCCAGGATGCTATGAACTTCAGGACTGTGCTTTTTTCAGCATTGCGATCCAACTGGTATATCATAGTGCTGTTCCTGCTGCCACTTATATGTCTTATCATCATGAACAGGTTCTGGTTTTCATTTGGCAGATGCCGCATCGGACAGAAGCCTGGTGTGCTCAGGGCAGTGCTGGTGCAGCTGGGTATCTCCGCAGCTGCATGGGTACTTGCCATCTGTATTCTGGCAGTGCACGGGACTGCGGCCTACACTCCATATGCACTGTTCCACGGACGCTATGTACTTGAACTGTCCATGAACAAGCTTGGAGTCATGGTCACCACGGGAAGAGACTGTGTGACCATGGTGACTCAGAGCAGCCAGAGCAAGACATTTGAGCTTGCAGATATTGGAGATAATCAGTCAGATGCACAGACTGCCGCATCAGATATCAATGCCGCATCTGCGGACGAGACAGATTTTTCATCAGCTTCTCAGACCGGCGGCTCAGATCAGGCGGCAGGATCAACCCAGGCCGACGAGCCTGTATATGTTCCGCAGGTCGATGAAAGCATAGATTTCCAAAGTCTGTACAATCAGACAGATGACGAGGAGCTTAAAAGCCTGACGGCATATTTCTCGGGGGTACAGCCAACTTACACGGACGAATTCACCGGCATGTTCGAGGGGTACAATGTGGTATTTGTCACCGCTGAAAGTCTCAGTACATATGGAATATCTAGGGAGGCCACACCGACACTGTACAAGATTTATCACGAAGGCTTTGAATTTACTAACTTCTACAACCCACTGTGGTATCACAGCACCATAGACGGCGAATATACCAACTGCCTTAGCCAGTATCCGGCATCCTCCAAATGGAGCTTTGAGGCATCCGCGGACACCTATCAGCCATACGCCCTCGGCAATATGCTGAACGCACAGGGCTACAAGAGCTACGGCTACCACGACTTTGATGCCACATACTACGACAGAACAAGAACCCATCCGAATATGGGCTACACCACCTTCAAGGCCATCGGCGCAGGATTGGATATTCCTGACCACGTTATGTATTCCGATCTCGAATGTATGGAGGCTGTGTATGGGGATTTCATTCAGGATGACAAATTTAACATGTATTTTATGAGTTTCTCCGGCCATCTGCCTTACAATTACGACAATCAGTATATATGTATGATTAACAGGGAGGGAGCCGAGAATGTCCTCTCCGGAAAAGGGTACTCAGATGAGGCCATAGCCTATGTTGCAGCCCAGATGGAGCTTGACAAGGCTCTGGAATTCCTGATGGATAAGCTGGAAGAGACTGGCAAGCTGGACAACACTCTGTTCATCGTGGCACCTGACCACTATCCTTACGGACTCAGCGACGGCACCTACAACGAGCTTGCGGGCAAGGACATAGAGAATGATGACTTTGAGCTTCACCACAACCAGTTTGGTATATGGAGCTCATCCATGGAGAAGCCAGTAGTTGTCGACAAGCTCTGCTCCAGTGTGGACATACTTCCAACTGTGTTAAACCTTCTCGGAGCCGACTTTGACTCAAGACTCCTGGCAGGACGCAACATTTTGTCCGATTCCGATGAGCTTGTGATCTTCGCGGATCAAAGCTTTATGACCGACAAGGTCAGGTACGATGCCAGCACGGGGGAGACCTATTACTTCGTCCCTGAGTCACAGATCCCTGATGGATACGTGGATCAGATGATCGAGGAGGTTGAAAACCGGCTGTATATATCGGACGAGATGATAAACACGGACTATTTTTCATTTGTATATAGCAGATAAAAGGCCGAGACAATCCCCGCCAGCACATCGGCGGCGGCCTGGACAAAAGCCACTCCATCTACGCCATACATGCGCGGCAGTATGAATACCAATGGTATAAAACATACTCCCTGCCGCAGGGCGGATATGAGGGTGGCTTTTCCATATGCTCCAAGAGCCTGATAGTACATTCCGGTCACCAGACACACCGCTGCAAACGGCATGGATATGGCATGCGCCCGGAGAGACAGCGCCGCAAGCTGCATAGCTTGAGTGCCACCTTCATGCAAGAATACACCGGCCACCTCGGATACCCACACCCAGGTCGCAGCACCCATAGCGCACATGAATATCACCGCAGTTATCATGGTAAATCTCAGCGACCTTTTCACTCTGGATTCAAGTCCTGCACCATAGGCAAACCCGCACACCGGGGCAAATCCCTGCCCATAGCCCACCAGCACGGCAAATGTGACCGCAAATATCTTATTTGCAACCGTGATTCCCGCCATGGCTCCATCACCGTACTGTCTGCAGCTTCTGCTGATCATGACCGCCGCAAAGCACATGAGCCCCTGCCTCAGGAAGGATGGCAGCCCTGTTCTCACTATACGCACCCCATATCTGAAGCTCCACAAGTCTGATATATGCAGCCTTACCACGCTGCACCTTGACCTGACACATATATACATTATGGCAAGACTTATTCCCTGTCCGGCAAGGGTCGCTATGCCTGCACCGGCTATTCCAAGTCCAAGCACTCTCACCAATATATAGTCAAATAACGCATTTGACAGTCCGCCTGCCAGAATACCCAACAGGGCTAGATACGGCTGCCCCTCAGCCCGCAGGGCATTGTTCAGGACATAAGCACCACACATGACCGGAGCCGCGAGCATGATATATATTCCATACTGCCCAGCAGGAGCAAGACTTGTGTCCGTGGCTCCCAGAAGTCTTACCACATCCTCCCTGAACACAGCAAATATAACCGCCATGACCGCGCCCGACAGTATTCCTCCCGCAAACGCCGTGGCAAGCGTCTGCTCCGCCTCACGCTTCTTCTGCTTACCCAGGAGTCTCGCTATCTCGCTTCCAGCTCCCATACCCCAGGTGTAACCCACAGCCTGTATCAATGCCATAACAGAGAACATGATCCCAACTGCGGCCACACTGCTTTCTCCAAGATCTGAGACAAAATAAGTGTCCACAATATTGTAGGAGGTTGCAACCAGCATGGTGAATATTGTGGATACAGAAAGCGACAGTATGAGAGAAGGCACAGGAGTCTCAGCCATTTTGCTGTGATTCTCCTGTGCCTTCTTCTGTGTATCCACACTCTCAGGAATGTCCATTCCCGAAAGTATCAATATGTCATATATTCCATTATCGGGTCTGCTGTGTAACCGCCGTCTGTTGCTGCGCCTGTCCATGTGTGTAGTCCCTGCTTTCTTCCTTACTCTCACGCAGGAATTTCTTAACCTGCTGCAATTTCTCCTTTGCATCGTACACACCCAGCTCATACATGGCCTCGATCATCTCCGGCTTCTTCTCAAGCCTTGATATCTCTATAGTCTCACTCGGTCTGATTATCAACGTATCACCCTCCTTTTCAAGCTCCTCCAGCTTGTCCAGGGTCTTGTTGTAATACATGTGTCTCATGTGACATCTTTTAACGAACTCAGGGTACTCCCTGTACCTTCCGGCCTCCAGCCTGAGCATCTTGTCCGGGCCCTTGCGGTATCCCTCCGGTCTTGTCAGAACTACTATATTTCTCCTGTAGCCCATCCTTCTGAATGCAAATATCGGTATGCTGTCGGATACACCTCCATCCAGCAGCTTCATTCCATCGACCTCTACAATATTGGACACCAGTGGGAGGGATGCCGAAGCCCTCACCTTATTCACATCCTCAGGCTTTCTCATGTCCGTACACTCCAGATACTCCGCCTCTCCTGTATCCAGATTAGAACATCCCACATAGAGCTTCGTAGGATTTGCAAGGAATGCATCGTAGTCAAGTGGATCCAGTTTCTCCGGGATATCGTGGTAGCAGAACTGCTCACTGCAGATATCTCCTGTAGTTATGAGGGAGTACAGGCTCATGTAGTGCTTGTTGTTCCTGTACTTCATATTGTAACGCATGTTGCGCCCTCTCTGTCTCGCCACATAGGAGAGTCCATGTATGGCTCCCGCCGACACCCCTATGACACCGTCGACCTCTATATCATTGTCCATGAACACATCCAGGACTCCGGCGGTATATATGCCTCTCTGGCCGCCGCCCTCAAGTACCAAACCTGTCTTTGCCATATCGATCACCTTTCATCCAAATATTTATATATCCGTCTTTGTCTGAAAAATCCTCAGACTCCTGTCAAGAATCCCATTCATATGAGCTATAGCAGTTCCATAATTCGTCATCGGGATACTCTGCTGCTCCGCCCTTCCCTGACGACTCTTCATCTCGCGTTCATTCAGCATACAGCCTCCGCAGTGTATCACCAGATCATATCCTGTCAGATCCTCCGGGAATTCCGTTCCGCTGACAAATGTAAATTCAGGCTCAAGTCCCGTGTATCTGCGTATCCATCTCGGCAGTTTCACAGTTCCTATATCATCACACTGTCTGTGATGGGTGCAGCCCTCGGCTATGAGTATCCTTGGAGGTCTGCTGTCCGCATCTGTACGCTGGCCTTCATCCCTCAGCCTGTCCAGGACATATGCGCCATTTACCGCCGCATCAAGCTGCCCTTTAAATCTTGCCATCAGTATTGAGAATGACGTCAGATATATGTCATACGGCACGATCTTCATAACCTTTGCAAATGCCTGGGAGTCAGTGACCACCAGAGATACATTCCCCTCCAGCCGTCTCAGAGTATCCTCAAGCTCCGTGTCCCTGCACACCACAGCCGTAGCTCCGGTCTCAAGAACATCCCTTATGACCTGCTGCTGCGGAAGTATCAGCCTGCCCTTCGGAGCTGCAGAATCTATCGGTATGACCAGCACCACCATATCACCCGGCTGTATCAGATCTCCGACCAGTCTCCTGGTCATGGTGTCTGTCACCGTGAGCTTTCCTATCAATTCCTTCAGCTCCTCTATTCCCTGTCTGCGCTCTGCGCTGACCCATATGGAATTCTCCGCTGAATTCTGAACCAGTGTATCATCCTTAACTAGATCACTCTTATTGTACGCAATTATATAATTTATATTCTTCTCTTTGAAAAGCTCTGTGAGCTCCCTGTCCGCCGCCGAAAGGCCAACCGAACCATCAGCCACCAGCACAGCGACATCTATCTTCGCAAGCACCTGTCTGGTCTTCGACACCCTGAGTTCACCCAGCTCGCCGGTATCGTCTATTCCCGGTGTATCTATGATGACCACCGGTCCAAGCGGAAGCAGCTCCATGGACTTGTACACCGGATCCGTGGTGGTTCCCGCCACATCCGACACAACAGCAAGGCTCTGCCCCGTCACTGCATTTACCAGACTGGACTTGCCTGCGTTCCTGCATCCAAAGAAACCTATATGCACTCTGTTTGCCGACGGTGTATCGTTTAAACTCATTTTGCTCCTCCACAATGTGTTAGAATCTAAAATCTCTGTCTCCGTGCTTTATCCTGTCAAGTCTCTCGACCACTATCTGTCTGACTTTCTCATTCGGAATATTCTTCAGCTCATCCTGTATGAGTCTCCGGCCTATCTCCGCGGTCTCCGGCGAAGCATAATCCACCAGATATTCCTCCAGCGTCATGAGTGCGTTCGGATGACAGCAGTTCTGTATCTGTCCGCTCTTGCACAGGCTCATGAACCTGTCGCCGGTTCTGCCCTCTCTGTAACATGCCGTACAGAACGATGGTATATAGCCCTTGGTCATCAGCCAGTTCACAACCTGATCCAGAGTTCTCGTGTCACTGACATCGAACTGCTCCGACTTCTCATCCTCTGGCTCCGGCTCATAGTAACCACCCACACTGGTCTTGGAACCACCACTTATCTGCGACACTCCAAGCCTTATGATCTCGTCCCTGACCTTTGGATTCTCCCTTGTGGAGATTATCATTCCTGTATAAGGAACGGCGATTCTGATACATGCTGCGATCTTGCAGAATACATCGTCGCTTATTCCGTTGTCAAATGCCTCAGGATCTATGTCGTCAGCCTTCTTGACTCTTGGCACACTGATGGTGTGCGGACCAACTCCATGAACAGCCTCAAGGTGCTCCGCATGCATCAGCAGCCCCGCAAATTCGTACCTATACTTGTCCAGACCAAAGAGCACTCCCAGACCCACATCGTCTATACCACCTTCCATAGCACGGTCCATAGCCTCTGTGTGATATGCATAGTCATGCTTCGGTCCATATGGATGAAGCTTCTCATACGCTTCCTTATCGTAGGTCTCCTGGAAGAGGATGTACGTTCCAATTCCTGCCTCGTGCAGCTTCCTGTAGTTCTCCACTGTGGTCGCCGCTATATTTACATTTACACGCCTTATTGCACCGTTCTTGTGCTTGATGCTGTATATCGTGTCTATACACTCCAGGATGTACTCGATAGGATTCATCTGAGGATCCTCACCGGCCTCAATGGCCAGTCTCTTGTGACCCATATCCTGCAGTGCTATGACCTCCCGTCTCACCTCTTCCTGGGTGAGCTTCTTTCTGGCTATATGCTTATTCTTGATGTGATACGGACAATACACACACCCATTTACACAGTAGTTGGACAGATACAGCGGCGCGAACATAACTATTCTGTTGCCGTAGAAGTCCTTCTTGATCTGCTCCGCCAGATCATATATCTCATTTATCTTGTCCGGCATCTCACACGCAAGAAGCACGGATGCCTCCCTGTGGGTAAGCCCCTTCCTGAGCTTTGCCTTCTCTATGATACTGTCGATAAGCTCCACATTGTCCTTGTTCTGATCCGCATAGTCCAGCGTCTCACGGATCTCGCCATCATCTATGAAGTCCTCTGCCTTCATGGATCTCACATCATACATTTTTTGTCAGCCTTCTTTCTTGTATACTGTATGCCCTTCCAATCTTATACACACAATATTATTCAGTGGTCTCCGCCTCTGTTGTCTCCTCACTGTCAGCATCCCCGGAATCGACCGGCGTACTCATGCTGTCTATTTCATCCGGCATACGGACATAGTCCACATACCAGCCATCGTCGCACTTCAACATACATTCCTGAACGTGTACCGTGACCTCGCCGCCATCCTTGCCTGTCACTATCCAGTCGGCTTCCACACTTCTGTACTGGGACACGCCCTTAACTCCGTTGTCCGCAAATTGCTGCTGCACATCCTCTATATTGCTCACCGCCTGTATATCGGTGACCTTGCACTCGATCGTATCTATATCCCCGACCTGCTCATCTGTATACGCTCTGAACTTGTTTATATATATGTCCTGTATGTCACTCACCGACAAAACCTTTGACGAATCCTCAAACTTCTTCACGTATCCCGGGGCTATCATGTCAGCCATCTCTCCGCCATCGCCAAATGCGTATATGCGGGCGGTCTCCTTTGCCAGCTTGTCCGCCTGATATGAAAATCTGTAATAGATCACATAAAATACCGCAAATACTACCACGATCGCCACTGCCAGAACTATTATAAGCTTCTTGAGGAATCCGCTTTTTTCATTACTGTTTCTCTCTTTACTCTGTCCCATATCTCTACTTCCCAATCCTTGTTTTTGTGGTTAAATACCCTTTTATATTGTATTCACCTGATTTGATATAGTCAACACCTAGCTTCCGTAACCCCCGAACGGGCAGATCATCAACATGACCTGCCCGTTCAGAATAATTATCCATATATCGTTACCAACAATTCATTGTCTCCATCGTATCAAGCTTCCTCTGGATCTTGTCAACGACCATATCCCTGATCTCTGTGGTCGTCTTATCCGCTATAACCTCATATGGGATCGGCTCCAGAAATGCAAGCTGTGTCGTCACACGCCTCAGTGACCATCCTTCAAATGGCTTGAAGGAATCATACAGCACGACTGGAACGATAGGACACTTCGCCTTCTTGGCGATCTTGAAGCTTCCCGGCATGAACTCCTTGAGCTCATTGTGACTGTGATCGTATCCTCCCTCCGGGAATAAAATATATCTCCTTCCCGCCTTGATCTCCGTGGATACATCGTTTATAACCTGTACCTGCTGCTTTATGTCTTCCTTGTCAAGTCTCTGTGCCTTCACAAGATCCGTAAGCTGATCTGCTATGAACAGCTTCGACCTCTTGGCATCCATGACATACGTAATCGGTTTGTCATGGGAAACTATAACTCCCAGTACATCATACTTACCCTGATGATTGGCATACATGATATATCCACCCTCCTTAGGAAGGTTCTCCATACCCGTGGCAACCGTCTTGATAAAAGCACGACGTCTCACATGATTGCACATAACCTGTGCCATCTGATAACATATATCCTCACCATATTTTTCCGGGTGTCTAGCATAATACGACATCTTTGGCACATAGTACATGATCAGAAACAAGCACGAAACTATTACCCAAATAAATCTTAACATAAATACCTCTAACCAAATACCTTTAACTCAAAAATGTGTGCATATACATGCACACGTCCTCTTTTTCATAAACTCTTATATACATAGTTCACTGTATATACAGTGAACCATATACTATCTAGTAATTTTCTCAGTAAAGGCAAAAGTTGTCAAGTAACATTTTACCTATTGTGTCTGCACATAAAAAGGCAACGCCACATCGGTTTCATCGTCCCGCTGCTGGCACTGCCTTTTATAATAGACTCGAAGTCCCGCGCTGACGCGCTCTATGTTCGGCTTACGCCGAACGACTTCTCGTTAAAACCGCTTGAAACCCCCAAATGCCTGCAAGCAGGCGCTTGGGGTTTCTGCGCTAGGTTTTATATCTTCTCTGTCACTCTGAGTCTTGTGAGTGCACGGGCAAGTGATGCCTCGCTCTGCTTGTATTCCTTCAGACTCTCTTTCTGTCTGAGTCTCTCTTCCGCTCTGATCTTTGCCTCCTTGGCTCTGACCCTGTCGATATCCTCCGGCTTCTCTGCGGAATCCACGATAAGGACAACTCGGTTATTTACTATCTGAACAAAGCCCTCACCGACAACACCGACTACCTGCTCACCCTTGCTGGTGGTAATCCTGATCTCGCCTATGCTGGTGGCTATGACCATGTTCTCGTGATGTGCAAGAACCGCTTTCTCTCCATCTTCAAGTGGAAGAATGATCTTCTCTACTCGGCCTTCGAAGAATATCTTATTGCTGGAAATAACTCTCAGATAAAATGTATTCATCTACGCACTTCCTTTACTGACCTTTCTCGGCCTTTTCCTTTACTTCCTCTATAGTACCTACATTGAAGAATGCCCACTCAGGATACTCGTCCATCTCACCGTCAACGATCATCTTGAAGCCCTTGATCGTATCCTTGAGACTTACATACTTTCCAGGAATACCTGTGAAGTTCTCAGCAACATGGAATGGCTGTGACAGGAATCTCTGAACCTTTCTGGCTCTGGTAACTGTAAGCTTATCCTCATCTGACAGCTCCTCCATACCGAGGATTGCGATGATATCCTGCAGCTCCTTGTACTTCTGAAGTATCTCCTGTACACGTCTTGCAACATTATAATGCTCCTCGCCGACTATATCAGCCTCAAGAATTCGTGAGCTTGACTCCAGCGGATCTACTGCCGGATAAATACCCTGCTCAACGATCTTTCTTGAAAGAACTGTATTTGCATCCAGATGCGCAAATGTTGTGGCTGGGGCAGGATCTGTAAGGTCATCGGCTGGCACATATACGGCCTGGACTGACGTGACTGATCCTTCCTTGGTAGATGCGATTCGCTCCTGAAGCTCACCCATCTCATTTGCAAGTGTTGGCTGATAACCAACGGCTGATGGCATACGTCCGAGAAGTGATGAAACCTCTGAACCTGCCTGTGTAAATCTGAATATATTGTCGATGAACAGAAGCACATCCTGATGATTTACATCACGGAAATACTCTGCCATTGTAAGTCCTGTCTCTGCAACTCTCATTCTGGCTCCAGGTGGCTCATTCATCTGTCCGAACACCAGGGCGGTCTTGTCGATAACGCCTGACTCGCTCATCTCTGTCCACAGATCATTTCCCTCTCTTGAACGCTCTCCAACACCGGTGAATATTGAGTATCCACCATGTACGGATGCGATATTCTGGATAAGCTCCTGGATAAGGACTGTCTTACCAACTCCGGCACCGCCGAACAGACCGATCTTACCACCCTTTGAGTAAGGTGCAAGAAGATCTATGACCTTGATACCTGTCTCAAGTATCTCGATGACAGGACTCTGATTCTCAAATGTTGGCGGCTCTCTGTGGATTACCCAGTGCTCTGTGTCTGAGAGATCCTCCTTGCCATCTATTGTCTCACCAAGCACGTTGAACAGACGTCCAAGTGTCTGATTTCCTACTGGAACTTTGATTCCTGATCCGGTCGCAACGACTTCCATATCTCTTGAAAGTCCCTCGCTGGCGGACAGCATGATACATCTTACTGTATTATTTCCTACGTGCTGTGCTACTTCCATAACACATTTTTTTCCATGATTATCTACTTCAAGAGCATCCTTGATGTATGGCAGATCGTTGTCTGGAAATTCTACGTCTACGACAGGTCCCATGACCTGTACTATCTTACCATTTTTCAAAACATCAGACCTCCTTTACAATTATTTATTGAGCTTATTAGCTCCTGTCTCTCTGAGCTCTGGCGCCGCCCGCGATCTCTGTGATCTCCTGCGTTATGGCTGCCTGCCTTGCTCTGTTGTATTTGATATTGAGATCATCTAGCATCTCCTTGGCACTCTTTGTGGCTGAGTCCATCGCCATCATTCGGCTGTTCTGCTCACTGCAGAAGGACTCTACCAGAGCGCCGTATATATATCCCATGACGCAGTTTGGCACGATTCGGTCAAGCACCGCCTTAGGTGAAGGCTCCATGGTGATCTCCTCGTGGAACACATCCGCAGGAACGCCTGCGAAGTCAGTTCTCTTCATAGGGAGAAGCTGTATCATCTGTGGCTCCACGACCACACTGCTCTTCATGTTGGTATATATGATGTATACTTCATCTATATCGCCGTTCTCATAGTTTTCAAGCATCTTGTCCGCTATGACTCTGGCTCTGTGAAGACTAGGATTCTGCGCTGTATACTGGAAATGTATATCTATAGGCACTCCCTTCTTGGCGAAGTAGTGTCTTCCAACCTGGCCGACTACATACAGCTCACTGTTCGGGTGGGCTGCAAGCTCCTGCTCAGCTATTTTGATTACATTGTGGTTGTAAGCTCCTGCCATACCTTTATCGGCGGTGATCACAAGATATCCACGTCTTCTGTCCTCTTCCTTGATTCCCTCTCTACTGTCGAAGTACAAGTGCTCCATCTCAGGAACATGTCTGAGCATTCTGGCAAGGGCAACCTGAAGTGTGTAGAAATACGGCTCCGTATTCTCAAGATCTGTCCTGGCCTTTTTCAGCTTGGAAGATGAGATCATATACATTGCATTGGTGATCTTCTGAGTATCCTTGATACTCTTTATTCTATTCTGGATTTCTTTGGTATTTGCCAATCAAATCACCTCTCAACGAATCTTCTTATTTCTCCTGAGATCTATCTCTCGATAAACTCCTTAGCGGCTGCGACTATCTTGTCCTTCAGCTCATCGGTAAGCACCTGCTTCTCCTCGATCTCATCCACGATATCCTTATGGGCACTGTGGAAGTATTCAAGCATCTCAAGTTTCTTCTTCTTGACCTCTGAAACCTCAACTGGAAGGAATACCTTATTGGTAGCTGCTACCAGGATGATAACCTCCTCGGCCATTGACAGCGGATTACACAGAGGCTGCTTTAAAAGCTCCATAAGTCCCTTGCCATACTGAAGCTGTTCCTTGGTGTTCTCATCAAGATCTGAACTGAACTGTGTGAACACCTCCATCTCTCTGTACTGTGCCAGGTCGATACGGATACTTCCTGCGGCCTTCTTCATCGCCTTTGTCTGCGCTGCACCACCAACTCGTGATACCGACAGACCGACGTTGACAGCAGGTCTCATACCTGAGAAGAACAGATCGCTCTCGAGGAATATCTGTCCATCTGTGATAGATATAACATTTGTAGGTATATAAGCAGATACATCGCCTGCCTGTGTCTCGATAATAGGAAGGGCTGTGATGGAGCCTCCGCCCAGCTCATCCTTAAGCTTACTTGATCTCTCAAGAAGTCTTGAATGGAGATAGAATACATCTCCAGGATATGCCTCACGTCCTGGTGAACGTCCGAGAAGCAGTGACAATGTTCTGTAAGCAACAGCGTGCTTTGACAGATCATCGTACACGATCAGCACATCCTTGCCCTTATGCATGAAATACTCAGCGATCGCTGTACCTGAATAAGGCGCAATATACTGAAGTGGTGCTGAATCACTTGCTGTAGATGCAACGACTATCGTGTAGTCCATGGCATCATATTTGTTCAGGTTATTTACAACCTTGGCTATTGTTGAAGCCTTCTGGCCTATAGCCACATATACACAGATGACATCCTTGCCCTTCTGATTCAGAATGGTATCTATCGCTATGGATGTCTTACCTGTCTGTCTGTCTCCTATGATCAGCTCTCTCTGTCCTCTTCCGATTGGGAACATGGCATCTATCGAGAGGATTCCTGTCTGAAGCGGCTGGTTGACCGACTTACGATCAACTATGCTTGGAGCCGGATTCTCTATTGGACGATAATCCGTTGACTCTATGCTGCCCTTTCCATCTATAGGTGCTCCAAGGGCATCAACTATACGTCCGATAAATGCATCGCCTACAGGGATGCCTGCACGCTTTCCCGTTCTGCTGACCTTTGTTCCTTCTTTGATTCCTGTATCACGACCGAACAGAATACATCCTATCTCTGTTCTTCTGATATCCTGAACCATACCTTTGACACCATTCTCAAAAACAACGATCTCGCCGTACATGGCATTGTCTATACCGTATACGGTTACGATTCCATCACCTACATAGATGACCTTACCGACTTCTTTGTCCCTGGAGTCAAAATCATAATTCTCTATCTCTTCTTTGAGTATAGAAATAATATCCTCTGAACTAATTGAACTCAATTTATCACCTCATAACCAGTTTCTGTCTAAGGGATTTGTACCTGCCCAGAATGCTTCTGTCGTACTCGCGGTCTCCCGTTCTTATGACAAATCCACCTATCAATTCTTTTTTCTCCACCATAGAAAGCTGTACCGCCTTGCTTCCATACTCTTTCATAAGGAAGTTCTCGATACCTGCCTTCTGCTTATCAGTTGGCGGTGTGACATAATAGAGAGTTGCCGAAAGGATATCCTGCTGCTCTCTGGCATACTTCTCATACTCGTCAAATATGTCATGTATCATGTCAAATCCATCGTTGTCACACAGGGTCTTCATGAAATTTACCAGATCCTTATTGCCAAATCTGTCAAATACCCTGTCAACGACCTTGCGCTTGTCCGCGTGGCTGACCACCGGATCTGCCAGTGCATATACCAGCTCCGGACTACCATCCACAAGCGCCTTTATCTCCTCCACCATGTCCTGACTGATTCCAAGCTGATAGAGGACAATTCCGTAATTAATTGCCTTCTGTGTCACCTGAATCACCTACTTCATTCAAAAACTCGTCATACATGGCAGCTCCTGCTGATTCCGCATCACCTTCACCGCCCACGATCTTGCCGGCTGCTGCCATGGCAAGCTCTGCGATCTGTGACTGCATATCAGAAAGTGCCTTGTTCTGCTTGATCTCTATGGTCTTCTCCGCATCCTTTATCATCTTGACTGACTTTGCATCAGCCTGATCTATGATACGGCTGTACTCATTCTGGGCCTCCACACGGGATTTCTCACGGAGATCCCTGCACTCAGCATCAACCCCTGCAAGGGTATCCTCATACTGAGACTTGAGTTTCATTGCTTCAGCCTTCTGATTGTTGGCATCCGATATGGTGCCAGCGATCATATCTTCTCTCTTCTTGATGACATCGTTGAGCGGTCCTATCAAGAACTTCTTCAAAAGAAGAAACAGAACTATTAAGTTGATAATGGTGAATGCTATTGTAGAAAATTCTATATCAATCATATAGCCACTCCTATCTTTCTGTTTCTATTATCCGCATCTCTTCTGCAATTCCAGATTTCTATTAGATATTTCTATTAAAATATCCATCTGACCAAAAATCTGATTACTTAAGAAGAATGATTGCAAGAAGTCCGATTACGAAACCGTAGATAGCTGTTGCCTCTGCAAGGGCACAACCGATGATAAGAAGCTTTGTGATCTTTCCGTCTGCCTCCGGCTGTCTAGCTACAGCCTCAACTGCCTTTGATGTTGCAAGACCAATTCCAAGTCCTGCGCCAAGTCCTACTAATGCTGCTATACCTGCTCCAATTGCTAATAATCCGTTCATATCATTTTCTCCTTCTTATTTTCATTTTTAAAATCAGATAATCTTTACTCCATCGCTTCCTGCATGTAAAGCGTAGTCAGGAAAGTAAATACAAATGCCTGTAAAAATCCATCAAAGAAATCAAAGTACAGGCTGAGTGGGATAGGGACAATGAGTGGAACTACTGCCTCTATCAGCTTCATGATGACGAATGCTCCGAGAACATTACCAAAAAGTCGCATACACAGCGACAGCGGCTTGATGACAAGCTCAAGTACATTAAGCGGTGCAACTATTGCTACCGGCTCTGCAAAACTCTTGACCCAGCCTTTTGTCCCCTTTCCTCGTATTCCTGCCACCTGTACGAGTATGATACTCATGATGGCCAGTGAGGCTGTCACATTCAGATCCTTTGTCGGTGGTTTAAAGCCAAATACACCCATGATGTTGGCCATGCCGATGTACAGAATAACCGTTATCAGATACGGAACATACTTCATGCCCGCCTCTCCGATAACACCTTTGAACAGGTTGTTAAAAGTAGTTATTATGGTCTCCAACACAAGCTGTTTCTTACCCGGATTCTCAACTTTTAGATTCCTTACAAGGATAATCGACAACAGCACAAGCACTGCCATAATGATCCATGTTACCACCACAGATTCTGTTACCGGTATTCCACCAAATATTGGTATTGTAAATACTGTTTTGCATTGGAGTTCATTGGATAACTCTTCTGCCAGATCCGTAAGACATCACTTCCTTTCACACTGTTTTCTATCAGGTGTTTGCGAAAATTCAAATATCCTAGTGTCTGAGCTGCTTTAGCATACCCATCAGGGAGCGCTCCCGCTTAACTCAGCCTGCTGCGGTACTAAGATGCCGCTAACGCGCCATCTAAGGACCGGCGGCTTCGTATATCCCTGAGTGGGTAAAGCTAAACAGCTCAGGCACATTCTCAATTACTTATTTCGCAACCACCTATATGTCAAAACACTATTTCTTCTCTCATTTATTATTTGTTTATTATAGAAATAGCATTCCTGGCATCTGCCTCAGACAGCCCCACAAGTACGTTCTCTGTGTTGATCCAGTGAGAATCGAGTTCATGAGCCTCCCAGTCCATATCCATATCATCCAGTATGACATATCCCTCTACGGAATTCGCAGTCACATAATCCTTGACTGCACAGGCTCTGGTATAATCTCCATACTTGCTTCTGAGCTCATCCCCTGAAGAAGTTGCCCCATATACTTCCATTCCAGCATCCGCAAGTCTGTCTATCAGTTCCCTTACGTGTGCCTTACTGATATCCTTATCAATCACCTGTTTTCTCCAGTCACTTGTCATGACCAGCTTCGCTCCTGTGGCATCCACAACCATCTTGAGGTTAGCCACATTCTTAGGATTGATAAACTCCCCATGCTTCTCACACAGGAATTTCTCCGAATTCAGTACGCCGTCTACATCAAAAAATACTACATTCATACGGTCATACTCCCCTATCTTTTTTCTAAAAAGCTACTCTCGCTCCTTGCTTGCGTATTTTATCACCATTCAAAACAAATTTAAAGTCATATATTTGCCCTTATAGTCAAATTTTAATCATTTTTTATTTTTGTATTATTTTTCGTAACAAAAACAGTTTTTTGTCACAGTTTTCCCAAGAAACCCGCATAAAATCTAACATATCGCCAGTTTATACTTTTTTTATAATTTTAACATTTCGTTTATAATTAGCTTTTCTTCCAAATCATCAAAGTAAAATTCGCCACGCCCATCACCCTTCCGCCAGAAACAGGCTGGGTATTCTTCCGCGGCTGTATATCATCTGCTATATATGTGGTATCGGTAGCGAATACGACTGAGCTTCGGTGCTTCTTGCCGAGTTGGAAACCGTATCGCCCTTATCGCGGCCGGAAACGAGTGCATATAGAAGCTAAGCCGAAGCGAAGGAAGTAGAGCGTGATACCACATATATAGCAGATGATATACCCGCCCCGCGGAAGAATACTCAGCCGTCCGTCCTTCGCCCCCCCACGAAAAAAGGCTATCTCGTGTTCGACGCCCTAACGCTCGACACGTGATAGCCTTGTTCCCTCTGCCGTAATCCGTCACCCCCATTGTGACAGACTATTGTAGAAAATGACCCCCTTGTCATCTCTCGATGTAACAGATAAATTCATTATATCATATTTAATTTCATATTAAAGAGCAGTTCATACACTTTTCTGCGCACACACAAATCGCAAAAGTGTATATTCTTACACTTTTCAACTGGACAAGCCTGTTTCTTCTATTATATAATGTTACTGAGGTGAATTACATGCAGCAACAATACGATATAGGGAAAAGACTCAGGGAAGTCATGGCTGAACGCGGGGTTACGATCAGTCAGTTAGCTGAGATGACAGATGTCTCTGAGGATACGATAAAAGCCATCAGGAGCGGCAAGACCAAGAGCCCGGGAATACAGCTTATGATATCCATCGCAGACGCACTTGGATGTACCATGGATGGATTTCTCCACAGGCGCAGCCTTACGGACGAGGAATTGTATCTCCTGCAAAAATACAGAACACTCAACATCCACGGCAAGCGGATGGTCATGCTAATGGCGGACTCTGAAGATCACATGCAGAAGAAGCTTCCTTCAGCGGATGCGTACTGCGCCAAAACGCGCAGGATTCCGTGTATTTCCTCAACTCACACGCTTGCTTCCAATTCAGACTACTCAACACACGCGACAGAATTTATAGAGATACCCGCCGATTATTTTCCAAAGGCAGATTATTGTCTGAGGCTCACGACCAATATGCTCCATCCTATCTATATTAAGGATGATATTATAGCCGTGGAACAAAACTTTCCTCATTTCGGAGATATTGCGTTATTCCTGAACGAGAATGGAGTCGAGATGATCAGAAAATATACAGAAAAAGATGGCTCACCATACCTTGAAGCTGTCAGCAGATGTGATAGATCCCTGTATCTCACAAGTGATATCATTTGTCTGGGAACGATCCTCGGAATCGTCCGTCTGGAAGACACAAGAAAACCGCCTATTACATAAAGGCGGTTTTTCTTATATATAAATATTATGATGTCGATTACTCTGCTCCACCGGTGATAAGCCATGGTGACGGCTGGGTAACGAACATGTTGTCCTTGTTGGTTTTGGATACAGATATCTGAATAGCCTCCATATTCTTTATTCCGAGCTTGTCAAATATGAGCTTTGCCTGTGCAAGTATTCCAAGATCAAGTGTGTATATGACAAACTGCATATTCGGATTGATCTTGAGCAGTCTCTCCATATCTGACTCCAGATAATGATTTGCAACTATGAATGCCAGTCTCGGAACAGGTATGGCTGCCAGAGTCTCCTCGCTCATATCTGGGATTATCTGTACATTATGTACTCCGAACTTGTCAACATTCTCCTCCATGGATCTTCTCGAACCCTCGTCCGGCTCAACGGCTATAATGTTGCCCTCGCTTGCCACGATCGCAGCCTCAATGACTATACTCTCGGCCTGGAGTGCCAGGATGGTGTCATGCGTATCCACATCCAGCAGACTCATGATGACTGCTCTTATCTCCTTGCCGACATAGTGTACTGTTCCAGCCGAGAAGAAATCATTTGCAATTCCGTATCTGACGGATTCCCTTGTCTTCTCGTTCATGATGAATATAACTGTAGGCCCTGTTATCTTCCTGTTCAGCACCTTCTCCAGCTTGTCATGGTGAACCTCGCCGCCGGGCTCCACACCCTCTGCATACCACATGTCATACTCGCCAAAGCCCTTCTCCCAAAGCGTGTACAACAGATCCTCATGACTCTGATCTGCAAATATAAGAACTCTCTTGTGTGTGTCTATAGTCGGAACAACGTTCTTCTGCTTTCCGCATATATTCAGCATCTTTATCTTCTCAGGACTGACCTTCATTATGTCTGCAAAATAGCCAAGCCAACTGAGCATATCCTTGTTCTCGTACATAACCATAACCCTCCTTTAGTTGTCCGTCCAATCTTTTATATAGCATATTTATTATACTATTTTATCGATCTTCTGTACACCCAAAGAGAGGCAAACAGACACTTTTTTGACTGTCATCAACTTACCACGTTCAGCTTGTGATCTCTATACATATTGTATACGGACTCCGGAAGCTTATCGTCGGTTATGATGGTGAATTCCGGCTGGAGATCACTGAGCTTGAAATCTCCCTTTGTCTCGAATTTCGTGCTGTCCGCCAGCAGAAATACCTCGCTAGCATGGCCTATCAGCATGCACTGATTCTCATAGGTCTCCCTTATAAAATCATGTGCGCCATCCTCGACCGAAAGTGCCGAAGGTACTACAAATGCCTTTGAAAAATACAGTTTCTGCATCGCCTCATGTGTCAGGAAGCCATAAAACAACTTCTCCTTCGGGAGATATTCACCGCCCAGCAGGGTTATCCTATAATTTTCACATTCCGATAATATGGAGAACACCTCCGAGGAATAGGTTATGACGGATAGTGAGTCAAAATTGCGCGCCTTCAGTGCCATGGCGAACAATGACGCCGTGCTGCCTGAATCTATCGCTATGGTGTCTCCATCCTTCACATACTCAAGCGCTTTCCTGGCTATCTGCTCCTTGAGTTCCATATTGGATGTGCCCCTGACATCCATATTCTCAAACCGGTATCTCTTCTTCACAGAAACCGCACCGCCGTGTACCCTCGTGAGCATGTTGTTATTTTCAAGATCCTCAAGATCACGTCTCACCGTCTCGGTCGACACGCCCAGCAGCTCAACCAGTCTGGCAACAGTAACCGAATGATTAAGATTTACCTGATCCAATATTATCTGTTTACGCTGATCTGCTAACATCTGTCCCCTCCCTTACTTCCTTATAAACTGAGCCCTATGTTTTCTGACCTGCAACATGATTGTATCAAAATAAGCGGTGCCGTGTAAACCTTTATTCCGACATATCCAGTCCATACAGCCTGCAGAGAACCGCAGTATATCCCTCTATACAGTCGAGGATCCTGTCGATCTCCACATGCTCCTGTGCCTGATGCGCCTGACTCATCATCGCACCCGAATATCCTATAGTCGGTATGTTGTATTTGCCGCATGTAACGCTTCCGTCGGTTCCAAACTGCCAGTATATCTTCTCAACATCCTGACCAAGCTCCTTAAGCGTCCTGTATGTCAGCTCGACATACTCATTATCCTTGCCGGTCACCCACGCCGGATGCTGCTTTGCCGCCTCCGCCTCATAACCGGTGTAACACGTCCTCTTATTCATTCTCGGATGAACGACAGCTCTGAGCTCAGGATCCTTTTTCTTCTGCTCATCCAGGAATTTCTGAACCCTGCTCACCGTATCCTCTATGGTCATAGGTGGCACATATCTCTGATCCACTGTGATCTCACAATAGTCCGGCACACAGGAATACTTCTGTCCCGGTGTTACCACCACATCAGTGATGACCATGGACGTCTTACCCATCTCATGTACGAGCGGTTCACTGCCAAAGTTATGCATGATCGCATCCATTATAGGGAGCGCTTTCTCAACAGCATTTATGCCCTCCTGCGGAGCAGACGAGTGCGCCACCTTACCGTACACCTCTATGACAAGCTCGATCTTGCCTCGCTGTCCGATGGCAAGATTGCCGTCTGACGGCTCCCCCAGATAGCACAGGTCAACATCAAGGCCGTGCTCCGGAAGAGTGTGCTCCATAAGATAAATCGTTCCGATACTCTCCGCCGGCTCCTCATAGACGACTGCAGCAAATATAAGATTGCCCGATATCTTCGCCCCGGCATCCACCAGCTTTTTGATCTCCATAAATGCAAAGAATTCCGAAGTCAGGCCAGCAAGCATATCGCTTATGCCTCTGCCGTATAACTTTCCATCCTCCACCTTCGGCTCAAATGGCGAATACGGACTCCATGCATCTATGCTTCCCTCAGGCACAACATCCATATGTCCAGTCAGAAGCACGTTTGGACCGTCACCCTCTCCGCGGATGACTCCGACCACGTTGCCGCACTCATCGCGGAAATGCTCAATACCAAGCTCCTCCATGGCCTGCATAAACACCTCCGAGGTGGCTCTCTCCTCCCCGGAATATGCCTGTGCGCGTATATTCTTACTGACAAATTCTACCCATGAATCTTCCATATTCTTATAATAATCTTTCATGATATACATCTCCCTTTCCTGAACCGGTTTCATAATACGATCTGCTGATCATCAACTGATACGGGTACTCTTCTCCCTCGCAACGTCGAGCCAGTAATCCAGCCTTGAATCGAGCCAGAAATGCTGCAGTCTCGCCATCTTCTGTCCATACCAGTTCATGTAATCAAACTCCACGTTGGAGCTGGCCGCCTGATACAGTGCCCAATACGCCCACTTGATATCGCAGGCTATCTTGTTCAGCTTCATTCTAGCAAATGCTCTCTCATCAACCTTGCCTCCGCCGTATATCTTCATCATCTCCACGTCCATATCCTCGGTGAAATAGTTCACAGCAGATATCAGACCCAGATCCACATAAGGATCATTCATGGACGCATACTCATAATCTATGATCTTCAGATCATTTGTCTCCTCGTTGTACATCAGGTTGTTTGTCCAGAAATCATTGTGGCACGGACACAGCTCCTCACTGCCCGCCAGTGCCTTCTCAATAGCAGAGAGCAGATACTCCATCTTGTCATTAAACGGTGATATATAGCCGCCCTTCTTCGCCCTTGCGTTCATATCCCACGCCTGTTCAAATATGCTCTGCTTCAGGTTCAGCGGCTTTGTCTCGAGATGGTGGAAGTCCCTGATCCTCTCGAATATCGACTGGAATATATCTTTGTCATACACATCGCCAAATGTCACCTGGCGGTAGCCGTCAAGCCACTGGAATATCTCAACACCTGTATCCTCGAAATAATAATAGACTCTTGGGCCTGCCTTGCTCTCGTCCGCGATCACATTTGCCTCGTGGCATACTTCACGGTTTATGTAATCCGTGCCGGCTCCCGGTATCTTGAGGAAGAAATGCTCTCCCTCCACATCCACTTTGAAATTCGGATTCGTTATTCCTCCTGAAACGGGCTTGTAACTGATCTCCTTGCCCTTCCAGTCATCGACCCTTGCGATCGCCTCATCAATTGTTGTCTTGCGCATAAAAAAGCCTCCTCTCCTACTTGCTCTCATCAATCAATGCTTCTCTTCCAACCTCTCCGGTTCTAACCTTCACAACATTTTTCACATCGTATACGAATATCTTGCCATCGCCATAGTTGCCGGAGTACAGCACCTTCTCCGCAGTTTCCACAACCCTGGACACAGGTACAGTGCTGACTATGACCTCGACCTTCACCTTAGGAAGCAGGTTCAGATCCGCATCCGAACTGCGGTAATATTTGTCATTATTTCCCTTCTGTATACCATATCCGGTCACATCCGTGATCGTAACTCCAGTTACATTTATGTCATTCATGGCGTGAAGCAGTGCGTCAAGCTTGTTCTTTCTCGCTATGATGACCACCTTGGATATGTTAAGATTCTCCGCATTTTCTGTGCTGTCAAATGCCTTGCCATCGATCTTAGGCACATTCATCATAGGCGCGCTTATTCCGTCTGAGGACAGCACCTCTGTGTAAGTATTTGAAAATCCGTGCTCACTGATATCCAGTCCATCCATCTCATCCTCAGCCGATACACGAAGGCCGATGGTCTTCTGAACGATCTTGAACAGTAGTGCCGAAGCTGCAAATACATACAGGAACACAACTATTCCGCCAAGGATCTGGATTCCGCACTGATAGCCACCGCCACCGAGCAGCAGTCCCTTTGTCTTTGTGGCGGTTCCATCAGAGAATAATCCAACCGCTATAGTTCCCCACAGGCCTCCGAATCCATGTGCCGCAATGGCTCCCACAGGATCATCTATCTTTACCACGTTCTCTATGAAATGCATTCCCCCAACTACTATCGCTCCGGCCACGATTCCGACCAACACCGCAAGCGGTGTGCTTATAACGTCGGCTCCCGCGGTGATCGCAACCAGACCTGCCAGAGCACCGTTGAGTGTCATGGCGATATCCGGCTTCTTCTTCCACGCCCAGCTTATGCACATCGCTGAAACTGCTCCAGCCGCAGCGGATAGATTGGTGTTACAGAACACCTTACCAACAAGCGACACCGTATCTCCTGTCAACGGCAGAACCGAGCTTCCATTGAAACCGAACCAGCCAAACCACAGGATAAATATTCCAAGCACCGAGAGCGGCATGCTGTGTCCCGGTATCTTCTTCGACTTTCCGCTTCTTGAATACTTTCCGATACGCGGGCCGAGCATCCACGCTCCTGCAAATGCAGCGGCACCGCCCACCATATGTACAACTGTGGATCCGGCAAGATCATGGAATCCGAGCTGTGCCAGCCAGCCGTCTCCCCATATCCAGTGTCCCGATATAGGATAGATCACCAGACTTATCATCAGACTGTAGATACAATATGCTGCAAATTTAGTTCTCGCCGCCATGGCACCCGACACGATGGTCGCCGCCGTCGCAGCGAATACTGTCTGAAATATCAGGAATGCCCAGAATGGGATTCCGTCAGGAAGCATGCCGCCTCCATATACCGATTCCATTGCCACACCTTTGATCTTACCCAGTACAGCTCCATCGCCGCCATACATAATTCCGAATCCTATCAACCAGAACGTCACCGAACCGATACAATAGTCAACCAGATTCTTCATGGCGATATTTCCTGCATTTTTTACCCTCGTCATGCCGGTCTCAAGCATCGCAAAGCCCGCCTGCATGAAGAAAATGAGTACCGTTCCTACCATAATCCATATCGTACTGACTGCACTATATTCCATCACGATTCCTCCTTAATCTCTGTTATATCTGTCCTGCCTTGTGACAGCGAACCGTATGTCCCGGTGATACCTCTGTCTCCTCCGGGCGCTCCTTCATGCAACGTTCATCCGCATATATACAGCGTGTACAGAACGGACATCCCGGCATCGGCTTTGCCGGATCAGGTATATCACCTGGCTTAAGGTCTATGTCAAAGCCCGCATCCTCAAGTCCCTTGCTTATACTCGGAGCCGCCTTGAGCAGAACCTTTGTATATGGGTGCTGCGCATTCTTGTATATCTCGCTGCTCGGTGCACTCTCGACTATCTCTCCGAAATACATGATCTTTATCTGATCCGCGATCTGTCTCACCACAGCCAGATCGTGGGCGATCAGCAGCATGGACAACTTATATTTGTCCTGCAGATCCATCAGCATATTTATGACCTGTGCCTGCAATGACACGTCCAGTGCCGATATAGGCTCATCGGCAAATATGATCTTCGGTGTGACGACCAGACACCGCGCTATGATTATCCTCTGTCTCTGTCCACCGGATAACTGATGCGGATATCTGTCAAGGAACATCGGTGCCATTCCAACCTGTGAAAGTGTGTCCAGAATGATCTTCTCCCTCTCCTCCTTGTCCTTCACTCCATTCAGGATCAATGGCTCCTCAAGTGATTCACGGATACTCATTCTCGGATGCAGCGATCCCAGAGTGTCCTGAAAGATCATCTGTATCTTTGCCTTCATATCGCTCTTTTCCTGGGGCGTCATATCGTTCACGGATTTTCCTTCAAATACGATACTTCCGTCCGTCTTGTCCTCTATTCCCAACAGGACTCTCGTCAGCACCGTCTTGCCACAGCCCGACTCTCCGACGATCGCAAGTGTCTTGCCCTTTTCCAGCTCCAGCGAGACATGGTCGACTATGTTCTTCTGTCCGACAACCTTGTTGAACATTCCCTTTTTCACCGGATACTGCTTCAGCAGATTATCGCAAGATAATACTATATCCTTCATATGATCACCCCAATTCTGTATCTTCGTTAATGTCATAATCCAGTGGAAAATGGCAGGCACACATATGTCCCTCTCCAACCGGTTTCAGTGCCGGCACCTCTTTATGACATATATCTTTCGCATATTCACAACGGGAAGCAAATGGACATCCCTCCGGGACATTTGACATATCCGGCGGGAATCCCGGAATGGATTTCAGTCTCTTCGTCTTACGAGCCTCGAGAAGCGGAACAGAACGGATAAGTCCAACCGTATAAGGATGCTTTGGATTTCTGAGCAGATCCTTCTTGGATGCCGACTCCACGCATCTTCCCGCATACATGACAAATATGTCGTCTGAGAACTGGGACACCACGCCAAAGTCGTGGGTGATTATCATGATGGAGATGCCGGTCTGCTTCTGCACCTCACTGAGGGCTTCGATGATCTCCGCCTGAATGGTGATTCCAAGACTTGTTGTAGGCTCGTCCGCTATGAGCAGATCCGGGTACAATATCATTGACATCGCTATGAATATCCTCTGTCTGAAACCCGCTGAGAACTCACACGGGTATTTCTTTATGACCTCCTCGCCGTTGGTTATTCCGACAAGCTTGAGAACTCTCATTATCTCCTGTTTTGCCTTTTCTGAACCCGATGGGGTATGTGCGTTATAGGCTTCGGCAAGCTGTGCTCCAATTGTCATGTAGGGATTGAACGATGTAGTAGGATCCTGGAATATCATGGAGATCTCATTTCCACGGATGCTCTTCATCTCCTTCTCTGGGAGCTTCAGTATATCCTGACCTTTGAACCTGATCTCGCCGCCTGCTATGTAACCCGGAGATTCCACGATCCTCAGTATCGATCTCGCCGTCACGCTCTTGCCGGAACCACTCTCTCCTATTATTCCAAGCACCTTGCCCTTCCGCAGTGAGAAGTTGACTCCCTCAACTGCTTTCACGACTTTGTGCGGACCGGTCTTGAAATAGGTCTTTAAATCCTTTACCTCAAGGATCACATCTGTATCTTTTTCTGTATTATTATCCATACTGTTATCCTCCTATTTGCGAAGCTTTGGATCGAAATGAACCTGAAGATTGTCACCGATAAAATTCAGTCCGAGAACCATGATGATAAGAACGATGCCGGGGATCATGATATACCATGCATCAGATGCAATATAGCCACGGGCATCGGACATTATGTTTCCAAGGGATATCTTTGGCGGATTTATACCGAGTGACATGTAGCTGAGCAAGCTCTCGTTGATGATCATTCCGGCGATATCAAGCGGTATGAGAGGAAGCATGGCAGGGATCAGATTCTTGCCGATATACTTCGTGGATATCCTCCATGAGCTCGCCCCCATGAGCTTTGCCGCTGCGATATAATCTGTGCTCTTCTGGGGTATTACATTTGACCGCACCGTTCTCGCATAGGCCGGCCACAGTGCCAGACTCAGCACTATGGTTACCGACACCTCATTCGGTGCGAACAGTGTGAGTGCGATCATGGCAAGTACGATAAATGGGAATCCCATCTGTACATCGGTGATTCTCATCAGCACTGAATCCAGAGGTCCCGGACTTGTGAGACCGGATATGATTCCGACTATCAGTCCTATGATGGCGGCCAGCAGAACGCTGCAGAAACCAATTATGACTGAGGTACGGATCCCATACAAAAGTCTCGAGAACAGATCACGTCCTATGGCATCAGTTCCCAGCCAGTGTGCCGGATCCTGAAACGGTTTCAATAATCTGATGGATGGATTTGCTTTGCCCGGGTCCGACGGCGCGATGAGCGGCGCAAAGATTCCGGCAAGGAGATAGATTCCTACAATAATGATTCCAAGTGTAAATAATTTGTTTTTACCAATCCACTGAAGGACTGATCTAAATTTACTTTTTTTCTTCATAATTACAGTCCTCCCTGTGCTTTTCTCATTCGTGGATCAAGACGGATACTTCCAAGATCAATGGCAATATTCAAAACAATAAAGAATACAGAAAACAGAATGATAATCCCCTGAACCAGGTTGTAATCTCTTCGAAGGATCGCATTTAACACCGTGTATCCGATTCCCGGGAAGTTAAATACATACTCAACGACAACGATACTTCCTACCAGGAAGCCAAGCTGTGTTCCGAGGGATATCAGTACAGGGATAAGTGAATTCCTGAGTGCGTATTTGAAATATATCGCCACTGTCGATATTCCTCTCGCATATGCAACCTTGACAAATTCCTGATTGTAACTGTCGATCAGTGAGGAACGCACAACCTTGGTAAGCACCGCCGTGAGCGGGAGTGCCAGTGCAACTGTCGGGAGCACGCAGGATGCAGGTCCTGAATAATCCATTGACGGCAGCAGTCCAAGTCTGACTGAGAAAATAATGATCAACACGGAGGATACCCAGTAGTTGGGCATTGACTGTAACAGTACCGCAATACTCGAGATGAGACGATCTTCCCATTTATTTCCATTTAGTCCTGCGATGGTTCCCAGGATCAAAGATAATATGATCGATATGACCACTGAAGATATCAGCAGTATCAATGATAACGGTGTTGCCTGCTCCATAACATTCAGAACTGTATCGCTCTTGAAATAGGACTCACCAAGATCTCCATGGAACAGATTCACCATGTACATTTTAAACTGCTCCGGGATGGACTTTTCCAGTCCCATACTGTCTCTGATCGCCTGCTGCTGTTCTACTGTTGCTGTCGGAGCCATGACCTTCGCCGGATCTCCCGGTATCATTCGAAGTATTACAAAGCTGATAAATATAACGCAAAAGGTAACAAAAATGCCCTGTGCAAGTCTTTTTAAAACGGTTCCCAGCACTTTGATTTCCTCCCTTCTTAAAAAGGGCCACATGCTGTATCCTTACACATGCAGCCCCTTTTTGTGAATCTAATATATTGCTATGCGCTTACTCTTTTGTGACATTTGTGAAGATATAATCTGCACCACTTGTGTACTCAAGACCCTTGACATTTGATCTCACTCCGAAGATAGTCATGGACTTGATGATAGGGATATCAGGCATCTCCTCTGCCAGGGCCGGAAGGTACTCGTCCTGAAGGATCTGCTTTCTCTTATCTGGGTCTGTCTCAGTTGCGAATCTGTCCATGATGTCCTGAAGCTCTGCCGTAGGCTCATAGTGGCTGATTCGACCTGCTGCATACCATGAATTCAGCTTCAGCTCAGGTTCGATTCCTGATGGCTGCCATCCACAGTCGATCATGTAGCAAGGAGTTTCTTCATATAACACATCGCCCCATGATGAAGTATCAAGTGGAACGACCTTACAGTCGATACCGACAGCCTGTAAACAAGCTGCAATGTACTCGTAATATTCCTTTGTCTTAGGGTAAAAACCAACGGATGTGTAGATGTTGAGCTCTGGAAGGCCCTCGCCATTCTCATAGCCGGCTTCCTTCAGGCACTCTGCAGCCTTCTCAGGATCGTACTCGCCGACACCACCTACAGCCTTGTAGCCCCATATAGTTGAGGAGATAAAGCTGTCTGCCTTCTCTGCATATCCGCCAAATATATCATTTACGATTCCGTCATAATCGATCGCGTAGGCTATCGCCTTTCTGACGAGCGTCTCATTCATAGGCGGCATCTTGAACTTTGGAATAAGGTGCTTACACTCTGTGGTGAGGAACTTGTCAACCACGATATTGCTGTCTGACTCAAGCACAGCCACCGCATCGGAGTCAACTCGCTCGATGACATCAGCCTCGCCTGACTGCAGTGCTGACAGACGTGTTGTTGCATCAGCAACGTACTTGTACTCTATCTTCTTTATCTTAGGAAGAGTTCCCCAGTAATCATCGAACAACTCATATATAGCTGTATCGTTCTCAAAGCTTACCATCTTGTATGGTCCGGTGCCGTTGTATCTCTTATCCAGAGTGTTCTCAGGATCTGCGAGATCGTCAGCGGACATTATCGGAGTTGAACAGAGCATGTTGACCAGAGAGCCAAGAGGCTTTCCCGATGCCGGAGTTATGGTAAATGTATAATCGTCGATGACCTTACACTTTAACTCATCTGCCCACCATGAACCGGATACGTTCTGTGAGCTTGAATATGCCTCACATGATGCTGCGGCATCCTCTGCGGTGAAGTCTGAACCGTCGTGGAACTTTACGCCCTCACGGAGCTTGACCGTCAGGACTGTCTGACTGTCGTCATATGACCACTCAGTAGCAAGATTAGGCTGTGGCTCCTGTGTCTTCTCATCCATGACCAGTAGATGTTCCAGAGCTATGGCCTCTGCGTGAAGCATCATCGTGGAAGTGTGCTTCAGTGGGCTGAGTGATGCCTGCCAGTTCTCTGCTCCCAGGATCACCAGTGTGTCCTTGTCCGTCTTGGACTCAGAGCTTGTTGTCACTGCCTGTGTGCTCCCATCTGTACTTCCCCCAGAGCTTCCACACGCAGTCACCGTAAGTGCCAGCGCGGCTGCCAAAAGTATTGAACAAATCTTCTTTTTCATAATTCTTCCTCCTTTTCGTGTTTTATCTATGACTCAAGCTGATGCAGACATTTATCGAGGGTTGATGCTATCCAGTCGATATCGCACTCCTGGAATGCCATAGGCGGACGAAGCTTTAAGACATTTCCATAAGGGCCTGCAACAGAAGTCAGTACATTGTTGTCTCGCAGAAGTTCGATGGCATCCAGTGCCTTCTGCTGATCCGGAGTCTTCTTGCCGTCATTCTTCGCAAGCTCAAATCCAATGAACAGGCCTGCGCCTCTGACGTCTCCCACAGAATCAGGATGTCTGTCCTTTACCTCCTGCAATGCTTTCAGAAGCTTTGCACCGACCACCTTGCAATGCTCCTGCAGCTTTTCTTCTTTTATGACATTAAGCACAGCCTGTGCGGCTGCGATAGCCACCGGATTTCCTCCAAATGTATTGAAATATGGAAGTTTGTCGCTGAATGCGGCGAGTACCTCATGCTTGGCGGCAAGTCCTGATATCGGGATTCCGTTACCCATAGGCTTTCCTGTTGTCACCATGTCTGGTATGATCCCATGTCTGGCGAATCCCCAGAACGCATCTCCCGTTCTTGCAAATCCCGGCTGCACCTCATCAGCTATGAATACACCGCCATTCTTATGTACCACATCGATGGCCGCCTTCAGGAAACCGACCGGATTCGGATGTACTCCATCTGATGAGAATATAGAATCTGCAAGGAAGCATGAGAACTTATATCCTGCTGCCTCCAGCTCATCGATCTTCTTCTGCATCTCTCCTGAGTACCATGCGGTGAACTCCTCAGGTGTACCGCCATGTCTGTAATAGTCAGGTGTCTCAATGAGTCTTACATTCGGAAGCAGTGGCTGCTCACTTCCAAGGGCTGGTGAACATCCAGATGTCAAAGCACTTGTTCCGTGGTACGCCTCCCTTGAAACTATGATTCCGGTGCCGCCCGTGTATTCCTGTGCCACTCGGAGTGCCAGGTCATTTGCCTCAGAACCGGTACACATGAACATTATCTTGTCTATCTCATCCGGCATCATCTTCAGCAGATCCTCACTGTAATCAATGATCCTCTCGTGCAGATAACGTGTGTGGGTATTTAAAAGCTTCATCTGCTCTGTAACTGCCTCGACCACAGCAGGATGGCAATGACCGATTCCTGCCACATTGTTGTACATGTCCAGATATTTATTCCCCCCTGCATCCCAGAGGTACTGTCCCTGTCCTCTCACAAGGTTGACCGGCTTTCTATAGAAAAGTCTGTATGCGCCACCCATCCATTTCTCACGGCGGCTTATCATATCCCTTGTCGTGTTACTGAGCAGTGAACTGTAGTCATCACTGTAGCTGTTAGTGTCCATAATGCTTGATTTAGTAGCCATATTCCACCTCCAAAAGATTTCCCTGTTAAAACAAAAGGGGCACAGAGATGAAACTTTACAGTTCTATCTCCGTGCCCCTTTGCACTCTAAAATCAGATACGCGCTTCTGTTTTGCTTTGTATCATAGCCACGCCATGTGGGATTGTCAACACATTTTGTGGGTTTTTCTGGTTTTTATTTGTTTTTCATGTTTTTTTGTGTTGTTTTGTGGTTTTATTAGTTTATGTCCCCCAAATATTTATTTTATTAACCTGGGGCAGCGCACAAAAAAACATCACCCCGGTGTCTGAAGTGATGTTTTCCTGTTATATGTAATTATCAGTAATCCTGCCTGTATTATGCCTCGAACTTCTTCACAAGTATACTTGCGTTGTGTCCGCCAAATCCCAGTGAGTTGCTGAGCGCATATGTAATATCCTTGTGTACACCCTCGCCCATGGTGTAGTTGAGATCCATCTCACCCTCTGTCTCGCGGAGACCAACTGTTGGATGGATGTATGAATCCTTGATGGACTTCACACATGTTATGAACTCAACTGCTCCGGCAGCTCCAAACAGATGTCCTATCATGGACTTTGTGGAATTGATGTTCACGTTGTATGCGTCATCGCCCATAGCATACTTGATGGCTCTTGTCTCAAAGAGGTCATTGTGATGGGTACTTGTTCCATGTGCGTTGATGTAGTCAACGTCAGCAGGTGTGATTCCGGCCTCCTCCATGGCAAGCTTCATGGCACGTCCTGCACCACTTCCATCCTCCTTAGGGGATGTGATGTGATATGCATCACAGGTTGAACCATATCCGACTACCTCAGCCAGGATCTGGGCACCTCTCGCCTGAGCATGCTCAAGTGACTCAAGCACGACAACTCCTGCGCCCTCAGCTATTACGAATCCACATCTTTCCTTGTCAAATGGTATGGACGCTCTCATTGGATCCTCTGCACTTGAAAGTGCTGTCATTGAGATAAATCCTGATACATTTGTCTCACAGATAGGTGACTCTGCACCACCTGCAACCATGACATCGGCCTCTCCTGCCTGTATATATCTGTAAGCCTCTCCTATGGAGTTTGTTCCTGTGGCACATGCTGTTACGATATCTGTACACTTTCCTTCAAGACCGAACTGTATAGCCACATTGCCTGCTGCCATGTTGGATATCATCATAGGCACCATCATAACGCTGACTCTGTTCGCCTTGCCCTCTACAACCTTCTTGTGCTCCTTCTCTATGGTTGCCACACCGCCAAGTCCATTTCCTATACATGTTCCGATCCTTGTTCTGTCTTCCTTCTCAAGGTCAAGACCTGCATCCTTGATCGCCTCGCCTGTAGCTGCTATGGCATACTGACAAAATGGCTCCATACGTCTTGCCGCCTTTGGATCCATATACTGCTTTGGATCAAAGTTCTTCACCTCAGCAGCAAGCTTGCACTTGTAATCGCTGACATCAAACTTTGTGATCTCTCCGATACCAACTGTATTCTTCTTTATATTATCCCAGAATTCTTCTACACTGTTTCCTATAGGTGTCACAGCACCCATGCCTGTTACAACTACTCTTTTCATCTCATACCTCGTATTTTTCATTCTATCTGCTGACAGTGCATTTTTGCACCCCAGATAAAAATAATTTTACCACAATGTAATATATATAACAAGGTTAAATAGTTTTGATTACTACATAGTTTGCTATTTGAGCAGTCCGCGGCTCTCCTTCAGGGTGAGTATCCTTCGGACGCTCTCGTCTATCCTGTCCTCTGACAGCTCGCCGTCCGCCACTGCCTGTTCTATGGAATTCACCGCCGACGCCATATCCTTCGGCTGCAGTATCATATCCATTCCGGCTTTTACCGACATCACTACCGCATCATCCACACTGTAATTGTCCGCTATGGATTCCATCTCAAATGAATCGGTTATGGCAACTCCTTCAAACTTCAGTTCATCCCTGAGAATACCGGTCGCTATCTTGTATGAGAGAGTGGCTGGAACCTCGTCTATATCCGGGACGATCAGATGTCCGACCATGACAAATTCTGCCCCCGCCTCTATACCCGACCTGAACGGCTGCATCTCATCCGCCATAATCTCTTCCTTTGTTCTATGCACATAGGCACTGCTATAATGTGAGTCCTCCGCCGTGTCTCCATGCCCCGGGAAATGCTTCAGGGTGCACATGACTCCTCCGTCGTTGAAGCCCTTCACTGCATTTCCAACGAGCTCTGCCGCCTGAGCGTAGTCATCACTGTATGCGCGCTCGCCGATAACCGTATTGTCTGGGTTCGACCACACGTCCGCCACCGGCGCAAAGTCGAGATTGAAGCCAAGCGCCGACATATCATTTGCTATGGTGTATGCGTTCTCATATGCCGTTTCGTCTCCGTCGTCCTTGTAATAGTACATGGAGCCTATATATGTGGTTCCGACAGTATCCATCAGGCGGTTTACCACGCCGCCCTCCTCGTCGATCGCCACAAATAATCCTATACTGCTGTACTTCTGGGAGTTGTCGATCATCTCCTTCACCTGATCCTGACTCTCAAGGTTCTTCGCAAAGTACACGATACCGCCAACAGGATAATTCTCCAGAGCCTGTCTGGTCGCATCCCCTGCCACTGTCACGCCGTCCTCTCCCGTGAGCTCCTCCGGAGTCACAAACATCATCTGACAGACCTTTTCATGAAGCGTCATCCCAGCAAGTGTCTCATCCACCAGACTCGGCTTCTCCTCCTCGGTCACCTCCGTCGTTTCCTGGCTATTCGCGGTCTGCTCTTCTGTCGTAGTTCCGCTCTCCGTGACATCAGCAGCTACGCCTGTATTTCCATTGTCATTTTCTACGTGGTCCCCGGCTTTCCCCGCGCTGCCTCTCAGCATGAAGATTCCCCATATTCCGGCTGCCAGACACACCATTACGATCAATAACACAATTGCTTTTTTCATTGGTTTTCTCCGTGATTCAATTACAACTGGAACACAACCACCAGAAGCATCTTGAACTGCTCCTTGCCGTATACGGCATGTGGATGCTTTGCAGGCATTACTATTGACTCGCCCTCGTGGAGTTCATACTTGACACCGTCTATTGTCACCTCGCCCACACCGTCAAGGCATGTCACAAATGCATCTCCGTCAGACTCGTGTGTGCTGATCTCCTCATCCTTGTCAAATGCAAATAAGGTTATACTCATGCATACATTCTGGGCAAGTGTCTTACTTACGACCTGTCCCTCCTGATATGCCACCTGATCCTTGAGCTTAAGTACCTCTGACTGTGCGATATTCTTCATGATTCCCATGTTCGTTACCTCCTGATATATTCTGATATATTGTTCGCTTATAGTATTATTCCACTTTTTAGTATTCTAGTATGTTGAAAAATCAACGTACTAGAATTGTTGTAATGATTTATTATGACATTTGTACGAATCAAAACAACCTGGCATGCACACATTACTATCAGAGTACATCTGATCAATAACAAATGCCCAAAATATGACAAAAAAAGCCATTTTTCTATTATAAGTATAGTTTTATCTTTTGTAAACCCAATACCATTCAGCTATTATTAATTAGTGAGGGTCACTACGTTTTTTTGGATTTAAAGGAGCTCTGATTATTATGATAGGTGAACAATTAAGAACACTGCGCACCGCGAACAAGATGACACAGAAAGAGCTTGCAGGGGAGTTATCAGTGGCATTCCAGACTATAAGCAATTGGGAGAACAATTCCATCGACCCGTCTGTGAGCATGATTCTCCGCATCGCTGAATATTTCAACTGCTCCACTGATTATCTTCTCAAAGGGGATGATTCAAGTGCCAAGTATATTGATACAACCCAGTTGACAGAACATCAGCACGCACAGCTTCTTGGGCTTGCAAAGGAATTCTCCAAACTGAACAAGAAATAAAACATAACTTTATAATGTTCATATTACAGATACAGGGTATCACAACATTGTTGCGATACCCTGTTTTCTATTTGTATTATTCCAGATCGTGATCTGTATATCCTACAGGCTCATGCCGCCGTCAACCTTGATGACCTGACCTGTTATGTATGATGCCTTATCTGAAGCAAGGAATGCTGCTGTCTCAGCGATGTCTGATACTTCACCAAGTCTCTTGACTGTGATATGGTCAAGCATAGCCTCCTTTGCCTTGTCTGAGAGTGCATCTGTCATGTCTGTCTTGATGAATCCAGGAGCGATGGCGTTCGCTGTGATTCCACGGCTTCCGAGCTCCTTGGCTATAGACTTGGTGATACCTATAACACCAGCCTTGGATGCTGCGTAGTTCACCTGTCCTGCATTTCCCTCTATACCTACTACGGATGACATGTTAATGATACGTCCGTACTTCTGCTTCATCATGGTTCTGTACACATGCTTGATACAGTTGAATGTACCCTTGAGGTTGATATTGATAACATCGTCGAAATCAGCCTCCTTCATTCCAAGTACAAGATTGTCTCTTGTGATTCCCGCATTGTTCACGAGAATATCTATTCTTCCATATGTAGCAACTGCGAACTTCATGAGTGCCTCAGCCTCAGCGAAATCTGCAACATTTGCCTTGAATGCAACTGCCTCTCCGCCTGCTGCCTTGACCTCCTCAACCAGGCTGTTTGCGCGCTCCTCTGAGCCGTTGAAGTTTACTACTACCTTTGCGCCGTATCCGGCAAATGTCTTTGCTATCTCACGTCCGATACCTCTTCCGGCACCTGTTACCACTGCTACCTTGTCCTTAAGCATTCAGTTCCTCCAATTTCGCTAAATCGTCTACAGTTGCAATATTTATACTCTTTACCTCTCTGTTGATCTTCTTCATGAAGCCTGTGAGAGTCTTGCCCGGGCCGACCTCGATAAATGTGTCAACACCGTCAGCTATCATGTTCTCTATTGTCTGCTGCCATCTTACTGATGAGTACACCTGTCTCTTCAGAAGCTCTTTTACCTTGGCTGCGTCTGTGATCTCCTCTGCGTCTGCATTGCAGTAGTAAGGAGCAAATCCCTCTGCAACATCCACGCCCTGAAGGAAGTCATAAAGCTTCTCTCCTGCTGGAACAAGCATCTGTGAGTGGAAAGGACCACTTACGTTAAGTGGGATAACTCTCTTGGCTCCAGCCTCTGCAAGTGCTGCTGATGCTGCCTTAACAGCCTCTGCCTCACCTGATATAACGATCTGTCCAGGACAGTTATAGTTTGCTATCTGTACCTTGCCAGGTGTGTTCTCACATATCTCGGCAATCTTGTCAGCGTCCATTGCTATGACTGCTGCCATTCCGCCCATTCCGAGAGGTACTTCGTTCTGCATGAGGATACCTCTTCTTCTAACTGTCTTGATGCCGTCAGCGAGAGTCATGGCTCCTGCTGCAACAAGTGCACTGTACTCACCGAGTGAGAGTCCTGCAAATACATCAGCCTTGAGACCTGCGTTCTTCAGGTGCTCATATATGGCAACCTCTGCAGCAACCATGGCCGGCTGTGTGTACTCTGTCTTGTTGATGTCATCGTTCTCCTCGAAACAGATCTTCTTAAGCTCTATATCCAGAACGTCATCTGCCTCGTCAAATACCTTCTTGCTGTCCTCAAAACTGTCATAAAAATCCTTTGCCATGCCCACATACTGTGCGCCCTGACCTGGGAATATAACTGCTGTCTTACCCATTTCTTTTTTCCTTTCTTTTAACCTTTATTTTCTATATTTATATCTATCCTGCCACTATGCAGGCTTTTGAAATCACAAGTCATTTGCTATTATATGCCATGCCTCGCAAAATCGCAAGGTCAAGATGCCGCATGTGCGTTTAATGACGCAATCATCTACCGAGCAAGCTCGGAGATGATTGTGTCGCACGGCTCACGAATACTATGTGCGTTAATACCCCAGGTTGCTCCGCACTTCGTGCTCCCGCAACCTGACGCAGTACATTCACACTCCGGCCTGCCGGCCTTCGGTGTTTCATGTACCGCTTAACCGCCAAATGACACCGACATCTACCGAGCAAGCTCGGAGATGCCGGTGTCGCTTGGCGGTGTATTAACGCACAAAAAAAGCACATGCCATCAAGCCCCACGGCTCAAAGCATCTGCTGTAAATAAACTCTCATATAATATATATAACCTTGGATGGTCAGTCAGGACTCATGTCCTGGCTGGCTACCAAAGTTATGTCATGTCCGATACATGACAACTTTGAATAACAAATGTATTCAAAACAGTCCAATCTGTTCAGTTAGCAATATTACTCCTCAACACCCTTGCTCTTAAGGTAGTTAAGTACGTCCTCAAATGTAGCTACGTCATCGAGCTCCTCAGCAGGGATCTCAACATCGAACTCATCCTCAAGCTTCATAACGATCTCGTAAAGATCAAGTGAATCAACACCAAGATCATCCTTGAAGTTTGTGTCAAGCTTCATCTCGTCCTGTGAAACTCCTAACTGCTCCTCGAATATTGCCTTAACCTTATCAAACATGTTCTAATCCTCCTAAACTATAGTAAATGTTACCATTATCCTCACGGACGCTTATACTATAACCTAAGGCTACAGTAAAGTCAACACGAAGATTTTCATTGTTTTTTCGCTTATTTTTCAGCGTCAGACTTGATCGCACCTGTCTCATATATGAACTTAACTGTGCTCTTTGTACCATCGATCGTACCTGTGAAACTTGTGTAAGTTGTATCGTCTGAGAAGAGTGCCTCTATATAATCAATGTCTGCCTGATAGTTGCCTGCAAACAGCTTTGTGATCTTCTTGATACCCTCTTCGTTGAACTGCTTCATTCCATCGCTGAGAGTCTTTGAACCTGTTACAAGCTCCTTTGCTCCGTCATCCAGAGTCTTGCTTCCGCTGTCAAGCTGTGATGCTCCATCACTGAGGGTCTTTGCTCCTGCTGCGATCTGGCCTGCACTTGAATCAAGAGTTCCTGCCGCTGTCTTTAACTGGCTGCTTCCATTTGCCAGTGTTAAGCTTCCCTGATACAGTGTGTTCATATTTGTTGATATTGTAGCTGCTCCATCGCTGAGAGTCTTTGTACCCTTCTTGAGTGCTGCTGCACCTCTTGAGAGATCTCCGGTTCCCTTTGCGATTGCCTTGACACCTGCATATGCGGAATCGATTCCTGTTGAAATGCTTGAAGCACCGTCACTGATGGTCTTGAGTCCTGTTGACAACTCGCCCATCTTGGTATCCAGTGTCTCAGCACCCTGCTGTAATGCTGTTATCTGTGCTGTTGTCTCCTCTGAAGTCAAAGTAGTTGTGAGGGTCGTTCCTATCTGATCGATCGCATTGAGAGCACCCTTTGCCTTTGCAAGGCCTGTGTACTGTGCAAAATATGCATCGTATGTTCCATCGCCCTTTGCCGCATCCAGAGTAGTCTTACCTAATGCAAGTGCTCCTTCAAGCTGTGACATAGCCGCATCTATTCCGGCCTCGCTTGTTATGGAACCGCCGAGCTGGCTGTATACATTTGACTGAGCCTGGCTTACGATCTGTGATGGCATTCCTGTCAGCATGGTGATCAATGTGTTCACACCATTATTGAGCTCTGTAGCGCCCTTTGCAAGTGCCTGTGAACCTGCATATGCATTGCTTGCTCCTGATGCCAGTGAGCTTGCGCCCTTGGAAAGTCCAGGATTGCTGTCCGTTCCCTCAAAGCCTGCCTGAAGTTCCTTTGCACCACTGTTCAGCTTGTCAGCTCCGCTCTTGAGTGTGCCAACGCTTGTATCGACTGTCTTTGCTCCTGTTGCCAGTGTCTTTGCACCATCGTTGAGAGCTGATGAACCATCCTTTATAGACTTGATTCCATCGTCCAGAGTTCCCATGGCTGTTGATATCTGTGAAGTACCATCTGCCAGCTGGCTTGTGTAAGTCTCAAGTGAAGCTGCACCGTCTGCCAGTGTGTCAGCGCCCTTCTTCAGTGAGTAAGTACCATCCTTCAGAGTCTCCAGACCATTTGTGATCTTTCCTGAACCCTCCTCGAGCTGATCTGCAGAATCACCGAGCTGACCTACGCTGTCTGTGAGTGAGCTCACATCTGCCTTGTCCTCAACCTCGTCTATGGCATCCTCTGCGCTTGATCCAAGAAGGTCACTTGCTGCAACCGTCATGGTCATTGAGAGCTCGAAGTCTGTGACATCCGCTGTAACCTCAACATAATCAGGTACATCTATGTTATCAAGTGCTGTCTCTATCTTGCTGTCATTTATACCATCCTGTAAGCACTGCTTGAATCCAGGAACTGCATATCCGACTACGATCTGGTTGCTTCCCTCTGAGATGACCTTACCATTCTCAACCTGAACGTTTGAGAACTTATCTACAGGAAGGATCATTCCTGAGAGCATTACAAATGGTGAGATGACCTCTGTATTCTTGCTGTCCACTGTGACTGTCTTCTTGGTGTTGTTGGTATAATCAAATCTGATGGTGACCTTACCGCTCTTGCCTGCAAGCTCTGAAGGCTCTATCTCCTCGCCGTCAAGCTTGTATGTTATCTTTACATCTACAGGGAGCTCCTCATTTGACTTGCCCTGATAGTAGATATCTGATCCATTTGCAGCCCATGTTATAGTGCCATCGCCGTTGTCCTTGTATTCCTCATAGCCCTTCACGTTCTGGATGTCTGTGAGGTTTGTCTTGTCGTTGAGTCCCTCTGCACCGTCTGAGTTCTTCAGCCATGTGCTGACTGTAACGTCATTTGCATTTCCATTTGCATCGGCAAGGACATATACTGTCTCTTCCTTGTCTGCGTCAGATGCGCCATCCTTGGATATCTCAGATGTAAGTGCATCCTGAAGTGTGTCTGACTCGCTCTCGGTTGTAGCCTCGGCCTTGTCTGAGAATGAGCTGTCATTTGTATCTCCGCATCCTGTTGCCAGTGATGCCATCATAACTGCTGATAATGCAACGCATATATATTTCTTCCATTTGATCATATTATTACCTCTTTTCATAGATTACAAAAGTTCCGTAGTTACATCTGTTTATAACTGCTATACCTGAGTGGCTGCAGTGTCCTCATCGCTAACCTTCGCTGATGGTCCATCCATCAGGTTCTTCCTGTATCTGAACATGATGACCTTATCGAAGAGCATCAGTGCTGATGGAAGCATCAGGATAACTGCACACATACTTATTAGTGCTCCACGAGCCATAAGTGTACACAGCGCGCTGATCATATCTATATCTGAGTAAAGACCTACGCCAAATGTTGCAGCGAAGAATGAAAGTGCACTGACAACTATGGACTGTACTGACTCCTGGCATGCTGTTGCCACGGCATCAAACTTTCTGTATCCGTTCAGTCTGTTTCTCTTGTACTTCGTTGTCATCAGTATGGCGTAATCAACCGTCGCGCCGAGCTGGATAGTACCGATAACTATTGAAGCTATGAACGGTATCTCTGTTCCGGTGAAGCATGGGATACCCATATTGATGAATATCGCAAACTCTATGACTGCCACAAGTACGATTGGCAGTGATATTGAACCGAATACACAGAGGATGATAATGAATATCGCTCCGATGGATACTGTACTTACAGATGCGAAATCCTTATCTGTTATAGTGATAAGATCCTTTGTACAAGGAGCCTCACCAACCAGCATGTTCTTCTCGTTGTATGAATCGATGGTATTATCGATCTCTGTACACTGATTGTTAACCTCATCTGAAGCAACCTCGTACTCTGATCCGACGAGTATCAGCTGCCAGTCATCGCTCTTGAGCGCCTCTGTGACATCTGAAGGTATGAAGTCGGTTGGAATACCTGCTCCAATGATGCTGTCAAGTCCGAGACAGAACTTAACTCCATCGATGTTCTCGATATCTGACATCATGTTTCTTGTGTCCTTGTCACTCTGATCATTTGTGACAAGTATCATATGTGTTGAATTCATGTTGAATGCCTCAGCCAGCTCTGTGTTGGCCTGAACACTCTCCAGGCTGTCTGGAAGTGATGAATCCAGCTTGTAATAAACCTTTGTATGATTGTATCCGTATATTGCAGGGATCAGGATGATCACGAACAATACAAGGAATACTTTGTAGTGCTTAGCTATGAATTTTCCTACTCCCTTGAACTCTGGAAGTATTACTCTGTGTGTTGTCTTCTCTATCGCCTTGTCAAACACAAGGATGAGTGATGGAAGTATCGTTACACATGCGATAACTCCGAGTACGACACCCTTTGCCATGACGATACCAAGGTCAAGTCCGAGGGTAAAGCTCATGAAGCACAGTGCAACGAATCCGGCAACTGTTGTTATGGAGCTTCCCACAACTGATGATATTGTCTCTGCGATGGCGTGTGCCATAGCCTCTTTCTTATCCGTGTATTCCTTCTGCTGTGCCTTGTAGCTGTGCCACAGGAATATGGAGTAATCCATTGTAACTCCGAGCTGAAGTACCGCAGCCAGCGCCTTTGTTATGTATGATACCTGACCCATGAAGATATTTGATCCAAGGTTGTACACGATTGCCATTCCTATACTTGTAAGGAAGAGTACCGGGATCATGATAGAGTCCATTGTGATCGCCAGGATGATACTACTCAGGATAACCGCTATAAGTACGTATATCGGGGTCTCCTTCTCTGACAGCTTCTTGGTATCGACGACAACCGCTGACATACCGGACAGGAAGCACTGCTTGTTTGATATGCTTCTTATCTCCTCGATGGCATCCATTGTGCCGTCCGCCGATGTGGTATCATCAAATATGATGGCCATCATTGTGGCATTCTTTTCGTCATTGTTAAATGCATCATAAAGGCTTTCAGGAAGCATATCCTTTGGGACTGACAGGTCTGCAAAGCTGTCATACCATATAACCTTTGATACATGGTCTACTTTTTCAATCTTTGATTTCAGTGCGGATACATCTTTGTCTTCCATCCCCTCTACCACATACAGTGAGAAGGCTCCTGTACCGAACTGGTCAACCAGTATATCCTGACCTTTCATGGTCTCGATATCCTTCGGAAGATATGACAGAATATCGTAGTTTACCTTGGTCTTGATATAACCGTATGCCGCTGGTATGAGAAGAACTAAGCTGAGAATCAGTATTACGACCCTCGCACTTACTATCTTTTCTCCTAGTTTTAACATAGCCATAACATCTCCTTTTTCTATTCTGTGGTGGATTATACAACCTGATATTTCTTAAATAAACTACCCAAAATACGAAAACGTTTACATTTTGTTACAAATATGCTAATCTGTAACAAACGTTTGAACACATATTCAAAATTGATTATAAACAAATTATAAACTGAGGGAGGTTTGGGAAAGTGCCTAATCCAAGCGAGGAAAAGACTGAAGATAAAATTATCAAAAGCTTCAAAAAGCTTGTAAACGAATATTCCTTTGATAAGATCACTGTCACGATGATCGCTGAAGACGTCGGAATATCAAGACCGATATTCTACAGATATTTTAAAGACAAATATGAGCTGATGGATTACATGCTCTACAATGAGGTGACCAAGGAACTGGAGGTACTGCTTGAGCACAACATGATCCTTGAGGCCATAAAATATCTCTTCACACACATTATTAATGAAGCGAAGCTTTACAGAAAGCTTTTTGAGACAACCGGGCAGAACAGCTTTGAGCAGGTCATGATCGAACAGTTCACCAGTTTCTTCAAGGAACACCTGAAGATATTTGACACGGATCAGATTCCTGACAATCCTATGCTGTCTCCTCTTATTATATGTAAGTATCTGGTAATGGGTCTCACCGTTGCCATCAAGGGATACCTGAACAGCCCGGAGATCACGAGTATCAACGTGGATCAGGCTGTGGAGGCTTATTACTTCCTGGTGTCACACTCAATATTCGAACTTACCAAGGAGAATTTCCGGCCGAAGCTGTTCCAGGCGGTGGATCGAAATTACATTACGCTGCCTCCAAAGAATTGATTGGCGGATGCCCATGGGTGCTGACGGGAGGTTGTGTCCCTCCGGGAAAGCGCAAAAAGCCTGCACGGCGGTGTTGAAAATCACACTTGACTTCTTCCTGCCTTGGCATTTTCTATCTGCATGCGTCTCCGACCTCGATAAGGACGTTGAGGTCTGCGACTTAGCAAGAAAATGCCAAGGCAGGAAGGTCTGCGCTACCGATTTTCAACACCACCGTGTAGGCTTTTTATTATGCTTTCCCGGAGGTAATCTACTTTTTCGTTAACACCTATGGGCTGGTTTTTTATAGCATTAAATTACACTATATGTCATTTAATATTTTCATAATTATACAATTCCTCCTTATTCCTTCTTTTCCGTTTACTTCTATGTTTTCGCTACATGATGCATTCTGATTTTACTTCCGGCAGTTATTGGAAGCATGTGGAATTACAAAACTTGAAAATACAGGTTGCCAGTTACATATACATACGTCCTTATACCTCTTATCATTTAGCCTCTGACTGTAATCTGGCTTGATATATCTCGTTATTTCGGATGATCTCGTCAGCGGTGCACGGCATGTAGTTGTTGATCATGCAGCCTACATTGTAAGCACGTCCCTGGCCGGTCATGAATCTGTACACTTCAGGACTGCTCTTGTGGATATGTCCATAGAAATGGTATGCCCCGCTTTTCTTCTTATTCCACTCAGCTATCGGAAAGTGACACATAACTATCAGCTTACCTCTGTCGCTCACATAGTCCATCTTCTGTATATCGTCGAAGTAGGACTGCAGCTTCTCACTTCCCATTATTACCTGATCGTGATTGCCAAGGATGAGGCGCTTGTGTCCTTTAAGTCTTGCAAGGATCGGCTCCGGATCTTTCAATTTAAAGCAGAAATCCCCGAGAATATACACTGTATCATTCTTTCCTACCCTGCTGTTCCAGTTATGTATCATTCCATCAGCCATATCATCCACATCTGTAAATGGTCTCTCATCAAATTTTATAGCATTTGCATGTCCAAAATGAAGATCTGACGTATAAAATATCATACAATATCACCTCTCATTCCTACTCAGCGTACCATGTAAATATATGCAGCAGCCTGGATAATTTTCTATGTCTGGCTGCTGCCATGATATAACATAACCCGTCAAACATTCACCGTGTTATCTCTTATGATCACCTATATCAGGCTATCGCCTTCCGCCTGCTTCATGTCATTATAAAACCATCTTCTAAGCGTGCATATATCCCTCGGAACATTTGCGGGATCCTCTGTATCGTGAAGCTTTCTCACCCACGCATAGTACTCATTTGCAAGAGGGGTGGTGAGTGCCGATGTCTTCTTGATATATCCGTTTCTGATAGCCTCATGGGATATTGTCCTCATAAACTTCCAGAAATTGTAGTATGCAAGCTTGAGCTTTGTCATATATCCGTCGCTGTCCTCGATGACAAACCCCTCTATGACTCTGCCGTTATACTCGTAATCATCCTCAAGGATATCATAATACCAGTCATAGAACTCCTGCCAGGTTGCAAGCTCGCAAGCCTTCTTCTTTGGTGTCAGGCCGAACCGGTGGGCTGTATCACACATCGCATCGTAATCGTACTTTGCATAGTTTATCTGGTTGTAAACTATATCAAGCAGATACAGATTGCTCTCCGGGTACTCTATGATGTGAGGATCATGCTTCATATCAACACACTCAAATACAAATGTCACATTATTGTCCTTCGCAAACCGCTTCATATTCTCTATATTCTCCGGTGTCACCTTCTCATATATCATATCCTTCAGCCAGCCGGCGAATGGTCCCTCTATGGTGGATTTGCTCGCTATCAACAGATCGTCGTTGTACTCATCGTAGCTCACGAGTCCCAGGAAACCGTTCTCCTTGACATAGGCAGTCACCGGAAACTGCAGCTTATTCTGCAGCATATCAAACTTTGTCTCAGGGCGCTCATTGATATTAAAGAACTTGTCATACGCCCTCGCTGCGACTCTTCCCTTGAATGTGTCAATGTACAAGCCCCTTGCTCTTGTGGTCTGCTCATCCCACACCCTGTCATTGAATGCCTTGCTCGTGAAGTTGAATGACGAAATATTGCCAAATGTCTTCTCCTGTATGTACCTGTTCCCCCGCAAGGAGATGATCACATCTGCAACAGAGCTTGTGGTAACGGTCTGTTCCTCCTGTATCTCAGGTGCCTTGAACACATCATTGTGGATCTCCACCTCATGGATTCCATCAGCATCCACCCGAACGCATCTGAGTTCCCCGCCATACTCGACTCTGCCCTCAAGGTTGAACACTCTGTCATTCACCCGCACCGGGAGCAGCTTGGTGTTCCTGTGTCCATGGATCTGATAGTAATTCGCCGGCATCTTCCCGTAGAATGTCTCTGCGATCTTCTCGAAATCATTGTAAGCTCCGACTCCATGTATCATCTGATCAGTTGCCACAAATGTGAGATTGTCGGGAATCACACTGAGTCCCGCATGGGTCACCAGATATACATTATCACCGTAGCTATAGTAAGCACACTGTCCAAACCTTCTGTAAAGCTTCCGCACCTCCTTCTTGTCGATTCCGGAAGCATCGAGGATTGGTCTTGTCACAAGCTCAAACTCCTTCGACCTGCCGGTGCAGTCATTTGCCCACAGCCACAGCCATCTCTCGTGATTGCCCTCAAGCATGAGAACATTCTTCCTGTCCATGATAGATATCAGGAAATTTACAACCTCCGCATTCTCCACGCCTCTGTCGATATAATCACCTGTAAATATATAGAACTCATCATCCTTTATACCGCCATTGTCATCCAGATACTTCATCAGCGCTGTATAGCATCCGTGAACGTCCCCGATGTGATGGATCCTCTTATACTGGGAGAAATCCCTCTTCTTCATCCAGATGCTGTCAAGCTCGTCCGGCTTTATGACCGTGATTCCCGAAGGGATCTTTTGTGTGGCAAAGCGGGAGTACATCTTGTCAATAACGTCATCTGATACCCTCTTGAACTCCTCCCTCCCGGCATTTCTTCTCTTCACCTCTTCTATAGGTATATCTGTAAAATCTACACAATACATTCTGTATCTGTACGTCTCACACATATTCTTATATCTGTTCATCTCCGAAGTCTTGGAATTCGTGGCATCTATCACCGTAAATTCGCCCTTCTGCATGCGGATCTCAAGGAGGCTGAACAATGTCTTCCACACCGTACCATCATTGTTCTGACTGATTCCTCTCGTACCATCCACCTGCAGCACCGGACTCTGACAAAGCAGTCTGATGTCGTCCGCTGAAAGTGTGTATGGTTTTAATCCATTCTGCTCGATCCATGTAGATTTGCCACAACCGGCAGATCCCCTAAGCAAAAGCAATACTCTCATATTCTATCTGCCTCCTTCTTTACAATACTATTTTGTCCAATATACCCTATCTCCCTATATTTTTCACCCAACCTGTAGTTTAATCTATCTGTTTTCTGAATTGTGTTTCTTGGATCGTTACAAAGTCATGGACAAACATAGAATTCGGCTCGCCGCAGATTTAGACGATAACACGGGCAAGCAATTCCATTTTCAATCCATTTTCTGTGCAAGCATTACTCTTGCAAATAAAAAAGCTCCCCGGCAAATGATTCTTTCAATAAAATCATTCGTCCAAAGGAACTTTTTTATATTTTTATGTCATATATCTTTGTCTTGTATATCTTTGTCTTCCGGCCATCAGGCACGAACAAGCACCATCGCACTCATCTTTGGAGCCTTGATCGTGAGTACGTTGTGCTCCACCATGAAATCCTGTGGCTCCAGTGTATAGCCCTCTTCATTTGTCAGCATGACTCTTCTGAGGATCGAATGGTTGTACACTCCGATCTGACGGATATGAAGCTTTAGATCCACGTCCTCATAGTTGGTGTTCATGATGACGACCACCTGCTTGTTGTCTGTAAATCTTCCATAGCAGAGTATCTTGTGTCCGCCGTGGAGATATAATACAGAACCTGACTTAAGTGCCTCGTAGGACTTGTGTATTCTTATCATATCCTTGTGGAACTGTATAAGCTCCTTGTCCTCGTGGCCCCACGGGTAAGTTCTTCTGTTGTCTGGATCTGTCCATCCGCACACACCGGCCTCATCGCCATAGTATATGGTAGGAGCGCCCGGCCATGTCATCTGGAATACGACAGCCTGTCTGAATATACCCTTGTCCACGCCCTGATCGGCGGCATCCGCTCCCATGGTGTGAAGTCGTCCGACCTTTCTGTTGGTTCTCGTGAGGAATCTGGAATGGTCGTGGTTTGACAGCTCATTCATGGACACGTCTATCGATGGTCTCAGGAATCTGGACATGTGATAGTTCATCGCGCCCTTGAACGCGTCATAATTACCCAGAAGGTCACCGCGGAACTCGTCGCTGTGCTTCTCAACACCGCAGAGGAACCATGTGATAGGCTCCATGAACGCATCGTAGTTCATGACAGTATCCCACTGATCTCCCTTCAGCCAGCTCTTAGGATCACCATAGTGCTCCGCCAGAATAATGGCATTCGGATTAGCCTCTTTTACATTTCTCCTGAACTCCCGCCAGAACTGGTGATTGTACTCAGGGGAATGTCCCAGATCCGCCGCCACGTCAAGTCGCCATCCATCTGCATTATACGGAGGTGACACCCATTTCCTTGCTATCTTCATAATGTACTCAACCAGCTTCGGCGAGTCCTCATAGTTGAGCTTTGGAAGAGTGTCATGTCCCCACCAGCCATCATATGTTGTATTGTACGGCCATGCATTGTCATTGTAAAACTTGAAGAAAGTGTTGTAAGGGCTATCCTTCGATACAAACGCACCCTTCTCGTAGCCCTCCTGATTCTCGTATATACACTCCCTGTCCATCCATTTGTTGAATGAACCACAGTGGTTGAACACGCCATCCAGGATGACCTTCATGCCACGCTTGTGTATCTCCTCAACCAGCTCGGCAAAGAGCTGATTGCTAGCCTCAAGATTCTTTTTATTTGTAACTCTGTTGATATATCTCGACGACTGCTTGTTCTCAAGGCATCCGCCCGGAAGGCAGTCACCCTCATCGTCAACGATCCCTCCAAAATGAGGATCGACATAATCATAATCCTGTATATCATACTTATGGTTGGATGGTGATACGAATATAGGGTTCAGATATATTACATCCACTCCCAGATCCTGCAGATAATCAAGCTTATCCTTGACACCCTGGAGATCTCCGCCATAGAAACGTCCCACATCCATGGTGCTCGGCCTCTGATTCCAGTCCTTTACCTGAACTGAACCGGTACCTATATATGCGTACTCATTATCCAGCACATCATTGGAAGTATCCCCGTTGCAGAACCTGTCCACAAATATCTGATAAAATACCGCACCCTTTGCCCACTCCGGTACCTTGAATCCCGGACATATCTCAAAGTCGTACTCTCTGTCGTTCTGCTTCGTAGGTCCCAGCTTGTCATAAAAGCATGTGACCCTTCCCGAATGTATCTCAAAATGATATCTTATGAATGGCAGACCTCTAGGTATCGTTGCCGTATAAAAGTCAAATATTCTGTTGGAACTCTCCTTTGTCATCTGTATCTTTTCTTCATTATATATAAGGAACACTTCATCCACATTATCGGCTGTAGTCCTGAATCTGACATTCACATCCTGATCCACATCCGGCTCCTGTGGGCTGACATAATATTTGCTTCCGTCCGCAAACAGTCCGCCTTTATTTAGTATGGGCTTTACATTATATACATAATCATGTATCTTCTGCCCATTGGTCTTCTTTTCCACCATACAATAAAATCTCCCTTGCACATACTCTTTTTTATATTAATACTTTTCGGGAGATTAGGCAACAAGATAAAACATATATTAGCTGCAAATATACAGCAGGAATCGCCTCATATCAGACCATCCTGCCCAATTTCTGTTTTAACCAAAAGTAAAAGAGACAGTCACCGAACGACTGTCTCTTTTGGAGAAGGTATTTTGTTACTTTTATGGGGTGTAGCCAAAACTATATAATGTATTGGGGGTTACAAGTATTATTATATACAAATTCCGTCAAAAGTCTGCCCAAACATTTTTTTATTTGGCAAATGTCATTGTGCAATATCACAATACATTTCCTGAATATTACCTGATTTTTACTTTTTATTGTTCACATTAGACAAAACACCGGGCATTTTCTAAAAACCGCGTCTCTTCAGGTCACTCACAAGCTCCACATAAAATTCCCTCACATCAAATGCATCTATATTTTCCCTGTTCAGGTCTATCACGTCTCCGTGGGAGATTCCGCGCTTGCCCTGAGGCTTCAGATATATGAAGTTGGAGCCCCATTTGAAGGATTCATATCCGACAAGTCCATCATTCTCACCATCAAAATGCTTTACAAATGCGTTGGTGGTGTTGAGCGGGAAGCGTCCGCCGGAAGGCTTCTTCATACATGAACCCGTGCTCTGTATGTATACCCCCTGCGGATCAGGGAGCTCTCTGTTCAGGTTTTCACACGCTGATGCCGTGAGATCCGTCACCGCAGCTATGAAGTCCGGGTTTGTGTCACCCAGCTTCTTGAGTGCAGAATTGTAGGCATTTGCCACGGTCTGCTGCTGTTTCTCCGGTATCTTGCCCAGAAGATAATCCGCAAATTCGCATCCCCTGTGCGGAGTGTTAATCGTTGTGAGTGATGCTACATAAGGGGCCATGCCGAGCTTCGATATGGCATATCTGCTGTCAAGGCCTCCCTTGGAATGGGCTATGATATTCACCTTTCCGCATCCTGTTTCCTTCAATATCTGCTGTATCCTGTCAGCTATCTCCCGTCCGGAGTCTGCCACAGATGCGGCGGACTGATGGTTTCCGTAGAATATGGTAGCTCCATTTGCCTCAAGCGCCGCAGGGATCCTGCCCCAGTAATTCAGATACCTGAAATCCCTGAAGAACACTCCGTGCACCATGAGTATAGGATATCTGGTGGCGCAGACCCGGTCCGCCTGTCTCGCCTTATCCCGTATCAGCTTCTCGTTCTCCAAGGCCGCCTCACCGGATGCCAGACTTATCAGCTTGCCAAGGACTATCAGATGTACCACCGGAATCCAACCGCACAGTATACCGATCACTCTCCATTTGATACCGAGCTGCCTGGATGACACATATATTCTTATTATTCCAACCCAGAATGTGACCGCCAGTACAGCCACCGCCGTGAGTATGTACAGAACCCAGTTCTTCCACGTCCATGCCCTGGCATCTATCACATGCACCAACATTAGTATCAGCACAGCCACAGACATGACCGTTGCCGCCAGGAAAGAATACAGATTCTCGCATCCCCTCTGACACCTTCTGATACCCTTAGACTGTATATTCTTCAGACCGAGAAGCGGCATCGCGGTCAGCAGTACATATACTGCTATGAACACCACAACTATAAGCGGCATGAGTGGTATATTCCACTCCGGACATCTTGTCAGCAGATATACATTTGCCAGCAGGAACGGTATCACCGCATTTATCCCTCTCTTTATTATCTTCATCCTTTGTTCTCCCTTCCGTCATATATCCAACATAAGCCAAATGCCCGCAAGAAAACTGCGGGCATCTGTATTGTCTTTATATATTACTGTTTGTCTGTCTGAGTCTCAGCTTTCTGCTCTGCAACAGCATTATCTGCTACATTTACATTCTCTGCTGTACTCTGCTCTGCACCGTTGCTCTGAACATCTGCATCTGCATCCTTAGCATCGTCTCTATCGAACAGTGCTTCAAACTCAGCTCCTGTTATTCTCTCCTTCTCAAGAAGAAGCTTTGCAGACTTGTGAAGAACATCCACATTCTGCTCCAGAATCTCATAAGCCTCCCTGTAACACTCGTCAACGATCCGCTTAACCTCCTCATCTATGACGGCGGCTATCTTTTCGCTGTATGGCTTGGTATGTCCAAGATTTTTCCCGAGGAATACCTCCTCCTGATCATCGCTCTCATAGTTGATAAATCCAAGATTTTCGGACATTCCATACTTCGTAACCATGGATCTTGCATAACCGCTGGCCATCTTGATATCCTGTGAAGCGCCCGTGGTAAAATTGCCAAATATGATCTTCTCTGCAATTCTTCCGCCCATGCTAACTTTTATCTCGTTGAGCAAATGCGCTTTAGTAAGATATTCCTGATCACCCTGTGGAAGCGGCATGGTATATCCTCCGGCTCCGGTACCTGTAGGTATGATAGACACAATATGCACCGGGCCAACATATGGAAGGAGATGGAACAGTATCGCATGTCCCGACTCGTGATATGCCGTGATTTTACGATCTTCCTCGGAGACCACATGGCTTCTCTTCTCACCACCGACTCCAACCTTGATATATGATTTGTCGACATCTTCCTTATTGATATATTCCCTGCCGGCCTTCGCAGCAGAGATCGCAGCCTCATTCATCAGGTTCTCAAGATCAGCTCCCGAAAATCCGGCTGTTGTTCTGGAGATCTCGTTGAGATCAACATCTTCTGCCAGAGGCTTGTTCGCAACATGAAGCTTGAGGATTTCCTCTCTGCCCTTGATATCAGGAGGATTGACAGATATCTTTCTGTCAAAACGTCCCGGACGGAGGATCGCTTTATCCAGTATGTCCACACGGTTGGTAGCTGCAAGAACTATGATTCCCTCATTCGCTCCGAATCCATCCATCTCTACAAGGAGCTGGTTCAGAGTCTGCTCACGCTCGTCATGTCCACCGCCAAGTCCTGTACCTCTCTGTCTGGCAACGGCATCGATCTCATCTATAAATACGATACATGGTGCATTCTTCTTTGCCTGTGCAAAAAGATCTCTCACTCTCGCTGCACCGACACCGACGAACATCTCCACGAAGTCTGATCCTGAAATACTGAAGAACGGAACCCCCGCCTCTCCTGCTATGGCCTTTGCCATGAGTGTCTTACCTGTTCCAGGAGGGCCGACAAGAAGAACTCCCTTCGGTATACGTGCACCGACCTTGATGAATCTGCCTGGGTTCTTGAGGAAGCACACTATCTCTTCGAGATCCTCTTTCTCCTCACTGAGACCGGCAACATCGTCAAATGTTATTTTCTTCTTATTATTTTTCTTATCTTCCTTCTCTTTCTCATCAGGCTCTGTCATTTTCGCCCTGCTCTTGCCAAAGTTCATCATCTGGCCTCCACCGCCCTGTGATGATCTCACGAACAGCAGCATGACAAAGAACATGACGATCATGACAAGGGCATACGGAATTATCACACTCCATATGCTCGTCTTCTCCACATCGTTCAGGCTGCATCTGGCAACGACCTTCTTATCGTCATCCGAGCTTACGGTCGCATTATACTTGTCCACACTTGCCTGATAGTCGTTATAAATCTTCACGACATCATTGACATCTGTGGAATAAAATGCAAGAGTCTTTCCGTTGGTGAACTGCACCTGAACTATCGCCGTAGGAATCTCTGCATTTGGCTGTATCGACAATGCCAATATCTTGCCATCATCCAAATCCTCTGTCAGATCTGTGTAACTGTAAGTGGTGGTCACTTCAATCTTGTCGCTCTGCATCCATCTGTTTATGAGGATGAAAGCAACTATCAGGATCAACAGATAGATTATCATTCCATTCCTGAATTTTCTCTTATCCATATTTTCCATGTATATGCTCCTTAATCAATATATTACTGCTCTATGACACCTATATATGGAAGGTTTCTGTACTTCTGGGCACAGTCAAGGCCGTATCCCACAACAAATCTGTCAGGGATCTCAAAACCTGTCATATACAGCTCAACCGGGATAACTCTTCTGTCCGGCTTGTCAAGCAGGGTCACAACCTCAAGGCTTGCAGGCTTTCTCTCGCCGAGAAGCTTCACAAGGTATGAAAGGGTTCTTCCCGAATCAAGAATGTCCTCCACGATGATTACATCCTTTCCCTCTATAGACTCATCAAGGTCCTTGTTCAGCTTGACAATACCTGATGACTTTGTTCCATCGCCATAGCTGCTCACAGACATGAAGTCCATGGTGACCGGACTCTTCATTCTCTTCGCAAGCTCACACATGAAGAACACGCTTCCCTTAAGGATTCCGATCAAATGTATCGTCTTTCCCTCATATGCCTTATCTATGGCTGCTGCCATCTCGCTTATTCTGTTTTCCACCTCACTGCTGCTGAGCATAACACCAATCTGTTCTTTCAACTCTGTTTCCTCCTGTTAAAATTCAACTCAATTATCTTTTGTGTATCTTCTGTCACTTTATAATTCTCGCCAATCCTAAGTCCCACGGCCCACACGACCTCCTGCCCGGATGTCACAAGTGGAATATGACGCCGCTTGTCCACCGGTATCTTACAGTCAGTATACAGACGGTTGAGCTTCTTTCTCGAGCCCGCAGAATTAACGACTATATAATCCCCGTTTTCAAATGTCCGCAACTGCAGACACTGTTTTATTTTACCATAATCAAGAAACTTCGTACACTCTTTTTTTGCAAGATCAAGGGCTTCAGGTCTATCGTAGATCCTGACCGTAAGCCTTCCCTCACACAGCTCATACTCACCATCACAGGTGATGTCTATGTCCACGCAGCCCGGCAGCCCGCCATCCTGACAGCTCTGGTCACCGGAGCGGTTCTCACCGCCGGCAAATACCAGTCTGCCGTACTCCAGCCACACCCTCGCACCGGCAGGAAGATTGATCCCCGCCCCGGTGTCAGCCGAGTACAGCTTCGTAACCTCCGACACATGGCTCATGCCGATATCCTTCAGGCCTCCGCACACCATTCCGATGAGCTTTCTTATGACAAGCTCCTGCACGAGCCTGTCCTGCTCCTTGAGAGCCGCCATGTCCAGCTCATATCTCCGGTCAGTGCTGTCTCCGGTCCAGCCACAGCCTTCACTTCTGACATCAATTCCCTGTCCCGTCAGGAAATCATCAACCAGTCCGGCAGCAAGCCGCTCGTAATCAGCCGCCATCATGGCCATCTGGCAAATGTGCTCCGTGGCCTGTCCATTTATCTCATTCATAAGAGGAAGTATCCTGTGTCTTATCTTGTTCCTGGTGTAATCATCCTCATTGTTGGTGGCATCCGTACAGTATCTGATCCCCTGCCGGTCAAGATATTCCTCTATGTGGCTCCTGTCGCTCCCAAGAAGCGGTCTCACTATGTGATCCCTCACCGGGGCTATACCCTTTATGCCGCCCATTCCGGTTCCCCTCGCCATGTTGAACAGAACCGTCTCAGCCACATCGTTGCGGTTGTGGGCGACTGCGATCACACAGCCCTCATCCGCATATCTGGCACGCATCCTGTCAAATGCATCATATCTTGCATGGCGTCCGGCCTCCTCCACGGTCTGTCCGGCCTGCTCCGCAAGCTTCCTGACATCGATCCTGTAAGAGTCGCATGTGACACCATATTCACCACACAAAGTCTCAACGTAGCTCTGGTCACCATCCGCAGCCTCACCGCGTATCATGTGATTTATGTGTACAACGTGTATATCTATTCCCAGCTCCGCCCTGTGCCTTGCCAGCACCGTGAGCAGGCTCACCGAATCCGCGCCGCCGGACACACCGCACACGCAGTGACTTATACCATCAAACATGTGGTATTTTCTTATATACTCAAGAACATTTTTTTCAAATACATCCATACATTTATCCTTCTGTAAATATCATAATTTCATATTATAGCATAGAGTTACTCAGGCTGCGCTACTTTTCTCAGATCCTGATATCACCGCCGCCATGACCGTCACGTCATCCCGAAGCGACACATCCCCCTGTCCTATCATGGCGCCCAGTATATCATCGACCATCCGTCTGCTGTCACCCACTCTTATTCCCTTGAGCACATCCTGCATGTGATCGGACACATCCATATCCGAGAGCCCATCGCTTACCATGACCACGGCATCCCCCGCCGCAAGTTTCTCATCCGCCATGTCGCACTCGGCATCGTCCAGCACGCCCACGGGAAGAGTAGTGCTCGTTATCTGGCGGACCTCATTTCCATCATCGCCCGGGCGTATCACATAGGTCACCGACGCCCCCTGCTTGAAGCTCCTCATGGTGCCGTCGTACATGTCTATGACCACCATATCAAATGTCGTGAATATTCTGCCCTTATTTCTTCTGGACATACATCGATTGGCAAATGCAATGCTGTACTCCGGGTTAAATCCCGCCTCCAGCAGCTCCTCCATTGTGTCCAGCATCATGCAGCTCTCGCAGGAGGCCAGGCTTCCGCTTCCCATGCCGTCAGACAGCATCATCACCAGCCTGCCATCCTCATACTCCTTCACCGAGAAATTATCCCCCGACACCGGAGAGCCATATTTCTTTATCCTTCTGACATGGTAACGCCCCTTGTAACGCGCCGCCTCCTCGTACACGGCAGATCTATACTCATCGAAGAAAAGGCTCGGCGAATCCATGCCCGCCCTTATATTCTTCCTGAAGTACCCACTCAGTACATCAGCCACCTGTCTTGACAGCACCATGCCCTGACCTGACGTTTTTCCCGCCACATAGTATCGGCTCCTGTTGCCACTGTCCATGGATGCCGTGACCCTGACCTCGTCCATCCCCAGCGATCTTATCTGCCCCAGCAGCTTTTCATCGGATATCTCCCTCGCCTCACCTATCAGATCTATCTGTCTCCTGAAGCCATCCACGAGCTCGCCGATCTGTCCCAAGCTTATCGCCGGCTCATCGCTCCCGGCAAATGTATAATCGAGCCGTCTAAACACATTTGCCATATCTTCTATCTTGCAGGCCGTGAGTCTGTTAATCTCCGCAGCGGCCGCCTGAAGACACGCCGGATCTGTCTCCTCGTCCATGGCGCCCAGCAGAGCACCAGGTATACACGCGAACAATACGACCGGAACGGCGATATTTATATAGTAAAATGCGATCTCCCGCCCAGAGCCGTTCCACAGCACTGTCCCATCCGCCACGGAGGCAAGAACGCATCCCAGAACATAGAACAGACTTGCAGACACCTTTCTTCTCCCAGTGAGTGCCCGGCCTATGAGCATGACCAGCGTCACAAGGAGCATCCACATGAGCCACCTGCTGTCATTCAGCTTGACCGACACGATGCTTCCCGCCACCGCCGCCATTCCGCATCCGTACACCGCTCCAGTTCTATACACCGCGTACAATATCAGAACTAGAGCCAGCATAAATGCCGGATTCACACCGTAGATATCCTCACCCGGAACAACCCACAGAACGACCGCCGCCAGCGCCATGAGGCTCACTATGCCCTGACTTACATTCCAGCTCTCATCCCTCTCCACATCCGAGGCATCCCCGCAGATATATGTATATAGAAGTCCAATCCCCGGTTTCAGTATCACACTGGCACACATGAATATCGCAGCCTCCACCACTCCATAAGCGGCAGCCATAAGCATGTTATCCGCATATACCACTATGTTTCCCATAAGCACGGCAGCCGACATGACGACGATCACCCTGACATACGATCTGGAATTTCTGGAGTACACGATCTTCATAAGACACATCGCAAGTCCCAGCAGCACCAGATATTTCTCCGTCACCATCACACCGGAATACACAGGCCCCGGTATCATATACTCATCTGCGTGCAACAGCCCTGCTATGCCCATAGATCCGGCTGCGACTCCCGCCGCACACCCGATGCAGGTTATCATGTATCTCCCACACACCGCACAGGCCGCCACATACACAGCCAGAACCACCGGGGCTATCCCCCAGACCATGCATAAGCCGCTGACCATACACAGAATAGCCACCGCCATCACTCCGACGAACCCATTTACCTTTTCTCTCATCAACACTTTCCCGCCTTCCTGTTCATAGTGACAAGAAGTATATCCGTCAAATGCGCAAAAAAATAGCGAATGCTGAAATCAGCATCCGCTATGTTCTGACTTTATTCCTCCGGCTTTACCACGATTTCGTCAGGATATATGAGACCGAGCTGTGATCTGGCCACATCCTCAACATACTCATCTGTCTGCATATATTTCTCACGCTCTTCAAGCTTCTTATAATCTTCCTTCGCACTGTCAAGCTGTTCCTGAAGCTCCGCCGCCTGAACCTGCAGGCTCTCCTTCTGTGCTTTCAGGCTCTGTGCTTTGTACAGTACAACCACTGCCAGCAATATCAGACAGCTCACAACCAGAACCATTCCAAGCTTCGTTGTGATCTTGTTATTCTTTTTTGACTTTGATCTGCCGACCGTCTTACTCATTAGAAACTCCCCATTCATTACTTTATTACTTGTCTTTTCTTGTAATAATATACAAAAAGTTCGTAGCCAAACGAACATATTGACATAATTTTACTATTTAAGACTAATTATGTCAACGCACTTTTCGCCGTCACATTTTCACATTTTTTGAATCTTGTTTTTTCTTACACAATATATGGTTTGCAATTTTCGAAGCAGCCCAATTTATAGTAAAAAATACAAGTAAAAAACTTGAAAAAAATCCTAAAAAAATATATAGTCTCAGATCTCCGTCACAGCATATGTAACTGACCGCCATAACTACTACACTTAATATCAACCAAAGTGTAATATCGCATATCCACGCCACCGCACGGCTGTTCCTAAAGAGCTTTGAGATGAACCAGAACAGCGATCCCAGTACACCTGAGCACGCTCCGGCTGCAACACTTATCCCATATCCCCAGAGCTGCCCTGCCGCCATATCGCTCATCACTTGAACAACCCCTTTATAGAAAAAGCACCTTCCTTGTCACCCGAATATATCATGGAGTTGATATTTCCTGTGAGATCCAGTATTCCCTTGTCAAGGTCCAGATTTGTCGCCTGCATATTCTTGCCTATTATCTTGAGTTTCCCCTGCTCGGTCACCAGCAGAACCAGATCAGGATCTATGGATGTGACCTTGCTGATCCCTGTCATGGACAGACTGTTCCTGTTGTCCATGACCACCTTGTGGGTTTTTGCCTTATTAACTTCCCCCATGTTCAGAAACCTTCTCAAGCTATTTAATAAACTATATGAGCCCACAAAAAAAATATGCCGGAATACACTATGTATATTCCGGCATATTTTTACACATACTCAAACATATCCTTGGCATCTTCCTTTTTAGTGGAATCTGCAATCATTGTAACTCTGACCTTCACCGTCTTGTTGCCAAATGCTATCTCGATAACATCTCCAACCTTGACATCGGTTCCGGCCTTAGCCACTTTGTCGTTGACCATGACTCTTCCGGCATCGCATGCCTCGTTCGCCACGGTTCTTCTCTTGATGATCCTGGATACCTTAAGATATTTATCAAGTCTCATATCAAACCCTTAAAGATTAGTTGATTGAATCCTTTAATGCCTTTCCAGCCTTGAACTTAGGTGCCTTTGAAGCAGCGATAGTCATTGTCTCGCCAGTTCTTGGGTTTCTACCCTCTCTAGCTGGTCTCTCTGATACCTCGAATGTACCAAATCCAACTAACTGAATCTTCTCACCTTTCTTTAACTCATCTGCTACAACGTCTGTGAAAGCCTTTAATGCTGCCTCAGCGTCCTTCTTTGATAATTCTGTCTTCTCAGCGATTGCTGCAACTAATTCTGTCTTATTCATTAGATAATTCCTCCTTTAAAAAAATAAATGCTCTCTTTCATCCGCCTGCTACCCGCAAAAGCAGAAAACCCTGAGCTCAACATGTATAGTTATACCTAAAATGGTTATATTTGTCAAGGAAAATAAGGGATTTCGAGGCCGAAACCCCTTGATTTTACTCACTTTTTGCCAAATTCTTGCATTACCGGCTACCCTTCCATCTGTTTGCCCAAAAATGCCGCCGCGATCACCGCTGCTTTTTGCTCTATCTCTCCTATTCTGTGTCCGCTGTCACGCACTATCACGATGACAGAGCCCACTGCATCGCCCTCTGATATAATGGTCTGCACCACCTGTCCATCGTAATCCAGGTCGTCTGTGGTTATGTGTATGAACTTCGCATCGCCTTTGCGGGCAACTATCGCTTTCCTGTCGTTTATCACGCTCTCAAGCTCACTGTGAAGCTCCTTGCCCATCAGCTCCCTCTTAGGCATCCCCGCCACCGCTATGACAGAATCACGATCCGTGATAGCCACGGGAAGCCCAAGGCTCTGGGATATGGCCTCCACATACTGCTGTGCAAATGCAGTCAGATCAGCCATGGGCGAATACTTCTTGAGAACGATCTCGCCCTCCTTGCCGGTAAATATCTCCAGTGGATCCCCCTCTCTTATCCTGAGGACCTTTCTTATCTCCTTCGGGACGACTATCCTTCCGAGATCGTCTATTCTTCTCACTATTCCTGTCGCCTTCATAAACAGTATCAACCCTCCATTGCATGTTAAATAATTGCTTTGGAGTTATTATGTGGAAAATCATCAAAATTATTCTTCCATGATCCCGGCCAGCGTCATCTTTAGATCCGCTGCGCTTATCGGCTTTGCTATGTGTCCGTTCATGCCCGCTTCAAATGCTTTCTTACGGTCTTCGTTGAACGCATTCGCGGTCATGGCGATTATAGGTATATCTGCAAGCCGTTTGTCGTCAAGCTTTCGTATGAGCATGGTTGCCTTGTAGCCGTCCATGTTCGGCATCTGTATATCCATGAGAATGAGATCGTAGTATTCAGGCTCCGCTTTCTCCAGCATGTCTATACACTGGATTCCGTCTGCAGCGTGGTCGACCTCCATGCCTGCGCCGGCAAGTATGGTCATGGCTATCTCCGCATTCAGGTCGTTATCCTCCGCCAGGAGTATTCTTCTGCCCTCAAACGAATAATCCTCGTTGCGCTTCTCTACCGAACCAGCATTCTCAACATTCTGGGATATACGGTGCTCAAGTGTAACAGTAAATGTCGTACCCTTTCCCGGTTCACTATGCACGTCTATATCTCCCCCCATAAGATCAACTATCTTCTTAACTATAGCCATGCCAAGTCCTGTTCCAAACTGTCCACTCTCCGTGGATGTCTGTTCCCTGCTGAAATCCTCAAATATATGCTCCAGGAAATCCTCCGACATTCCAATTCCCGTGTCACTGACCACTGTGCATATCTTCACATAACCATCCCTGTCGCATGGAAGCTCATCAATCTTCACCTCAACGCTGTCTCCTGGAAGAGAATACTTATATGCGTTGTTGATAATGTTCATGAGTATCTCTTTTAACTTCACTACATCACATAGAATATTGTTGTGCTTCACATTCACATTCCATGTAAAGTCTATGTTCTTCTCCTTCATCTGACTTTCAAACAGCCAGTACACCGAATCAAGACTCTTGAGTGATATACTGCTCTCGTCCAGTTCTGTCTTGCCGCTCTCGATCCTCGCCATCTCAAGCACATTGTTGATGAGCGACAGCAGATAATCACTTGACGATCTGATCTTGGCTATATAATCGCGCGCCTTGTCCTGGTCGGACAGGTTGTCATCCAGAAGGTCTGTGAAGCCTATTATCGCATTCATTGGGGTTCTTATATCATGAGACATGGAGTTGAGGAACACCGTCTTGGCGTTGTTAGCCTTATTCGCCATATCCAGGGCATTCTCCAGCTCGTGGTTGGCCTTCTCGATAACCTCAAGCTTCTCAACCTTTCTGATATCCTCCATGCAGAGCTCTATATACACGAACATCGCCGAAAGCGTCAGTCCAATCAGAACATAAGAACCGCCCGCAACAATCTGCAACACTGAACATATAAGCGCAGGTATGAGTGCTATAGTTATGATGACCGCAGATCTCTTCTCTCTTCTGGTAATGGAATATACTATCGCACTGACGAGTGTCACAAATACATAGGTATATGGGAGTGCCACCTGAAGTGCGAACAATGCCCCTCTGCGATACATGCCCGTATCATCCACGTAGAAAAGCCAACCTGTCCACCATGAGACCGCACACAGCACAATCATCAGAACAAGCGGAATACTGCGCAATGCCCGTATTATCTTTTTTTCCACAAATAATGAATTCTGTATACTCTCGAAAAAATAAAACCATTCATATGTCACAAATGTCTCTGCGATCATGAATCCGCAATTCAACACAAAAACCACCGTGGCCGGCATACGCACCAGTCCTGCGTCAACCATTCTTACAGGTATATTTATTATCTGGAAAGCAATTACTCCGAATACAAAATGAGAAAACGATCTTATGATCTTATTATTTCTTTGATTAAGACATCTCACACCTATATAGAGCATGATTATCAGTATGGTGTATTCACACATCATCGTCTGCAAGTGCTGTGTCATATTTATCCCCCCCTTAGCGCGATACGCTGAATTCTCTGTTATGACTGCTCCATACCTCGTAGAGCATTTCCTCAAACTTTCCTATGTTCACCGGCTTGGACAGATATCCCTTCATCCTTGCCCTTGGTAGCATTGAACTCATCAACCAAATTGTCAAATATTGCCTGCTAGGTTCCATTGTAGTAATGCCATATCTTCAGTGATACCGGATGATCTGGATCAAGATTCACATTCTTCGCTGTATCGCCGTCTGAGTCACCACAACCAGCAAGCATACTCACGACCATAACGGCCGCCATCATTCTGGCAATAGTCCTCTTCTTCATCTTATAAGTCCCCTCTCTTTTCTCACACTACAATGATCTATTCAACACTCTTAAGAGCATTTACAGTTATCTTATACTGCTCACTGACCTTCTCATACAAAGCCTCATATCCATCAAGCTCTCTCCCCCTGAGCTTCTCTGTCAGATCCGAGCTCACTGTATACAGATTCTTAAGTCCAAGGTTCAGACATATCCCCTTCAGTGTATGTGCTGCCCTGAATGCCTTCTCAGCATTCTTCTCCGTAATAGCCTCTGTCAGTTCATTGTAGCTTCCATCATCTATAAACTTAAGTGCGAATCTCTGTATAAGGCTCTCACTGCCAAGTCTGCCAAGTACATCCTCAAAATCTGCTCCTATTGTATCATAACACTCTCTGATGTTCATATCTGGTTCTCCTTCTTCATCTCATATCTGCACACAAGCTCTTCAAATTCCTGTCTGGACTCCTTGAAGCACTCTATAAGTCTCGGTGAAAATGTTCCACACTCTCCATCAAGTATCATCTGATATGCCTTGCCCTTCTCTATAGCCTTCTTGTATACCCTGTCACTCACAAGAGCGTCATACACATCCGCTATGGACACAAGCTGTGCCGATATCGGTATATCCTCACCGGCCAGTCCGTCAGGATAGCCCTTTCCATCATATCTCTCATGATGGTGGCGGCATATCTCATAGCTGATCTTCTCGTATTCCTCACTCCACGTGCCTGCAATCTGTGTAAGTATCTCACAGCCCTTTGTCGTGTGGGTCTTCATATATTCAAACTCTTCATCTGTAAGCCTGCCCGGCTTCAGGAGCACACTGTCCTTGATGGCTATCTTGCCTATGTCATGAAGTGGACTGGCTACAACTATTACAGCTATCTTCTCCGGTGTAAGGCCGTACTCCGGATATTTCTCCGCAGCCTTCTCTGCAAGTATATTGGTAAATTCCTTTACCCTCTTGATGTGCTCACCGCTCTCAAGATTTCTGTATTCAACAACCGTGCCTAAAACGTCCACTATCTTCTCATTGGTCTCACGTATCTGCTCTGCCTGAGCCTGAAACAGTTTGTTCTTCTCCTCCAGCTCTCTTGTCTGCAGTCTGACTTTATCCTCCAGATGATTCTTATACATGAACAGATCCACGGTATTCTTGACCCTGCGTCTGACTGTCACACTGTCAAATGGCTTTCTGACGAAATCCGTAACCCCCATTTCAAGGCACTTTACCTCAACATCCCTGGCTGATTCCGCACTTATGACTATTACCGGTATCCTGTCAAGCAGCTCGTGTTCTCTCATGTAATCAAGCACCGCATATCCATCGACAATCGGCATGATCAGATCAAGGAGCATCGCTGTTATCCCTTCACTCTCTGACTTCAGTATGTCTATGGTCTGCATACCATCAGCAGCCTGAATCACTTCATACTTATCACCAAGTGCAACTGCAAGTATCTCTCTATTCAGCTCAATGTCATCGACTATCAATACTTTTTCTCTCATTTAATTAACTCCTCAACATAGTATTTTTAATGTCCCAGAAAAAATATGTTAAAGCTTTACAATCACCCACAATAATTTTATAATTCCTAAACAATATTGTCTATGGAATTAATTGCCATTAATATAGATTTTTTCTCCCAAAATAGGTAAAATTGTCTTAAAAACAGAGCTTTATATATTAATATATCAAAAACCTACACACATAAAGGGGGGGTATTTTATGGATAATTTTGTTATACTACAGCAGATGGTTGCCATTGACAGAGCTCAGAACCGTTTTGAACTCCGGGCATCCATACAGACTCTGCTCCGTATCATCGGAAGTTACACTTCGTCAGAACGAGTTTATATTTTTGACTGGGATGAGGCTGACAACATATTCCGCAACTCATATGAGTGGTGCGGTGACAATGTGCAGCCATGGATTGACAATCTTCAGTCCGTGGATGCCGCCGACATGCCTTACTGGCTGGAAGCATTTGAGCGCGGCGACAGTATGATCATAGATAACGTGGAGGATGTGAAGGATCTCATGCCTTCCGAGTATCAGCTTCTGGTCATGCAGAATATCCACTCTGAGATAGCATTTCCTATCTTCTATAAGGACCAGCTCAAAGGCTTTATCGGTGTGGACAATCCCCACATAGAAAGTTCGGAATCCTTTATAAGTCTGCTTGGGGTTGTGGGCGGTCATCTCGGAAATGTAAGGGAGACTCTCAGAATGACCGAGCTTCTTGAGCAGCGCAATAATTCACTCGAAAAGAGCCTGTCGGATCTGAACCGTGAAAGGATGTTCATGTCTGTCCTGTGCACAGACTACATATCCGTCTACTGCGTTGATCTTCAGAATGATTCCCTCGAGCCTTTAAAGCTTGACCCGGTGGCAAATGCTGCCCACATACACGACATCAAAGCCGGGAAAGCATTCTGCTACTCAGAGCTGATCAGACAGTATTATGAAAAATATGTCATCAAAGAATCTGCCCCGGACTTCAAAGAAATCCTCAGCGCAGAGCATATACAGAATCATCTTGCCGCTCACCCTAAGCTCTCTTACAGATACCGGGTGACTCCGAACGCAGCGGGTCAGGAAAACTTTGAGGCAGAGATATTCCCTTTTTCAGCGGCCTCAGCTTCAAGGGTGCTGATTGGCTTCAAGCAGATAGACGAGCTTGTGAGCTTTGAACAAAATTCGAGGAGACAGCTGCAGGAGGCACTTGACGAGGCTAACCTGAACAACGAGATCATATCCGCCATAAGCAAGATCTACTTCTCAATATACAGGATAGATCTTACACAGGACATGTACGAGGAGGTGTCCAGTGATAACAAGGTACACAAACTTACAGGCCGCATGGGAAGAGCTTCCTCCAAGATGAAGGAGCTGTGTCACCGCTTCGTCGTTCCCGAATATCAGGACAAGATACTTGATTTCTTCGATCTGTCGACCATCGCAGAGCGTCTCCACACAGACGAGACCATAGCCATGGATTATCTCGCCAACGACGGCAACTGGCACTCGGCAAGATTTATTGTAAAAAAGCGAGATGCTCTCGGCAACGTGACCAGCATACTGTATGCAACAAGGCTTATCAGCGAACAAAAGAGACGTGAACAGAACTGGATGCTCCTGGCAGAGGAAGCCAACAAGGCCAATGAGGCAAAGTCCGAGTTCCTGTCCAAGATGGCTCACGATATAAGAACACCTCTGAATGCCGTAATGGGATTTGCCGACATAGCAAAGCGATCACTAGGCGATCCAAGCAAGATAGACGACTGTCTGGGCAAGCTCAGGACGTCCGGGGCTTATATAGAACAGCTCGTCAGCAACATCCTTGACATAACGAATCTGGAAAACGGCAGACAGCAGCTCAAGCCTTGTGAGACATCTGTATCCGAGCTGTGTCATACTCTGAACATGGTTTTCGATCAGGCTCTCATGAACGACGGACTCAATATAACCTTCAACTGTCACGATATATATCACGACTACATCCTGGCCGATGGACTCAAGCTGAAACAGATCTACTCTAACCTGCTGTCTAACTCCATCAAGTTCACACCTGGTCATGGCGACGTTGGATTTGAATTATATGAGGAAAATATACCAGGCTCCGATAAGATACGTCTCGTCGCCAGAATAAGCGACACGGGAATTGGAATAAAGCCTGAATATCAGGCGAGCATGTTCAACAAATTCTCCCGCGAGACAGACACCAGGATCAGCAAAGTGCGCGGAAGCGGTCTGGGGCTCGCCATAGTAAAGGAGCTTGTGGATCTAATGCAGGGTACCATCACAGTACAGAGCAATCCGGGTGGTGGAACTATCATCGAGGTAAGCATCGACGTCCCTTATATCATAAAGGATGATCTGTGGTCTGGACAATCCGGTGATAGCAGCGACGCAGAATCCCTGTGTGTAGGAATGCACCTTCTGGTGGCAGAGGATAACGAACTCAACTATGAGGTCGTGTCTGAACTTCTGGGTGTGAATGGTATTTCCTGTGAGCGCGCTGAGGACGGCTCCGTGTGCGTTGACATGTTCTCCACATCTGCTGCCGGAACCTACGACGGTATCCTTATGGATCTTCAGATGCCTGTGATGGATGGAATCTCGGCGTCCTACGCCATAAGAAAGCTCGAGCATCCGAATGCACAGAACATTCCTATCATCGCCATCACCGCCAACACATTTGCTAAAGATCTCGAAAGATGCCGTCTGGCAGGCATGAACGAACACCTGTCAAAGCCGCTGAACATAAGGCAGCTTATAAGCATCCTCTCAAAATTCAAGAAATAAAAAAGTCAAGAAATAAAAAAGTCCCTGTATGATATTTCAATCATACAGGGGATTTGCCGTTATTACTTATTCATGATCGCATCTATAGACTTAATGCATGCACTCCTGAGGCCTGACTCCTCGAGGGATGCAACACCGCATATGGTTGTTCCCGCAGGGGAACATACATTGTCCTTCAACACGCCGGGATGCTCCCCTGTCTCTAGCTGAAGTTTTGCTGAACCAAGTATCATCTGTGATATGAGTCTGTACGCAGTCTGTCTAGGCACACCATACTTAACCGCTGCATCCGCATATCCCTCTATGAACAGATCCACAAATGCAGGACCACAGCCGGTTACTGCGCCTCCTATTCCCATGAGATTCGATGGAAGCTCCTCCACAATTCCCACAGCCGCGAACAGCTCTTTGATTTGTGTCCTTTCTTCCTCCTCAAGGGAATTCTGTGCTTCAAAGAGCATAACTCCCTCATATACCATTGCCGGAGTATTCGGCATCACAAACTGCACTCTCACCGAACTGTCAAAATACTCACTGTACTTCTTAAAATCCCAGCCAGCTGCCACCGACACAAGAGCCTTGCCGTGAAGTCTCTCTCCTATCTCAACGAGAACGTCATTGATCTGATAAGGCTTGCATGCCATGATGACCGTATCCACGGCATCCACCAGCTCTGCAAGTGTCTTACACGGGGTAAATCCATACTTCTCTGAGTTCTTCACCAGCTTGTCATAGTGTGGTGCATATGCATATACACTCTCAGCCGCTATCTTCCCTGAATTCACAAATCCTGCACAGAGTGCCTGTGCCATATTACCCATGCCTATGAAACCTAACCTCTCCATGATACATTCTCCTTCTTTCAAGCCTTTATATATTTTGTCTTTTATATCTGTCTTACTCAGCCATCCGGCGAAGCTTCTTTGCACGCTTCTCCTGATAGAGAAGTCTGTCGACAGTTGCAAGCGCCTGGAACACGTCCACATCCTTGTCATTATCTATGGTGCAGAACATGAACAATCCTCTGGTACCTTCAGAAGCAGTCTCCATATATCTGTTGACCATCTCCGGGCATCTGTCTGCAAATCCTCCGATTATGCCCTAGTGCAGCAGACTGCTTATAGTAGCCGCCACATCTTTATCTCCTATGAGAGATATGTTATTTATACAGATAAAATCATTGACCTTTTTGCTCTTCACAAAGTCAAGGATGTTTACCTGTGAATATCTGTAATCTATGATATATATTTTGGAGTAGTGATCCACAAGAAATGGAATAAATGCATTTCCGTAGGACTCCTTCATTACTACACACGATGAACCGTCTGTCACCTTTGGGTTCTCTATCACTGCCATCGGCGTGTCACCGCCCACAAATGTAGAATACATGGTTCCCTTATCCCATCCATTCACATCCATTATGACATTCCACTTCTGCTCCGAGCCATCCTCGTTCCAGTAGGTCATGTCATTTGTTCCTATCGGTTCGTAGGCGTATATCGTATCAGGATTATTCTTCATGTCAGAGTTCTGCAGGGTGCTGTAGAAGCTTCCGAGGAATCCCTTGAAGGTATCCGTCTTCCTCTTGTCACGTGGAATGGCCGTTATGCCCTTAGTCTTGCAGAAATCCTCATACGCATAGTACGCGCCATCCGCGGTCCAGTGGTGATCTGTCCTGAAGAATATATATTCATCCTTATGCGCCTTTAACGTGTCAAATATATCGACCGTCTTCACGCCATTCATCATGCCATAGTAATACTCTATCGCCTGTTTCTGATCGGAACCGCCAAGCTTATCCAGCTCGTCATCCGATAGCAGGACACCTGAATTGTTCGGCACAAGAATATCGTACACATTTGTCTGGCCCGAGAGCTGTGCCGCTGCATTGTTGATAGCATCTATATATTCTGTTGCGGAGTCCTGAACGAAATAGTACAGGCTGTACGCAGAACCATCCTTCACATACAGGTTGTCCTGAAGCTGCTTCTGGAACGCATTGTCCATAGCCTTTGAATCTGGTGGATCGACCATCTGGACCGAACCGCTCTCAGTTGTCGCATCCTGCTTGTTCTTCGATGTCAGACTCGCAGGAAGTCCTATCTCAGGATCCTCTGTCGTAACCTCCGTGGTACTCTCAGTTGTCGCCTTGCCTGCATCATCAGGAGTGGCGGTCACCGCACTCTTGTCCACCTCAGGTATCTCATCGCCCTTGGCATTTCCTCCAACCACCTGCGTTCCGAGCTGTATTCCGTACAGCTTCTTAAGGCTCTGGTCAGCCGACACAAGCTTATCCCTCATAGGGTATGTGTCAGAATACCACAGTGACACGTCCTCGAAGTATGATCCGTCGAGGAATGACGTTATGGTGAATGACGGAAACTTTGCAAGTGTCCTCTTCTCCATCGTGGATTTCTTAGGTCTGACAAAAAACAGCAGACCGATAAATGCTCCTATCGCCATGACTGCGGCAAATATAAGAACACCCAGAGTTCTGAATTTCTTTAATTGTTGTCTCTGACTTCTGGTATATCTTCTCTTCATAAAAATCACCCATTAAAACTGGAAATACAGGAAAGGATTATAGCTTGCACCCACAAGCGCCAGCACTGAGATCACGAGCATAAGTACCGGTGTTATCATCTCAGTTACATTGAACACGTTGAATACAAGTGGGTTGACCTTTCCAACTTCTATAGCCCATTTTCTGAGTCTCTTGCCCAGATCCGTACACGCAATACATGCAAATATCAGGAAGAATATGTTCTTCACAAATATTGTTCCAAGTGCCATATTTGCAAATCCCGATGTTCCTATTCCAAACATTCCCGCAAGCACTGTTCCAAGCTCACGAAGGCTCTCAAATCTGAATATGGTCCATCCGAACAGGATAACGAGCAGCGTATATATTCGGGATGCCACAGGGCCGAGTCTTCCGCCCAGATAAAACTTCTCCAGAAGGAGGAAGCCCAGATAATAAATTCCCCAGAATATATAATTCCAGCTTGCTCCGTGCCACATTCCCGTGAGAAACCACACGATAGCCATGTTGCGGATGTACTTCGCTGTGCTGCATCTGTTGCCGCCAAGCGGTATATATACGTAATCCCTGAAGAATGAGCTGAGTGATATGTGCCATCTCCTCCAGAAATTATTTACCGATGTAGCCATATATGGGTAGTTAAAGTTCTCATCATAGTGAAAACCTACCATCCTTCCCATTCCGATGGCCATGTCTGAGTATGCTGAGAAATCAAGGTATATCTGAAGCATATACGCTATCATTCCAAGCCACATTTCAAGTGTCGTCTGAGCCTTGAGGCTCGCCACTCCCGCCGGGAGCAGGGTGTCGGCTATGCTGGCACAGGAATTGGCCAGTATCGCCTTCTTTGCCAGTCCGACTGAAAATCTTCTCAGTCCCATGTATATGTCGTTCGCTGTTATCTTCCTGTTGTCTATCTGATCAGCAACGGTCTCATATCTGACGATAGGTCCCGCTATACACTGATGGAACAGACTTGAATACAGAAGGAGCTTCCAGTATTCTCTCTGTGGTCTGACTTCGTTTCTGTACACATCCACCACATATGATATGAGCTGGAATGTATAGAAAGAGATTCCTATTGGGAGAGCTATTCCAGGCACGGTCTTCGGCACGCCGAACACTGCCTTTATGTTGCCGAGGAAAAATCCCAGATACTTGAATATCGCAAGACAGCCAAGCATTATCACAAGGTCACACACAAGATAAAACTTCTCAGATCTCTTGGTATATCCGGCACGTGCCTCATCTATGCGAATGGCAAACAGCCAGCTCACCAGAGTCTCTCCCGCCAGGAGCAGAAGATATCTCGGGCCTCCCCAGGCATAGAACACCAGTGAAAATATCAGCAATACATTATTGCGTTTCTCAGGGCTCACCGCAAAATATGCTATCAGGTTTGCAGTGAGAAAAACAAACAAAAATATTAAACTCGAAAAAACCATAAATATTCTCCCATCATGTCAATCGGCTGTATTATACTTCACAACAGTCAACAACACAATATTAATAATGATTAACTGTACGCTTCGGAATAGGCGCCTACAGATCGGTCATCTGCACTTCCCTGTTCTTTGATATTCCGTTCACCATGAAGCTCACTCTGCCGTTACCGATCACGATATTTTTCTCCTCTGCACCTATATCAGTTCCCACACTGTTGATCACCTGTGTGTTGATATCCGAGTTGGAAAATTCCAGTCTGGCGGTGTGGGTGCTGTTACCCATGGCGTAGGCATCCTTGCCCTGTGCCACCACCTTGACGTAAGCGTACTGTATGCTGACGTCCGTATCGCCCTCACGGCAGCCTATACCATAACATTCATTTGCCCTGATGTTCATGGTAATATTGATATTCTTCATGGCAACCCTGCAGGACTTTCCATTCATGGTTCCTATGACTGCTGTCGATATGGATGCCCCGGATATCTTGCCGGATATATTGTCAATAGCTATATCCGCGCTTCCGTTATATGAGCCTATGGATACACTTCTGGCGATTCCATTGTATATCTCCATGTCGCAGTTCTCTATGTGAAGAGTGCAGTCGCTGTCCATACAGCCTATCATCACACCCTCCTGACCTCTCTGATCTATCTCGTATCGTCCGTGTCCAATATATATATTACCGCCAAGGCCGGATCCTATTCCAATGCCCCTCATTCCGGTGGCCGTTATGGACAGCGTTCCATCCTGATTGAAATACAGATCTCCGTGTCTCGACGCAAAATCGTTTCCTATTCCAAAGTATCTGCCACCCGCAAGTGTGATCCTCAGATCTCCATCTCCGGCAAGCTCGAGCTTTGACGACTCGGCTACCTGTATACCGCCTGTGCGCAGCTCATTGTCCCCGGTGAGGACTATCCTGACATCGCAGTTGTCTTCTATCTTTATACAAGGTATGCCCTTCTCTCCCCCAAGGCTTATGCTGTCCACCCTGAGCTCGCCTCTGAAGCCGTCTCCTATGGTTATCAGCATGTTGGACTTGAAGCCCGGTGTACCTGTCATGTTGACGTACCTGTACTGGTCATCTATCTTCTTGAAATCAAGCGCCGTATATTTGTTAAATGCAAGCTGAACCATCGATATCTCGTCTTCATCGGTTATGACATAGGTCTTCTTGCCATACTTTGTGATCTCGTTCTGATTGTACTGGACTATCTCGTTTATGATCCTCTTATCTATCTCGGCAATCGCCTCCGGTGAAGGCTTCGCCGTGTAGTAACCCTGAATGAGATCTGCGCCAAGTCTGATGACCTCCTTGAGCTCAACATCCAGCTCAACGCCCTCCGCCAGAGTGACGATATCATTGTCATGCGCAAATTCTATAATATCCTTAACAAAATGCTGCTTCTGCGGATCCTCATGTATATTTGTCATGAGCATCCTGTCTATCTTCACGTAACGCGGCATATATCTGAGAAGATTGTTGACATTTGAATAACCTGAGCCATAGTCATCTATGGCGGTCTCTATGTTCATCCTGCCGTACTTGTCCTTTATCTGATCCAGTAGCTGGTCGCTCATCTCAGCCTCCTCGGTGAATTCCACGACCACCTGTCCACCAAATTCCCTGAGTTTGCTCTCTATGACAGCGGTGTCCTCCTCCGACAGCCTGCAGCCCGGTATACTGTTAAAGAATATCTTTCTGCCCTCAAGTTCCTCTCGCTTGTCCTCAACGAGTCTCAACACATTGATAAATGTGGCTCTCTCCACATCGCTCAGACGTCCAAGTCTCTCAGCACTCTGTATTATGTCGAGAGGAGACATGTACTGCTCTCCTGCCGATCTCATGAGCACCTCATAGGCATAGATCTGACCTGTGCGGGCATTAACTATAGGCTGGAAATGATATGTGAGCAGATTCCTGTCAAGAATCTCCGTGGCAAGCTTGTCCTTCTCTATATCCTCCTGTGACAGCTCTGCATTTCTCGTGCTCTCAATGTACGCCTTCATCTTGGCATTGTTCTTGTTGCTTATGAGTGCGTTCACATAGTTGTCCAGAGCCTCCGCATTCGCAACCATCTGTCTGTCCACCGCATAGCATATCTCCATGACAAAATTGTCGCCATTTGTCCTGTTAAACTCCCTGGTACGGCTCTCCACACTCTTAACTATGGCGTCTGCGTGATCCTCCGCATCTCCCATCACCTGATATGCCACGATGAACTCATCGTTACACATTCTCATACATACGTCTGATTTCTCAAGGGATGCCGAGATCATTCTGGCAAGTGCCTGTATGGCCTCGTCCCCGACCTTTCTGCCGAGACTTGCATTTATCTGTCCCAGTCCCTTTATATCTATAGCCAGCAGCTCAATGCTCCTGCCATGTGCAACGGCATCGTTACACATATCCCTGCACCTCGCCATAAATCCGTTATAATTGTACACTCCGGTCAGATCATCACGGATCTGCGATGCATTGACCTTGTCCAGAAGCTTCTGAAGACTCGCCTGTCTGTAGAACGCCTCCATGCCCTGCATGATCTGCTTGATCCATGTGCTATATGAAATATCGTACGCCCTGCACTCGCTTCCATAGCTCACAACCGCATATCCAAAACATCTGTCGTCGAAATTGAGTGGAGTGAATATGTAAGCCTCAGGTCTGTCCCTGTCTGCATCCAGCTCAGGTATCAGTCTGGACACGTCAAAACAGTCATCGAAATCTATCGCACCGTCTCCATCACCGCAGCTTCTGATGACCCTGTATATATTCTTCGTGTATCCGACTCTCAGTGCATTTGACCCCATCATGACCTCAGGAAACTTCCAATATTCATTCAGGCAGAGACTGAAACTGCTCATGTTGCCATCCGTGTGGGCATACTGGAATATGGTATTGTAGAATTCCCTGTAATCTCTCTGGGATAACAGATCCTCCATCATATGGTTATAGTATGAACCATAGCTTCCCGGCTGAGTGTTCATATTCCATGCCGTCACGTCTCTCTTTCCCGGCTTCTCCGTACAATGCTCACATCCACAGCTTTTTCCCCAGTGTATAGACGCACTGCTCCTATAGTTCTCCAGAGATCTTCCGTTTATCTCTGCGTCTATCCATTTTGCGGCGTACTCGCCGTCAACCTTTGCAGGTATATCAACCGATGTCAGCGGTATGACTCTGTCATCGTTCGTCTCCGCAGCGTCATATCCCGTTATCGCTATATCCTCAGGGACCCTCACGCCTCTCTGTTCCAGCTCAGCCGCCAGCCCCAGTGCCATGTGATCACTGGCACACACCACAGCCTGTGGAAGTCTGTCTCTGTTCTCTGTTATCTCCATTGCGGTCTGGCGTCCTGAGTCAAACCAGTTATTGCCATAGTAGACCGACGATTCATCCACATCGATACCATGACTCTTCATGCTGTCAAAGAATCCCTGCTTCTTCAGCTCGGAATTGGCAGTATTCTCCCAGCCATCAAGCAGCACTATATCACGGTATCCGTGCACTTCTATGAGATGATCCGTAAGCCCGCATATATTCTTTCTGTGATCAATATTTATGGATTTATATCCTTCTATCTCGTCGCCGACTATCAGTACCGGGCCATCAAACTCATGCTCCACACGCCACCGGAGTCCCTCCTCTGTTCCCGGCGTCCTGATCCTGTCAGTACATATGACCACCGCATCATATTTGTCAAATTCTATCAGGTTGAATATGTTGGCGTCCCCCACTTCTCTGCTAGCTGTATCCTGATACTTCAGATACATTGAGAACACGCACACATCATAATCAAGCTGAAATGCCTTCTCAAAAAACCCCGAGAGGAATCTACCCTGGGTGTACTCATCAGCCTGGGCTGTCAGTACCGCAATCCTCTTCCTTGTCATAACATATACACCCTTTACCCTTTTAATTTTTACCCCCTGGGCACCGTATCCACCAAATAACATGCCCATAATTAATATAATTCTATCACGTTCTGTCGAAAGTGTATATCTTTTTTATTTTGCCGTATCACCCATGCTTCCGGCACGCAAAAAGGACGCATATACGGAAAATCTGTATTCCGGTATGCGTCCCTTTGTATGGCTTTATAATATGCTCTATCTCACGATTAGAACTCTGCCTCAACACACTCAAGTGCTGCTGCGATTACCTTGTCCATATCATAATACTTGTACTGTCCAAGTCTTCCGCCAAATATTACATCCTTGCGTGTCTCTGCAAGCTCCTTGTACTTCTCGTAAAGCGCATTGTTCTTGTCGTTGTTTACAGGGTAGTATGGCTCTACGCCCGGCTTCCACTCTGCTGAATACTCACGGCTGATAACTGTCTTTGGCTGCTTTCCAAACTCAAAGTGCTTGTGCTCGATTATTCTTGTGTATGGAACATCTCTGTGTGTGTAGTTCACAACAGCATTTCCCTGGTAGTTCTCCTCATCGAGTACCTCTGTCTCGAATCTTACTGAACGGTACTCAAGTGGTCCGTACTGGAATCCGAAGAACTCATCGATCATACCTGTGTATACAGTCTTGTCTGCGATGTCAGGATTCTCCTTGATAAAATCGAAGTAATCTGTGTCAGTCTTGACCTCAGCGCCCTCAAGCATCTTCTCAATGATCTGTGTGTATCCGCCCATTGGGATTCCCTGGAAACGGTCATTGAAGTAGTTGTTGTCGTATATGAATCTCAGAGGCAGTCTCTTGATAATGAATGCAGGAAGCTCTGTACATGGTCTTCCCCACTGCTTCTCTGTGTATCCCTTGACAAGCTTCTCATACACATCTGTACCGGCAAGCTTGAGTGCCTGCTCCTCAAGGTTCTTTGGCTCTCCAATGTTCAGATCTGCGATCTGCTTCTCGATGATTGCCTTTGCCTCTGAAGGCTTCTTGATTCCCCACATCTTGCTGAATGTGTTCATGTTGAATGGAAGGTTGTACAGCTCATCCTTGTATGAAGCTACAGGTGAGTTAATGTAGTTGTTGAACTCTGCAAACTGGTTTACATACTCCCAGATCTTCTTGTCAGATGTGTGGAATATATGTGCGCCATACTTGTGAACGTTTATACCCTCCACCTGCTCTGTGTAAATGTTGCCGGCAATATGTGGACGCTTGTCTATAACCAGACAGCTCTTGCCTCTCTTGCCTGCCTCGTATGCAAATACTGCGCCGAATAATCCGGCTCCTACTATGAGGTAATCATACTTTGCCATGTTACTTAATCCTCCTTATCTTCCGCCAATCTCTTATCTATAATTGGATATGCTCTATAACCCTCAAACTCCTTAGGTCTGAACAATACTTCCTTAAGCCATGCAAGGGATCTCTCCCTCTCTGACATAAGTATCTTATTGACATTGTCGTAATCCACAGGCTTCAACAGCTCATCATTTCCAAGAATGTCTGCCGCATCCTGAACGTAATGATCTCTCACCTGGAATACATCCACGAGGGATTCAAATCTTGTCATTCCTCTTGCACTGTTTGCAAGTCCGATAAAGTTTGTCTCAAATACAAGTGAGAAGCTTATTCCGTGGCATGAATCAGTGAGAACGAAATCTGCATTTCTGAAATAGTTCAGCCAGTCCTCGACTGTTATGTCGTCGACGATCTTGTCGTCCATATCCATGATCTGACGGTTCTTCACCGGGTCCTTTGGACGTCCGTCCAGAAGAACAACTACCTCAAGGCCGAGCTTCTCTGAAACCTCAACCACTGCGGCTCTCTTCTCCGGAGTTGGATCAAGTATATATGCAAGCATATATTTGCCATCGTGCTTCTTCTTTGCCTTGTCTGCCAGTGAATCGAATATCTTCCTGTCTGCAACAAATACAGGATCAAGAACTCTCACCGCATCTATTCCATACACATCCTTACAGATCTCAACTCCACTGGTCTCTCTGATGGATATTCCGTCAAACTGTCTCATGTATTCAGATATCGTCTCTCTGTCCTGTGCATTACAGAAGTCCCTGTCATGTCCAAATGATGCAGAGAATGCGATCTTCTTCTTATCCGGCTCAACAAAATCGAAATAGAATGAGAAGCCGAAGCCTCTGCTTATACCTCTGTTCCACACCTGATCTGATCCCATGATGAATGTATCGACCTTGGAATTGAGCTCTCTCATATCCTTCAGTGTGTATCTCTTGCTCTCATGGTAATGTGCCTTTGCAAATCTTCTCGCATGGGTGTCAGGCTTGCCGGCTCCGGTCTTGGCTGCAGGCATGTCTATCATGAGCACTGACAGACCAAATGATCTGATGATCTCGTGAAGTGCGTAATAGGTAGCAACACTTCCGTAGTTTGCACCGAACCACACGCCATATATACCTACATCGTACTTGTCCTTTATGGCATAATCGTATGCCTTCTCCATGGATGAGCCATTCTTTATCTGCTCAAAATATCTCTGTCTGGCAGGATGATTCTTGAAGCAGTGGTCAAAAGGCTGTCCTGTCTTAAGCACATCATCACGCGGAATCTCCTTGTTCAGGAGCAGCTTGTCCGCTATGGCTGCATATATCTTCTCACCCTGTGGACTGTTGACTGACACAATGGATGTTCCCTTGCCGTCAGTGTAATCTCTGTTGTACTTCTGGATTCCCCAGAAATCTGCAAGTGTTATATCACCTGTTCTCGGAAGCTTCGCATATGCGCAGTGTCCACAGAACTTTCTCGTCGATATACAAGGAAGGAATGCTCTGTAATATGGATCCTGTGTCCTTGTTCTGTGATAAACTGTTCCGTCAGTGTACTTTACAGTCATCTCTGTAGACCAGCCGAAGTAGTCCTTGTCTCTGAATCCAACATCAGCAACCTTGCCCTGATCCTTGCCGTGGTATTTGTTCAGATAATCATCGAACAGCTTTGGCGATGGGCCGCCGTGGCACATCAGATCTATTGTGTAGAGATTTGATATATCCACATTCTTGAGTGTTGCGTAAAGTCCTGCGACCTGACATCCGCATCCGCAGAATACTACCACTCTGCCTTCCTTGAGTATCTTCTTAACGTCCGCATACACCTTCGATGCATCAGCCTGAACATACTTGGATTTTCTGAGCTTGTCCAGATCATCCGGGCTCTCTATGATAAAGTGTTCAACCTTGAAATCGTCTGTGTATCCTGCTCCGCATACAGCTCCACCCTGCTCAAATGCATACTCAGCCAGCAGTGTGAATATTCCACCTGACGAACTCTTTGCCCTTATCTCATCGTCTGCATATGCCGCATAGCATGCAGGCTCGACAGTGTTCTTATACTCAAGATTTATAGATGGACAGATCTTTCTGCACAAACCGCAGTTTGTACATTTGCTGCGATCCACTACAGGAGCAAGAAATCCCTCTGAATCATACTTCATGCTTATAGCATTTACCGGACATACACTGTAGCACGCGCCGCAGCCACAGCAGTAATCAGGATGTATGCATCCGACTGTCTTGTCGCTGTCGCGTCTCACCGCTTTCTTTCTCCACTCTACTCGCTCTTCTTCTCTCTGTCTGGCACTCTCCTGCTTCTCAAACACTTTGATCTCAGGCTCTGCTTTTTCCTTCGTGGTGAATACCTTATTCATCCTGATCTCAGCAGGCTCGACCTTTACAACAGGCTTTTTGCCGTCTCTGAGAGCGTAATCACCGCTCATCGCCCTCTGCGCCGCATTTACTCGCTGGGACGCCTTGAGCTTATCCTTTGGCTTCGAACCGTTCTTCTCTGAGGTGTAATCTCCCCCCAGTGCTCTTCCCGCAGCCGCCAAACGGTTTTTTATACCTTTAATAGTAGCCATACCCTAAAGATACTCCTTCCATATCACTTTATATATGCAGATATTCCTTCCAGAACTTAGTTGTCTTCATCTCGTCAAATGCATTTCTGTAAGCCTGCTCAACTTCCACATGTGTCTTCTTGTATTTAGCCAATACTTTTCTATATCTCTTTATAAGCGCAAAACAACGCTTTCTGTTGATCGTTCTTCTGACTCCTGTTCCACCGTTCTTGTTCACGGCAACGAGAGTCTTCTTCATGTAATTCTTTCCCGGAACAAAGAACCAGTCGTACGCGATGATATACGGTGTTCTTCTGAGCATGAAGTTTGGAAGAAGATGTCCGTTTATCGTGAGCACATACATTGCCTTGCGGAACAGATTAAGACTCTCATACTTGTATGGATCTGTAGGAAGATCCCCTGCATAGCCAAGCTCTGCCAGCGGCACAAGCTTCTCGTTCTTAGCATTGTGCTCCTTGAGGCTCTGCTCTCCGTCAAGATGCATGATATACTCTGGTCCCTTGAGGTAATCCTCAATGGAATCTATGAGCAGCTCAGCATTGTTGTATGCAAATCTGGTTATATCCTTCCAGAACATTTCCTTTACTCTCGCAAGGAAATCCACATCCTGGCATATTCCGCTTGCCGCCTGGATAACAAAACTGTTTCTGTGAACCTGATAAAGCTCCATGGCGGCGTTGAATTTGCCTGCAAATCCCACATGCCATATACAGATACCATTAAGTGCTATAAATCCCGGCTTATTTCTCAGTGAGAACTCTACATCGTCACCTCTGACAAATACCGGAAGTGGTAAGCCTCTGTCCTCGATGTGCTCCACAGGTATACAGCAGTACCACCAGCCTGCATATGCATCATCGACATTGAAACTGTAGTTCTCATTTGCAACTATGTTCTTGAGAAGCCTCATATCCATAGCTGACTTGACCGGACCGTATGATCCGTCTGCCTTGTGGACAAATCCCACGTCCTCATACTGCTTCTGGCGTATGTCGTAATCGAACATGGCTCCACTCAGGAAGCACTTCTTGTACTCGTCTTTGAGGAGTCTGAGCAGATAATATGTTCTGAACAAACTCTCTGGCATGACCATAACGTCATCATCCATGAGGAGTACATGTGTAGGCTTCTTTGGAAGCTCCAGTGCCTCTATCATTCCACGGGTGAAACCGCCGGCTCCACCTACGTTGTTATTCATATAAACCTTGAGATCCTCACTGTCGAGCTCTGATGGATCGAGTTCTCTGTCATTGTCAATAACATGTACGAACATGTGTCCCTTGAGGTCGCTTCCATCATAGAGTACATTTGACTTGATGAGGTCTATATTACGCTTGATATATTCCTGCTTCTTGAATGTTGTTGTGACAAGAGAGATATTTACATCCCTTATTCTGTCCTCCTCGATGTCAGCAGAATAGTATCCGCTGTATATCTCTGTATCTTCCAGGGTATCCATATAGAAACCTACAAGAGCCTTATCTGTCTCCGGTATGTTCACAACCACCTCTGAAACCTCATCACTCTCAACTACCTGTGATACAAGTGGATTGTAGGTAACCGCAACGGATGCTGAATATATTGCATATACGGATATTGTAGCCTTTCCCTTCATTGTGAGGTGAAGCTTGAAGTTCTTTACCCCTGTATACTCCGACCAGCGTTTTACCTGAATGCAGTTGTAATAGCTCATGAAATTAACCTTTGTGAGCTTCTCTACAACATGGCATTTCTTCTCTGAGTCGTATATAAATGGTGATTCCTCTCCCTTTCCAATGGCGCTGAATTCAGGATACTCTATCAAGTTCACATCCAGATTCATCTGCAGCATCACATTCTGCAACTTCACATTCTGTAACATTATCCAATCCTCCTGTGTTGTATATCAAACATCTTGCCTGATTTCTTGTTATTTCTTGTTATTTCTTGTCCTTGCTCTGGACCTTTGCCGGTGCAGGTGCATCCATCTCGGCCTTGAATGCATCGCATACCGTATCGGCATCTCCCACCATAACTACATTTCCATGATCCAGCCACATAGCCTTGTTACACTGCTTCTTGACAGCAGCTATGTTGTGGGATACATACAGCAGGGTCGTTCCATCCTCCAGCATGGCAGTCATCTTGGCCGCACACTTCTTCTTGAATCGCATATCACCTACAGCAAGTATCTCATCCGCAATGAGAATATCCGGCTCAACCGCCGTCGCTATGGAGAATGCAAGTCTGGTCTTCATACCTGAAGAAAAGTTCTTGACCGGAGAGTCAAGGAAATCCTGCAACTCTGAAAACTCAACTATATCGTCAAACTTTGACTCTATAAATGCCTTTGAATATCCCAGCAGAGTTCCGTTGAGAAATATATTCTCACGGGCCGTGAGCTGTGGATCGATTCCGGCTCCAAGCTCTATGAGGGCTGCCACAGTTCCCGATACCTTAACAGTACCGCTGGCAGGCTTCAATATTCTGCTGACTACCTTGAGCAGGGTGGATTTTCCGGCACCATTGGTTCCAACGAAACCCCACGCCTCGCCCTTCTTTATATCAAGATTGATGTCCTTTAACGCTATGAACTCCTGGAACATCAACTGTTTTGTCACAAGTCTTATAAAATACTCTTTCAGATTGTCCACCTTCAGATTGTTCTTGTTGAATCTTATGGTCACATCCTTGAGCTCTATAATGGTCTCACCCTTTGCCACAGTTGTTGTACGCTGTGCATTTGAGGTGAAAATCTTCTTATCATCAAGTTCGTTCTTTTTCTCTTCTACGTTAGCCAACTGCCACACCTCCTAAATATACAGAATGAACTTGTCCTGATTCTTCTTGAAACACAGCACTCCCAGTCCAAAGAAAAAGAATGCATAGAGGAATCCGAGACCGATAGTAGTGAGATCAGGCATCACTCCCTGATGCGCTATGCATCTAAACTGCTTGATATATACATACAGTGGGTTGAAGTAATTCACAAGTAACTTCAACCAGTCTGGCAGCATATCTATAGGATAGAATATCGCTGAACAGTACATCCACGCTGTGGTGACCGCATTCCATATATATCTTGTATCTCTGAAGAATACATGGAGCTGTGCAAGAAAAAAGCCCAATCCGCAGGCAAATATATAGGCCTGAAGGAATATGAACGGGAACAACAGCATCGTCCAGTAAAATGGTGAACGTGTGAATATGATAACGATAAGAAACGCTCCCAGTGAAAACAGGCAGTCAACAAGTGAGCTTGTGATCTTTGCCAGCGGGAACATAAACTTTGACACATACGTTTTCTTAAGCAGTGACGAATTATCTGTTATACTTCCAAGTGCCTTACCACATGCACCTATTACAAATTCGTACAGTATACGTCCTGCAAAAAGGTACACAGGGAAGTGTGGTATCGATCTGTTGAACATCTTGGAGAATACGATAACCATTACGATCATGATGAGCAATGGGTTCAGGATACTCCACACATATCCAAGAAAACTTCTTCTATACTTTAACTTTATATCTCTTGAAACAAGCTGATTTAAAAGATCTTTATAATTAAAAACTTCTAAAAAGCTTCCGCTTTTTACTTTCATTTTTCGTTAATCCTCCATAGTAAATCTATTCAAAACTCTTATTGTGCCTTACCTTGTTGTAAAGCTTTGAATTAAGCATTTTGTTGTAGCCTTCCAGACCCACATGCGCAGCATTCAGAAGCTTAAGTATCTTATAATGCTTCAATGTCATATCAACGACGTGTCTGTCTCTCTTGACTATATAACTCATAAGCTGATCTACCCGTGCAACACCTCTCTTTCTGTCGGAATCGCATAACATGGAAGTTACCATGAAGCTCAGCAGAAGAAGATGTATCTTCTTGTCGCAGTATTCAAGGGCCCACTGCTCCGAGATGTCCTCTCTGTTCTTGAGCATCTTTACTATGACCATCTTGGTGTGGTCGATTCTCTTGAGCTGATTCTGCGCGGATACGCTCTGGGACACATCCCCGATCCTGTACTCGTACACGAACATATCGAGTGGCAGTATGGATTTTGCCAAGCAGCATGGATATGTCGCATATTCGTGATCCTCGTAGAATACTTTTTCTGCAAGTCTGACTCCATTCTCACGGTAAAACTGTGTTCTATATGTTATTCCATGGAATGTGAGGCTTCTGTCAAATTTTTTCCAGTCTGACATGACCTCTTCCATAGTATATTCTCTGTCGAATTCATCAGGGAAACATCTCCAGTTCTTTATCTCCCCTGTTGTTATATTGATGGTGTGGTGACATGTCAGAACAACATCCGCACTGGCATTCTCGAGCTTTCCTATAAACTCAGGAATACTCTCTGTGAGAAACCAGTCGTCGGCGTCAAGCACCTTCATGTATCTGCCCCTGGCCTTCTCAGCTCCGGCATTTATCGCTGAGCCATGTCCTCCGTTCTCCTTATTAATAAGTGAATAGCTGTCAGGATACTTCTCAATGTACTCCTCACATATACTCTCACTGCCGTCTGTCGAGCCATCGTTTACCACTATCACGTCTATTTTGTCCATAAGCTCCGGAACAACAAGTGATCCAAGACATTTGTCAAGATATGGCTTGCTGTTGTAGGACGGAATTATCACACTTAATATTTTTTCACTCATTTCTTCTTCCCTAACCTGTTCTCATGTATTCCCTTCATAATAAGTCTGAAGGCCTTAAACCATGATATATCACTGTCAAACTGATGTCTCTTCCTTATACTGTAATACGCTGCGTACAATACCGCCGGTACATAACCCATGATGTATCTTGTCGTATTACCTCTGTTTATGAAAAATTCTTCGTTATACCCCTTAAACCATGTTGACTTTGTCTGCGCAACATCCGCTATGACAAATGGTACGTAATATATTGCAAGTCCGTTCTTCCTGCAATCCGTGAGGAATCTGAATTCCTCTTCAGCTCCGTTGCCCGAGCCCGCCCCCATGCGCTCATCAAAATATACATTATTATTGACTATGCTCTCTCTCTTGAATGATATCTGCCAGGATGCCACATGCATGAGATCCAGATATCCAAGCTTCTTAGGCATGTCGCCCCAATGGGCAGGTCTGTTGCCTATGTTGAATATGATGACATCCGCCTCTGGCAGATCTCTGTACGCAGTCAGTATCCCTTCTTCGTAATTCCTGCTGAACACCTCATCGTCATCACACAGCAGACACACATCCGCCTCGGAATGCTTTATAGCATAGTTCCTGCTCTTGGTAAGACCCTTGTCATTCACCGAAAAAATTCTTGTCTTATGTCCGTTCCTGTCATATTCATTGTACCCATCATATCCACACTGGTTGACTATGATCGTGTCGGACTCTATATGGGATTTCGTTATGATATCCTCATCCTGAAGGTTCATACACGAAAGCAGTATTTCTAGTCTCATATGTCAAACACCCATTTCTATCTGATAAAGCCCTAAAAAAGGGCATAATTAACAAAGACCGCAGAAAGCGTAGTTTACTTACTTATACAACGTCTCTTTTAAAAAGTCAATACACAGAAAAGAGCACCGGCAAATCTACATCTGATTATATATAGTATTTGTCGGTGCTCTGCCGCTTTATGTTATTTATATTTTGGAATTAGTCATTATATCCATTTGGATTCATCGACTGCCACTTCCATGAGTCAGCACACATCTCGTCGATTCCGTACTGAGCCTCCCAGCCAAGCTCCTTCTTGGCAAGTGAAGCGTCTGAGTAGCATGTTGCAATATCTCCAGGACGTCTCTCCTTGATCACATATGGAACGTCATGTCCACAGGCCTTGCTGAACGCCTTGATAACATCAAGGACACTGTAACCATTTCCTGTTCCAAGGTTGTATACCTTAACTCCAGGATTCTCCTTGATCTTGTTGATAGCCTTTACATGTCCAACTGCAAGGTCTACTACATGGATGTAATCTCTCACACCTGTTCCATCCGGTGTGTCGTAATCATTGCCAAATACTCCAACGCTCTGAAGCTTTCCAATTGCAACCTGTGCAACATATGGAAGAAGGTTGTTAGGAATACCCTTTGGATCCTCTCCGATAAGTCCGCTCTTATGAGCTCCGATTGGGTTGAAGTAACGGAGAAGAATTACATTCCACTCTGGATCTGCTGTGTGGAGGTCTGTGAGGATCTGCTCGATCATCCACTTTGTCCAGCCATATGGGTTCGTAGGTGTTCCCTTTGGGCACTCCTCCGTGATAGGGATAAATGCAGGATTGCCGTATACTGTAGCTGATGATGAGAAGATGATGTTCTTGCATCCGTTCTTTCTCATAACCTCGCACAGATTAAGAGTTCCTGTGATGTTGTTCTGATAGTACTCAAGTGGCTTTACAACTGATTCACCAACTGCCTTGAGTCCTGCAAAATGTATTACACAGTCAGGCTTCTCATCTGCAAATATCTTGTCCATAGCTTCCTTGTCAAGGATATCTGCCTTGTAGAATGTGAGATCCTTTCCCGTTATCTCCTTGATTCTGTCGACTGCCTTCTCGCTGGCATTGTAAAGGTTGTCGAGAATGACTACCTCATAGCCTGCATTAAGCAATTCAACACATGTATGACTTCCTATATAACCTGCTCCGCCTGTTACTAAAATCTTCATAATGTTTTCCTCCTTTATGATACTGTGACTCATAACCATCTGCCGGACACCTGTGCTTTTGGGGGCACTGTTCATGTCTTGCGCAAATGTCGATCACCAGTTTATAAACATTTTTATTTTGCAATGACGTTTTCTCCAACACTATACCACTACATCCTGTTATGCACAATGAAATGTGGCATTAATAAATATTAGTTATGGAATACGTCTGTCACAGATACACATATATTATTGCATTTTTAGTGCACACTATATTACTGTGCATTCACATAATCTACGAACTTGAGGAATGCAGCCTTTCCAGCCTCATCTCTCTTGTAAACGCCTGCACACTCAAGGATCTTTGCGAATACATCGCCGATCTCATCCTGAAGGATCTTGTGTACGTTGTCTGCATTTATGTCATACTTTCCAATGAAAGTCTGTACCCAGTCGTAATGCTTTGCTATATTCTCGTGGGCCTTGATGTCTCCACCTGCCACAAGAACCTCTGCAAGCTCTTCCATCTCGCCCTTGAGTCTTGCAGGAAGCACCGCAAGTCCCATAACCTCGATGAGTCCGATGTTCTCCTTCTTGATGTTGTGGTACTGCTCCCATGGATGATAGAGACCAAGTGGATGCTCCTCTGTGGTGATGTTGTTACGAAGAACTAAGTCCATCTCGTACTTGCCATCTCTCATTCTTGCGATCGGAGTGATCGTGTTGTGAGGCTCTCCGTCTGTCTCCGCGAATATGTACGCATCCTCATCTGTGTAGCCTCTCCATGCGCCGAGAATCTTGTCGGCAAGCTCTATGATCTTGTCTGGATCCTCTCCGTCAAGTCTGATGACTGACATAGGCCACTTCACGATTCCTGCCTCAACATCCTCATATCCTGCAAATGTAATCTTTGTCTCAACAGGTGCCTTTGTCATGGCAAATGTATAACGTCCGCCCTGGAAGTGATCGTGTGTGAGGATTGAACCACCTACTATAGGAAGGTCTGCATTTGATCCCAGGAAGTAATGAGGGAACTGACCCACAAATGAGAAGAGCTTCTGGAATGTCGCCTTCTCTATCTTCATTGGGATGTGCTGTCCGTTAAACACGATACAGTGCTCATTGTAATATACATAAGGAGAATACTGGAAGCCCCACTTGCTGCCATTTACCTCTATAGGGATGATCCTGTGATTCTCCCTTGCAGGATGGTTGATCCTTCCGGCATATCCCTCGTTCTCCATGCAAAGCTGACACTTTGGATATGATGACTGTGACATGGTCTTGGCAAGGGCGATCATCTTCGGATCCTTCTCGGGCTTTGAAAGGTTGATGGTGATGTCAATATCACCATACTCTGTAGGCTTTACCCACTTGATATCCCTTGCAACTCTGTATGTTCTGATGTAATCTGTAGCTCTGCTGAGCTTGTAGTAGAAGTCTGTCGCCTCCTCTGGGGACTTTGCGTACTTCTCTCTGAATGTCTTTATGATCTGGCTTGGCTTTGGAACCAACGCATTCATGATCTTGGTGTCGAACAGATCTCTGAGGACAACCGAATCCTCTGCGATAAGTCCATTCTCAACTGCGTAATCCAGAATCTCCTTGAGACACTCCTCAAGTTTTTCCGGTGTATCTATAGCTGGCACCTCACCCGGCTCCTCGTAGCTGTCCTTCTTTAGCATCTCAAGGATGGTGTTGGTTGTATATATTCTGTCCTCTTCCTCTATCAGCTCATTTGCAATTCCGTACTCAACAAGCTGCTTGATATTTGTATCTATCATGATTGTAACCCTTCTTTCTACATATCCTTATATTTTTCTCGCACAGATATTTGCGAAACCCATAAACCTGTATTATGTTTGAGGTAATTTAACATTACCAAATCAGGGGAATACGAGGCCGCCGGTCCTTAGGTAATAGTCAATGCTAAGAAATCTGCATTGACTATTACCCGCAACAGCTGGCAAGCCAGCTGTTACATACGCTGCAGACAGAAATAAGCGAAAACGACCCCTGATTGGTATGTTAAATTGCCTCAAACACTATACACTGTCATGTTTCGCAAATATCTATTCAACTACCTTGATTCCGCCGTAAGGTCTCACCTTGAGGACGTGGCATGCGCCCTCTCCGAAGATCGACTCGATGTTCTTCTTGTACTCAGCAACAACCGCATTCTTGACAAATGCCTGGATGGTTCCGGCAAATCCGCCGCCGTGTACTCTGCACACACCATCCTCGCCGATGAACTTCTCTGAGAAGCCAAGTGCTATTGATACGTTCTGTGTGAGCGGATCCTTTGCGCTGTATATATTCTGAAGAAGCTTAAAGGATGAATCTCCACTTCTCTTTATCACGTCGAGGAAGTGGTCAAACTCCTGATTCTCAAGCGCTGCAACGCCCTCTGCAACTCTATCCTGCTCTGTGTAGAAGTGAAGCGCACGAAGGACTGCTCTGTCGCTCACCTTGCCGCTTGCTCTCATCTCACCAACCTTGCTGATGAAGTCCTCCTCTGAAACTCTGCTGAGTAATTCCTCACCGAAGTAATTTGCAACCTGCTTCATCTCTGCAGGGATTGCTGCGTAGTCGTCTGTGAGGTCTGCATGTGAACCCTTTGTGTCAACGATACACAGGCTGTACTGATGAGCCTCAAAGTCAACCGGAACCTGCTTGATAACAGGATTTGCCTTGTCAAAGAAGTCGATATATATAAGTCCTCCGACTGCACATGCCATCTGATCCATCAGTCCGCATGGCTTGCCGAAATATACATTCTCTGCATACTGTCCGATCTTTGCCACATCTACAGATGATACCTTCATCTCATTGTAGAGGCCTGAAAGGATAGTTCCTATAAGGCTCTCAAATGCTGCTGATGATGACATTCCTGCTCCCATGAGCACATCGCTTGTGACAAATGCTGTGAAACCGCCTACCTTGAATCCGTAGTCTCTGATTCCTGCAACAACACCCTTGATAAGCGCTGTTGTTGTTCCCTCAAGTGCAGGATCCTGCTCGATATCATTTACATTGATAACTTCCTTAGGCATATCGTCTGACACAAGCTCGATCACGCCGTCCTCTCTAGGTGCCACAATTGCTATGGCATCAAGGTTGATCGATGTAGCAAGTACATGTCCGTTCTGATGGTCTGTATGGTTTCCACACACCTCGCTTCTTCCGGGAGCGCTGTAGATAGCAACCTCCTGATCTCCGAATAACTCTGTAAATTTATCAAGAGCTTTTACATATCTTTCCCTGTTGTATGGGATCATATCCTTGTCGAGATAGATCTGTGCAAGCTTCTCGTCAAACTCTCCACCTGCGATAATTTCCTTTAATTCTGCGATCTTCTTCATTGTCTGTAACTCCACCTTTCTCCATCTTTTTATATTTTTTCTTAATGTCCGTTATTTTGTTGTCCATATTGCGCACATTTTCTGCGCTACGCCGTTGCGCTTCTTGCTTTGTGAATATAATTCTATAACAATATACAGATTTTGAACATGGCATAGCGTTGCAAATATATGTCCATTTGTTAGATTGTTTTTTCTCGTAAATGTGGTATACTCGGATATAAAATAACTACGGAGTATACAAAATGGAAAATAAGATTGTTATGGAATTTCCCCAGGAAAATGACACAGATCTCTACCTGAATGTGTTCGGTCACTCAATAACCGAGCCGCTCCACAAGGCAGGGCCTGCGGTCAAGACCTTCTACCTCATACATTTCGTGCTGGAGGGAGAGGGCGACTTTTATGTGAAAGGGGCACATTATCATTTGAAAAAAGGGCAGGGGTTCCTCATTGAACCGGACACCCCAGCGACATATATATCAGACGAGCACCATCCGTGGCGTTACGTATGGTTCGGATTCTCTGGCAGATGTGCTCAGGACACGCTGAGCAGTATTGGCTTGACACAGAACCAACCTATTTTCACCTGCGAGGATGGCGATAAACTGAAAAAGTACGTGTTTGATATGCTTGCCCACAACACCTCGGATCACGCAGACCACTACAGACTTATGGGTATGCTCTATCTCGCACTTTCAGTAATTGCAAATGCACAGAAGGATAAGCTGGAGGCTCCGTCGGGAAATGCATATGTGAACCACGCAATTTCATATATCCAGAACCACTACAGTATGCCGATGAAGGTGGAGGAGCTGTCCGACTACGTTGGAATCAACAGAAGCTATTTCTCCGACTTGTTCAAGCAGTACACCGGGATGAGTCCTGTGAAATACCTGCAGAATTTCCGCATAACAAAAGCCCAGCATATGCTTACCATATCTGAGCTTTCTATAGAAAGTATTGCATTTTCATGCGGCTACCAGTCCGCTGAGGCATTTCACAAGATCTTCCGCAAGACCACCGGCATGTCGCCTAATGCCTACCGGCAGGAGAAACGCCAGAGAACTCTCTCCAGTCAGGAGACAATGAACAACAACAGGCCGGATTATATTGATACAGATGATGATTTTTAAAATTATCTCCAGTGGCAAAGGCACCAGACATTATTACAAATTCCTACTTTCTTTTCCACCTAATTATCATCATAATAATAGATGCACATACGCACAATCCCCCTACAGCAAATGCCCCAGCAGCTATTTCCTGCCACATTTGTGCATTATACAATTCTACCCCCGTAACTATTATGCAAATACCTAATAATGCCATTGCCGTAATCACCAAAGGCATCTTTTTAGTCGCTATACCAACTATTGATACAAGGACTGCCACAACTCCGATGGCAGCCACAACAATTGCCATATTCATATTTTCTTCTCCTCTACTTCTTTTTTGACGGAACCTTTATCGATGTTTGACACGCGACATAGCTCGCACCAGTATTTTTCATTGCTATGTATCTTGTTGTGGTACTCCAGCCATCGTGGACCACCAAAAATGTATACACCTTTCCCGTTCTCATATTCTTAACATCAACTACATTCACTGACATTTTAGAATTAAAGCTACTGGAATATCTATGCAAAAGCCTCCACCCTCAAACTGCAATAAAATGGAATCCTATTTCGTTCTCTAAAATAAGGTCTCATCCTCAAAGGCCTAAAATCATATATCCTTTTTCACCAGAAACATGAACACCATCCCAACTTTGAATACTTACCATTTCCATACCTTGACTATAGTTCAAGAGATTACATATGTAATCTCTCTTTCTACCATTAACACTATGTTCTGATTTAGGTTAAACTCAATCTTTGTCATTTGCTTCACGATATTATAATCTTTACTAATTTATCTTATAAAGTTCGTCTGGTTGCCTCTCTCCGTGTCAGGGAGTGCAACACCTGCTGCCTTGCCGGCTTCAAAGCATTTGAGCATCCATGCAAGGTTCTTAGCAAGATTTCTCATGGTCTGCATACCCTCCGCATCCAGCTCAGCCTCTCCAGGCACGCGTCCGTGTACAAGATTCCAGTATGTAGAGCCAGCCACCGGCATCTGTGATATTCCAAAGTATTTATTCATCACATCGAATGATGCTGATGTTCCGCCACGTCTTGCAACTGCCACAGATGCACCCGGCTTGAATGCAAATGCACGGCCGCTGCTGTAGAATACTCTGTCAAGGAATGACTGCACACGTCCGCTTGGATGAGCATAGTATACAGGTGTTCCAAATACCAGTCCGTCTGCTTCCTTTGCCTTGGCAACGAACTCATTTACCTTATCGTCATCAAACACACAGCCTTTTTCCGTACACTGTCCACAGCCTATGCAGTCTCTCAGTGGAGCTGCTCCGATCTGGAATATCTCATAGTCTATTCCCTCTTTCTTGAGCTGCTCGCCTACCTCGTAAAGTGCACGGTATGTATTGCCCTGCGGCTTCGCGCTTCCATTCAACATTAAAACCTTCATATTCAGTTCCTCCAATCAACAATCATTTTATATCTCATTTAATATGTAACTGCCCGTCGCACACACAGCAGTTTCTTCTATATTATATATACACTTAATGATAAATTTTTTCCAGCTATTTATCACCGCCTGATCGACTTCCTGTACTCCATCGGTGACATCCCCTTTTCTTTCTTGAACACCCTGCTGAAGTAGAGGGGGTTGTCGTATCCAACAATCTTGGCGATCTCTGTCATGTTATAATCAGAGCTCTCGAGAAGCATCTGGGCATTGGCTACTCGCTTCGCCATGATGTACTGTGTGGGCGTGGTGCCGATGCGCTGCCTGAAATTCCGTATAAACCAGCTAACGCTCATGTTATGCTCATTTGCATAATCCTCAACAACTATCTCCTCGTTGTAATGCTCTCCGAAATATCCCGCTGCGCGGTCCATCTCCTCCGCCATGGCTGACACATTTTTGGAATCATCCTGTCCCTGCTGCCTGTGAACTGAGATAAGTATCTGTCTGAATATATATTCCAGCATCTCCTCGTAGTCATCCCGGCAGAGCTGCAGTTCCTGTATCATCTGTTTGAACAGGGTTCTATACTCCGCATGGTCTCCACCATAAAATATATTCACATCATCATCTATCCCATATCGTCTGAATATCTGCTTCACCTCTCCCCCGGTGAAATGCACCCAGAATACTTCCGTGTGTTCGTCCCCGTAATACACATACCTCTGCATCTGTCTTGGTCTGTAGATAACCATATTTCCGGGGCAGGCAATCATATCCTTTCCGTCTATCTCAAAATGTGCTTTACCCGCCGCCACGTATATTAGCTGATAATCTTTTCGCCCTTTTGGTCTGTAGGTTGTAAACTCCTTCTGCGTATACAGCTTGTAAGTTCCGCAGCTTGTGACTATGAGCGGTCTGCTCTTGTCCACTATGTCGAGCAGTGAGTTGTGAAGATATGCTGAGTTTGTATACATGTGTGGCTCCTTTCTATATGGCAAATTACACTATTATTTCACTATTTTTACACTATTTTGAAGCGTGTGCAGGCACATCCTGTATGCTTTATACTTTTTCTTTTGTCTGTTCAGAGACTTCACCCTGCAAGCGGACTTGCAGGGTGCGGCGTATCCGCCTTATAAAACTAGAATGTGCATATTTTGTCTCATTATATGTATGGACTTTTCATGTGCCGTTATCTTATAATATATCTAACAAACGACGAATATACAACGTTTTATATATTAAATTAACCACAGGAGGTATTGTTATGATCATTCCGCGTCACTACGAAAATCTGCATATTCTGCATGAGAACACCATGCCGGATAGGAATTACTATATTCCTGCTGGGAAGGCATACAGCACATCCCTTGATGCAAGGGATCACTCGGACAGAGTACAGTTTCTGAATGGAACCTGGAAGTTCCGCTACTATGACAGCATTTATAAGCTTCAGGACGAATTCCACAGTGAGGGATATGATATATCCGGTTTCGATGATATTCCGGTTCCATCAGTATGGCAGATGCACGGATACGACTATCACCAGTACACCAATGTCAGGTATCCATTTGCATTTGACCCACCTTATGTTCCAAAGGACAACCCATGCGGAGCATATGTGACCGACTTCGACTACGATCAGAACGAAGACGCACCACTCGCGCACTTGAACTTTGAGGGTATAGATTCCTGTTTCTATGTATGGCTCAACGGCAGGTATGTTGGCTACAGCCAGGTGTCCCACTCAACCAGTGAATTTGACATAACCGAATTCATAAGAAACGGCTCCAACAGGCTCTGCGTGCTGGTTCTCAAATGGTGCGACGGAAGCTATCTTGAGGATCAGGATAAGTTCCGCATGAGCGGTATTTTCAGGGATGTATATATCCTGAAACGCTCTGAGGGTGCTGTATACGACTATTTCATAAAGACCAGCTGTGACGATATAAAGGATCCAACTAAGGCAGATGTAACCATAGACTTCACAGCATTTACAGAATATTCCTGCGTTGAAGACCGTTTTTCATCAAAACCAGAAACAGTGGTTGATAAAGGCGCTGATTCAAATTTTGATATTGAAGTTACCATTCTGGACGCCGATGGCAGCATATGTTCATCAGGCTGTGTAAAATGTGAAATTTCCGCTCAGAGCGATGCCAATACCAATGCAGACGAAGGCAAAACCGCAGCCAGCTCCAGCAGCATTACTTTGTCGATCGACTCCCCTGTGCTGTGGAATGCAGAAAAGCCATATCTCTACACTGTCATCATAAGATGCGCCGGTGAGGTCATCACTGACAGGATAGGAATCAGGGAGATAACGATAGAGAATAAGATCGTGTACATCAACGGCATGCCGATCAAGTTCCATGGAGTGAACAGACATGATTCCGACCCTGTGACCGGTTTTACGATCAGCAGAGAACAGATCATCAGGGATATGTCTCTCATGAAGCGGCACAATGTCAACGCCATAAGGACAAGCCATTATCCAAATGTTCCTTATTTCTATGAGCTCTGCGACGAATATGGATTCTATGTGATAGACGAGGCTGACATAGAGGCACATGGTCCAAGTGAATTGTTCTATTCTGATAATAATTGGGATAACAAGGCAGCAAGGTGGAATGAGCCGATCGCCAACAATCCTGAATTCTGTGAATCCATTCTTGACCGCATCAGGCGCTGCGTCATGAGGGACAAGAACCGTGCCAGCGTAGTCATCTGGTCCATGGGAAATGAGAGTGCTTACGGCGTGACATTTGAGGAGGCTCTGGCATGGGTCAAGTCCTATGACAGCTCCCGTCTCACCCACTACGAGAGTGCACAGTATACAGACGGTAAGAGAAAATATGACTACAGCAATCTGGATCTCTACAGCAGAATGTATCCATCCATATCCGAGATGGCTGAATATATAGATGGTGATGGCGACAAGCCTTACATCCTGTGCGAATACTGCCATGCCATGGGCAACGGCCCTGGAGATCTGGAGGACTATTTCCAGTTCTTCGACAGCCACGAAACCACCTGTGGCGGTTTTGTGTGGGAGTGGTGCGATCACGCCATATACAAGGGCAAAGCGGCAAACGGCAAGGCTATGTACGCCTACGGAGGCGACAACGGCGAGACTATCCACGATGGCAATTTCTGTATGGACGGCCTGGTCTATCCTGACCGCAGACCACACACCGGGCTGCTTGAATTCAAGAATATCCACCGTCCGGCCAGGATCACCGGCTATGATGGGGCAAATGGAATTCTGACGCTGCACAACTACATGGATTTCACCGATATCAGAGATTACCTCACTATGAGCTATGAAGTCACTTGTGATGGACAGGTGGTTACATCCGGGAATATTGATGTTCCTTCCGTGGCACCTCACGGCGATGGAACTGTCAGCCTGAGCCCTACTACAAATATACAGAAATCATTGTCAGACTTATATGCAGCAAGTCATGCTGACATTTCTGGCAGCTCAGATGTTACCGATTATTCAAGTGTTGTTGAATGTTCAGATGTCGCCGATTGCACAAAAGATATTATTACACACAGAATGTTTCTCCGTGTGATATATAAGGCAGCTTGTGACAGTGCATTTGTCAAGGAAGGTGATGTGTTGGGATTTGACGAGATAGAACTTGCCACACAAAAACAGAACGCAGACAAGGTCCTGGATAAAGCATCGTTTTTGGACAAGGCGCAGAATTTGGCGGAACAATATCTGACTACTCAGGATACAGCTTCTGCCCATCTTCATGTATCGGAAAGCGACACAGAATTTGTTGTCAGCGGAAGTAATTTTGAATATATATTTGACAGGAACACAGGAAACTTTACAGGCTTAGCAATTGACGGTCAGGAATTTCTCGCTGCTCCATGCGATAAGACAATCTGGCGCGCACCTACGGACAATGACAGAAATATAAAGAACGAGTGGTTAAGAGCGCACTATGATATGGTATCTGAGCGGACCTATGATACAAGCTGTATTGTGAAAGACGGATGTGCTGTGATTACATGTACATCCAGCCTCTCTGCACCGACGGTACAGCCGGTTCTGAGGATAAACGCTGAATGGATAATAACACCTGAAGGAACTATAAAATCAAAAATGCATGTAAAGAAAAATGCTGAATTCCCTACGCTCCCAAGATTTGGCGTGAGGATGATTTTGAGAGAAGATATGCGAAATGTAAATTATATCGGTATGGGTCCATATGAAAGCTACGTAGACAAGCACCATGCAAGCTGGCATGGCTCATTTTCTGCATCCATTGACGAGATGCACGAGGACTATATCATGCCACAGGAAAATGGAAGCCACTTTGACTGTAGCCTTGTTCAGGTCAGTGCCACTGGAGCAAGCGACGAGTCTGACAGGAATAGCTCCGACAAAAATAACTTTGTCAACGGTTCATCATATCAGAGCATTTGCAATGCGCAGACAGCCGAAACGATCGCAGCTACAACAGCCCACAGCATAACCGTGACATCCGCTGTGCCATTTTCAATGAACGCCTCGCCTTACACCGCAGAGGAACTGACCAATGCAGCCCACAACTACGAGCTGCCGGAGAGCAGCAAATCCGTCCTGTGCATAGACTATCGCCAGAACGGAATCGGCTCCAACAGCTGCGGCCCCGAGCTTGATGAGAAATACAGATTTGACGAGGATGAGTGGGAATTTGGATTTACCATGCAAGTGAAATAGATACAAAATTATCGCTAAATTAAGTTTATCTCATGAAAAAGGACAAAGTCTCCAAACTTTGTCCTTTTTTCCGCTTGTATAAGTATTCAGATACAAATCTACCAAGCAGCGATATTCCTCTTCATCTGGCGCATCTTCTCCGGATCCTTGCCCGGTTTTTGAACGCCACCTACCACATCGTACTCTATGCCAGATGACACATCGACTACGTCGGGATGTACCTGCTCTATCGCCCGCCGCACATTGTCCGGTGTGAGACCTCCGGCAAGCACAAACAGCCTTCCATCTCTGTCGATATCCGTCAAACTGTTCCAGTCAAATGTCTTGCCACTTCCAGGTTCACCGGCATCGAACACATAACCTGCAATATTCGAAAGGCTTTGATAATGTGGGTACATATCCATATCCTTCACATTGAACGCCTTCCACACAGGCAAATGCGCACTCTCTATAAGCTCATCGCTGGTCTGTCCATGAATCTGTATCACATCAAATCCCAGCTCACCTATCTCCGCTATCTGCTCCGCATCCGGGGATACCACCACTGCAACCTTCTTCACTTCTTTCCTCAGTTCTTCGAGTAACATGCGCGCAGCCTCCGCACTGACATTTCTCTTTGATTTCGGGAAATACATCACCATTCCTATATAATCAGGTCTCACCTCATTCACCGCGGCCACATCGGCCGGGGTCGTGATTCCGCACATCTTTATCTTCATGCTGTCTCTCCTATTTTTTAACATCGGCTCGTCAACAGGCGAAAACTGATGCTACATATCCTTATCGAACGTCAACCCTGATAGGTCAAGTTTATATATCGTGTCAGCCATCTTTTCGTTTTCCAGAAACGCAATCATATATATCGGCAAATATACTTTTTTGCCGCTGACCTCTACATTTCCCTCCGAAAAAACATATGCATATTCTATTCCGTAATTTTCATCAGCCAAGACATTACACAACGCAGAGTGCCGTTTGTAATCCTTACCCGATTTTATCTCCAGTGGAACTACTTTTCCATTAAGTTCTATTACAAAGTCAAGCTCCCCCTGCTTTTTGCTGTTAAAATAATATTCTTTATGACCTTTGCTGAGTAGTTCCTGGGAAACCACATTTTCAAATAGCGCACCATTGTTTATAGACTTTTCTTTATTCAGTATCGCCATTTTTACCTGATCCGAATACCTGCTTGTCAGTAGCCCTACATCGGAGAAGAATAGTTTAAACAGATTCCTATTCTCGCTGATCACAAGTGGAAGTTTCGGCTCACTTATATTATAGACCGGTATCGCAACCCCAGCATCCTTAAGCCACATGAAATCATTTGCAACCCTATCATAACTGAGGCCTTTACCTATACTATTGATCTGGAATCGTTTATTTTTCTGATCAAGCTGTCCCGGCATAGCATCATATATCTCCTGCAGTTTCAGCTTATATCTTGTCTCATACTTTGTAAAATCACTCTTATATAATCTAACTATCTTTTCATGTACCTTCGCTACCTTCGCAAGATCATTTGTCTCCACATAGGTATTGACCGCCTCCGGCATTCCGCCCACGATAAGATACAGATTAAATACATCAAGCATTTTTTCATGTACAAACGAATCAACAGGCAGCCTCTGCGTAAAGCATTCCTTCAGTGTGTCGATCACATTCTGATTCACACCAACAGAAACCATAAATTCGTGCAGATCCATCGGATACATATCACATACACGCAGATATCCAACCGGTGCAGATCTGAGATCATTCAGCTCTACGCCCAAAAGCGAACCGCTCATGATATACCTGTAGCTTCCATCTTCCACCAGAAACTTCACTCTTGTCACCATATCTTTAAACTCCTGCACCTCATCCAGAAATATGATCGTACGGTCTTTCTCAAGAGGCTGTTTTGTCACCAGACTAAGTCTCATAAGCAGATCCTTTGCATCTCTGGCACCATCAAACAATTTGACAAGCTCCGGCTGGTCAATAAAATTTAATTCCACATATGGCACTCCACTTTCCCTGAGGCATTCTTTTATAAGATATGTCTTACCGATCTGTCTCGCTCCCGTTATGAGCAAAGCGTCTCTGCCGCTCTGAATCCATGAATCTATATATTTTTTTGCTGATCTTTCCAGCATAAAATCACCCCACACACTGCATTTGCAACTTTTCTATCCCTATCATATCAATTTTTCGAAACTTTTCCAACCTTTTCGCGGTGATTTTTGCAACTTTTCCAACCTTTTTTCGGCGGTTTTTGCAACTTTGCGAGCTTTAGTAACAATTTTCTTTTATTTTACGGCGGGTCCTCCTTATGAAAATATCTGTCCGGGCAGTGTTTTTTTCTCTTTATATGGAAACTGCCTGTCGAATTCTTCCACAGCCTTTTCGTCCACGAAATATCCTTCTGGCGGAGCGTACTCACCTGTGACTCTATCAAGATATCCGGGAATCAGCTCCTTGCAAAGGAAAAACGATGCATCCTCCCCCTCATCAAGTCCATGATAGCGAATGCCAAACTCGCTTGCCGGTCTGAATCCGCTTTCTCCAGCCGTATAACCAGATCATCATTATGACTGACTTGCGTAATATTTATGTGAATTTGTCAAGCATTTTATATATTATTTTCTTACCTGTCTGGCAGCCTCAACCATATTTCTGAGGCTGGCGTCAGTCTCAGGCACACCTCTGGTCTTAAGACCGCAGTCCGGATTGATCCAGAGCTTATCCCTGCCTATCTTCGTGAGCATGACATTTACCGCCTTCACGATCTCTGCCACCGACGGAACTCTTGGAGAGTGAATATCATATACGCCAGGTCCCACCTCTGTCTCGAAGTTGTTCTCCCTGAGAGAATCCAGGATCTGCAGATCGGATCTTGACGCCTCAAATGTGATCACATCCGCGTCCATATCATCTATGGCAGGTATGATATCCGTAAATTCACTGTAGCACATATGTGTGTGTATCTGTGTCTCAGCCTTCACACCGCTGTGTGTCAGACGGAATGCAGGTATCGCAAAATCAAGGTACTCCGTATACCAATCAGATTTTCTGAGTGGAAGCTTTTCTCTGAGTGCAGCCTCATCTATCTGTATCATCTTTATTCCATGCGCCTCCAGATCCAGCACCTCATCTCTGATCGCAAGCGCTATCTGTGATATAGATTCCTTGATTGATATATCCTCCCTTGGGAATGACCAGTTGAGTATCGTCACCGGACCGGTCAACATTCCCTTCATGATCTTGTCTGTGAGCGACTGCGCATATACAGACCAATCAACCGTGATCGGCTTTTTGCGGTATACGTCACCCCATATCACAGGCGGCTTTACGCATCTCGTTCCATATGACTGTACCCATGCTTTCTCAGTGAACAGGAATCCGCCAAGTGCCTCACCGAAATATTCAACCATGTCATTTCGTTCATACTCGCCATGCACTAGCACATCCAGTCCAATGTCCTCCTGCCACTTTACACATTCCTTTATCTTTCCCTTTACAAAGTCCACATATTCCTGCTCAGATATCTCTCCCTTTCTGAGCTGTGCTCTCTGCGACTTCACATCCTTAGTCTGTGGGAATGAACCTATAGTGGTTGTCGGAAGCTCAGGAAGCCCAAATTCCTTCTTCTGAAGTGCCTGCCTCTCGCTTCTCTTCGGAAGTCTTACATAATCCGCCTCAGTCACTGCCGCCAGTCTCTGTCTCACCTCGTTGCTGTTGCAGTCTCTTGTTCCTGCAAATAACTCCTGATTCTTGTGGTATGCCTCAAGCTCTGTGTAGTTATAGCTCTCGGCTAGTGCCGCAAGCTCCGAGAGTTCAGTAAGCTTCTCCTCCGCAAATGCAAAGAACCTCAGATAGTCCTGTGACAGCTTCGTCTCTTGCTTAAGTGTGTATGGCACATGAAGCAGTGAGCATGATGTAGACAGAACCACATCTATCTTCTTATCGCGGAGCTGCCCTACTACCTTGAGAGTCTTGTCGTAATGATTTCTCCATATATTTTTGCCATTTACCAGGCCGGCAAAAAGTACCTTATCCCCAGGGAAGCCGTATCTGTCTATAAGCTGACCGGTCTGTTTGCCCTCTATAAAATCAAGGCCTATTCCGGCAAATGGCATATTTATGATATCTTCATACACATCCCTCACATCACCGAAGTATGTCTGGAGAAGTATCTTACAGTCTGCACGATCTGCAAATACCCTGTCATACACCCTGTGGAAAAGTGCCTTATCATCGTCATCCATATCTCTCACCAATGATGGTTCATCAAATTGCAGCCACTCCACATTCTCTTCATCGCACTCGGCGATGAGCTGTCTGTAAGCCTCTGCCACATCATCAGCAAAGTCTTCTGCATTCTTTGATCCCACATATCTGCAGAGCTTAAGCATTGTGTATGGTCCTATAACCACAGGCTTTGTCTTGATCCCCAGCTCCTTGGCCTCCTCGTATTCACCTGTAAGTTTCTCGCAGTCAAGGCTTATCACCGTGTCATCCTCTATCTCCGGAACTATGTAATGATAGTTTGTGTTAAACCACTTCTTCATCGCAAGAGCCTTCACATCCCCGGATTCTCCCTGATACCCCCTTGCCATGGCAAAGTACGTGTCAAGCTTTGAGACATTTAGCTCTCTGTATCTCTTTGGCACAATTCCGAGAAGAACTGCTGTATCAAGCACTATATCGTAAAATGAAAAGTCGTTGCATGGAATAAAGCCTATCCCTGCTGCCACCTGTGTCATCCAGTGTCTGTGTCTGAGATCCGCTGCAATTCCTGTAAGCTCCTGCGCCGTTATCTCATGTCTGAAATATTTTTCAGATGCAAATTTTAACTCTCTTAATGTTCCCACCCTTGGAAATCCTATAACCGCTGTCTTCATCATATCCTCCTGCTCACTCACTGGCATATCTCATAGACCAGTGTTATTTTCTTGTTTGTTGTTGACATTATATGAAGCTCTGGTTCGCTTGTATAATACATAAAAATATAGCGTGAATATAGTTTTTTGCTATACCCACGCTATTTCTATGTCTTTTTTTCTATGTCAGCTATGTGGCTTTAACCCTTCTCATATGTTCCGACGCCTTCTCCCTCACATCTCCGCAGGCAGGCTCTCCGTCATCCCTCATCTCGTTGAAGCGCCCCCTGTGCTGGAGCTTTCTCTGAGGAATTTTTACTGAATCTTCCGGCTCGTCACTGCCAGCCGTGAGATAATTTGCCAACGCACCGAGATAGGTGTTTCCAAGTCTGCTGAGGATCGCCTTCCTGTGGACGATATACCCTATCCTCATATCGCTCTCATCTGCCAGCGGCACCGATATAATGTCCTTGCCGTTCAGCTTTTCATCTATGACACCGCTGCACACAGTATATCCATTCAGACCTATCAGCAGATTGAACAGTGTCGCTCTATCCCTGACTCTTATATTCTTCTTTCGCTCCGTCGTAGAGAATATTTCCTCCGAGAAGTAAAAAGAGTTGTGCTCTCCCTGCTCAAATGACAGATATGGATACGCCTCCAGCTCTTCATTTATTATGATATCGTTCTTCGCCAGTGGATGCTTTCTGCTTATGAACACGTGAGGCTTTGCCACAAACAGCTCATGAAATTCCAGGTCATTTGCCCGGAGGATCTTGTTCAGCACCTTCTCATTAAAGTCATTCATGAACAATATTCCGATCTCGCTTCTCATCCTGGCGACATCATCTATGATCTCATAGGTCTGTGTCTCCCTTATGCTGAAATCATATTCGTCCTGTCCATACCTCTTTATCAGGTCAACAAATGCATTTACCGCAAATGAATAATGCTGGGTGGACACGCAGAAGCTCTTCTTGCCGCCATCGTCCCCCTTGTATTTGTCCTCAAGAACCTTCGCCTGCTCAAGCACCTGTCTCGCATAGCCGAGGAAGACCTCGCCCTCTATGGACGGACTTATTCCCTTATTTGACCTGTTGAATATATTTATCCCCATCTCTTTTTCCAGCTCATGGATGGCATTTGTCAAGCTTGGCTGGGATATATACAGCCGGTTCGCTGCCTCGGTGATCGTGCCCGTATCCGCAACCATCACCACATATCTAAGCTGCTGAAGTGTCATATTCTCACCTGCTTTCTACTATTATTTTCTTGAACTTCTTTGCTGCCTCATTCAGCGGGTGCAGGCAGTCATACACAAGACATACATTCCTGTCCGGAAGCTTTTCCTCAAGTGAAAGCTTTACAACCTCTTTGTTCTTTACTGCCTCCCTCGCCATCAGTTCCGGTATAAATGCAAGTCCAAGCTCACACTTAACAAGTGGCAGTATCTGATCCGTGGTGGCCGCCTCCGTGTCCGGCGCAAGCTCCACGCCATGCTCCCTGAATATTCTGTCGTAGAATCTGAATGTCATAGTCTCCCTGCCTAGACAGATCATAGGATAGTTCCTCATCTCCGCAATGGACAGTTTTTGCTTTTTAAGTGAAGAAAATGTCGTTCCGCCGATAAGTATCTCACGATATGACTGCAGCACGATCTTCTTGAGAGGAGCCTCCACATCAGCCGGAGTTGTAACTACTGCAAAGTCTATACTTCCATTCTTCACTTCCTCCACAGCCTGAGGTGTAGAATGGTTGTATATCTTGAGATTTATACCCGGATACGCCATGTGAAATGCCCGCAGTCTGTCCAGCAGATATATATTTAACGCCGTCTCACTGACACCTATCGTTATACTTCCGTGAGTGAGATTCTCACCATCTGCCAGCTCATCCTCCGCCGTCAGAAGCTGTGACATTGCAGCCTCCACATATGAATAGAGCTGTTCCCCGTCTCTTGTGAGCTGTACACCCCTGTTTGTCCTGACAAATAGTATCCTTCCAAGCTGCTGCTCCAGGCAGTTCATCGCCCTGGTCACATTTGGCTGACTGTTTCCAAGAACCTTTGCGGCTTTGGTAAAGTTATGATATCTCGCAACATAATAAAATATCTTATAATACTCGAAATTAATGTTCATAATCTATTGTTAGCCACAGACTATATTACATGTCTGCTATACTCCCTTTCTTAAAATTATTTTCCATGTAGCAGCCCCAGCATATCATTTTGTTATTACTGCCATATCAATTATGATTTTCACTTATTGCTACTCCGATAGTATAATCTAACCAGATTTAAATGACAAGACAGCATTTATCATATGAAAGGATGCGCATATCTATGGAAGAAAATACCATTTTCCCAAGGGAAGAAAAATCAGAAATATTATTTGAAAAAATCCTCAGGGATCCCTGGGCATGTGAAAAGCTCATGGACACATTCTGTAATTACCTGTTCTGCAATGATGACTTCGACTGCAATCTTTCACCGGAAGAATTTACAAAATCACTGCTCTCAGCTTATCTGGACAGAGATATGTCGGCATTCCTCATGTCCATCTGCAACAATACCATGTTCGATCTGCTAAGGAATTCCTACCTCATCCCATATCGCTTCAACGCCGATGGCAAGACCAATCCTGTCATCATGACCGGTGAGCACGGCGAACTTCTGCCTGAATTCAGAAACTCTGTAAGAGAAAAGGATTATCAGCACTTTCACGATATATACACACATATGACACACAACGAGAATATGTATCTTGCAAAGGCGTACAGATACAGCCATGAATACACTTCTGACAACATGGAAGTCGGGCAGAAAATCCTTGAAGAGTGCACCGGAGTCCTGCTCATCAGGGAGCTGCCGGACACGGTAAAGCTCAAGGAGACCGAAGCTGAGGCATACTGTGCTGTGTGGGATATCATGGTTGAACTGGAAAAGAATCTTCCCATGGCATTTGTATTCTACGGTCAGGATACTTTGGACAAACAAGGCATGCGATATGACGAGCTTGGAATATTCCTGCCGGATTCACTGCTCATGAAGAATCTGGAAAGACACGTTGCGAAAGCCGAGGCGATCATATATGCGGAAAAGTAAGAATGCAAAAAACGTAAATGCGGAATCATACATAGACATTATGGAAAAAAATCACATGGAGATTCCATGGCATGACTACGCCAGTGCCGACAGCAATGTACTCATATGCAAGGCAGGTCTGATTGAAAAGGCTTCTGTCATAGGCAGAGTCGGTCTTATCATGCTCTCATGTGGAACAGGTGCATGGCGTGTCCGTACTTCCATGAACAGGCTTTCCAAAGAACTGGGTGTCACATGTACCGTCGATGTCGGACTCATGTCCATAGAATTCAACTGTTTTGACGGTCACGACTGTGTATCACAGTCCCTGTGCATCGCCAATACAGGCGTAAACACCTCAAAGCTATATAGAATGGAGCAGTTTGTTGACAATTTTCCAAATGAAGAGGCGCATTTGACCGGCGAGGAAATCCATCAGAGACTTGATGAGATAGAAAAAATACATACCTTGTATTCTCCTCTCCGCCTCGGACTTGCCTCTGCTCTCGCCTGCTGTGCCTTCACATTTCTCCTAGGCGGCGGGCCTGTAGAAATGATGCTGGCATTTATCGCAGCCGGAATCGGAAACCTCATAAGGACAAAGCTTATCAAACACCATTTTACTTTATATATGAACATAGCTGTATCCGTGTCAGCCGCTTGTCTTGTGTACGCACTGCTGCTAAAGGCCGCCGAGCTGGCATTTCATATACCCGCCTTCCACGAAGCCGGATATATCTGCTCAATGCTGTTCATCATACCGGGATTCCCATTCATCACCAGCGGTATAGACCTTGCAAAGCTGGATCTGAGATCCGGACTTGAGAGACTTACATACTCGATCATCATTGTGCTTGTGGCAACGATGTTCGCATGGATCATGGCGCTTCTGCTGAAGCTTCACCCACAGGATTTTGTAGCACTCGACATAACACCAGGACTTCATCTGGTATTCAGATTGATTGCCAGCTTCTGTGGTGTGTTCGGATTCTCCATCATGTTCAACAGCTCCATACACATGGCCGCCACAGCCGCTGCCATCGGTGCCATAGCCAACACTCTCCGTCTTGAACTGGTAGATCTTGCCGGCATCCCTGCAGCTGCCGCCGCATTTGCCGGAGCCCTCACGGCCGGACTGCTCGCTTCATTCATCAAAAGCACCAACGGTTATCCGCGAATCTCACTGACAGTCCCATCCATAGTCATCATGGTTCCAGGGCTTTATCTTTATCGTGCAATATACAACTTTGGAATCATGTCACTTTCCGATGCCGTGTCCTGGTTTGCGGCTGCCATCATGATCATCATAGCCCTGCCACTTGGACTTATATTTGCAAGGATCCTGACGGACAAAACCTTCAGGTACTGCACCTGATCCCCGAATGGGGTCAGGTACCTCCGTCCCCCAGATGAGATCCCCCAGATGAGATCAGCGCCTGAATGTCAAATCTACAACCAAGGAGTATATGAACCATGAAGTTTTATCCACATAGACAAATGTCAGAATCTTTCATCACCGCGGCCTTCCTGTCAGTATCAGGAGGTCTGCAGGATGCATATACCTATATATTCAGAGGAAAGGTATTTGCAAATGCACAGACAGGCAACATAGTTCTTCTCGGTCAGAATCTTGTAGACCGAAACTGGAGAATGTGTGTACACTATGCCGTTCCTCTATTATTTTTTGCGCTTGGAATTGCTGCTGCCGAGTGTATAAAACAGAAATTTCAGAATATGCAGCAGTTTCATTGGAGACAGATCGTTGTATTGTGTGAGATTTTTCTGCTTCTTATCGTGGGATTTCTTCCCATAAGGCTCAATCTTATCGCAAATGCCATGGTTTCATTTTCATGTGCCATGCAGGTTCAGGCATTTAGGAAGGTCAACGGCTATGCATTTGCCAGTACCATGTGCATTGGAAATATCCGAAGTGGCACCGATGCCTTGTGTGCATACTTCAGAACAAAGGACAGGAACACACTGTTCAAATCTCTGTGCTACTGGGCGATCATCCTGCTATTCGGAATCGGTGCCGCTGTGGGCGGTCACTTCATCCGTATATTTGATATGAGGACCATCTGGTTCTCCTGCTGTCTGCTGTTCGTAAGCTTTCTGTTCATGTTCATCAAGGAAGAGAGAGAGTAAAAATGAGCTTACGCGGGTCCTCCTTAAGGTGCAGACGCATGAAAGGCGCTTCGCGCGGCGTCTGCGTACATCATAAGGAATCTCCCGCTTACGCGGGTCCTCCTTATGATATATAGTCTCCTCTATCGACAACTACCTGGAATCCGAACGCCTCTGCGCGCCTGTCAAGGCAGCCGCGGCACTGGGCGGATTCCTCCCCCGTGCATATCTTGTTGTCATAAAGCTCGTATTTCTTTCGGACAGACACAGGAGACAGATTCGGCATGACCACATTCGCACCGTGCATAAACCCACGCTCCCTGCCATCCGCCGCTATCGTTCCGAGAGATGTGGTGGATGGTATGAGTGCCTTCGGGAACATCAGTCTCAGCATGCTTATCATCACCAGCGTCTGCCTGACCGTTCCCTGCTCCATCTTCGCAAATGGCGTCTCCTTGTGAGGAACATACGGCCCGATCCCTATCATCTGTGGCTGCAGCTTCGCAAGGAAATGCAGATCCTCGGCCAGATTCACCGGCGTCTGATACGGCGATCCCACCATGAATCCGCTTCCCACCTGATACCCAAGACTTTTAAGATCGTACAGACATCTGACTCTATTGTCATAGCTCATCGAATCCGGGTGTAATCTTTCATAATGCACCCTGTCCGCGGTCTCATGTCTCAGAAGATATCTGTCCGCCCCGGCCATCCGCCACAGCCTGTAAGTCTCATATGGATGCTCGCCAAATGACAGCGTGACAGCACAGTCCGGATATCTCTCCTTGATGCACCTCACTATGTCAGCTATAGCCTCATCCGAAAAGCCTCCGTCCTCGCCTCCCTGAAGCACAAATGTGCGAAATCCCAGCACATATCCCTCATCGGCACAAGCCAGAATCTGATCCATTGTCAGACGATATCTGTCCACTTGGCTGTTGCTCTTCCTGATGCCGCAGTAATAGCAATCGTTCTTGCAAATGTTCGTAAACTCGATAAGTCCTCTTATATATATCCTGTTGCCAAAACTCTGATGAGCCAGATCGTAAGCCTTCCTTCTGAGATACTCAAAGTCAGTGAGATCATCCTGAGAGCTCTGAGGGTTCTCTGAATCCGACAAAATTCTTATAGCTTCAGCCAGCTCATTGACTCCCGGCAGTTCACCTCTGCCCTGTCCATATTCAAATGTCTTATCTATGATATCTCTAACTTTTCCCATATAAACTCTATACCCTGTTTTTACATTTATAACTCTGTATGATCAAGTGATTTCCGATACAAGGTAAACAAAGTTACATCCAGATACTCCATTCCATCCCTTTCTACTCCGTCATACACAGCAGACTCCTAATGTGCGCAAGTCTGGCATCAAACTGATCATAGAAATCCTTCTCCGCATCATACATTCCCACATACATAACCTGCAGCACCAGCATGGTCTGATTTCTCGCTGTCTCATCCTCACCAGCGCGCATATACTCGATCAGGTTTCTCTGCATGTCCTTCTGGAACCTGTGCCAGTCATTTATATATTTCGTGTACCGCGGCAAGTCCTCTGTGTCTATCCATTTCGACACCTTGACCTTAGCCCTGCCCGCGCGCTCACACTCATGTATCTGCAGGATGTATCTGAATCCGTCATCGGTGTAATATCTGCCAAGTGGAAAGAGTCTGCAAAAGCCAGGTCTCGCGCTGTGTATGCTGCATCTGCCCTCATCGTTTAAGAACGGACATTTGTCTGCCGTCATCCTTATATTTGGAAGTACCAGACCATCCACCACATTGACCTCAAGCTCCTTTTCAAGCAGCTGCGTAAAGTTCTTGCCGGTCTCCTTACAAAGCCTCATCACATCCAGTGGATCAAGGATGATAGAACTTCCCATCCCTGTGCAGCAGGCATGACACCCCTTGCACTCATCGCAGTACGCCTTCACCATATCATTCGCATCGTATAATCTTCCATCTGAGATATCTTCCAGTTTCTCATTTCTTATCATAGCAGTAATCCTCAATCATTTTATTATTTATCTACAGAACACCATACTTGATCCGCACCCTGTCAAGCTTCTCAAGAAATGGTCTTGCCAGCAGCCACAGGAATATCACCGTTGCAGTTCCATGCACCACGTCAAAAGGGAATCCCGTCACATATGACGCTATGATCATGCTCCTGTTCACAGCCGGCTGCCAGATTATCACCGACGCCGGATTCATTATTCCGCCGTATATCAGGATACAGATAAGTGCACCGAATATACACAGTCCAAGCTTTGTCATGTTCTTTGTCCGCACTCCGCTTTTGGAGAAGAAGAGTCCCGCCAGGAACCCCACCAGTCCCATGGCAAACATCTGCCATGGAGTCCACGGACCCTGCCCCATCAGGAAATTAGACACAAACATGGACATTGCGCCGACCACAAATCCTCCTTCGCAGCCAAATGCCACTCCGGATATGATCACTATGGCCATGGTCGGGCTGAAGTTCGGGAGCATGAAGAATGCCGCCCTGCCCGTGACGGCCAGAGCACACATAACCGCCAATATGACTATATCCCTTACCTTGGGCTTTCTTCCCTCAAATGATACAAAGAACGGGATCATTGCCTCTATTATAATCAGCAGAGATATAAAATAATATTTTTTGTCTCCAAGTCTCTCGCATCCAAACCATATCGTAAGTGGAATCACAACGAGCATAGCCACTATACTTAATATCGTTCTCCTGACGGATCTGTGACTGGCAGCTTCCATGACGATATCCTCGTTCTTCTTTCTGGTGACAGGTCTTATAGCAAGGAGCAGCCCCGCTATGGCACATATCATCACTCCATACATAGCCAGATATTTCCATCCCTTTGACGTGATGGTCATCCCTCTCTGCACAAGATCTGCCAGATTGGACTGGGCCATGGTCTGCCAGAAGCAGAATATAATGATCACCGACGTGACAGATATCGTGAGTATCTGCCACCATTTCAGGGGATCAGCTTCGCGCTCCTTCGTCAAGGTTATGTCCTTTATTATAGCATCATCGTCGATCCTGTTTCCGTCTCCACATACCGTCCTCGACTCCCTGACTCCATATGCCTTCAATATATCAGAAACAGTAACCGCACCGCAAAGTATCCCCTGGGAGATTCTTGTCGCCGCAGTGGTGAAGAAATTGTTGCCCGCCAGATATTCCTGTACACAGTTCACTGTGGCAAGCTCGCCATCGAACAGCAGCGCTATGCGGTCTCCCGCCACAGCGCAGAATTCCACATCATGGCTCACCACCACTATGGTCTTGCCATGTCGCTGCAGATCTCTGAGCATACTCTTGAGTTCTGCCTTAAACCCATTATCAAGCCCCTTTGTCGGCTCATCCATGAGCAGAATATCAGGATCATACAGAAGTACCTTTGCAAGTGCCAGCCTCTGCTTCTCTCCTCCTGACAGATCGTAAGGATGTCTGTCCATCAAATGCTCCAACTTACAGAACCTCACTATGTCCACCAACTTTTTTCTGTCACTTGCGTCCACCAGTTCTTCCCGTACAGAACGTCTTGTGAAAAGGAGCTCCGGGTTCTGTGGGAGCATGCCCACACTTTTACCCTGTTTTATCTTTATTCTTCCACGGTACGGCTTATTTACCCCCGCTATCAGGGAGAGCAACGTCGACTTGCCGCATCCGTTGCTTCCATTTATCATAAGTATCTCATTATCGTATATGTCAAGATCCAGACCGCGAAGTACTTCCTGCGAACCCTTGTCGTATCTGAAGTGAACCTCATCTATCCTGACTGCCCAGGACTTGTACTGACGATTCGCAATTTTTGTTGTAGTTTCTCCAGCACCATGATCAGTTTTCTGACCATCTGCCTCCCTGGCATCCCCTTCATCCACCAGCACATACCCAGGCGCAACCTCATGCCCCGATTCCCTGTACTTACTGTCAAACTGTGACAACCAGTTTCGCCCCTCCGCTACGGTCACCGGAGATTCATCCGAGCCATCAAGCCCCAGATACACCTGGACAGCCGCCGGCATGGAGAGATACAATCCATTTCTGTTTATACCTTTTTCCTTTAACCTCTGTCCTTCATTTTTCAGGGTGGCAGCTACCTCCTTGACAGTTCCTTGACACAGCACTGTGCCTTCATCCATGACCACCGCTCTGCTGCACACCGGAAGCACCTCCTCCAGCCTATGCTCAGTCATGATGATGGTCGTGCCAAGCTCCCTGTTGATTCTCACAAGACATGCTATGAATTCATTCGCAGCTATCGGATCGAGCTGGCTGGTCGGTTCATCCAGTATCAGCACCTCCGGAGACAGAGCCATGACCGACGCAAGATTCACCATCTGCTTCTGTCCGCCAGACAGCTCTGCGACACGCCTGTGGAATATCCCGGACAACCCGAAGAATGAACACATCTCCGCAACGCGTCGTCTGATATATCCATTATCGTATCCCAGACTCTCCAATCCAAATGCCAGCTCATGCCACACTTTATCAGTGACAAGCTGTGCATCGACATCCTGCTGTACAAATCCGATCTGCCTTGCTGATGTCCGGTCATCCATCTCCTCCAGGCTTCTTCCTTTGAACTCTATCTTCCCGGACGATCTTCCGTGAGGAGCGATACTTGTCTTCAACTGCCTAAGAAGTGTGGTCTTTCCACATCCGGAACTTCCCAATATGACCACGAATTCCCCCTGTCCCACTGATAGCGTCACATTTTTCAATGCATCAGGTAAATATCTCTCGCCCGAATCATCATTGCTATCGGGATATGCAAATGTCAGTTCTTTTATATCTAATATATTCACCGCTTCTCCTTTGTCACATTTTGCGAATCTTAACATTTTCTTTTGCCTGCATATATATTGGAACACATATAAGACATACATACACTACATACATACTTACAGTAAGTGTACCACTTATACTTCCTCTTATGGACGGATAATACCAGAACGCAAATCCTCCGCACACACTGCCGGCCAGCACATACAATCCACACACAAGTATAAATGCAAGCGCTTTAGTATCACTTTTTCTAAATCTATACAGTGAATATGCAGATCTTCCGGAAAGTCCATATCCCCTTGATCTCATACTATCTGCAGTGACAAGCGCCCGTTCAAGAGCCCAGGTTACAACGGCAGAAAACACATGGCAGCCCGTTCTAATTCTCACAAAATACGAACCTTTTGGTTTGTATCCAGATGCCCTCTGAGCTCTGTACACCTTTCCAAACTGTCCTGCTATGTCCGGAATAAACCTCAGTGTCATGGAAAGTATCAGAGACAACACTGGCGCCGCCTTGCCGAACAGATACACCATCTTGTCCGATGATATAACGCAGTTAAAGCACGAAAACCAGCATATCACTGTCACCAGCATAAACGCAGCCATGATTCCATACATTATAGACTCCAATGTCAACGGATTTCCAGACGGAAAATATGTGAGTATCGTCACTCCCTGATGGCTGAACGCCGGGTTGATGAGCGCCGTCAGCAATATAAGTGGGATCATATATTTTATATTAGTCCTGAAGCCACCATATCCCCTAAGCAATACCGAATACACAAATGCCCCTATAAAAGACATGCCCAGGCAAACCGGATGGGTAAATGCCAGGGCATATCCTATAGTGAATATAAAGTATACCAGATTGACTATAGGGTGATATGTGGAAAATGAATCCTGTCTTTTCACAATTATATTTTTATCTCCTATCAATCACTATGTCCAGTACCCATGTCTCAGCGAATCTGTCAATGCATCTCGGATCCAACATCTGCTCCCAGGTCACATGTATAGAGCCATTTTATCACATCTCCCTGCTTGAGTTCATAGCTTGAACAGCCATAATTTGGGAACCAGCCATTTACCGAGTACATCCAGCCTGAGCCATCACCACAGTCAAATTCATACAGATTGTGAATTCCTTCTATATAATAACTTCCATACATAGGCGTCCATGAATATTCAAGCTGTATACCATAATCCCTGCACACCGACTTAAGCACTTCGAATACTGTGTCCCCCTCCTCAAATGTGGCAGTCACAGTTCCCAGAATGACACCATCATCAGGTACATAGTCCTTTTTCTCCGGTCTTAGCAGTTCCAGATTGTCAAATATTGTAGAACATCCTATTGATATAGTGCAACTGTAGGTTTTCTTCGGCGCTTCAGTTGTATTCTCTGTAGTTGCCTTTGTCGTGGCAGAAGAATCAGCAGTTGTCTTATCCGGTTTCCGCTTTTCCGTAGTCGTCGTGGTCCCCGGCTTCTTCTCAGTTGTTTTTTGAGACTCCGTGGTGGTATTCTTCTTTGTAGTAGCCTCCGTCTTCTTCTCCGTGGTAGTCTCAGAATTTCGCTCCGTCACATTCTCCGATGTGCTCTCAGCGGAAGTCTGATATTCTGTTTCCGATGTATCAGAATCCGAATGAGTTCCTGAGGAGGTATCGGTTACAGAACTGTCTGATTTCTTTTTCTTGTCATTCCCTGCATCAGTATTTTCCTCTGTCGCACTCTTCGTTGTCTCCGTCAGTTCCGCACCGCCTACAGCTTCAGTTGTGACTCCCTCTTCGGTCTTTTCCAGCTTGAAACCTCTGGCTCCCGGCGCATTTCCCCCGTACCAGAAAGCCCACACCAGGATCAGCAGAACAATCACAGCTCCACCTATGTGTTTCTTATATTTCTTTACAAATTCTTTGATCTTATCCATATACCTACTTCTTTCGGATCACAACGTTTACAGTCTTGCTCCATGCTCCGTAATAATAAGTCTTTCCAACCTTCTTGAATCCCTGAACTCTGACATAATACCGCTTTCCCGCCTTGAGTCCGCTCAACGTCACATTTGTCTTCTTGTTTACCGATGCCCTGTACACCTTGACATTCTTTTTAAATGTCTTATCCGTGGAATACATCACCCTGTAACCCGAAGCACTCGCATTTTTTTTATAAGTCACAGTGCACTTTTTCTTCACCGTTGACTTTATCTTTGTTATCTTTTCCTGATTGACCCTGTATATTGTCTGGGTCGTATACGTAGCCTCCCCGCCACTTCCAACAGGCTTAACTGCATAGATATATTTCTTGCCATTTGCGACCTTCCGGTCAGTGTAGCTCAGAGCTTTTGTGGTAGTCACAGTCGTCCAATTCTTTGCATTTCCAACCTTTCTGAGCACCACATATCTGTCAGCCCGTGCCGCTTTCTTCCACTTTACTGTTATGCCTGCTGCTCCATTACCCGCCGACACACTCGTCTTAGCCGGCGCAGCCATCTTTATGACAAATGTCTTGCTGGCTGAGCCCTTGAATATTCCCTTGCCGGTCACCACTACCTTTGCCGAATTGCCAATATTGACATTGTTCTGATATGAAATGGTGTAATCCACGCCATCCTTAAGCACTCTGTCACCAATCTTCACCGTCACGCCCGGCTTCTTGGCCTTGCCGTCGTACACATACGTGCTGGTGCTGAGTTTCACATCCGCTGTCGCCACGAATCGGATATATAATGGCTTTGCATCAGACATATCATACAGTGTGTTCTTTCCTTTTTTGAATCTGTCATAGGCAGCCAGAGCATATCCAGCCTGCTGCGATGCCATTCCATTTACAACCAGTTCACCATTCTGTTTTGCCGCATGGGCAAACCCGCCGGCACTCGCAACATAGAATCCCATCAAAGCATCCAGCACAGAATGTCCATTTTTGACAAATGCCTCATCTGTTCCGGCATCCCTGCCTATATCAAGCAATCCACATATCACCTGCGCACAGCTCTCAGAATTCACAGTTCCCCATGAAGCAAATCCACCATCAGCCTTCTGCAGCCCCGACATTACATCAAGCGCCCTGTCAACCGCCGTCTTAACCTCTGTGTTAGACTTGTAATACGGCGCAAGTGCCTGAATTGTCATACCTGTCATATCCGGGTCAGCATTACTACCAGAAAATGCCCAACCACCACTAGAAAGCTCCCGTCCAAGGATATATTCAACAAGTCCTTCTCTTGTCGTCTGAACACCGTCACTTCCATCCGGAAGCTTCGGAATATCATAACCTACCGTGTCAAATGCAATCAACGCAAACACCGGGCCATTGATTCCCTGTGTTGTTACATAATTCATATCGGCCAATGGCTCAAGCAGATTGTATCCACCAACATCTGTGGCATCAGCGCCAATCGCAGTGAGTGCAAGTATAGTTCTTGAATTGTCCGTACTCTTATTCTTGTGAAGCTTTGCCGAGCCTTTTGCCTTAACATACTCCACAACATTATCATAGTATTCCCCATACCATGCCTCATCCTCATAACCATATCTGGCAAGAGTCATCACGTTCCACTCAGCTCCAAACTGAGGGTCATCCGCAGTCTTCCTCAGATATACAAGAGTATTGCCAAGGGCCTGTGTGTAATCAACTGCAGCCACATCTGCAGTTTCCTCTGTCGCAGTTCCTGTCACCGGATCCGTCTCGTCATTCGTCGCTGTAGATACTGCTGGATTCGTCATATCGTCTGGCACTGTGTATATCGTAGAATCTGTTACACCATCCGACTCTGCATATATCGTAGAATCCGTTACATCAGCCGCCGCATACACGTTCACAGCATTTCCTGTTGTTTCCGTGAACATAACCATTGCCATCGTGCACATCGCCATACACACAGCAAAAATTCTTCTCTTCATAATCGTGTCTCCTTTCACATTATTCCGAGTGGATATATAGCAAGCGATCTGACTTGCCACAATTACCCCAATCTTATCAACGCCCATGTTCTATGTCAACCTGAAGCAAGCAAGTCAAAGAGCACAAAATTTTATCTTTTTTGCAAAAAAGCACCTAAAATAACACCAATTCCCAGAAGAGGGGGTACTGTGATATCTGCAATCGGTAGCGCGGACTACCGAGCTTCGATGCTTCCTGCCGAGGTGTAAGCAGCAACGCCCTTATCGCTGCTGGAACCGAGTGCATATTGAAGTAAATCGAAGCGACAGTAGTCAAGCGTGATTGAAGATACCACAGTACCCCCTCACTAATGGGCCAGCCTTCGTCCGTCGTCCATCCTCACAACAATTTCTTAAAATCCTCCAGACAAACCGGTCTGGAGAAATGATATCCCTGATAGTAAGTGGAACCATACCTATGAAGGTAATCGAACAGTGCCTTGTCCTCGACACCTTCAATGCAGCTCTTGTATCCGAGTTGATGTGCACAGGACACAACCGCCTGTACAAGGACCTGATTAGGCTTGCTCTCCTGTATTCCCCTGACAAATGACATATCGACCTTAAGCTCATCTATCGGTAATTCCGTGAGCAGATTTAGGGTAGCATTTCCCGTTCCAAAATCATCAATAGCGATCTTTATTCCAAGTTTCCTGAAATATTCCAGCTCATTTTTCAGAAATGCTATATCCATATTCTTACATCTCTCTGTGAGCTCTATGCACAAATACTCAGGAGGGAACTTCGTCTTTTTTAATATATCCACAACAGCCTGCCTGAATCCATGATTCTCAAGCTGAGTCGCTGATATATTGACATTCACCACAAAATCAGGTCTGATCTTGCGAACCTCCATACCATCCGTGAGTGCCTGCTCTATTATCCAGTTGCCAAGTTCAAAGAAACACGGCTCCATCTCAAGCCACGGTATAAATATTCCCGGTGGAACCACTCCAAATTCCTTGTGTTTCCATCTGAGAAGAGCCTCCATACCTACTATGTGTCCTGTCTCGGAATTTGCTATAGGCTGATAGCACATGAAAAAGCCTTCCATGTTGTTTGCCACACATTTGTGTATTGTGCTGTACAGCTGCAGTCTCATTCTATCATTGTCCTTGATCTCCTCATTGAAGAATACAAGTTCACCATGATGATCCTCCTTGGATCTCTCCAAGGCATATTCCACACTGCTCTTTATCACATCCTCATCGGCTGCTCCTACATGGTCATATATCAGACCACCTCCATACAATTTAAGCGGGATCGATGTGCCATTCAGACCTACATTGTCAAGTGCAAGATTCTGTACATGTCTGTATACCTCTTTGAGTTCCTGTTTGGTATACACGTTTGAACAAATCGCAAATTTTGCACCGTCAAGTCTGAACACGAGTCCCTTTCCACCGACGACATTTTTGAGCTTTGTGGCAAAATCCTTAAGAACAGAATTGCCATATGCATATCCGTACATCATATTGATGCTGTTAAACATAGATATTCCTATTGCCAGAATGCTCATCGTCTGCTTATTTCTCAAATGTATAGATATATACTTGGTATACTCTTGCTGATTGTGCAGGTTTGTCACCGGATCAACCCCGTCTATGACTCCGTGGTTTATGACCGTTCCCACAAAGAACTCCGGATCACCATTTTCCTTCTTGGTGATGAAGCCTCTGCAGGTACAGACCACATATTCACCCTTTTTGTTTCTCATTCTATATTCTACATCATGAAACTTTTTGCGCCCCGCAAACACCTCTGTAATATCCTGTTCAAATATTGCTCTGTCATCCGGATGTATAAGCTTCTCCCACACTTTCTGTGTATCATATATGTATTGCCCAGGAAGCCCAAAGTAATCCACAGCACTTGCAGACCATTTTGTCACATTCGTATCGAGATCATTCATAAATATATAATTCCTGAGTGTTGTAGCTGCAAGGGCATCAAATATCCTGTCTGTCTTTCCGAGATTCCTGTAATGCGGAACTCCATCCTCTGTAGTTCCTACAGCTATATTCGCCTCGTTCTCCACGCTCTCGCGCCTCTTGACCTCTGGATGTTTCGAATAGAATCTCTTCTTATCCTCATACATCAGTCTTTCGGCTTCGTTCATTATCTTGTCTATGGAATCTGCCTCAGCCTTCCAGACTGCGCCGAACGCAACCGGAGCCTCCTCCTGCTCATCAATTACCTCTTTGTATCTGGCGATCATTGAGTTAAATGACTGCTCATTAATATCCATAATGATGACAACAAATTCATCGCCGCTTATCCTGTAACATGCATTTTCGCCAAAATGCTGTGCCAACATCTGCGATACCCTCTGAAGATATAGATCTCCTTCTTTATGTCCATAATGATCATTCACATACTTCAATTTGTTCACATCGTTGAATACGAATCCGACCGACCGCTTATCATTTCGGTCTGCATACGCGTCGCACAGAATGTTAAATGCATTTCTATTGCCGAGACGAGTGAGTGCATCCTTGTAACTGTAAAATTCCAACAGCTCCTGTTTCTCTATGCTCTCAGAATACTCCTCATGTATATCCCTCGTATAAAGATAGAATACCTTATTGTCATCTCTATAGTCAGCAGTAGGTATGACCTCTGTCATAACCCATCTGTACACCATATCCATTTTACGCTTATATCTAATGGTAAATCTGTCATGTCCATTTGCAAAATATTTTATGAGGAACTCAGGAGACAGGCACTTTCTTACCCTGTCCACATCGTCAGGGAATATCTCACCACCCATAGTCATGTCTTTAATGTAATCTCCAAGGCAGTCATGCTTAACCTCATCTCTGCTTCTTATATATCCGCCTCTCAATGTCTCGCAAATATTGTGCGTCACATCAATCCTGAATATACGCCTGTATACCCTTGTCAGTGTCCTGAGACTATCCTCCAGCACCAGGGTGTCAAGGCTGACTGCCCTCATGCCGAACACAACCCATTGTCCGTCCTCTCTCGGCTCTTTCTCAGCTTCTATATCCATGGAAACCCACTCATAGTCCTCGCCAAGTCTCAATCTGAACCTGAAATTACGCACGATGGATCTGGCTCCGGCTTCTATGAGTGCTTTGACATGCTTCATATCACACATATATGCAAATTCTCTGACTTCATCAGGATGACAGCAGTCCAGTCCCTTATTATCCTTAAAATAGGAAGATACGTCAGAGGTACTTTTATAATTATCTGCATTCTTGTCCACACTGATAACACTCACATACTCCCCAGTATCAATGTTGACCAGCGCCAGTTTCACATAATTATCATATAATATGTTCTGTATATGTTCTTTGTAGTATTGTTTATCAAGTGATACTTCTTTCAAAAGATCCCTCCTTGCAGCAGCATCCAGCCTGCCATATATTCCCACGCAACCGTTTCCATTATAGCATTTACGCCATAATATAAAAAGGATGTTTTAACTAATTACATGTCTAAATAGATAAAAATAGCTGATAAAAAAGTTACACAAACAATTTTACCAGCTATTAATAACCATCAATTAATACAATATTAAATTATTTATACACCAGACAACAGCTCTGTTTATTTGCTCTGACGTTTCTTGTAATCCTCAAGCAGCTCCTTAAACAGCTTATCATGCTCAGGATATGCCTTTCTGATGAACACAAGCTTGTTGTTGCCATCCAGCAGACAATGTGAGCTTGTGCAAAGTGTTCTAAGCTCGCCTGTCTTCTTGTCCACGATCTCATATGAAAACCCTACACGGACACCTGTATACTCCGAAAGACTGACATGTATCAGCACATCATCGCCGAAGTGGCACATACTCTTATACTCAGCCGTCACACCAAGCACAGGAATTATATATCCGTCATCCTCTATAGACTTGTAATCCCAGCCTATCTGCTTCATCCAGTCCAGCCTTGCCTCCTCGATCCATCTGATGTAATTGGAGTGGTGTACTATCTGCATCCTGTCCGTCTCATAATAATAAACCGATCTATCATATGGCTTGATCTTACTCATATCTATATCTATCATTTATTTCACCTGATTTCTGACTTACTTCCAGTCCTTTTCCTTGATCTCAACACGTCTTACCTTGCCGCTGATGGTCTTTGGCATCTCATCAACGAACTCGATAACTCTAGGTCTCTTGTAGCTTGCAATGTTCTCCTTGAAGTATCTCTTGAGCTCCTTCTTGAGGTTCTCATCGCCAACTGTACCCTCTGTGAGAACGATAGTGGCCTTTATTGCCTGACCTCTTGTGCTGTCAGGTACTGATGTAACTGCACACTCAAGGACATAAGGTATTCTCATGATCTCATTCTCTATCTCGAAAGGTCCTACTCTGTAGCCTGCAACCTTGATGATATCATCCACACGTCCAACGAACCAGAAATATCCATCCTCATCCTGGTAAGCCGTATCACCTGTGTGATAGAAGCCGTCATGCATAACCTCGGCTGTTCTCTGTGGATCCCTGTAGTACTCCATGAACAGTCCGTCCGGCGCACCGTCTGCGATGTTGATGACGATCTCACCTGTCTCACCAGGTGCAGCAAATGTTCCGTCTGCCTTCATGATCCTCACGTCATACATTGGGCTTGCCTTACCCATTGATCCCGGTCTTGGAGTCGTATTCTCAAGGTTACCAATGGTAAGAGTCGTCTCTGTCTGACCAAATCCTTCATATATAGTGAATCCTGTCTTCTCCTTGAATACGTCAAATACCTCAGGGTTAAGTGCCTCACCCGCCGTTGTGCAATATCTGAGTGATGAGAGATTGTACTTACTCATATCCATACGGATAAGGATTCTGTACAGTGTCGGAGGTGCACAAAATGTTGAGATGTTGTACTTCTCAATAAGCTTGAAGATTGTATCTGCGCTGAATGTATCAAAATCAAATACGAATACACAAGCCTCGCACAGCCACTGTCCGTAGAGCTTGCCCCAGAGAGCCTTGCCCCAGCCCGTATCTGAAACTGTGAGATGAACCTCACCAGGCTTATTGCAGTGCCAGTATTTTGCTGTGATGTAATGTCCAAGTGGATACAGATGATTGTGTGCAACCATCTTTGGATGCTCTGTTGTTCCCGATGTGAACATGACGAACAGTATATCATCCTTTCCTCCTACGGCATCCTCGCCTGTAGGTCTTGGAAACTCGGTGCTGCACTCCATGATTCCCTCATCGAAGAAGTTCCAACCTTCAACCGAATGATTCACAACGATCTTTGTCAGCTTGTCATCAGCAAATGTATCTATGGACGCCGTGATTCCATCATCTGATGTGCACACAACCGCTGATACGCCTGCTGCCTCGATTCTATACTGATAATCTGTCGCCTTTAATATATTTGTCGCCGGTATAGCTATGGCACCGATCTTGTGGAGAGCCATCATGGTGAACCAATACTGATAATGTCTCTTTAACACGAGCATTACCTTGTCTCCCTTCCTAATGCCCAGGCTCTTGAAGTAATTGGCTGCCCTGTTGGAATAATCCTTGATATCCTGGAATGTAAATTTCTTCTCGATCGTTCTATCCTTTGATACATAGATGAGCGCTGTCTGATCAGGCTCCTTCTCTGCCAGAGCATCCATTACGTCGTATGCGAAGTTGAAATTCTCGCTGTTGGTGAACTCAATCTTGCTGAGAACTCCATTCTCATCAAGAGCTGACCTCACAAACTTTCCTGCTATTCCCTGCTCTGGTCTCATTTCTGTTGACATGTTAATTTCCTCCATAAACTATAAGTTCTGATAATATATATGGTAAAACGGTTTTTCCGCCTTTTAACGCCGGCGATACATGCCGTTTTTTATCACATTATGTATTAACTTAGTATAAAAAGTCTTCTAAGTTCGTATTTCTATCTAGCAATCAAAATAAACGTTACTTTAATGTGCGTTTTCAATTAACTTTACACGTAGTTTCGATTACTACATCCATATATTATCATATCTCTTTGTCATGTCAACAGGAAAATAAAAGTTTTAATTTATTTTCACATATTGGTATTACATTTTGACTGCACAGGTTTTTCCCTCAATCCATAAAAATAAGGCGTGCAGCAATGAATTTCCCCCGGATAAGTCCAGTTTCATCTCCATCGCTGCACGCCTTAATTTTCTTATTATTTCATTATATATCACAGTCTCTACTGATCCTGTACCTGCTTGTAATCCTGTGTCTGCTGCCGGCTGTCCCACTGAAGCTTCTTCTTACGCATCTGTGACTTGTATACAAGTATCGCCGTAACCACCGATACGCACACAAATATAAGCACACATATCACAAATATCAAAACTGTTGTCATGTCTTTGTCCTCCATGCACTAATCTCTCACCATATCAATCTTGTCTGCTCCCTGCTTCTCAAGATTCTCTGTGATGTTGATATCTGTAGAATTATCAAGGGCTGCCTTTCTGTCACGCATCGCCATGTTCGGATCCCTGTGTCTTGAAGGGCCGCCCACGCAGCCACCTTCACACGCCATACCTTCCATGAAGTCATCCTGGAATCTGTTGAACTTCATGAGGGTCAGTGCCTTCTTACATGCATCTATTCCATCGCATTTGCACACCTTAACCTCGTCCTCGCAGCCGAGCTCCTTCATGCTCTCTATGACTGCCGCTGTGACTCCGCCTGCATTTGCAAATTTCTTGCCGAACAGTGTGGACTGGTCGTTATCTTCAGCCTCAGGCTCAAGCTTGACATCCTTTGCTCTCAGCATGGCTCTGATCTCTCCGTATGTCAGCGCATAGTCCGCAGATTCCTTCTCTCCGGCTGCACTCTCGGCTTTCTTGCCGATACAAGGGCCGATGAATACTGTGACGGCATCCTCATAATTCTCCTTGATATATCTCGACACTGCACACATAGGTGATACGGTCTCAGATACCCTGTCTGCCAGCTCAGGGAAATGCTTCTCCACAAGAAGCTTGAATGCAGGACAGCAGGAGGTTGTCTTCTTCCTGCCCTCTGCCTTGGCCTCCATCCATTCCTTTGCCTCTGCCATGGCTGTCATGTCGGCACCAAGTCCCACATCCACCGCATCGTAGAAGCCTATCTTCTTCATGGCTGTTCTCCAGCTCGCCATGGTGATATCCGCACCGAACTGTCCGTATGTGGCAGGTGCGAACATGGCAAATACCTTCTTGCCGGCTCTCATGTCATTTATTATATCTACTATATAAGACTTTGATCCGATCGCACCAAATGGGCACTTGTGGATACATGAACCACAGTCTATACATTTGTCCTTGTCTATGACCGCAATACCTGTTCCATTCTCAGCCACAGATATGGCACCAACCGGGCAGCTCTTGATACATGGACGCATCAGATCTGCAATGGCATTGTACGGACATGCCTTGGCACACTGTCCACACTCCTTACACTTTGATGGGTCGATGTAGGACTTGTCACGTCCCATGCTGATGGCACCGAAACGGCACGCCTGCTGACACGCTCTTCCCATGCACTTCTGGCAGTTATCAGTTACTACGTAACGTGAGATCGGACAACCCTCACAGGCAGAATTGATGATCTGGACTACATTCCCATCATCCTCTGTTCCAGGGGCTTTGCCCTCGGCAAGTCTGATCCTCTGTCTGATGACCTCCCTCTCTCTGTATATACAACATCTGAAAAATGGCTGTGGACCGGGAACCATCTTATATGGAAGATTGTCCCTCTCATCATCCAGCCTGCCTTCATACGCAAGCTTTGCCACCTCATAAAGCACCTCGTGCTTTACCTTTAATAATGTAGCGTCATTTGTAATCATGTGTTAACCTCTACTTATATATATTGTGGATCTTCTGTCATAGCAATCACTACGCATATGATCCAGTTGCTGATCGTATCACTCTTCCCATTCAGATCCAGTTATAATCTCCAACCGTTATAGCCAGGCTGAGCAATGCATCCATCTTCTCTACCTCTTCTGCGCCCTCTACGATACGCATGAGTTTTGCAGTTTTCTCCTCAGCATCTATCGCACTACCTCCATTTATAACATAATTTTCGTTCAATAACAATCTATGCAATTGACCAAAACCATTTATTTTCATTTGAGGGCAGTTATGCTATAATAAAAAACACTTTGGATCATAGTAATCAATCTTTTATATAAGGAAGGCGAAATACAAATGTACAAGATCAATTTTTCAAAGCCAATCAACGTCCATTTCATGGGCATAGGCGGAATAAGCATGAGCGGTCTCGCAGAGATACTTCTGAAGGCCGGATTCAAGGTTACCGGATCAGATATGAAAGCATCTGAGATTACCGATCAGCTTGCCGATATGGGTGCTCTGATCAACATCGGCCAGTGCGCTTCCAACATAACAGACAACATAGATCTGGTCGTATACACGGCAGCCATACATCCTGACAATGAAGAGTTCAAGGCCGCAGTGGAGAAGAACATTCCTATGCTCACCAGAGCCCAGCTTCTCGGCCAGATCATGGAGAATTACAAATATTCCATAGCCGTCAGTGGAACCCACGGCAAGACAACAACGACTTCCATGCTGTCCTACATCCTCATAGATGCGGACACTGATCCTACCATATCAGTCGGAGGAATCCTCGACAGCATCGGCGGCAATATCCGTGTAGGCAAATCTGAATACTTTGTAACAGAAGCATGTGAGTACACCAACAGCTATCACGCATTTAAGCCTTTTATCAGTATCATACTGAACGTGGATGCCGACCACCTTGATTTCTTCAAGGATATAGATGAGATCGCTGAGTCATTCCATGTATTTGCCACCAAGACTCCAAAGGAGGGCCTGGTCATCGTGAACGGCGATATGAAGTATTATGATACCGTTGTCAGAGACCTCGAGTGCCGCGTGGTAACATTTGGAAAGGGCGCACAGAACAAATATTCAGCACACAATATACGATTCGATGACTTCGGCCATCCAACCTATACACTGGTTGTGGACGGCAAAGAAATCACTGACATAACACTCAAGGTATTCGGTGAGCACAACGTATACAACTCACTGTCAGCCATAGCGGCATCCCTTGAACTTGGAATCTCCATAGATGTCATCAAACAGGGACTGTCAGAGTGTGTCGGTGCCGAGAGACGTTTTGAGTACAAGGGAACCATCCTCGACAACGTTAGAGTCATGGATGACTACGCTCACCATCCAACTGAGATAGCAGCCACACTGAAGGCAGCAAAGAACACAAGCTACAACGAACTGTGGTGTGTATTCCAGCCACACACCTACTCAAGAACCTACGCTCTGTTCGATGAGTTTGTAGACGCACTCAAGGTATGTGACCACGTCATCGTGGCAGATATTTATGCAGCCCGAGAGAAGGATACCGGACTTGTCTCAGCAAAGCAACTCGCCGAGAAGATCGCCGAGACGGGTACTGATGCGTTCTATCTTCCATCTTTCGACGATATAGAAAATTATCTCTTAAAAAATTGCAAAAAAAATGATTTGTTGATAACTATGGGCGCCGGAAACGTCTATTCTATCGGAAATGACCTGATAAAAAATTAGTTATCCACATTATCCACACAGCTCTGTGGGAAAGTTTTCCCCACAGAGCTTATATTTTTTTGTTGACATAATTTTTACAGAAATATTACAAAGCCCTGTTAAACTATGACTTTTGTATTTTTATGTCTCTTTTTCGTCCACATTATCCACATTATCCACATCCCCACCATTTTTCCCAACCGACTGTATGTTCTGTTTGCATTCCAAAAAGTTCATGTTATAATGCATTTGCGCTAAGGGAAATGCGCTATTTCAGGAGTATGATCAAGGAGTTTTTTGACATGAGCTACATTACTATTACAACAGAAAAAAACGAAACATATTCCTCTATATCAAACTTTTTTATAGACTATTACATGACCTCCGCCAGCGGAGAGTTTGTTAAGGTATATCTGTATCTGGTCAGACTTATGTCTTCCAGTAAACCCGTGTCTGTCGCCAACATAGCAGATCATTTTAATCTCACAGAGAAGGATATTTGCAGAGCCATAAAATACTGGATAAGCCAGGATGTTATGAAGCTCAACTACAACAAGAAGAAGGAGCTTACAGGAATAACTCTTCTCCCTCTTCACGACAAGGGCAGCTCCTCCGACAGTGGAGTTGACGACCTCTCCATTCTCGGCATGGATTATTCCACCGGGGATGACGATAACAACAGCGAGATCACGGCGACGAGCGCAGACGAAGACAAGGCCGAGGTGCCGGAGCGCACTCTGCCTGACAAGATAACAGTTACACCAGAATTTCTTAGGAAGAAACAGGAGGACGAGGTTCTCTCTGATATTATGTTTGAGACAGAGGCATATTTTGGCAGACCGCTTTCCATGCCTGAATCAGAAAGTCTCATATACATATACGACCAGCTTGGCTTCTCCCAGGAGCTCATCGAATATCTGATCGAATACTGTCTGACCATGGGCAAGGCAAGCTTCAGATATGCAGAGACCGTAGCCATAGCATGGTATGAAAAAGGAATCGACACGGTTGACAAGGCCAAGGCAGACAGCTCCGCCTACAACCCATTTTACAGAAAGGTCTTCTCTGCACTTGGAATACGCAGAAGCAATCCTACCAGCATAGAGACCGCATACATTGACGCGTGGACAGGTGAGATGAATTTCTCAGAGGATCTTATCCTTCTGGCATGTGAGAAGGCCATAATCTCCAAGCCACAGTCCGCCAACTTCGCATATGTCAATGGAATTCTTGAAAACTGGCATAAGAATGGTGTACAATCCATTAGGGATGTCGAACTGCTCGATCAGGAGTTCCTCAAGAAGAAATCAGCGGCCACAGCGCAGCCTGCAGCCACCAGGAATCCGAATGGATTTGCGAACTTCAAGCAGACAGACATGTCCAACCAGTTGGACAAGCTGGAACAGATGCTTGCAGATGAACTCAATCTTGATAAGAGGTAATATATACATATTATGGGCAATATAAATTATGATGATATTTTGTCCCGGCTGAGCAGGATCAGACAGGACAATCTTCGCAGACAGGACAACAGAAAAGCTGAGGTATATGCTAGGATCCCTCGTATAAAGGAGATCGACGATGCCATCGCCCACAGTGCCGTCCAGGCATCAAGGGCAAGGATACTGCATCAGGAAGTGGATGAAGAAGCACTCTCCATGAAGAACCACGCTCTCCGCGATGAGAAGCATCAGCTCATGGCACAGACCGGATACCCTGACGATTATCTGGCACCGATATACAACTGCCCCGCATGCAGAGACAGCGGATATGTAGATGGTAAGCCATGTTCATGTCTGAAACACATGGTCATCAGCCAGTTGTACCAGCAGTCCACCATAGAGAAGGTGCTGGAGACGGAGAATTTTGCCAGCTTCAATCCTGATTTCTACAGAGATGAACACATTGCTGGCTACAATTACACTCCTTACCAGAATGCACAGAGCATATTGTCTGCATCAAGACAGTTCACAGAGAATTTTCAGGACAGCAGACCGGGCATTCTTATATATGGAGAGACCGGAACAGGCAAGACCTTCCTGACAAATTGTATCGCTAAGGAACTTTTAGACAAAGGTTATACAGTTTTATACTTGTCGGCGATAAATTTATTTGATAATATCTTACAGGACATTATAATAAAGGGGGGTCATGAACCGCATCAGAAGATGCTGTATGACTACATATATAACTGCGATTTTCTTATAATTGACGATCTGGGCACAGAGTACACCAACTCATTTGTCCTGTCTCAGTTATTTGAGATTATAAATACGAGAACTATCAAGAGACAGTCTACTCTCATTTCTACCAATCTTGATCTGCAGGAATTCAAGAACAGGTATACAGAGCGTATCATGTCACGAATAGTTGATAGCTATCTCATCTTCAATCTCTACGGAGATAACATCCGCTATGTAAAAAGAATGAAAAGCATAGCCAGGAACAAAAGGTAGACAACGAAAGCAGATTAGGAGGATTTTTATTATGCCAGACGATAGCAAGTTGGAAACAATACCTGTAGGAAGCTTAGGAATCATTGCTCATAAGAGCATTGTACCTCTCGGAGAGAAGGTTGATTCTTATATCGTAAAATGGAGAAAGAACCGTCAGAACGAGAACAAGTCAAGCATCGTATTCCACGGTTACGAGAAGGACTCTTACCTTATCAAGGCAGACTGCCCTAGATTTGGTTCAGGTGAGGCAAAGGGTATTGTCAACGAGTCAGTCCGCGGTAAAGACATATATATCATGCTTGATGTAGGAAACTATAGCTGCACATACACCATGGGTGGCCAGACTCAGAGAATGTCTCCTGACGATCACTATGCTGATCTGAAGAGAATCATCTCTGCCATGACAGACAAGCCTAGAAAGATCACTGTCATCATGCCTTTCCTGTATGAGAGCCGTCAGCACAAGAGATCAGGACGCGAGTCCCTCGACTGTGCAGTTATGCTCCAGGAGCTTCAGCAGTATGGTGTAGACAACATCGTTACATTTGACGCTCATGACCCACGTGTTGTAAATGCTATTCCAAAGAGCGGTTTCGAGAACGTAAAGCCTACTTACCAGTTTGTAAAGGCACTCCTCAGATCAACTCCTGATCTTGAAATAAACAACGATCACATGATGGTCATATCACCTGACGAGGGTGCTATGCACAGAGCGATCTACTTCGCTAACCTTCTCGGTGTAGATGTAGGTATGTTCTACAAGAGAAGAGATTACTCAAGAGTTGTGGACGGACGTAATCCTATCGTTGCCCATGAGTTCCTCGGTGATTCAGTTGAAGGCAAGGATGTTATAATCATCGACGACATGATCGCATCAGGCGAGAGTATGATAGATGTTGCCAAGCAGCTCAAGGCAAGAAAGGCTAAGAGAGTATTTGCACTTGCTACATTTGGTCTCTTCACCAAGGGTCTTGAGGTATTTGACAAGTGTCACGAGGAAGGTCTCATTGAGAAGGTCATCACAACCAACCTCACTTATCAGCTTCCTGAGCTTGCAGACCGCGACTGGTATGTATCAGCCGACATGAGCAAGTACATTGCACTCATTATCGATCACCTCAACCACGATGCATCTCTCAGCGATCTTCTTGATCCATCAGAGAGAATCAGTGCGAGAATTGCTGAGTACAAGGAGAAGCACACTATCTCAGATAACTACGAGAATTACTAATATACAATTATAGACTTACAAAAAAGACCTGCGGAAGCTCACCTGATACATACCATGTATCGCAAGCTTCCGCAGGTCTTTTAATTATTTATTATTAGAAACTTTCTACAATGTCACCACATTGCATGCTATATGAATATCCTCAAGTCTGTTAACCAGATCCTTATCGGATGTAAGCAATATCGTCTGCTCCGTGTTCACCATACTCATCGCCTTGAGCACTCCCGTGAGCTGACTCTCATCGGTCACATCTATCACATCGTCCAACACAAGTGGCATTTTCTCGTTGTTAAGTATCTCTGCAACAGCCAGCCGCACAGCCAGATACACCTGACGAACGACCTCATGTCCCAGGAATTCCGCCCTGAAGAAATGGTCATCCTTTTTCACTGCAACATGCATCTCATCATCGAGCTTTGCCTCCTGATACTGTCCACCGGAGAGTGCGCTAAGAATATCCGATACTCTGCCGTCTATACCGGCAAACAGTCCTGAGAACTCCTCCGATATGTCCATTATGGTATTGATAGCCTTATCTATGGCCTTCTTCTCAGTCTCAAGAACATCATAGTCCGCAAATATGGCGTCTCTCTTCTCCTTGAGTTCATAATAGGCATCCCTCTTCTCTATGGCATCATGCTCCTGGAACTTGAACATATCAAGCTTCCTGTCATGCTCCTCCTGAAAAGCTCTGTCTATCTCAACTCGAACCGTCCTTGACTCAGTTGCTCTTCCCATCTCGTATATGGTTCTCCTGAACTCTTCCTCTGACGGAAGCTTATCACTGTCGAATGCACCTTTCCTGAACAATCCATCTATGATGGTTATAGCAACAAACGCAATCGTACATATCGTGAATAGCTGCTGTATGGACTTCTGAAAACCAACAAGGTGAACCACCAGCATGACCACCGCAACAACCAGTATTCCTGTTGCCATTATGACAAATATATTGTCCGTCAGCTTCTTGTCCTTCTTCTCCTGCTTCTTTTTCTCCTTCAGCTCGTCCTCATCATCTATAGCTTCAACCTCAAGGAATATTCTGCTTCGCTCCCTGTCCTCATCCTCGTCAGGGATCTCAGCATCCTTTTCATTCACAAGCTGCCTTGCCTCTCTCTTCAAACGTGCGATCTCCATATTATAAGCATCAAGCTCCTCACGTCTGGCAGTTCGGATGTCTTCAAGCTCCTTATCAACTTCACCCAGCTCATCCATCTGGGCTTCCAGCTCTTCTATCTGAACCAGATACTTCTGATTGTCATATTTCTTCTTTTCATTCTCAAGATACGCCACTGCGTCTGCTCTGTTTATTCCGCTGCAGCCCGTCTCCTTCATATTCTGAAGATACTTCTCGAGTCTGTCACACAAAGCTTTGTCATCTCCGCCCATCTCCTCCGGCGGATCAACACACATTGCATCCACAAATGTGCTCTTGTCCATATCAAACAGGACACCTCTGTAGGAATTCTTAGACACAAGTCTCTCATCCTTCCCGCTCTCTATATCAGTGAGCGTTGCACCGTCCGTGGACATGTTGAAATTTCTCTCCATAAGATGACTCTTTCCAGCATTTGTCACCTGTGCCTTTCCGGCATATCCATTTCCACCGGATGGCTTTCTTAATGCAAAATTGTCTCCCCGGGATCCAAGACCCTTGGTTTTATTCATACCATACAGTATACCGGACACAAAATCCCTGATCGTACTCTTGCCGGCTCCGGGCTCTCCATAGAGCACATTCAAGCCTTTGTCCAGCTTTATTTCTTTGTTATTGAATTTTCCAAATTCTTTCAAAAAAAGTTTATTTATATACATTACTTTTCTCCAGTTGCTATGATCGCCTCAAGACCATATTCAAGTGCCTTTTTGCTGACCTCGTCATCCTCACCGGACAACTCAGCGATAAATCTTCCAAGTACATTGTGCTCATTGTCCCTCTTGAGACCATCAGCATTGTACTCGAACATCGTATTATCCACAACCTCATATATCTTGTAATCCTGAGACACATCATCAAACTGAGGTCTCACTCCGCGCCCCTTCTGGCCCTTCAGGATAACCCGATATATGTTCTGCGTTCCCATCTTATCGATCTGTTTCAGAACAGCATGCTTGATCTGTCTGTCAGTATATTCCGGCTTTATCTCAAGTCCAAGGTTGATGTAATTCCTGCAGGCAACAGGCTCCCACTTTATCCTTGTCTCTCCGTTTATTATCTGTCCATAAATAAAGCCATGCTTTCCTGTGTCAGAAGGTGACAAAGGCTCCGGCGATCCCGGATATGCCATACGGTTCTTCACCATGTGCTTCGGCTTTCTCAGGTGTCCGAGTGCCACATAGTCAAATCCTGTGTCAGCCAGCTTTCGGAAATTAAATGGACTGTGGCTGGCATCTCCTCCATGCATGAGAAGTATATTGACAGCGCCTTCCGTCTGGGCATCTATCCCCTCTGAAAAATCCTCCGTGTATTCCGCCTGTCCATAGCTGAAACCGGTCACACAGGTATTTATATCTTCAAAATACGCATTGCTGAACTCCCCAGCCGGAAGAAGCACTGTGTTCGATGTGAACTCATAATTCTCCGATGGAGATCCACTTTCAATGTAATCACTACTGCCCGCAATGATCACCGTTCTTGTATTTGTAAGTTTTGCAAGTCTGGCATCAAGCTTTGCAAGATCCGCAGCCTTCGGCGCACTGTGATACAGATTGCCGGCAATGAGGAGCAGATCTACCTTTCTCTCCTCCGCAATATCCAGGATCCTGTCAAATGTCTCTTCTATCTCTTTCGCACGGACATCGCTCCAAGACTTTCCCTTGTCAGGAATCATCCCCAAATGCACATCCGAAACATGAATAAATCTCATATCCTAACCTCTAATCTATAGTTAAACTGCCATTTTCTAATAGCCCACACTTAGTCCACTATTATACAATCATCAAAAGTTTAACCCAAATCAGAGAAAAATACAACATAAGCTATGTTAAAACTTTGTGACATGCAGATACTTCTCCCTCGTGGCAAGCCCTCCTCTTATATGTCTCTCCGCCTTGTTGGCATCCAACACCACCCTGGCCTGGGCCGCCAGCATGGGTCTTATACGGACCAGCCGTTCCGTTATATCCTTGTGCACCGTTGATTTGCTTATACCCATCTTGTCCGCTGTCTGTCTCACAGTCGCCCTTGTGTCTATGATATAATTTGCCGCTTCGATTGCCCGCTCTTCTATGTAATCCTTCAAAGAAAAAGCCCCCGCATATTCTGTTTTTACAGTCTATGCGGGGGCATGCGGTTTATGTACATTTAATCCTGATTTATGGGGATCAGCACAAGTGTTTCATATTCCCCATATGTATTCTTTATCTCCATTATTCCATTGTACTTGTCCATGGTATTTTTCACATTTTGTATACCATATCCATGAGTCATATCCTTACTGCCGCCCACGTCAGACTGTGTACTGCTATTTTTCACATCTATTACCAAATGCCGGTCTGTCTGCACTATTGCCAGCTTTATATATACCCCCTCTTTTTCCTTCTGTTTCTTACATGCATTGATACTGTTATCCAGCAGATTCCCTATTATTATACACATATCATAGTCAGAGACCGTTATTGAATTTTTATCGAACTTAAAATCCGTATGAAATTTCACGCCATTGTTTTGGGCAAATGTATACGCACTGTTCACAAATGTATCAATAACAAGATTTCCTGTTTTTGAAACAACATATTTATTTTTTAATTCTTCCTCATATCTATCACATACTGTTCTTATCCTGTCATATTCTTTCTCTTCTATGCATGACCTTATATAGCTTATATGCTTCTGGGTATCATGAACCATACTGCCAATTTTCTTATAAGAAAGAACCAATTGGTCATATTTATCCGACTGATGCTCCAACTGATAACCAAGCATTGCTACCTGATTTTTCAATTTATAATTATCCACCATGTTATCAAACAGATAATAATTCAAAACATTTAAGACCAGCACAATTATCAGCACAAATATAAATCCGTACCCTGACAAAAGCACGATCTGTTCTGGTATTATCAAGTATAGATAACAACTTATCATTGGAGTTATAAGCACTATGACCAACTGTTTAAATGAATATCTACCTGATACATAATTTCTCACTACCAGTATTATGATCAGGACAGGCAGCATAATAAACTGTGCATACATATCCATCACCGAGATCAGATGAGTTATTCCACCGTCATACAGCATCTGATCCGTTGTAATTACCACTACATCAGATAAACCGATGCTCACCAGATAACCCAATACCCATATAATAAACGCAGATATACATTCAGCTATACGGGAATCATATAGGCAAATAAATACGAGCATGATAACTATATGCGCGGACACCTGGCTGACCATTGCTTTCTCCTGTGACACATCTATCATGAAAAGCTGTCCGCCTCTTGAAGCCAGCTCTGTTAAAATAAATATACCCCAATATGCCATTGTCGATATTCTAAGCGGAGGCTTCCCAAACCATTTCTCTACATAAACTTTTACAGTCACAGCATCCATAATTGCTGATATAAAAATTAATACTAAATAACTCACCCTTTAACCTCTGATGCTCCCCACATCTGATATAACCGTATTAATAAGGCTCTTCCTTACCTCTTCCTCATATTTCCTTGACAACGGAATAATCTCGTTATTATCCAAAACAAGCTCCCCGCCTCTCAAGGTAACTATGTGATCTATATTTACAATATACCCCTTAAAGCTGTATACAAACCTTTTGTCCTTTAACAAGTTAAACCATTTTTTTAAATTTCCTGTAACCTGTATAATCTCTTTTGCAGAATGAATATCTACACTCTTTTGAAATTTTCTTGAGGTTTCTATATACATAATATCAGATATATTAACAACTCTTTCTCCATCTGCCGCTGGCACAATCAACTTGTTAAACTCCATGTTCCTTATCTCACGCAAAACCTGAGATAATACTTGTTCCAACTCTATATATTTAAGAGGTTTCTGAATATAATTATATGCATGCACAGAAAAGCTCCGTCCCATATGTCCCGGGTAATTGCTTACAAAAATGATAATTGCATTTTTGTCGTATCTTTTTCGGATAATTGAGGCGATATATATTCCATCCTCCTTCTCCATTTCCACATCAAAGACAAAAAAATCATAATGTTCACCAGATTCCATCTTGTCCAGCAATTCCTGCCCCGTCCTGTAGTTGGCGCATTCAATATCCAGATTGTGTTTAAACGAATACTCCAATATGCATTTTTCTGCAATGTCTATATCCTTCTGCTCATCATCACATATAGCAACTTTTAACATCTTCCGCCTTTCATTTACCAATTAATACAACTTACGTAAATTTTAGAGCAACTAAACTTTACTAATTATAATTTATTAATGATGGGAGGTAAAGTAGTTATACTTATTATTAAAATATTGAAAGGAATCAGGTAATGCTTAAACAGAATTACATATTATTCAGGAAAACTCCACAATGCTTTTGGCCTTCCATCGCTGCGATCATATTTTGTATTTTATACTCAGTATACAAATTCATTGAAGACAGTCTGCTTAGAGAATTTAACTACATTGATATAGTTGAACATACAGATATGATGCTTGGAAATTCCATATATTATTATATTCTGTTTTTGTACTTGTCCTTTGAATACATATCTATTGTAAAAAAATACAATGTGGTAGAGAGCATAAGCACATACACTATGTCATCAATTAAAAGGGAATCACTGCAGCTGCTTATTCTCTCTATCATAAATGGTTTATTATGTATGTTCATGTTTGTTCTTTGTATATGCCTTTGTATATTGTCAGACTCTTCCTCTGCAGACTTTTATATATATACAATTAAGGCTATTTTCACACATGTATTTATGGTTAACACTTGTGCGGTTATGACAGGGCTCATCATATCGTATATCAACAATACTATCCTTGCCTATCTTGCATTATTTGGGTTCACTATAGTTGCCATATTGCAATCGGGTAAGTTCACCTTTCCTGCGGAAGATAAAATCGGCAGTATACAGGAAATATCCAATATATTCTGTGCTTCTCTTACTTATATTCCAGATGAAGCAGCTTTAATTCCTGTAAATATACATTTTCTGTCCAAACCTTTGTATATAGTATTTGGCGTGATCTCCGTATATTTGATCACAAATTTCTTCAGATACAAGAAGTTATCTTTGATTTTTGCCACCATATTTTCAGTGTTATGCTCGTTTTCCTTTATTTATATCTGCAACATCCCATATAATGGTAGTAACCCTGGATACGCAGACGATTCCTCGGATTTATTTGCAAATGAACAGGAATTACTTACTCCAACAAAGGAAATAGATTTTTATGTTACAGAGTATAACATACATTTTGACATAAGGAAGAATTTGATCGCAGATATGTATATGCAGCTATCAGACACCAGTCTCCCTGAATACCATTTTATACTCTGTAAAGATTACAATATCGACTATATAGCAGATGATCAGGATAATGCTATCCGCTATAGCAGAAATGGGAATAAGCTATGCATATACAACGAAACCGGCAATCTCTCATCCATATACATAAAGTATACAGGAAAATCCTACAATATTTGCTACACAGGGGAAAATGGTGCATATCTTCCCGGAAACTTCCCGTATTACCCAATTGCTGGAAATGGAGACTTATTTCAAAACGGATACTGCCAGCTTCCTGAGGATCTGAGCAGGTTCATAGTATCCATATGCTCTGATTTTACTACGTACAGCAATCTCAGCTTGTCCGGTAACGCGTTCAGTGGTTTCAGTAATCAGCTAAGCATTGTTTCCGGCATATTTTGGAGAGAACAGATTATTGATAATGTGCGATACATTTTCCCATATATTGGCGCGGACACCGATCCGAGTCGAAACCACTACATAACAAGCCAGATAAAAAAATATATAAACTATACACCTGAAGAAAAGGCAACTGATTATTCCCTTATCGGGAAAACAATCCTGATACAACCAATACACAGAAATGCATATATGTATGGTTCTGACATGGTGATGTTTGATGCTGCAGGTAATTTGGATATTTACTACACCAATTATATACAGACAGGTAATTGGTACAATATTGATTCAATTCTCACCGATGAGGAACTTCAAAAGATTCAGGAAGATGTATACGACGAACTTGGCATCACTGAAACAACAGAATAAAGTAACTTGTATCCGTTCAGATAAAGGGGGATTATTATGCTGGAAATAAAAAATATGACAACTACTTTGGGAGGGAACACAATTCTTCACAATTTAAACTGTAATTTTGAATCAGGAGTACACGGACTACTCGGTCCTAATGGTGCCGGCAAAACCACATTCATGAGATCCCTTATTGGGTTATATCCATCAGCTACCGGAAGCATTCTCCTGAACGGAGCAAATATACATTCTGTTGATATCGGGTATCTGCCTCAGAAATTTGGCCTTTTTCCCGGAATGACCGTAAGAGAATGTATGCGTTATATTGCATTTTCCAAGGGTATTTCATCATGTAGTCTTGATGAAGACATCGAATCAGTTATAGAAAGTGTCAATTTATCAAGTTATATTGACAAAAAGGCTCATACTCTGTCTGGCGGAATGGTGAGACGTGTTGGAATCGCCCAGGCTTTTCTTGGCAATCCCCCTATAATAATATGCGATGAACCGACAGCAGGTCTTGATCCTGAGGAAAGACTCAGATTCAGGGATCTTATAAAACAAACCAATTGTGATGACAAGATAATTATTATATCCACACACATCGTAGACGATGCGGAGTTTTTGTGTGATTATATAGAAATTATCGATCAAGGCTATATAATTGCAAAAGACACTACAGACGGAATCAAAACAGCCATGACCAGGCTTTGGGCTTCCCCTTCTATTGATACCTCAGAGCCTGCATCAGCTGATCCCACTTTGGAAGATGGATACATGTATATTCTTAAGTCTTACAGGAACGGAGTGTAACTATGGTGCAAAGAATACATAACTCACTATTTATATTGCGTAAGGGAATGATACTCTGTGTAATTTTAGCTGTTTTAGCTGCTATTACGGGCTTTATGATGATGAAACCCCTTGATCTGCAGGATAAAGAAAACGCACTGCAGCAGTGTTACTGCATAGCATATCCTGTGTGCGTTATGCTGCTATATACAATAACCTTTATGCCATTTGTATATAGCCCAAGCCGGGAACTTTTTTACATAGCCCACAGAATAAAATGGGTAGAAACAATTATTCCATTTTTATACCTGTCTTTATTAATGTGTGCCATAACATCGTTGTTGTTCTTCAGGACAATTCTCTACCCAGAAAGATTTATAGCCAAAAATCTTATTATAATATATTGCTTCTGCGGTTTATATTACGGCACAGTATATACAGCGAAGAACATCACCATAGCCATCATTTTATCATTTACACTGATCATCCTGTCTCTTAGCGGAGGAAATCTCTTTAATGCTATCATACCATGGTATATTGATGTTCACTCAGTTAAGACTCTCGCCTCTTTTATGAAAGAATACATAATTTTAGGAAGTGCAGGCTGTATTCTGGGATTGTTCAGCAACCACAGATACTCAGATTACCAATAAATATATGCAACCTCTCTTTTTAAGCAATTTTAGGGAATCTCACAACAAATCTTGATCCTATATCCGCTCTGGATATTACCTGTATGGTACCTCCGTGGGCATCAACTATCCATTTAGCGATGGACAAGCCAAGACCTGAGCCTCCGGTCTCATTATTCCGGGCCTCATCCGAGCGGTAAAATCTGTCAAATATATGAGCCAGATCGCCCGGATTCATTCCGGTTCCCTCGTCCTCTATCATATAACTGACATAACCGGGCTCCTCTTTTACACCGAGTATTATGGCCGTGCCGGGTTCAGAATACTTCGCCGCGTTCTGGACAAATATCCTGACGGACTGCTTGATCATCGCCACATCGCCGAGCACACACGCCTCATTCTCAGTACCACGGAACTCATATCTGTGGCTCTCGTCTATCATCATGGACTCCTCCCACACTTCACTTACCATGCGGTTGAGATCGGTTTTCTCCATGTTCAGGTGCTGCCTTCCACTGTCGCCCCTTGCAAGGAATAACAACTGTTCCACAAGCTCCTTCATGTGCTGGGATTCATTTTTCAGCGCCTCTATGGACTCTTCCAGAACCTGTTCGTCCTCCTTACCCCATCGGTCGAGCATATTCACATATCCCTGGATCACCGCAATAGGCGTCCTGAGCTCGTGGGAAGCATCCGACACGAATCTCATCTGACGTTTCTCATTTTCCTTCATATTTCTGAGCAGATTGTTGAGCGCGATCTCTATGCTCTGGAGATCCTTGTCTCCGGTGTGTATAACCTGCTCGTCATCATCCGCAGACAAGTGTGATATGGCTTTCTCCAGATCGTCTATCTTGTTGTGATCCATAGGCTCCTTGCTGAGTTTTTCCGCCGTCACCGCCAGATCATTCAGCGGTTTCAATCTTCTTCTGACATCCGCTGTCCTGAACAACGCAACAAACAACACTATAGTCTCCATCCCCAGCAATATAACGCCCGGAATCTCTATGATATCCCAAAGGATCTTAACGTCATATCTGTACTTCTTCTCATCTGACCCTTCTATTATATATTCATACGCTCCGCCATCTTCATTTTTCTCAACGTAATATCTCATTCCACCCACGCCCTGTGGCAGCTGTTTCCTGCCCCACACAGCAAATACACTTACAATAAGAAAGGCAATGACGATATCTATAAGTATCACATTGCCCAGTTCTTTGAGCCAGAAGCTCATATTTATCCTTCTGGCTATCGATGACATTCTTTTGTTTTCGTTAGTTTTCTTTCCCATGTATTTTCTCTCTATCTGTGCGTATCCGTGCCATGCGTTGCTGGCTTGTCACATATCTGTCTGCTCTGCTACGATATTCGGCTTGTCACATATCTATCTGCTCTATCCTGGCATCCAAAATGGTCATTCTTTGATAACATATCCGACACCTCTGACTGTGGTGATCAGCTTAACTCCAAATCTGTCATCTATCTTTGTTCTCAGATACCTCACATACACATCTATGATATTGGTCTCTCCCAGGTAATCATATCCGCACACCGCATTCAGCAGCTTTTCCCTGTCCATAACGATGTCCTTGTTTTCCATGAGCGTCCTGAGCAGCTCAAATTCCCTGTTTGTCAGCTCAACTATCTCGCCACACACTGTAACCTCATGCCTGTCGGTGTCCATGCACACTCCACGGATCTCTATCCTGTGTGTGTGAACCTCCGCAACTCCGCGTCTCTTCAACGCAACCCTTATCCTGGCAAGCAGCTCCTCTATGGCAAATGGCTTGGTGAGATAATCGTCTGCACCGGCATCAAGACCAGATACCTTGTCCATGACCGCATCCCTCGCGGTCAGCATGATGACCGGCACATCACTCTCCTTGCGGATTCTTCGAAGCACCTCCAGACCGTTGAGTCCCGGAAGCATCACATCCAGCACCACGAGGTCGAAGCCACCGGAAAGAGCTTTGTCCAACCCTGTTCTTCCATCAAATACCTTCTCCGCCTCGTATCCCTCATGCAGCAGCTCCAGCTCCACAAATCTTGCAATTTTCTCTTCATCCTCCACAATGAGAATCTTCTGTGCCATATCTTTTTCCTTTCTTTTGGCTTACGGACGCTTGTTATTGACGTCGGACTTAAGGTTGTCTACTGAGTCGGCTACTTTGTCACATGCGCTATTAAGGTTTACGTTGATGTCACCAATTCCTTCAAAATGGTACCTGCACTCACAGAAGAGACCTACAACAAGAAGTGGAAGCACTACCCAGAATGCAAGTATGAGTGCGATCACAAGCACCAGAACCGGAACGTTTATCATGGTCTGGCCTCTGCGTTCTACTATGAATGTGCTATCCACACTCTTCTTTAACACCTTGCCGCACCATTTGAAAAATTTGTCCATCATCTGTCCAAACGTCACTTTATTGCAGTCATTTGTATATGTCTGCTGTGCCTGCTCGAACTCTGTTGATGTCTTCTGTTCCTCGCCTGTGGTAAAGCTCTCCACCTCAGGGGCTTTCACCTTATCAAGCTTCTCAAGATAAATGATCGCATCTAGCAGATCGTAATCGCATGCCTCAAGCGCATTCTTTGCATCCTCATAGCTGACGCCTGTCTTTTCTCTTAACTTTTCTACCTTTTCAAGTTTATCCATAATCATTACACCCTTTCTCTTTATCTTGGTTACATCATCTTCCGACGATCTGTCGTCTTTCTGATTGCTTGTTGCTGATATCATCAACTGATGTTGTTACTATACCAACCGATGATTAATCTAAAATATGAGAAAGATTAAAATCAGGTTAATTTTATAATGAATAGAAGGATATGTCAAAGTTTGTTCCCCTTTTTATCTCGCTGCTATTTTTTACTATAAGTTAACTTATATTTATTTTATATTGTATTAAATTAGCTTTAAGTGTATAATTTGTTCAAAAGGAGGTTGATTACTATGTCCGATATAGAATTTGAAAGAAGAATGAATGACCAATTTGCAAAGAATCTTTTCTTTTTTCTTAATAAATATCAATATACTCAAGCTGCCTTTGCTAAGCAGATGAATGTCAGCACTGCAACTGTGTCAAATTGGTGTAACGGACTAAAGTCTCCCCGAATGGACAAAATTGACCACATGTGCGCTATTTTCAATTGCTCTAGGTCTGATCTTCTGGAAGAAAAAGATATCATAAGAAGCCAAAAGAAATCAGAGGCATATGCAATTCCTGTATTTGATTATATATCATGTGACAAAACATTTTGTTCAACCGAAAAGATTATTGATACAGAAGAAATACCCGAAAGTCTTGCTAAAACTGGCGAATTCTACGCTCTTAGAATAAAGGGGGATAGCATGGAACCCAAGATCAGCAGCGGCGACGTTGTAATTGTCCGTCAACAGGATGATGCAGACACAGGGGACACTGTTATTGCTACAATAGCTGGTGAAGACGCCGTGTGCAAACGCCTGAGAAAATATAAAGAAGGACTGGAACTGATTTCCACCAACCCCAGCTATGCACCGCTCTATTTTGACGATGAAACCATAAAAAATAAACCTGTCAAGATCATTGGTAAGGTAGTGGAGTTAAGGGCAAAATTTTAATGGATTGGAGTGATTATTATGCTTTTTTATGTATATGATGAGAATACTTCCTCGACTGCTCCTATTGAGGTATCAGATATACCCGAGTTAAGCGAACAGGAACTTGAATTTATATATGATGATAAAATCAGAAAAGTATGGCACTCACAGGAGGAGGAATGGTATTTTTCCATAATTGATGTAATTGACGTTTTGACCGATAGTTCCGATCCAAAACAATATGTAAAAAAGTTACGATCCCGCGACCCAGAATTATCAGCTAACTGGGGTACAATTTGTACCCCTATTCAAATGATAGCCGCTGATGGTAAAATGCGTAAAATCCAAGCAACAAACACACATGGGTTATTGAGAATTATCCAGTCCATTCCGTCAAAAAAGGCTGAGCCATTCAAGCAATGGCTGGCAATGGTGGGCAAACAACGTCTGGACGAGGAAGTTGATCCTCAGATTGCTATAGATCGTGCTATAGAATCATACCGCAACAAAGGATATTCTGAAGATTGGATAGCCCAGCGTATGCGTGGGATAGAGATTCGTAAAGATATGACCAATGAGTGGAGGCGTGCCGGAATTACCGATTCCAGACAGTATGCTTCTCTTACAAACATACTTACTGCCGCATGGTCAGGAAAGACAGTGAAAGAATATAAAAAGTTTAAGGGACTGAAAAAAGAAAATCTCAGAGACAATATGACTAACACAGAGCTTGTCCTGAATGCTCTTGCAGAGATATCAACAACAGAGATATCAAAGGCAACTAATCCTCAAGGTATAACCGAGGCCACAGATGCTACCATCCAAGGTGGCAATATTGCCAGAAATGCACGTGAATCCCTTGAAAAGCAGATAGGGCGCAGCATACTATCCCCATTAAACTCCAACACTCCCAAGCTGCTTGATGACAGCAAGGAAAAGTAATATAAACCGAATATGTCACAACTATAAAATGCGTATGAATCCTCAGACAACAGTCTCGGTTATTCATACGCATTTTTATCTTTTCCATATCACACCGTTCCCGCAGCAATCTTCGCCGTGGACTTCTTCACACAGTAAAGACATGTCGGCAATATATAGATGGTCGCTGTGACCCACGCTGTCTGGTCAGCAAAACAGATGGCCGTGAATCCAAATGTTCCGACAAATCCCAGGCTCACTATGATCCTGGCCGCCATCTCTGTAACACCTGAGAATATAGCCCGACCGGAATATCCAAGTCCCTGTGTCACCATACGCGCCACGTTCAGTATACCGAGACTCCAGTAGAAGAATCCCATACATCTGAGGTATTTCGCAGAGGCATCAAGTACGTCGACTGCGCTCTTCTTTACAAATATCATTGAGAGCGGCCTGCCAAAGAATATCATGATAAGTCCTGCTATCAATCCATATCCCACTGCGACTGCTATCGCCTGCCACAAGCCCTGTTTTATACGTTTTGCCTGTCCGGCGCCAAGGTTCTGGCTGCAGAACACAGATGCCGCCGTTGCAAATGCATCAAATGGACACATAGTGAACTGCTTTATCCTCATACCGGCTGTGAAGCCTGACACATACAAACTTCCCAGCTTGTTATTTGCAGACTGCATGACCATACTTCCTATGGCAGTTATGGAAAACTGCAGGCCTGTCGGAATTCCCATGACGAGAAGTTCCTTCACTGCAGATCCCTCTATCTCCCTGTCCTCCGCCTCAAGATGCATGATCTGAACCTTCTTGAAGATATATACAAGACACAATATTCCACTCACCGCCTGTGCCGTGATGGTTGCTATAGCCGCACCGGCGCAGTCCCATTTGAGGACAACTATGCAGAACAGGTCAAGGAATATGTTGAGTATTGCCGAGAACGCCAGAAACATGAACGGCGTTCTGCTGTCTCCCAGAGACCTGAGCACACTTGACAGATAGTTGTACATGAGTGTGAACGGAATTCCCAGGAATATAACTATAAGATAAGCATATGCCTTGTCATATATATCCTGAGGAACCGAAAGCAGATGAAGTATCTGATTACAGCACACCGAACATACAATCGTGACTATCAACGCTATGATGCCCGTCAGCACCGCGCCGTTAAATATATACTTTCTCATCTTGTGCAGATTATTTGCACCAAAATACTTTGCAACAGGAACACCAAATCCTGCGCAACAGCCCATACAGAATCCCAGAACCAGAAACTGTATACTGCTGCTTGCTCCAACTCCCGCCAGAGCCTTATCTCCCAGTATCTGCCCCACAATAGCCGCATCTATTATGTTGTACGTCTGCTGGAGCAGATTGCCGAGCAAGAGCGGGGTGGCAAACTGCAGCATCAGACTGAGGGGCTTACCGGAAACCATGGACTTAGCCATGTCTTACACCTTCCTTACATTATTGATAGGACAATGAGTTGCCAATTTTTTCTTTGAACACAGAGTTGCTATACATATCATTCGCTGGGTTGCTTCCGCTTATTTCGCCCTGCAGCGGTACTAAGGTGCCGCCTCACATCGCCACCTAAGAACCGGCGGGCTCAAATTCCCTGCTCACGATATGTATAGCAACTCTGTGTAACAACTTTATTGTGACAACTCACCTGTTAGATGAATAATAACTACGTATGTAAGTCGGTTTCAGACTTACTTTATGTTTATTATCCTTATCTCTTATAACAGTTTTCCAGCCAAAGCTTCGAGCGCTGCCACATCCGACTGCTTGAACGCGGACCTTATTGTCACATGCTCATCCACGATCTCTATATCCTTCATCGCTGCCATCTGCTCTTTCATGAGTTTCGCCGCCATTGGTGCCCATGAACCATTTTCAATGAAAGCGACCTTTCTCTTCTGGTATGCCTTCATCTTCAAGTGGTTGATGAAATCCGCCATGACAGGCATCACACCGCCATCATATGTTGGGGCTGCAAGCACAAGTCTGTCGTATCTGAATGCATCCTCTATACACTCTGCGATATCATCCCTTGAGAGGTCTGATATCGCAACCTTTGGCGCCCCCTTTGCCTCAAGTATCTCCGCCAGCTTCTTTGCCGCCTTCTCTGTGTTGCCGTGGAGACTGCAGTATGCGATGAAGATTCCCTCATCCTCAGGTGTGTAGGTTGACCACAGCTGATATTTGCCTATGTAATATTCAAGATTCTCTGTGAGTATAGGTCCGTGAAGTGCGCATATCTTCTGTATGTCAAGTCCTGCTGCCTTCTTGAGAAGTGCCTGTGCAGGCATTCCATACTTTCCAACTATATTGAAGTAATATCTTCTCGCCTCGCATGCCCAGTCCTCATCTGTATCCAATGTTCCAAACTTGCCAAATGCATCCGCTGAGAAGAGTATCTTCTCGCTCTGCTCATATGTGACCATGACCTCAGGCCAGTGAACCATAGGAGCCATAAAAAACTGAAGTGTATGGCTTCCAAGTGAGAGTGTCTGTCCCTCTGCAACGGTCACGCTTCTGTCTGCCACAGGAACCTCAAAGAAGTTTGGAAGCATTGCGAAAAGCTTTGCATTTGATACAATCTTGATATCCGGGTATTTTGCAAGCACATCACCAAGATTCGCCGAGTGATCAGGCTCCAGATGTGAGATTATGAGATAGTCAGGCTGCCTGTCTCCAAGCACCTCTGCCACATTTGCAAACCACTGGTCTGCGCACTTTGCATCCACCATATCCATGATGGCTATCTTCTCGTCCATGATGACATAAGAATTGTACGCTATTCCGTTTGGAACTATATACTGGTTCTCAAAAAGGTCTATGTCCTTGTCATCCACACCTACGTAAAATACTGTGTCAGTTACATTCTTAAGCATTGTATATCCTCCTTTTGATCCTAAGTATCTAATATAAATAATCCACGTTGTGTCCACATGATAAAATAATCGTTGCGACAGCTGCACTTGTGCAGACTATCATAATGACAGTTAATTATAACATACTAAATGAAAATAGAGAATCAGCACATAAGACCTGATTCTCCATTTTTTGATATTTTTTTATCATTGTCTGCTTACCCTTCTCTGCATCTTCTCCTGATACATACTGTGATCCGCTTCCCTCACATACTCTTCAAGGGTTTTATCACCATCCGGGTCTGTTATAACATAGCCTATACTAAACTCCAATTCAAACGGAAGCTTCTCCTGCGCCGCTATCTCCCTGGCCTTCTCAAGTATCGCCGCCTTTCTTTCCTCAGGAGTCTCATCCTCATCGTATATAGATATGGATACGAACTCATCTCCGCCGTATCTAACCGGAATACTGCTTATTCCACCGCCTCCGGCCACAGCTCTGGCTGCATTTCTTATAGCCTTATCGCCAAACTCATGACCGTATGTATCGTTTATATATTTAAGCCTGTCCATATCGGCAAACATTATGAGAAGTGCCCTGCCCTGGTCCGCAGCCTTGTCAAATGCCTTTGCGGCGATCTGTCTCATGCCTTCCCTGTTGTATATCTGGGTAAGCGGATCCTTTATGGATATTGCCGTAAGCTCCTGATTGATCTGCTCTAGCCTCCATTTATTGAACAGGTTTATCATGGCTACATTCACTTCGCTCATTACAGTTGACCAAAGCTGCTTATCCATGAGGTAATATCCATTTTCGACACAGCAGAACCCAACTGCCTTTTCTCCGAAATGAAATGGCGCAAATAAAAATATATTGCCGCCGGCCTCATCATCCAAAAGTGGAAACATACTGTGGTATGTATCGCTATCGCCATCCGCTATGCCCTGCCTGTACACAATCTGCATTCTATGAGGATAGCCCTTCACAGCAAATACATCCTCATCGTACGCCGCCGATAGTGTCGGGCCAGCTCCCCCCATCTCCACAAGGGATCTGTCGACAACCATAACGCATTTCTTACACTCTGCCTGTGAATATGCCGTCTGTACACATGGATAAAGGCCACTGTAATCACCACATTTGCTGAGCAAATGCGTGAAGTCAAGTGTGCTCTCATCTATCTCCTCGCGTTCCACAACTCCCATTATATAATTCTTCAGGTACTGTCTGCCGTTCAGCATAGCATCCGTGCCACAGCCACAACTCTCCGTAAATATACAATTATAATCTATATAAGAGCTGGTATCCGGATTGTTTCCCGCCCAGATATTCAGCATGATCTCTGCAGCCGCAGCTCCGATCTTCTCACGGATCCTGCTCACCGTTGTTATGCGCGGCGTATAGTACGCTGCTTTATCAAAGTTGTCAAATCCCGTAACCTTAAAATCATTTGGCACTGAAAGTCCAAGTGCTTCAGCTCTGTTGCACACACCCACCGCCAGGTTGTCATTTGAACAGATTATTACATCCGGAAGAATCTTCTTCACTATCTCCCGTTCTTCCAGCCTTCTCTCATCCATCTCCTCATTATTCGAAGCCTCGGCATCCGGAGCAGAATCCGCAAAACTGCCACTGGTTATCTCACCGTACACCTCCGCAGGTCCACCGTAATCCGGTCCGTCCTTCTCATGTTTTATACACGTATGTCCATGTGCTCTGAGCAGCTCCTCGAATCCCGTCACGCCGTCATTAAAACCAAAATCTCCAAACAGGACATCCTCATCCTCAACCTTGAGTCCATACACATCCATACAATCGCAGAATGCACGGCATCTCTCCTGAGCCTCATAGTTGTCCTTTGGTCCGGCAAGATACCATACCTTCTTCGCACCATGTTTCTCTATCATATGCCGGGTCATGTCATACATAGCATCGTAATTGTCTATTCCCACAAAATGCAGACCGTCAAAAGCAGTCTCGAGGCTTATAGCCGGAACTCCGCTCTTCCTTATCCTGTCCAGCAGTTCCGCCGTGACTTCCGGATATTTGATATTGTTGACAGATATTATGATCCCATCAAAGTCTGTCAGCTCCGGAAGATTATATATATTGTATTCTCCATAGCTGTAACCGTCGTCCCTGTTCCAATTGCCATTGCTGTTGAATATGTACAAATTCACATCAGCCCTGGCTTCCTTTATCTTCTGCATAAATCCCAGCGGCCAGGCGTAGGTGAAATACCTCTTCCAGCCATCCATGAACAATGCTACTTTTTTCATACCTTACCTCCTGATCAATCAGAACAACCCGTCCTGTCCCCCATCTGTAAATTTGCCAAATATATTAAAAAGGCGCATCTGCATATATTATACACAGACCCGCCCAGCCAAAACATATCCAAATGTATCAAAAATATGTACTTTACTATCAGAAACCACGGGGACGGAGGGGACAGACACCTACGTCCCCATAATTTACTTAAGTGGATAGTCGTCATGCGCCGGCTTGTAATCACGTATAGTCTTAAGTGCCGGCAGAGCATGTCCGTCATAATCAAAAAGTGCCTGATTTGCCCATTCATTTCCGCATGGTCCAGACTCCTCTATATATGAAAGAGCACCTTCTGTAGCCCAGCCGCTTCCAGGTACCGGTATCCAGCCAGCCTCCCAGTAGTAAAATCCATCGCCACCAGGAACATCATCTATCAGCTTCATTATGTCGTTCATGAAATCCGCCTGTCCCGCAGGTGTCATAGGGTAGTCAAGCTTCTCCACCAGTGAAGGCTTTGTGGCATAGCCCTTTCTATCGTCAGGTCCCAGTTTCTCATATTCTGCGTAGTCCTCCATAGTAAATCCCATGGAAACCTCCGCGATAACTATCTTTTTGCCGTATCTTTCCGCCATATCCCGCATATTTGCCTCCAGCTCCTTCATGGTTCCATGCCAGAACGGATAATACGACATTCCAATTATATCAAAATCTTCTCCTCTTTCCATGTAGTGGTCAAACCAGTCCACATACATAGGATTGTTGCCGCCATTGTCGAGATGTATCATGACCGGAATATCAGAGTCAACCGATCTGACCGCCCTTATTCCGGCGCTCACAAACTTTGCGATATTGTCATACTCCGGTTTCTGCCCCAGAGGCCACATCAGTCCGTTTGTAAGCTCGTTTCCAACCTGAACAAGCTGAGGGAAAACGCCCGCATCCTTCATCTCTAAAAGGGTATCCCTTGTGTAGTCGTACACAGCCTGCTCAAGCTGATCCGCATCCATGCCTCTCCACGCCTTCGGCACCCTCTGCTTGCCCGGGTCAGCCCAGAAATCACTATAGTGATAATCAAGCAGAATGCTCATTCCATGATCCATAGCGCGCTTTGCGAGTTTTTTGTATACCTCAAGGTCATTTGTGCCCGCGCCATAAGGTACGCCGTCCTCCGTGTACGGATCATTCCACAGACGAAGTCTCACAGAATTCACACCATAGTTCTTCAGTATGTCAAATATATCTCCCTGCACACCATTGTCATAATATTTCGCACCCAGCTCTTCAACCTCGGCAACAGTGGAGAGATCCACGCCCTTTATATAATCTGCCATATTTTTTGTCTCCTTCACCTGCATTTATTTTACTGCCTATTATAACAAAGAACAGCCGCCGAAGAAAAATGTTCTGCATACTTCAACGTCTTTTACAACATGCTCCTGATGTATCAGTTCATCTTCATCTGTCGGCGGCCGTCTATCCAGATGACACCTGTCACCTAGTCGTCAAATGTAATCCTGTCATACATTCTTCCGTATTTTATTCTGATGAGTTCGTTCTTTGCCAGAACGTCCTCCTCTGGTCCAACATACTGACAACGGATACAGTAGTATTCCTTCTTGTCCTTATCATAGAACATATCTATATCCAGATCTCTCATAAAACACATTGGACATCTGTAATTTAATTTGCCTTTTCCAGACTGAGCCATGTTGAAAATACCTCCTTATCCTTAAGTGTCTTTGTAAACCCGAGAGTGAACATTGGCGAGAACGCATATCCCTCTTTGAAATATCCTGTTGCATCGCTGCCAGATGCTCCCATGGCAGCCTTTGTCTCGATCGCAGGTATAACTGCTGACACCTCATCGGCGCCTGCGAGATCCTCTTCTCTGCACTTGTACTCATATGTGAGTGACTTGCTCTCTGAAGCATTCTTTGCTGTGAGAGTGATTCCTGTCATGTCCTCTGGGTACTCTGTTGTACCGTAGCATGCCACCATGTACTCATTGATCTCAACCTCTGCATCAGGGTTGCTCATCTCGAGGATAGTTCTTTCATGTCTTATCTTGGATGAACCCTCCTCAAAATATATCTTTGTCTGAAGTTTAACTGTCAGATCGTAGAACTCGATGTCAACCGGGTCAAGTGTAAGGATTCTTGTGCTTCCCTCCTGCGAGAATGTTGCCTTTGTTCTGCACAGACAGAGGTCGACCTCCTCACCCTTGTAGCTGATCTTGGCACTTCTCACAGTACCCTCTCCAGCATAGTGTGTGAAATATCCTGCTCTGTACTTCTCCTGGATCAGGAATGGATATGAAGCATCCTGAACATGTGGAGTTCCGATACCTACAGGCCAGTTGAGCTTTGCAGCGTATGGTCTGAGGTCAACGATCGCACCGCCCTGATCCATGTTGATCTGGGCTCTCATGTATGGATCGCAGTACCAGAATATCTGCTTGTCTGATCCGTACAGTATATCCTTCCAAAGAGCACACTCAGGCTCCTCGTATGTCTTGTTCTCTCTGTAGAAGTCAGCAAATTCAGCCATTGTCATGTCGATACATTTGCCTTCCTTCTTCAGGTCGCCATAATACTTCATTCCATCCTCGTAGCTCTTCTTGAGCAGCTCGTATGGAGCCTCCCAGCGTCCCATCTTGTTCAGCCAGCCTGGTCCAACGAACATCATGTTGTATGAATATCCATTGTTGAACTTAGCCAGATGACGATACTGGTCGATCAGATTGTACAGATATGGGTACTCCCATGTCTTGCTGTCATAGATCATTCCACGGAGAACGTTCTGTGGATGTGTACCAAAGTTAGAACCATTTCCATCATAGCATGCCAGCAGATCTCTTGAAAGATGCGGGATGGCAACGATTCCGCTGTCCTCAGCCTCATTTGCTGCAGGTGCATGTGTGTTCTGCTTTGAAGGTATCCACGGATTCCATGGGCCGCCATCAAACAGTGTGTACCATGAGTTGTTACATGTGTGGTAAGCCTTAGGGCCCTCCTCCCAGCATGTTGCAACTGCACACTTGACTGATGGATACTTCTCCTTGATGTAGTTTGTAAGCTCAGCATCCATATAGTATGAACCTGTAGACACTGGATAAAAGCCAAATATATCATGGAACTTTCCAAATACGTCATCGACGATATTCTTCTTGTCCTCCATTGAGAACATCCAGATACAGAAGTCCTTGGTCTTGTACTTCTCTCTGAACTCTGTGCAGGGAAGTCCGAGAAGTGAGAGCGCTATCTCATCTCCATACTTCTCATGATGCTCCTTGGCGAGTGATACAGCCTCCTCGTTAAAAAGGCTGGCATATGTCATCTGAATAGTAGTCTTGAGTCCGTTCTTGTGAGCTGTCTCCTGCTGGAACTTGAATATGTCCAGTGACTCTGTGAGGAGAGCTTTTCTTCCGATATCCTCTGCCTGACCATGGCCTGTAACCTTCTCGGCATACTCAGGAACCATCTCAGGACGATGGATAATGTTTACAATAAATGTATTCTCCATATCTTAAATCTCCTATTTCGTATATGTTGTAACCTTTTGATCTAAAGATAATCGTCCCCAAATAAGCGACAATATCCTCATTTTTCATCCTGTCTGCCCTATTTTAGGGCTAATTATAGCAGGCATCCGCACCACCATCCATATGTGGTCCATCCGGCAACGCAGACACCTGCCCAAAATAAATTTTCTCATTTCTCTCAGACCGTCCGCCTTAACCCTTTACAGAACCGCCTGTCACGCCCTCTACATAGTACTTCTGCATGATGACGAACAGTATTGAGATAGGGATAGCTACCACGATACCGCCGGCGCAGAATACTGAAAAGTATTTGTTGACGAGTGATTTTTCAAGCATATTGTAAAGACCTATAGCTACTGTCCAGTCCTTCGAAACTCCTGAGTTGAGCATAAGCTTTGCGAATACAAAATCGCCCCAAGGTATAAGGAAAGAACTGATTACCTGATACACAACTATTGGCTTACACAGAGGAAGAATTACCTTCGTAAATATCTTTGCCTCCGAAGCGCCCTCAAGTCTGGCAGCCTCCTTAAGTGACATTGGTATTGTGTCCATGAATCCCTTCATGATGAGGAATCCAAGTCCCGATCCCGCTGAGTAAACTATGATCATACCGAAATGGCTGTTTGTAAGTCCCAGCATCTTCAGGATAAAGTAAATTGCTATCATGAGAAGTGGGCCAGGAAACATATTGAGTATCAGCGACGCACTCATGATCTGTTTTCTGCCGTTGAATCTCAGGCAGCTCATCGCATAGCTGACCATAATTACAAATATAGTAGAGATGATACATGTAAATACTGCAATAATAAGTGTATTCTTGAACCATGACACATACTGCACAACCGAGTCAGGTCTTGTAAGCAGCTGAACAAAATTGTCCATAGACCAGCTCGTTGGGAAGAAATGCGCTGTATTGATTCCCTTATATCCGCTGAATGAAGTGACAATCAGCCAGATGATCGGAACCAGCCAGATAACTGCGAGGACAAGTAATACGATATGTTTAACGATTGAACCTATTGTTTTCTTCATTACTGGTACTCCTCCTCTTTATCTCCTGCAATCATTCTTGAGAATGATATAAGTGTAAATGCTGCACATATGATAAATACTATGATACCGATAACAGATGCCATCTTGTAGTCGTAGTATTCATTTGTAAGTCTGAACAGCCATGTAACAAGAAGGTCAACTTCCTTCGCATGCGAATTGGCGAGAGCCTGATTCTGTGTGACGAATACATCCTGTGTGAGCAGGTAGATTACGTTGAAGTTGTTGATGTTCTTTACAAAGTCTGTTATAAGTGCCGGGCCCTGGATGAACAGGATATATGGCATTGTGATCTTCCAGAACACCTGGAAATTTGTTGCTCCATCGATCTTTGCACTCTCGATCTGATCTGTAGGTATGTTCATCAGAACGCCTGTTGCGATCAGCATCTGGTATGGAACACCGACCCAGATATTGATGAGAATGATCATTACCTTTGCCCAGTGAGGATCAGTCAGGAACGGTATATATGTAAGATGCTCACCGACAAGTCCTGCATGCTTAAGCAGGTCTGTGATACCGATATTTGAGCAGATAGTGTTCACAATACCGGAATCAGCGAAGAAGTTTCTAACCAAAAGCAGTGTTACGAACTGTGGAACTGCTATTGATATGATGAAAAGTGTTCTCCACATCTTTGGCAGCTTGGTTGTCTTGGAATTGATCGCCTTGGCAAGAAGGATACCGCCTATGAATGTGGTAAATGTCGCCATGACCGCCCATACAAGTGTCCAGCCAAGAACCTTTCTGAATGAATATCCAAATGTTACTGTCATGCTGTTTGAGAACAGGCTTGCAAAGTTCTTGAAGCCCACCCATGTAAACAGTGAGTTTGGTGGAAGGTGCTGCTGATCATAATTGGTAAATGCCACTGCAATAAGTATCAGTATTGGCAGAATATTCATTATGACTACACCAATTGTCGGAAGTGTGAGAAGTGTTATGTGGAACTTCTCGTTGAAGAGTGACTTCATATCTTCCTTGAATGTATTTATATGTTCTCCATTTTCCTTCATCTGCTGAAGCTTGTACACTGTCTTGATATTGTGAATGTAGAAAAGCACGAATATAAGAATGATGAACAACGCAACCACCGAATTGAGAAGGATCTGGAAAGAATTGTCGTAATTATTAGTAGTTGTCTGCATGGTGAGTGGATCAAATACCTGCTCAAACTTTACAGTTCCAAGAGTTCCAAATTTGGCAAGGTTTGGTGCCGCATAGCCTACGCACATCAACACAAACGCAGCCTCAACGATGAGCATGATCAAACCATTGACGATCTGCTTTCTTGCGAAGTAACCTGCACCCATGATAACCGCTGAGAGCTTAACCCATATATCACCTTTTGCAAAAGCAACACCAAAATTCTTGAAATATCTTCCTATGGCTTTAAAGAATCCTGATATTTTCTTCATGAAAAAGCTCCTCTCTTTTTAAAATGCCCCATATGCCACGAATGACATATGAGGCATTCTCATTATAACTTATAAATATTATTCAAAGTACTTCTTATTTAAAATTACTCCTGTGATACAGGTGCCTCAATTCCTTCTACAGCGTTGTCGAGAAGCTTCTGAAGATCTGTTCCGTCCGGATTACCCTGAGCAAGGATTGAACCAAGTGTCTCTGCTGGTGTCCAGTAGTTACCGCCTACACGCTGTGGTGTTGCATATGCTGCCTGAGCTGCAAGAGCTGATATAGCTGGATTAGCCTTAACTTCCTCTGACTCTGAAGCGTTGATGTTTGAAGGACCAAGACCTCTCTGCTTAAATCTTGTAACCTGTGTATCCTCTGATGTAAGATACTCAGCAAGAAGCATTGACCAGCCTACGTTCTTTGAATGTGGGTTTACACCGATAAGCTTGCAGCCTGAGAATGATGCCATCTGAACCTGCTTGCCTGCAACTGTGTATGTAGGGAGCTTAGCTGCTGCATAGTTCTCGCCCCATGCTGCCTCAGCGTCTGCTGCTCTCCATGTTCCGTTAACTGCTGCACAGATCGTACCCTCAGCGATTGCTGTTGCCTGTGTAGGATCATCCATATCTACAAATACGCCTGTCTTAAAGAGATCAAGAATTGCCTGAGCTACGTCTGTACCGCCTGCCTGATTCCAAGTACATGTATTTGTAAGTCCGTCATCGTTAAGTGTAAGGTCAAGACCTGCGCCCTGGAAGAATGAGTATACATACCATGCATCTGATACGTTCATAGCGATCTTCTTGTTTGCCTTCTTTGCTGCCTCGATCATGGCATCCATCGACTGAACATCATCCTCTGTGAATACTGATGAATCATAGAACATGAAGTATCCGTTGTCTGCTGTCATTGGATATGCATATAATGTTCCATCAACAGAAGCTGCCTCTATAGAAGCTGCCACATTCTCGTTTGCAACATCAAAAGTGTATGTAGCCTGTACCGGCTGAAGTGCACCAGCCTTAACCAGCTCATTGATCTGATCATCAGCAAATGCGAATACATCAGGAGCAGCCTCAACGTCTACCAGGATATCATCCTTTGCCTTTGACTCAGACTCGGCTCCGAGTGTGATGTTGAAGTCAACATCTGAATACTTTTTCTTGAATTCTTCAATAACCTGTGTTGTGAGATCCTGATCTTCCTCAGAAGCCCATACCGAAAGATCTACAGTTCCTGTTGTTGCATCAATTAAGTTCTGAATTGCATCATCTGATGCTGCAGCCTGTGTTGTGCTGTCGCCAGCAGCTGCTGTTGTTCCTTCGTCCTTTGAATCTGCGTTGCCACATCCCGCAAGGCATCCTGCCATCATCGCAGCAACAAGTGTTAATGATAAAACTTTCTTTCTCATTCTTATGTCCTCCTCTTTAAATAAATAATAAGAAAATTAGTTGCTCTTTTTGTTTCCCGTGCGCAATCGGTTGTTCTTTATGGTTATATATTATCAGTTCTGTTTATTGTTGTCAACTACTAATTCATATAACTTTCAAAATAAAAAAATATACATTTTGCACAAGTCACTTTGTTTGGAAACGTTTCCATGTTCGTTATATTTTGCGCACCCGTTTGCGTTGCACACTATATATGGTAATATTTGTTAATCATCTGCAATCCCATATGTAAGATTTTCATGTTTCATTTCCTTTTCCAGCCATTATTACACTCATTTAGGCCGTTTTTTCATTACTTTTCTCTTTGTTACACCATAGAATATTGCTATAACAGCAATATTCTATGGTGTATTTTCATGCCCGTCGCGCATCATTTTTTGCGCATGTTGCGCATATTCTGGCTCTTTTCACATAAAAACAGGGCGTCAGCCAAACACTGACGCCCCTCTGGGAAGGATATATAACTATGAATTACTTCGTTGACTCTTTTAATCTGAGTTCATAACCCAGATGTGTCTTCTTCTTAACTTCGTTGCCCTCTATAAAATCCACCAGCAGTTTACATGCTACCATTCCAAGCTCACGCGGATCAAACTGGAGCGATGTGATCGCAGGCTGGTAATTGTTCAGAAGTGAGCTGTTGTAGAATGACGCAACTCTCACATCAGTTGGCACCTTTATGCCCTTCTTATCCAATATATTAAGTACATTCTGGCATATTCCATCATCCATACACAGTATGCATTCTGCTTTCTGCTTCATTATCTCTTCAATGGCATGTTCACATAATACTGAATTATCTATATCAAAGTATACCAGGCTGTTATCTACCGGTACCTCCATATCCTCCATCGCATCAAGATATCCTCTATACCTGTTGAGGGTTACCACATGATTCTTATTGCCACCCATGAGGGCTACCTTAGTCATTCCTTTGGCAAGCAGTATAGATGTAAGCTCACGGCATGCACTTCTGTGATCATGATCAACCTGGACAACATTGTCATCATCCATACTTCCAACCACAACAAATGGTATCTTTTTTTCCTTGAGATATTCTGCCGGGGCATCATTCACAAGAGTTCTTCCAAGTACAACCCCATCCACCTTATGATTCTCAACAATTCTCTCCAGCTGGCTCATATCATCCGGTGACACTGTACACACAAGCACATCATAATCCACTGGCGCAGCCATCTCCAGCAATCCCATCAGGCACTTCTGAAAGAATGGCAGATCCACCACGCTGTAGTCGCTCGGCATGACCCACCCTATATTATAGGATTTTGACTGTGCCAGCCCCTTCGCTATAACGCTTGGCTTATAATTATGCTCCTCTATATACTCGAGAACTCTCCGCCTTGTCTCGGCACCGATCCTTCCCTTTCCGGAAATCGCTCTCGATACTGTAGTCTTAGATATATTTAACGCCTCAGCCACATCAGAAATGGTCATCTTCTGGCCTGACTCTTTTGTCTCCATATTCAAGTCTCCTTTTGTTCAGCACGTATCACCGCATTTGCGCAACGCTCCATGCGCAATCGGTTGCCCTTGATATTATCATAGCTTTTTTTGTGCACAAGTCAAGAATTTTTTGATTTTTACCATGTCAAGTTGGCTATTTTGTCAAAAAGAACAAAGATATTTTTTTTATTTGTGCAATTATATCTTACTTTGATGCCCACAGATCCCTGAGAGCCTGCTGCAAATAAGAGAAATCCACAGATGGCACATCCGGATTCAGTCTGCCCTCTTTCCTGCACACATCATATAATCTTATTCCAAGAGATGCCACATCCCGTCTGTCCTCCGCAAACAGACTTGCATACAGCATGTCAAATTCAACCAGAGCTTTAAGGTCACCTGACCAACCCGATGCAAGCCAGGCTATATCAGCCGTCTTGTCATCTCCAAGTGCTTTAACGCTCTCAACCAGTTGACTATATTTGCTGTTGACAGTTCCATTCTTCATACCCTGCCAGTGAAAAAGTGCAGTCTCAGACACACCGAGAGCACTAGCTATAGCCGGAATGTGCCGCACTGTCGGAAGCCTCTCCTCATTCTCCCACTTGTAATATAGCCCTTCTGTTATCTTATGATTCTCCGGCAGGAGCTTATTTATCTCCGCAACCATATACTTTACCGTATACTTCGAAGATCTGCTGTTTTTGCGGATATCCCGCATATTGAAGCCTATCGTATCTACCATTTCTGTAGAATCCGACACCCCCTTTTTTGTTCTCCTTCTATTCATCTCTCTCCTCCATTGTATACATTTATACAGATTGTACAATTTTGTATCCATAAATATCCTACCACTTATCGCGTTAAAGTGCTACATTTTTATCCATACAAAAACAAAGGAGATCATTATGACAGACTTAAACAATGCCGAAACACAAACCGATGCCCCCTGTTCCGCCATCAATTATTGTAACCTCAACGGATACGAACTCACCGCAGAAGAGAAGATAATCTTTCTTAGTTCCTATGTATCCCGCATTGACAACGAGACAGTGTATCAGCCCGCAACCAGGGAATTTGTCCAGAATTTCAATGTAGATGCAGCCATCAGCATAATAAACAATTATGCCACAGCAGACTCATTTTTCAGAAGAATGACAGGTTCATTTCCGTATATCAAAAACTCGCAGCGTTTTTCATCCCCGGATATATATTTTCTTCTATTGGAGTTAAAACTGTACATCAACGAGAGACGGCGCGTAATAGCAAAAAATAATTCAGCGGACACGCTCTCTATCATTGAACAATACAAAAACCGTTACTCGTTCAACCAGTCAGCCACCCAGAAAATGGAAGCCCTGCACAGCATAAAAGGTTTCGCACATCCATCTTTCTTTGTGCCGGAAACCGTACTGTACATAAACGAAAACTCTATCCTGTACGTACACTCAGCTTTGCGCTATATCGATATGCTTCTCGAATACATGCAGCGGAATGACAATTCTATAGATTATGAAATTTATTCTTTTTTTCAAAACTTCAAATCCATGTTATTCAACAACGAGCACGACACAACGCCAACATATATAATCGACCAGTCAAGAGATTATATCTATAGCATTCTCGGAAATAGCAAAAGAAAATCTAAGATGACTGACATATGCAAATACGCAGCCTTCGTGGAAAGTCTCACAGAACTCGGTAACGCCATAAGTGCATCCAATATGAAACTCTAAATCCCCCCCCTGTTTTTCAGAACATAAAAACAGCCCGTCGTTTATGCGACAGGCTGTTAAGAAGGGGGGAGTGGAGGATTCCTATGTTTTGGGGTTTGGGGTTATGGGGTTACATTACATCGTATAAAGGGATTTCTACGAATTTCGTGCTAAGGGAACCCTCCGTCTATCAAAATATAAGTGATTGTCTTTTTTATAACCAGAAGGCTTGTTGATCACAACTCATCTCCTTGTTATGCCCATATACTATCAAAACACTTTGAAATTGTAAATACGCAAAAATTTATAAAACGAAGGCTTTTTTTTGTGGTAATTTATCAACAGTTGCGCATTTCAATAGTTTTTAGAAGATTTTTGAATGCAAAATGATTGTTTTATTCACGTTTGAACGGTTTATTGTTCATTATGATCACTTTTCGCAACAATAAATTTCAGATTATCGTGCAAAGCTGTCAAATTCGTTTGACTGTTGGCGAAGATCGGAGTGTTGTAATATAATAGTAAGAAGTCAATGATCTCGGAGGACATGCTATGAATGAAAACGATATTCTAAAGGGGCGGTTAAAGGATCTGGCAAATGCCGCCTTCCGCCAGAACAGATATACATATACTAATTTTCTGAGTGCTGCAGACATGGAAGTATTTTACAGCAATCTTGAACAGTTGTCATTTGCAGGATATACCATCTTTGGAGGCAGGGAATCCTGCGACCGCGTTATGATCGCCTTTGGAAATGAAGCCGACTGCGGCTACGCACCGGCTTTTCCCATCTGCACCATGAAGGTTTCCGCTGTTTCGGACAAATTCTCAGACGATCTGAACCACAGGGATTTCCTTGGGGCACTTATGAATCTTGGCATTGAGAGGGAGATGGTGGGCGATATACTGGTCACCGAATCCACTCATTCTGGCAAGCACAACAATGCCTATATATTCTGTGTGGACACTGTTGCCGATTATATCGCAGAAAATCTGACAAAGATAAGGCACACAAATGTAAAATGTACTTTTTGCAGCACCCAGGATACTGATGAGATACAGATAAAAAAGGAACCTCTGCACATAATCGCGGCATCTGCAAGAGCGGACGCAGTGACCGCCACAATAACAGGCCTTTCAAGAAGCAGCACATCCCTGTTGTTCAGGGAAAAGAAATTTTCACTAAACAACAGGTTGTACGAAAACAGCAGCTACCAGTTAAAACCGGGCGACGTATTTTCAATACGTGGATATGGCAAATATGAATTTGTCGAGACAGGCAGCGCAACCCGGAAGGGCAGACTGAACATAGAATTACTCAGATATATTTGATCTTCTAACAACTAGCAATTGATCAGTTCACTGTAGTATCTTTTCACATCAGCGCGTCTTGTTGCGCTGATGTGTATACTTTTACCATTTGTCAGTATCATTTCATGAGCCGTGCATCTGCTCACATGATCCGGATTTACAAGATAGGATTCATGTGGTCTGATAAATCCCCCGTAGTCCACCTTCATGCGCTTTTCCATCTCGCCAATACTTCCATAAAAAACATATTTTTGTTCCGTTGTGACCAGATTTATGCGACGCAGTTCGCTTTCAAAATACATTATGCTCCGGGTATCTACACTGTATCTCACCCTTCCGGATACAAATGTGAATCTTCTCTCATCCCGGCTCCCCTCAACCGCCATCGTCATCACCTTTTTGAAATTTGCCGCATTAACAGGTTCATACAGAATATAACACGGTTGGATATCATACAATCTCCGGTTTATTCCTGCTGCTATCATCACGAGACTACCTACCCTGCGGTCTTTTTTCAAGACATCGGCCACATCCCAGGAACGATACACCACCACTACATCGTAAATTCCTTCAAGATCCATGTCGACCATGATCGCATGCACATTGTCATAATATCTCACAGCGCACACACATCCCGCATCTCTCTGCCATATACCCATGTACTCCTGCAACAACGGGCTCATTACTTTCTCCTCACTGTACACAGCAATCTTCAGCATATCTCCCTCCAAAGCTGCAGAAGCTTCCGCTCCTGTTCATCCCGGATAACGATTTCCTCCCTCGGAGTCACATCCTCCTCCATCACATCGATATCCCATATGAAATAATCACATGTGCGGTTAAGCACCCTCGACAGCAGCACCAGCCGCTTCAGGCTCGGCAGACTTCCGCCATTTTCAAGACGGCTTATATATTTGCCATCTGCATAGATAAGATACCCCAGCTCCTTCTGTGTGAGGTTCATAGACTTGCGGGCATCCTTTATTCTCTGCCCAATAATAACACTGTTCAATTTTTTCTCCTCCCTATCCGTCCCCGCGGACAACAATATTACTTTACAATAAAATCGCAAAATAAAAAACCGCATCCCATGCGGACTTTCCACATAAGATGCGATTTTTAGTACACTTATTTACTAAATATTTCGAAAAACTTTATTTTTATTCTTATTTTGTAATTCCAAGCTTTATTGCCTCGTCAGCTACAGCCTTGGCAACCACCTTAGCAACTCTCTCGTCAAATGCTCCAGGAATGATGTAATCCTCCTTGAGCTCATCATCTGTTACAATGGATGCGATAGCCTTGGCTGCTGCCATCTTCATCTCTTCAGTTATGCCTGTTGCCTTGGCGTCCAGGGCACCTCTGAATATTCCCGGGAATACTAGAACGTTATTGATCTGGTTTGGATAATCCGAACGGCCCGTCGCCATTACTCTTACTCCGCCCTTTGCCGCTTCCTCAGGCATGATCTCAGGTGTAGGGTTTGCCATGGCAAATACTATAGGATCTGCTGCCATAGATGCAACCATCTCTGCTGTCACGATATTTGGAGCTGAAACTCCGACAAATACATCCTTACCCTTCATTATCTCGGCAAGAGAACCTGTCTGTCTGTCCTTGTTTGTAATCTCTGCCATCTCTGCCTGTGCCGGATTCATCCAGTCCTGTCCAGGACACAGAGCACCCTGCCTGTCCACGAGAACCACATTGCCTATACCGAGCTGAAGCAGAAGCTTACATATTGATATACCTGCAGAACCTGCTCCGTTGATAACCACATTTGCCTCGTCAAACGGCTTGCCGACAAGCTTTAACGCATTGATGAGTCCTGCTGACACAACGATAGCTGTACCATGCTGATCGTCATGGAATACAGGAATGTCAAGTTCTTCCTTAAGTCTTTTCTCTATCTCGAAGCATCTTGGAGCTGATATATCCTCCAGATTGATTCCGCCAAATACAGGTGCAATGCGCTTTACTGTCTCAACGATCTCATCCACATCCTTTGTGTCAAGGCAGATAGGGAATGCGTCAACTCCGCCGAACTCCTTGAAGAGTATGGACTTTCCTTCCATTACAGGTATAGCTGCCTCAGGTCCTATATCTCCCAGACCGAGAACCGCTGTTCCGTCTGATACCACGGCAACCATGTTGCCCTTGCATGTATATTTGTATACGTCAGCCTTATTGTCACGGATCTTTCTGCAAGGCTCTGCAACGCCCGGTGTGTAAGCCGTGCTCAGATCGTCTCTGTTCTTCACTGCCACCTTGGACACTACCTCTACCTTACCCTTGTGCTCCTCATGCATCTTAAGACTTAAACTATTGTAATCCATGTCTGTTCCTTTCTGCGCATCCGCGCATCCTGTATTTTATCTACTGTATATATAACAGCGCCTCTCCTATATAGCGCTGCTCCGGAATCCCTGTTTTCCCCGGCAACACCGCTTATTCCATAATAACCTTGACTCACATTTTAGTCAACGATATGTGCCAGCATATGTACTCTGTTGAATGGGAACGAGAAGTAATATCCATCTGCAAAATCCGAAGTGTACTCAAGTATATCTCTGGCAATCTGTATGCCGCACTCCTCGCCTTCCTGCCTTGTGGCATTTTCACTGTATCTCTCTATGATCTCGTCCGGGATCTCTATGCCTGACATCTCATTTTTCATGAACAAGGCATTTCGCCTGCTGACAAGCGGCATGATTCCCACAAGTATTGTCGCGCCGGTCTCAGCCTTCATGTCTCTGAGGATCTGTGCCTGCTCTCTGGAGAACACCGGCTGTGTCAGAAAGAATTCAGCCCCGGCTTCCATCTTTCTCTTTATTCTGTCTATCTCAAACTTTGTGTTAAGTCTGTTCTGGTTGATCGCTCCGCCGTAGGTGATCTTATCCCCGCTGAACACCTCTTCGTTCATAGACTGCAGCAGCTTCATCATTCCGACTGAATCAAAGTTGAACACGCTCCTGGTCGTCTGTCTGAACATGACCGGAACCGGATCACCTGTTATGACAAGGAAATCCTTTATACCATTAAGCTGTGAACCGAGCACGCTTCCCCTTATGGCTATGGCATTCTTATCACGGCAGCACAGATGCGGCATGACCCTGAGTCCTGTCTCCTTATGCACTTTCTCCGCCATGAGTATGGAATCCGCTCTGGTTCTTCCCGATGGCGAATCAGGGAATGTCACCACATCCACATGTGACTGCTTAAGTATATGGGCTGCATCAAGCAGCTTCTGATCGTTGACATCCACCGGAGGTGCCAGCTCCACAGCAATCAGCTTGTGCTTGTGTCCGTCGGCATTTTTTGTGGCTGCCCCGCCACGCTCCAGACGTCCTTTGAGAAAATTGTCCTTTACAGCACTGTCAGCCTGTACCTTTTCCACATGAACCTTGGCAGCCTTTGCAATATCTCCGGTTTTCACCCATTCCATGATCTGATGTATGTATTCAGGATTTGTTCCGCAGCATCCTCCTATGATATCTGCACCAAGCGCCGCTATGTCCTGGATCTTATCTATGAATCCCTCTTTGTTGTCATTGAACACCAGTCTGCTCTGTGTAAACTTCGGGTATCCCGCATTCGGCATGACTGATACAGGCTTTCCGCAGTCTATATCCAGCTTTTTCAGAAGCTGAAGCATATGGTACGGACCAACTCCGCAGTTGAATCCAACACAGTCCACATCCTGATTTCCTGCCACCTGGGAGAGCAATGCTCTTGCCGAAAATCCACAGTTGCTGTACCCAAACTGGTTCACGCAGAACGACACCATGACCGGCGTGTTCTTTCTTGCCTTCAGGTGCTTCACCACAGGCTCGAGCACATTGAACTCAGGAAATGTCTCAAACCAGATGATATCCACTCCCATGTCCTGCATCGCCTCACCCAGCAGCTTGTACTGTGACACCCTTTCATTCAACGTGAGACCGGCATCCGCAGGTATCGGACCTATATCTCCAGCAACGGACACCTTTTTTCGATATGTTCCAGATTCATCGGCTTCTGTCACAACTGCATCACTCGTCCTGACACAATCTGCTGCTTCCACATCTTCTTCCGCAGCCTGCTTCGCAAGCTTCACCGCTGCACGCACATTTGAAATGACATAATCCATGTCAGCATCAAGACTCGCTGTATTTGCCGCAAATGTGTTGGTCCTTATAAGTCCGGCTCCCGCCTTCACGTACTCTTTATGAATCTCAAGCACCCGCTCAGGGTGACGTATGTTTGCAAGCTCCGGAGCCACAGTTCCCTGCTCTCCGTACATACCCACATAACAGGTTCCAAATGCTCCGTCTGCAACAAGTAATTTATCCTTTAAGCTTTCAAGTATATTCATCTAACATCTCCATCCTAATATTATTTTTCACCTGCGTCTATATCCGTACGATTATACAGTACTTTTTGAGCAGATGTATCTATTTCTGCGCTGAGTGCGCATTTATCTTTAGCACTTTACCATATTAAACTGTACTATATAGAATAATATAGGAATTGCGATTAGTCAAATTTACGCTAAAAAATTGCCAGGTTCAAAAAATCTATTTGAACCTGACAATTTTATAATATCTGATCACTGGAGCAGCGTGTACTGCTCCAGATTCCACACGTCTGTCACAAGACCATCATAAAATTCAGGCTCATGACATACCAGAAGTATAGAACCCTTGTACTCCGAGAGAGCACGCTTAAGTTCATCCTTAGCATCAACGTCAAGATGGTTTGTCGGCTCGTCAAGCAGAAGCACATTTGTATCAGTGTTGATTAACTTGCAAAGTCTCACCTTCGCCTGCTCGCCGCCCGAGAGGACCTTCACCTTGCTCTCGATATGCTTGGTGGTAAGTCCGCATTTGGCAAGAGCCGCACGTACCTCATACTGGGTATATCCCGGGAATTCCTCCCAGATTTCCTGCAGGCATGTATTCTCACTCGGCTTGACCTCCTGCTCAAAGTATCCAATGTGCAGATAGTCGCCAAGCTGTGCCTTGCCGGATATAGCCGGGATAAGTCCAAGCACACTCTTCAGGAATGTCGTCTTTCCTATACCATTCGTTCCTGTGATGGCTATCTTGTCACCGCGCTCCATGCGGAGATTCATCGGTTTGGAAAGCGGCTTGTCCTTGCTGTAACCTATCACCAGATCATCGGTCTCGAATATGACCTTACCAGAGGTTCTCGCTTCCTTGAAGTTGAACTCAGGCTTCGGTTTCTCACGCTCAAGCTGAATGACATCCATCTTGTCAAGTTTCTTCTGTCTGGACATAGCCATATTTCTTGTGGCAACCCGGGCTTTATTTCTCGCCACAAAATCCTTCAGCTCAGATATCTCCTGCTGCTGCTTTCTGTACGCAGCCTCAAGCTGGGATTTCTTCACCGCATACACCTCCTGGAACTTGTCATAATCGCCAACATATCTGTTGAGCTGACAATTCTCCATATGGTATATGATATTTACAACTGAATTCAGGAACGGAATGTCATGGGATATAAGAATAAACGCATTCTCGTATTCCTGAAGGTATCTCTTGAGCCACTCTATATGGTGTTCATCAAGATAATTCGTAGGCTCGTCGAGCAGAAGTATCTCCGGCTTTTCAAGCAGAAGCTTCGCCAGCAGAACCTTGGTTCTCTGTCCGCCCGACAGCTCAGTTACATCCTTGTCCAGTCCAAGCTGCAACAGGTCAAATGCTCTGGCAACCTCCTCAACCTTCGAATCTATTATATAGAAGTCATGGCTGTCCAGAAGATCCTGAAGAAGTCCCATCTCCTCAAGAAGATTGTTCATCTCATCCTCGTCAGTGACCTCCGCCAGCTTGTCACATATCTCATTTATCCTCTTCTCCATATCGAAAAGTCTGGAGAACGCATCCCTCAGCACTCCGCCTATGGTCATGCCCGGCTCAAGGACCGTGTGCTGATCCAGATATCCGACTTTCACATTCTTCGCCCAGGTCACTGTACCCTCATCCGGCATGAGACTGCCCGTCACTATATTCATGAAGGTTGATTTACCTTCACCATTTGCGCCGACAAGCCCTATGTGCTCGCCTGCCAGAAGTCTGAATGACACATTTTCAAATATTGCCCTGTCACCAAATCCATGGCTGAGGTTGCTTACATCTAATATCATAATCTCTCCTTTTTACTAATCCACCGGCTTTAAATACATTACAGACAGAGCCGGAAGATCAAAGCCGAAGTCACCGCATACGCCCTTGATACTCTTCATGGTGTCTTTGGTGCTGCCGCCATATTTGTTCCAATCCGTATTCATGAGGACTTTCATGGAATTGCCCTCGCCGTATCTGAAGTGATAATCCCTGTATGTATTTCCTGATAGGTTCATGACTACTACTATCTTATTTTCCTCAATAACTCTCTGGAATATATATACAACATCCTGCTCTTTGCCACAGAGTATCCAGTCAAACCCGTGAGGATCATCATCCCACCCTGACAGCGCAGGCTCTTTCAGATAGAGCTTATTCAAATCTTTTATAAATCTGTTAAATGAATCGTGGTTCGGGTATTTCAGTATATCCCAGTCCTGCTCACGCTTCTCGTCCCACTCTCTTAGCTGGGCTATCTCGTTACCCATGAAGTTAAGCTTCTTGCCCGGATGCGCATACATGTAGGCGTAGAGCGCCTTTGCATTTGGGAATTTCTCTTCATATGATCCCGCCATCTTCTGGGCTATGGTTGCCTTGCCATGCACAACCTCGTCATGCGAGAGTGGCAGCATGTATCTCTCATTATAAAAATACATCATGGAGAATGTCAGCTTGTGATACTGGTCGCCTCTGCAAAACGGCAGAGTCCTGAAGAAATTCAATGTGTCATTCATCCAACCCATATCCCATTTGTAGTCAAATCCCAGTCCGCCGTATCCGACTTCCTTGGTGGTTCCCTTGTAGTCCGTGGAATCCTCGGCGCAGAGAATACATGACGGGTGTCTGTCCTTAAGTCCCTGGTTAAGCCCCTTTATAAACTCAACCGCCCTGTCATTTACACCTCTAGACTCGTCGCCCATCCAGTAGATTATCCTGCTGATGGCATCCATCCTGAGACCATCAAAATGATACTCGGTGAGCCAGTAATTCGCCGCACTCTTGAGAAATGTCTGAACTTCTCCCTTGGAATGGATGAAATTCTTACTACCCCACTCGCTGTAGCCCACATCATCGGTCGGATGCTCATACAGATTGGTTCCGTCATACTTTGCAAGTCCATATCCATCCAGTGCAAAATGCACAGGCACATAGTCCATGATGGCACCTATGCCGTTCTTGTGAAGCGTGTCGATGAGGAACTTCAAGTCATCCGCCGTTCCGTATCTAGCCGTCGGACTGAAGAATCCGGTATTCTGGTAGCCCCATGACTCATCACATGGATGCTCCGAAAGCGGCATAAACTCCACATAATTGTAGCCCTGCTCTTTCAGATATTCCACAAGCATCGGTGCTATCTCTCTGTATGTATACCAGCCCTCAGCAACTCGGTCAGTCTCAATGACTTCTTCCGGTGTCAGCTGTTTTCCATTCTCATCATACACCGGCTTGCAGTGCCATGAGCCCATGTGCATCTCATACACATTGAGCGGACCACCCTTGCACTCATTCCGTGTCCTCATCCATCTTGCATCGCCAAATGTATACTCATCCATATCTCTTATTATAGATGCAAATGCCGGTCTCAGCTCCATGCCGAATCCATACGGATCACAGTGATCCACACAATATCCATCTCTCTGGTATATCTTATATTTATACATCTGTCCAGCCTTTGCCCCCGGCACAAAACACTTGAAAAAGCTGCCGTCGTAGCACCTCTTCATGGCAGTCTCTCCCCAGGAATTGAACTCACCTGTGACCGTCACCGACTCCGCATTCGGCGCATATGTCACAAAATCCACGCCTGTCACGGTCTTCCTCCTGCTCTTGCCCACATTCTCCTTCACAACGTGTGCGCCGAGCTCATTATAAGCATCAAAGCACCTTCCTGAATAAAACTCATACAAATCCATAACTTTTCCTCCATACAAGGTTAATATTCAAGTCTCATCACCCAAGCCCTCGCAGTCATTTCTTGACTGTAGTAAATTACCTTCAGTATACCGTTGCACATCCGCTATATGAATATTCGTTTTTTGATAAAAGTAAAATAATTTACTCCAGACAATTATTGACAATTAGATTTAATATGTATATACGTTTTTTTGACTATATCTTTCTTTTGTTGTATTCTATATTATAATGCATAGAGCATCATCAGGGCGCTTACAGCCATTTATAATCATTACCCGCGTACAGCTTTTGTATGATCAGAAAGGAGCTTTTATGGACAGAAGGATTCAGCGTACACGCAACAGCTTATTCAGCGCATTTATCGAACTGCGTGCCACCAAACCTGTGGAGAAGATCACAGTGAAGGAACTCACAGAAAAGGCCAATATCAGCAAGCAGACTTTCTATCTGCATTTTCAGGATATATATGATCTGTCGGAATACCTCGAAAATGATGCTCTTCTGTCCCTCATCGGTGACATTCCAAATCCAGAATATATGCTTACCAATCCTGCAGAAGCAAGCAGGCAGTTATGCAACGCATTTATCAACCAGGGACATTTGTTCTCCATACTCTTTCCTGATGACAATAGAAGCTACGGAGTCCTGACCAACAAGCTCGACGCCCTCATCAAGGAAAAGATATATGACGTCCGTCCCGAGTTCAGAGATGACCTTGCCAAGAATGTTGAGGTGTCAATGTTCGTACAAGGCTGTGCTTATACTTTCCTGAAATACAAAGATCAGGATGCCGCTATGGTCATAGATACCCTTGCTGGAATCATAGACAGGGCAACCAGAGCGTAAATAAATGGCATGTGAGCTTTTCAGACGACAAGCTCGCATGCCACATATTCATAATTCACTTTCTCTCTCCTGTTTATCTTAAGCTGATATCCTTTATCTATACCACCAGAATGACCTGTATCAGCATTTTCATCGGAATGTACCTCCAGCACAGCATATACAGTTTCGCCTCTGCCAGCAAGCGTCTCATATGGATACTCTGCAAGCAGCCTTCCTTTTCGCACCTTCTCGCCATCACCACATGTAAGTCTTATATCTACATAGCTCTGTGTCCTCTGCCATCCGGTGTCGATCTCTGATATCAGATATATCCTGACTACGTATCCTTCCTCAGATGTACACTCTATCTGACCTTCTCCGGCTTTACTATATCCAGCCTTGCAGTCAAACGGCGCTCTGATCTCTCCCCGTGTGGCTCGAATCGCACACAAGCCGACACTCCCGTCTCCCAGGTTCTGTAGGCAATGTATATCAGATACGCGCACAACATCACCTTCAACAGGCACATACACCTTCTTAAGCACTCTTTCATAATCGATCTCAGCCTCCTGTTCAATATTATCTTTCCTGTGTCCATCTATATATCTTCCAAGTTCTCGGCATATCCTTTCCACCTGATCCTCATAGAATACCTGCACCTGCCTGCCCTTTGCCAGTATTCCCAGAGCTCCTGTGGCTTTCAGTCTTCTCCTGTCCACCAGCGCCCCGTTGTTCACCGTAACTCTAAGTCTTGTATCACTGCTCCTCAGACTGTAAATATTTGCTGTTCCTCCCAAAGCTCCAGCAATGGCAATGGCTACAGCATCACCATCGATGTAGTTGTCCTCCGATGAATACTCCCTGTCCCCCCGCTCATCCTGACTATCTTCCAGACTGCCTGAAGCATTTCCCCTGACGTATTTTCTTATCCATACGGTCAGACATACCGCAGCCGCCAAACAGACAATCACCAGCACCATTGCCACCATAAACTCATTTTCAATATTATTGATCCCAGCCAAAGCAAAAAGGACATCCACATCCGCATTCAAATTTCTCATAAGAATTCCTCCTGCAAATATAATGTCCTTCTCTTAATTTTAATATTCATTTATAACTTCCGCAAACCTGTTCACATCCGCCTCCGGCAGCCTGTATATCTTCTCTATCTTGTTCTTAGTCATCTCCAGAATCTGCCTGTCAAACTGTGCACCTTTTATGTACTCAATCGTCTTGTCCGGAAACACTAAATAGCTCTCCGCCAGGCCAAAGGCTACGCCGTCCTTTGCATAGTAGCCGCCATCCTGCATATGTTCAAATGCATAAAGGCATTTGTCGATATACTTGTCATTCACAAAGTAGCACTTCAGCATGATAGCCACAAACCTGAGTCTGAAGTCATCGGACATATCCTGCCAGGTTCCTACCGTGATGCCTCCCTGTCCCTCTGGAATCTCTGCCTCCTCCTTCTTTCTCCACGCAGGATTCAGTTCGGAATCTCCCATATACTTCATGATGAATTCCCACACTATCTCCGGGTACATGGATGCCGCCACAAATGTACTGCAGAACGAGTCACACACCCACCAGTTGTCTATCTTGGGAACAAATTCATCGGCATATGCAAGTATCTCCTCCAGCTTGCCCTGTGCGAATCCAAGGACAAGCCCCTGAATGACCACATCCTCCAGCGTATCATCCGGCGCATGCTTCAGATACTCCTTCCAGTTTATGTCGGCTATCTGTCTGGCTATCTCCTTCAGGTCATCCAGCCTCACACCTATTATATTGCCACAGCCCGGAAGGTTCATGGCCAGATATTTGCCAAATTCCGGATCCATGTGCTCATACAGTTCAGACCTAACCAGTCTGTTCACATCCTCAAAAGAACTGCTCTCCATCTTCCTGATCTATCCTTTCTTCTTACAGCTAAATTTCTGTTCAATAGCTAATCTTATTCTTTTTATACTGTATTTACAGGCTTTCCATTGAGAAACGCCTCTATATTGCCACCCGCTATATTGAGAAGTCTCTCCCTGACCTCCTTCGGTGCCCAGGCAATATGTGGTGTTATGATCACATTCTTTGCCGTGAGAAGCGGATTGTCCGCCGCCATAGGCTCCTGTGCTATGACATCCACCGCGGCTCCAGCTATACGTTCCTCGTTCAGGGCATCTGCCAGATCCTTCTCCACTATGCAACCGCCTCTGGCAGTGTTTATGATGAATGTAGTCTTCTTCATCCGGCCTATCGCACTCCTGTCTATCATTCCCTCCGTCTCAGGGAACAAAGGACAGTGTATGCTTATCACATCCGACTGTGCGAACAGTTCATCCCTCTCAGCCCAGCTTATCCAATCGCCATCCGGCAGGGCTTTCCTCGTCCGGCTGTTCACCAGCACCCTCATGCCAAATGCATGTGCGATCTCAGCCACCTTCATACCTATACTGCCATAGCCTATGATACCCATAGTCTTGCCCGCAAGCTCCATGGTCGGCATCGCACTGTAGGAGAAATCCTTACTTCTCACCCAGCCACCGTCCTTCACTGACGCATCATGCGCCCCGACCCTGTTTGCCAGTTCCAGAAGCAGTGCAAATGTAAACTGCGCCACAGCATCCGTACTGTATGCCGGAACATTTGTAACCACTATGCCGTGCTCATGTGCCACCTCCACATCGACCACATTGTAGCCGGTGGCAAGCACACCTATATATCTGAGGTTCGGACAGGCCTCGATCACAGCCCTGTCTATCACCGTCTTGTTCGTTGTTATGATCTCCGCATCGCCTATCCTTGAGACCACCTCTGACCTGTCGGTTCTGTCATACACCGTCAGCTCGCCATACTTGCCAATACTGTCCCAGCTAATATCGCCGGAATTCGCCGCACATCCATCCAGAACAACTATCTTCATGTCCATCACCCTGCCTTATCGTATATTGTTGTTCTATATTTTACATCAACTGTCTGATTTTTCAAAAAAATTTATAATATTTTATTCAACTATACCATATTTTACACCATATACTTCACGGTAATTTTAACATTTAACACAAAAATGCACAAATATTTCTGTACGGATTGAATAATTTTATTGAAAAATACTGTCAAACACATTAAAATATAAGTAACGTGCATTGGTAACATATCAAAACGAATGGGAGGTTTGAAATGGACAAAGACACATTAACAAAAAAAGTATTGGAGGTTTTTTCTGATATTCTTCCAGACATAGATGCGGGCAAGCTGGACATGACTGCAGAACTCACCACCGAATATGGCGTGAATTCCGTTTCCATCATTCAGTTCATCGTCGGACTTGAGCAGGCTTTTAACATTGAATTTGATGATTCTGAGCTTGCACTTGGCCTCTACTATGACATGAACGATGTAGTCAAGGCTGTAGCAGCCAAGGTCAGCTAACATCACGTAATCTTAATATGAAATGGAGGTAATAAGCACATGAGCAAAAAGATTTTGCCAATAAGCTATCCAATGATAACATCCTGGCAGTGGCATGCCACACTTTTCTCGATCATAGGGGATGACGAGAAAGCCAAGAATTGGATATTCAGCAATTATATACAGTTAAGATGTTACAACATCGAAGAGATCTTCACAGGAGATGAGATGCTTCTTGCAGATATGATGCCGGGAAGCAGTTCACTTAAGGAATGCCCTTATCTTCTCTTCTCTCTCATGACAAAGGAGCAGGTAGAGAGCTACTGCGGAGATATTCTCACTTTCATCAAGAAGACCATCAATCTGGGCGGATATGTATACGGAGTATTTGACGAGGCTAAGATCCTCTGTGATTCCGGTGCCGACTACAAATTCCCACATGAGCTCTTCATCTACGGATATGACGACGAGGAGCAGCAGTTCTATGTTGGAGATTTCACATTTGGCGAGCATTATTCCTACTCAAAAGTATCATACTCAGATGTGAGAAACGGCTACGACACCATCACAGCCCAGGAGGATCATATTTTCAAGGACGACTACAAGGGACGCCGTGGAATATACGTGATCCAGAAGAATCTGGCTGATACATACTACGAACTCGACACACAGTATATCAAGGATACCCTCATCGAGTACCTTGAGTCAAAGGATACCAAGAATCACTTCCGTATGATGAGGAATCGTTTTAAGGACACAGTATTTGGGGTTGATGTCTACGATGCGGTTCTGAAGCAGATCGGCAAGCAGCTTTCAGCAGAGGACCCAGACTTTGATATACGTGCTCTTCACATCCTGTATGACCACAAGGTTCTCATGATGGAGAGACTCAAGTACATGATGGATCACAGATATATTGAATTCAACGGTGATATCCTGAATGATTATATGGAGGTTGAGAATACCATGCTCACCGCCAGAAACCTTCTCATCAAGACCTCCATCACAGGCAAGGTTGACTGTATGGACAGATTTGAGAAGTACCTTATGGGTGCAAAAGAAAAAGAGATCGCAGTTCTGGGCAAAGTTGTTGAGCTTCTGTAATCTCATATCATTCTTTTCATGTTTTCCCTTTGCGGGGCAGTCCTATGGCTGCTCCGCATTTTTTTGCGATTTTACATTATTTTATAAATAATTTCTTCCAAATTATCATTTACTTCTATATACTGTTTAATAAATGATTTTTACGGCAGTTCAGGAATACCTGGCATTGTCACATTGGAGGTTTTTATGAATGTATGTGTATACGGCGCGTCAAGCAACGACATTGACAGATCTTATATAGAAGAAACAGAATATTTAGGAAGGGAAATCGCCAAAAGAGGCCACACTCTTGTGTACGGCGCTGGAGCAAATGGGCTCATGGGCGCAGTGGCAAGGGGTGTATACGAAGAAAATGGCACCATAATAGGCGTCACTCCTTCATTCTTTAATGTTGATGGAATACTGTTTGAGAATGTCTCCGAGCTGATAACCACTGAGACCATGAGAGAGCGCAAACAGATCATGGAAGATAAGGCAGACGCTTTCATCATAACGCCCGGCGGAATTGGCACTCTCGAGGAATTCTTTGAGATCCTCACGCTCAAGCAGCTCGGACGTCACGGCAAAGCAATCGTAATTTTCAATCAGAACGGATTCTACGATCATCTTCTGTCCATGCTCAAAGAGACGTCGGACAAAGGCTTTATGACGCCTGCGACCAACGAGATATATACCGTCATGGATAATTCAGATGAGATCCTTGACTATCTTGAAAGCTACAAGACAGACATAGGTCGTGTATTCAAGTTCTGATAAGCTTCTTCACAGCTTCAATAGCCACACGTATGGCTTTATCGGTGTCGTGTACCTCAGGATTCGGGAGACCGGCTGCAGCCCTCTCCTGATTCGCCACCACAAGGAAGCACGCACCGACCCTAACCCGCAGGAACGCTCCAACTATGAACAATGCAGCAGATTCCATCTCAGAGGCCTTGCAGCCCATCTTCTTCCACGCTTCCCATTTGTTCATAAGCTCATATCCAACCGGCATGATTCCCGGCGAGTGCTGTCCATAAAATGAGTCCTTGCTCTGAACCACACCTGTGTGTGCCGTCACTCCAAGTGCTCCTGCTGACTCTCTGAGCGCATTCACCACATCTATATCCGCAACCGCAGGGTACTCTATAGGCGCATACTCTCTTGACGTGCCCTCCATCCTGACAGCTCCCGTGGCGATCACCACGTCTCCGCCTACGATCTCAGTCTGCATACCGCCACAGGTTCCAACCCTGATAAAAGTGTGGGCACCGGCGTGCACCAGCTCCTGCATGGCTATGGCCGCCGACGGGCCGCCTATACCTGTGGACGTGACACTGACCTTCTCTCCATCCAGATAGCCTGTATACGTGACAAATTCCCTGCTGTCCGCCACCAGCTCCGCATCTTCGAGATATGCTGCTATCGCCTTACATCTCTTCGGATCCCCCGGCATGATAACATACCGGCCTATCATATCCTCATTTACCTTTATATGGTATTCCAACCCCTGATCCGCTTCGTATATCATAATCATCCCTCCTGACACTTGTCTCACAGCATAGGAAAAGCAGGCTTGCAGAAAATCTGCAGCCTGCTTTTCTAAGCTTTCTTATGTATCCTATAGAATTAGCACTTAAACTCATCAAGCTTTTCCTGAAGCTCTGGTGCAACTTCTCCATGAAATTTCACTGTAAGTGGCTTTTCAAGATTTAAACTGAACACACCTAAGATTGACTTTCCATCTACGACGTACTGAGCTGATGAAACGTCAACATCATTTGGAAACTGATTCAGGTATGCAACAAACTTCTTGATGTCATCCATAGTGTTAACTTTAGCTTTCATCTCTGTAATCTGCATTGGCTGCGCCCCCTAATATCTCTTAATATTTATAAGGACATTCTAACACTCCATCAACGAATGTGTCAATGCATACAGACCACGAATTAGCTATGGAAATTATTGTAATAAATACTCCTTATGCAGCCAGCATAAATGGCTGTAATGTATTTATAAACGACTCTGTCGCTCCGTTATAGAACCTTACTGTGAGTTCCTGATCAAGTCCAAGACTGAAAACTCCCAGTATTGATTTGCCATCTACAAGATAATTCCTGTTGGTTGAATATACATCAACGTCTCCATCATATTTTCTCATTGTCTCTACAAACTGTCTTACCTGCTCTACCGAATTGAGCTTAACCTTGATATTTGTTGATTCCATGATAATTACCTCCATTCCTGTCCGTAATCAATGTTCAATTTATACTACTTTTTGGAATAATTTGCAAATTACAAAATTGTAATTTTGTAAACCAATTTGTGCAAATGGCTTGTTTTTATTAACCTAAAACGCCTTTTAAGGTTGCTTTTTAGTCATGTTGTATAAATTCAGGAATGTTTTTTTACAAATATACTGTCGGGTGGAGATCATGGTCTTATATATTTTCGTCTATTTTTAATTATTCTCAAATGGTATTTCTATTATGATATGCTTCTTGACTCGTCAATTCTCCCCAATTACAATAATACTTACATGCAAAGCCATTTTCACGGCTCATTTTGACGAAAGGGCGGGCACAAAGCCCCATAAGAACATATATGAACCTACTTACAATAAAAGGATTTTCAAAAGCATACACTGACAAGATTCTGTTCGATGACGCAGACTTCTCAGTAAATTCAGGAGAAAAGATCGGTGTCATAGGCGTAAACGGCACGGGTAAATCAACGCTCCTAAAGATCATAGCCGGCATAGACGAATGTGATTCAGGACAGTTGTCAAAGGGAAACAACGTGGTCATAAAGTATCTTCCACAGACCCCCGACTTCGCAGAGAAGGTCAGCATATACGACTATGTCATCACTGCAAATGTCGACGAGGAGAACAAATGGAGCATAGAGGGTGATGCCAAGGCATTTCTTCACCGTCTCGGATTTGACGACACCAGCCTCATGGTGAGCACACTTTCAGGAGGTCAGCGAAAAAAGGTCGCTCTGGCTGCGGCACTGCTGTCAAGATGTGACATTCTTGTTCTGGACGAGCCCACCAACCACCTCGACAACGATATGACAGAATATCTGGAGGATTACCTTAACAACTACAAGGGCGCTCTGGTCATGGTCACCCACGACAGATACTTTCTTGACAAGGTGTGCAACCGCATAGTAGAGATCGACAAAGGCAAAACCTACAGCTACAATACCAACTACGAAGGCTATCTCATGCTGAAGGCAGAGCGTGAGAACATCGCACTTGCCACTCAGAACAAACATCAGAATATCCTGCGCAAGGAGATCGCATGGATGCAGAGAGGTGCTAGAGCCAGAAGCACAAAGCAGAAAGCCCATATCCAGAGATATGAGAAGCTTGCAAGCGAGGAGCTTATAAAGGAAACTCAGTCGGTTACCATGAGCTCAATCGCGAGCCGGCTGGGAAACAAAACAATAGAGCTCTCCCATATAGCCAAGACCTGGCCGGGCAGACCAAGTCCGGTCATAACGGACTTCTCATACAACTTCCTGAGGACTGACAGGATAGGTGTTGTTGGCCCAAACGGCTGTGGCAAGACAACGCTCATGAAGCTCATAACCGGTGTCACCAAGCCGGACAGCGGAACCATAGAGATCGGAGACACCGTAAGGATAGGATATTTCTCTCAGGAAAATGAAGCCTTGGATCCCAACATGAAGGTACTCGACTACGTCAAAGAAACCGCAGAGTATATCCAGACCACCGAAGGTCTCATGTCAGCATCCACCATGTGTGAGAGATTTTTATTTGACGGCACTTTGCAGCACCAGCGCATAGAGAAGCTCTCAGGAGGCGAGAAGCGAAGACTGTATTTGTTGAAGGTTCTCGTATCATCGCCAAATGTACTGATCCTTGACGAGCCGACCAACGATCTGGACATTTCCACACTGTGTATACTTGAGGACTATCTTGATTCCTTCCAGGGCATATTGATAGTCGTATCACACGACAGATATTTCCTGGACAGAGTCATAAGAAAGCTTCTGGTGTTTGACGGCTGCGGCGGGATCTCACAGTTTGAGGGCGGTTATACCGATTATTATCTGACCCACGGTTCATTTGCCAACAGCGCATCGGCAGGGACAAATACCCAGACAAAGCCGGAGCGTGTCAGCACAGCGGACAAGGAACCTGCCCAGAAAAAGAAAACGCAGAATCCATCAGTGAAGAAAAAGTTCTCCTTCAATGAGCAGAGGGAATATGACACCATAGAGGACACCATCGCCCGGAAAGAAGCTGAGATAGAGCAGACGGAGACCGATATCAACAACTCTGTGTCAGATTTCGTGAAGCTTAACGAACTCACGCAGAAAAAGGAACAGCTTGAATCAGAGCTGGATCAGCTTCTGGAGAGGTATGTGTATCTCACGGAGCTGGCGGAGTCATTTGAAAAGAACTGATCACATTGATCATTTGCCAGAAAAACGGGAGACGCGCTGCTGCACATCTCCCGTTTTTCTTCAATCGTCACATCTGATGTCTCACTATCCTGTATTCATCATCCAACTGAAAATACGGACAATTGTCGTAGCCTCTTGCCACAAATCTGGCAAAGTCATCCTCATCCATATTCACCAGGCACTCATAAAAATCATCTTCGTCATCGTACACATAGTGTGCACACATATCGCAACTGGAAGCCATGTGTTTCCTCCTTCCATCCGTTAACCATCAGGTTTTTACTATTATACACATATGCGAAGCAAAATCCAACCGCTTTAACCCATTTTCTCTGGCAATAATAACCATAATGTGTTATTATTGAAGGAAGTATATAAAGGGGCTTTGCATAAGCAAAAGAAGGAGTGTGTTCCAGTTATGAAGAAAAAATTTCTTGTACTGCTGCTTACGCTTACCATGATATTATCATTTTCTCCATATGTCGCAAAGGCGGCGGATACAGATGATACGGACAGCAGTAACAAAACCGATACCATAGATGGCAGAACTTATTTCTATGACCAGTTTGACAACAGTGCGTACAGAACCGTCTACAAGCAGATCAACGATGCAGCTCAGAAATTCAACGAGTCGACATCCAATGCTTCTTATCAGGATGGCGGATATTACACAGCATTTACATTGTCGGTCAGCAACAAAGACTGGGAAGTTATCGGCAACGATGGAATGGATCAGATCGTCAACGCTGTGCTCGCCGATCATCCTGAGTATTTCTGGATGTCCGACAGCTATCAGTGCAAGCAGGAATCCTCGGGAGAACTCAGATATACAGCTCTCACCATCGAGTGCTATTCACTGTATGCCAACGGAGATACACGTTCCATATACAAGAACAACTTTGACCTGACCGTCAAGAATTATGCAGCTTCTCTGGATGAGAGCGCAAAGGATTACGAGAAGGTATATCTTATACATAATTCGATCATCAACAAAGTTTATTATACTTCAGATGCAACATCCAAGAGCAAGGACAACATATACGCATACACCGCAGACGGCGTGTTCAACTCCAAGTATCAGTCGGCAGTCACCTACGGATATGCAAAGGCTTTCAAGGCCATTATGGATTACGTCGGTGTGCCATGTCTGTACATTGAGGGACAGAATTCAGATCTTCTGGACGACTCGATGGACACACAGAAGCAGCTCAAAGAAGAGAGTTACATCAACAACTGTGCATGGAATGCCGTTTATCTCGGCGGAGAGTGGTATCTCATCAATCTCGGTCTGGACGATCCTATAACCACAACAGGTAAGGAGGCATTGTCATATACATACTTCAATGTAACCGACGAACAGGCAAGCAACCTTACAGCCATCACATCAAGACTTCCGGGTATACCAAAGTGTACCGGAACAAAGTACTGCCTCTCAAAGGTTCAGGCAGATCTTGAAGCGGATGGACTGTGGGAGAAGTCAAGCTACAACATAATCGACAAGATACTGGACAAATACGGTTTATCCGTAGTCCTCATAAGCATAGGTCTTATCCTGCTTCTGGTGGTAATGCTCATCAAGAACATACACAAGAGCAGATCGAAGAAGAAAAAGGAAAAGGTTAAAAAGACCAAGACAACAGTGGTTGACAACTCAGAGCTGGATGCAGAGCTGAGAAAGCCGCCTATCTCATAAAATACTAAAATCAAAAAGCTCAATGCTTTCGGATTTCATCCCCGTCAGCATTGAGCTTTTTTCTGTCATTTTTCAAGATATTTTATTTCGTTCACACCCTACTCATCAAAGTTACTCTTGAGTACATTTACGGTGATCTGTCTGGACGCCTTGTTGCCTGCCCAGTCCTCCGCTGTGAGAGTCACTGTTACGGTTCTCTCCTTGCTTGTGTCCACATCCTGAGAAGCTTTAAGCGAATCCTGCACATCCGGATCCTCATCTGTGACATTGTAATAATCACTCCAGTTTATATCCGTTCCCATAGAAACGTCTATCTCGTCCGGGCCGTCTATGTATGGATTTACTTCGTCAACAACATTTATCACAGCCTTTTTTGTCTTGCTTAACTTTCCACGTCTGACCTTATATTTGATGGTGTACTTACCAAGCTTATCCGGTGCAAATTCTGAGTTGTCATATTCCAGCCTGGCATCATTGCTGTCCGGCTCAATATAGTTTGTTATATCAAATATATCACCCATATTATAATCCGTCTGGATCTGCTTGACCCTGAGCATGCTGGATCTCATGATCATCGTAATCACAAGTGCAAGCACTATTCCAACCACCAGAGCCGCCACGGCCATCATTTTCGCATTCAGCTCATATCGCTTCTTTTTATTTCTGCTCTGCGCGGATTTTTTACCGGAACCTGTTGACGATCTGCTATTCGCCGGTCTCCTGGTCTTGCTTCCTGAAGACATGGACTTCACCGACTTTTCAAGTGGACGTCCCGTACTTGTGCGCCTTTTGTCCTGCGCAGTTGCACTTTTCGGACGACTCGCTGATGATAAGTGGCTGCCCGATGCCGGACGATTTCCCGACACAGGACGGCTGCCTGATGCTGACCGACTGCCTGACGCTACTCCCTTGCCCGGCTGTGTCTTTTTCACACTGCTCGTTGTTGCACGGCTCACAGTTCCCTTATGAGCTCCTGCGCTCCCTTTATTCTGCCCCATATCCTGTCTGTCTGCCAATTTATATTACCTCCTAAAACATTTGTCTTAACTTTATTCTCAGTACATTATACATAATATTTTACACCCATACAATCATTTCGGATTGCAATAGTTGTAAATAAGTGAGATAATTCAATGAAGACTTACCTGAAAGGAGTATTATATATGTCAATCAATAATCTTAGTTCATTTACGAAGGAGCGTCTTGGTCTCTGTATTGAAAACGATACCATAGATAACAACCTCTACGAGGAATACGGCGTAAAGCGTGGACTTCGTGATCTGAATGGAATAGGAATAAATGCCGGCATCACCAACATTTCACTAAGCCGGGCGTATACAATGGAGGACGGAAAGCATACTCCTGCTGACGGTGAATTATATTACAGAGGTTACGAGATCCGCCAGTTGATAGACGGATTTACAAAGGAAGGACGATTCGGTTTCGAGGAGTGTACATATCTGTTACTGTTTGGAAAGCTTCCGGACGAGAATGAGCTTGCCAAGTTCAAACAGGTCCTCAACCTTGCATACGACCTTCCACACAACTTTATACAAGATGTCATAATGAAGAACCCTACCAAGGATATCATTTCAAATATGACCAAGAGTATCCTTGCCCTCGGATCATACGATAAGTCTGAGACGGATATATCTCTGGACAACGTTCTTCAGCAGTGTCTTATGATAATAAGTGTATTCCCAAGACTCGCTGTATATTCTTTCCAGGGATACAGACATTATGAGCTTGGCAAGAGCTGTTATATACACAAGCCGGATCCTGAGCTTTCATTTGCAGAGAATATCCTGAGCATGCTCCGTTCAGACAGAAAGTACACACAGCTTGAGGCAAAGGTTCTCGATCTTGCCCTTGTTCTCCACATGGAACACGGAGGCGGAAGCAACTCTACGTTTACAACACGTGTTGTCACATCATCCGGCTCAGATACATACGCCACAGTCGCAGCAGCACTCTGCTCACTCAAGGGACCGCTCAACGGCGGTGGAGACCTCAAGGTCATGGAGATGATGAAGAACATACACTGCAATGTCGAGGATGTTACGGACGAGGAGCAGATCCGTGAGTACATCAGGAAGATCGTGCGCGGCGAAGCATTTGACAAATCGGGCGTGGTATACGGAATGGGCCAGCCTGTATACTCTCTGTCAGACCCAAGAGCTGTCATTATCAAGGAGTATGTAGAAAAGCTCGCCGAGGAGAAGCACGAGAAGGACGAATTCAAATTATACGAGCTCATAGAGCGCATCGCACCTGAAGTCATTGCCGAGGAGCGCAAGATCTACAAGGGTGTGTGCATCAACATAGATTACTATTGCGGATTGTTATACAAGATGCTCAAGATCCCTTACGCCCTCTACACACCACTATTTGCCATTGGCCGAGTGGTTGGATGGAGTGCGCATCGTATGGAGGAGCTGATCAACAGCTACAAGATAATGCGTCCGGCTTATCCAAGTCTTGTAGAGCCTAAGGACTACGTACCTATCAAAGACAGGTAATATGCCATGAACAATTCTGATAAATTCGAATATTCTGTCGTCAGGAGCAGGCGCAAATCTATCTGTATCGAGATAGACAGAGACCTCAACATAAAGGTTCGTGCGCCCCTCAGAATGACCGACAGTCAGATCCAAAGCTTTGTGGATTCCAGACAAAACTGGATCCGCAGCCATCTGGAAATCATGCAGAAAAGAATTTCCAATATGTCAGACGAAAAAAATCCAAGCACTGCCCTGACAGATGCCGATATAAAGGCACTGTCAGAACAGGCTCGGATATATATTCCTTCACGTGTAGAACATTTTGCTCAGATAATAGGCGTGACCTACGGAAGGATCACCATCCGGCATCAGAAGACTCGCTGGGGAAGCTGCAACTCCTCCGGTAACCTGAATTTCAACTGTGCACTGATGAACACCACTCCCGAAATCATAGACTACGTGGTAGTCCACGAGCTGTGTCACAGAAAGCAGATGAACCACTCCGCACTTTTCTGGGCCGAGGTAGAAAAAGTACTCCCAAACTACAAGGAGCTCCGTTCCGCCCTCAAAAATTACAGGTGTTAAAGCCTCTACCACTCCATAACCACAGCGCCGTATGTGAGCCCTGCGCCGAATGCCGACATGGCGATCTTGTCGCCGCGCTTCAGGCCGTGCTCCCTCACGAGCTGGTCGAGAAGTACAGGTACACTCGCCGCAGACATATTTCCTGTGTAGTCGAGAGTCGTAGGGAACTTCTCAAGCGGTGCCTTAAGTCTCTTGGCAACAGATTCAATAATTCTTACATTTGCCTGGTGGAGTACGAAGTAATCCACATCGTCAACGGTCATTCCAGCCTTGTCAAGAGCCTCCTGGAGGCACTTAGGACACTGTCTCACCGCAAACTTGTACACCTCCTGTCCATCCATATACAGATAGTCATGATTGATCTCATCTTTTACAAATATATTGTTGGTCTTTCTGCTCTCGCAGTTTAGCACCATACCCTTCTTGCCGATTGAACCCTGGACAATGCTTATGATTCCCTTGTCAGACTCCTCTATATAAGCGGCACCTGCGCCATCTCCAAACAATACGCATGTACCTCTGTCATTCCAGTCAAGTATCTTTGACAGCGTCTCAGAACCTATTACAAGAGCATTCTTCACAAACCCTGTCTCTATATACATCTTTGCAACATTGAGGGCAAATACAAAGCCCGAGCATGCCGCATTCACATCAAACGCAATCGCCTTATCCGCACCTATAGCCGCCTGAACCTGACACGCCCCGCTTGGTGTGTAATAATCCGGAGTGACTGTGGCAAGCACTATAAGCTCCACATTCTCTGCGGACTTCCCTGCCATCTCAAGTGCCCTCTCAGCAGCCTCAACAGCCATGCTCGTCGTTGTCTCCTTAACAGCTATTCTTCTGTTCTTTATACCTGTTCTTGAAGATATCCACTCATCAGATGTATCAACATACTTTGCAAGCTCATCATTTGATACCTCTTTCTCCGCAAGGTAGCTTCCTGTTCCTAATATTCTGATTGCCATTATATATTTTCTCCCTTTTATCCGTTATTCTCTTTATTCTTCCTTGTCTCCAAGCAGCTCAGTCACATACTCGCCCCATTTTGTGAGTTTCTTATATCCCTTAGTAAACATGGATGGCTCCACCGTATCGTCATATCCAACTGCGATCCATCCTATATCATGCTTTTCCAGATATCTGGTAAATTTTATTCCAAATACATTTCTGGTGCCCTTCAGCTTCTCATTCTTGACCTCGACATCATCGTCTGCATATCCCCACTCTGTCACTATAAGAGGATAACTTGTCACATAGCCCGACAGGAACTTCTGCCAGAACACCTTGTCCGGGTAAACATGAACAGAGAACGCAGTATTGTCATTCTTCACGCCGAGCTCATCAAGCCATCCGAGATCATAACAGTAATCCGGACTTCCAACGATTATAAGCTGCTTTGCGCCGGCATCCCTTATAACTCCTATAAGGCTCTCCGCGCATCTCTTCCACTCTGAATCACTCATGCCAACCGGCTCATTGTATATCTCAAATATAACATTTGGAGTGTTCTTGAAATAATCCGCAATGTTCTTCCAGAATTCAGCAGAATAATCCAGCGGATTCTCGTCGAGATCCGGCATCTCATCCCCGGAACCATCTATCGGGTTACCTGTATAATCCCAATCGAGAATAACATAGTTATCGTTCTCTCCGGCCCAGGTAACTATGCGGTCAAGATATCTCCACATATAGTAATCGTCATTCTTGTACTCCACAGGGCTTATTGGCACCCTTATGGCATTACCACCCTTGGCAAATACATCCTTGTAGAAATCCTCATTAAACTTCTTCTCCTCATACAGACTGCGCGACTCTGGAACCATCACACCCTTGAGAACAACCTGTTCTCCGCCTGCATTCAGGATCCGAGTCCCCTTCGCTGTAAGCATGGTAGGATATTTGTCTGTATCACCGATAAATTCTGCACGTGTTCCCACAGGTGTCAGCAGATCCTGCTCCTTGCCCCGCAGGTACATCACGTACCATATGATTGCTGCCGCAATGATGGCGGCCACGATAACTATCAAAGTAACCTTTATCTGTTTCTTCATAAACGCTCCTCCAATTCAAGCTGTATCTTCAGCCATATACATAAAGTTTACCAAAAAAACACCATCACTTCAACATATGCATGAATAAAAGGCATCCCCCGTGAGATAAATTTCTCACTTGAGAAATGCCTTTCATCTATAGTATATCTGTGATCTACAGATTTCTGAATCTGTCGTATCTGTCCTGTGCGATCTCCTCAGGAGTCTTGTCTGAATACTTCTTGAGGAATTCCTTAATGTTCATCTTAAGGTACTTGCCTATATATGGAACTGACTGCTCATCTGCTCCGCCGTACTCAGGTACGACCTGCTCGATAACGTTCAGTCTCTTGAGATCCTGCGCTGTAATCTGCATAACTTCTGCAGCCTCCTCAGCTCTGTTGCTGTCCTTCCAGAGGATAGACGCATATCCCTCAGGTGAAAGGATTGAGTATGTCGCATTCTCAAGCATCCATACCTCATTGCCGACTGCAAGGGCAAGTGCTCCACCGCTTCCGCCTTCTCCGATAAGGATACAGAGTACAGGAACCTTGAGTGATGACATCTCATAGAGATTTCTAGCTATGGCTTCACCCATTCCTCGCTCCTCAGCCTCAAGTCCACAGAACGCACCCGGTGTATTTACAAATGTAATGATAGGTCTGCCGAACTTCTCAGCCTGCTTCATCAGACGAAGAGCCTTTCTGTAGCCATCAGGAAGAGGCATACCAAAGTTTCTCTCCATGCACTCTGCCATGGAAGCTCCCTTGACCTGTGATATAACTGTTACAGGCTGTCCATCTATATGACCGATACCACCCACAATGGCTCTGTCATCATTCATGGTTCTGTCTCCGTGGATCTCACGGAAATCATCGCATATATACTTCACATAGTCGAAACCTGAAGGTCTGCTCATCTGACGAGCACCTCTGAGCTTCTCCCACGGAGTCTTAGGCTCGTCATCCTTGAGTCTCTCCTTGAGGATCTCGCTTATGTCAAATTTCTCATCTTCAACAGCACTGTCAAAGTTAGCATAGCCCTGTCTCTGCTTATGTGTGACGATGAGATCATACATTGTGTCCTTCATCTTGTCTCTTGTGATTATGCCATCTATGATACCATGCTCAACAAGGAACTCTGATCTCTGGAAGCCCTCTGGAAGCTCCTGACCAATAGTCTGCTTGATAACTCGTGGTCCTGCAAATCCTACGAGCGCACCTGGCTCTCCAAGGATAATATCTCCAAGCATTGCAAAGCTGGCTGTAACACCACCTGTTGTAGGATCTGTAAGAATAGATACATACAGAAGTCCTGCATCAGAATGTTTCTTGAATGCAGCGGATGTCTTGGCCATCTGCATCAGAGAAATGATTCCCTCCTGCATACGTGCACCGCCTGAACAGCAGAACATGAATACCGGAAGCTTCTCCTCTGTAGCCTTCTCGACAGCTCTGGCAATCTTCTCACCCACAACATATCCCATGCTGCTCATGAGGAATCTTGCATCACATACACCAACTACAGCAGGCTCACCATTGATGGTTGCCTTTCCTATAGTAACAGCCTCCTTGAGGTTTGTCTTGGCCTGTGCAGCCGCAACCTTGTCCTCATAGCCCTCTGTTCCAAGAGGATTTGAGCTTGGCATATCCTCAAACCATGGCTCAAATGACTTTGGATCTGTGACCATTCTTATTCTGTTCTTGGTCTTAACTCTGAAGTAAGAACCGCACTCATAACAAATGTACTTTGCGTTCTTCACTCTTTCCTTCTCAACTTCTCTTCCGCACTTAGGGCACTTTACAAGCTCCACCTTTGGTGCTTCCTGAATTCCCTCAGCAGCCTTTGCCTCCTCTGCAGCCTTTGCTGCAATTATCTCGGCATCCTTTGCCTTTTTTTTGATAAATAACATGATATTTACTGCTCCTTATACTTCTGTAAGACGATACATGCATTGTGTCCGCCAAATCCAAGTGAGTTGCTGATCGCAACATCAACGTCCATCTCGCATGGCTCCTTACAATAATCCAGATCAAGCTCCTCCTCGCTCTCCACAAGGCCTCTTGTTCTGTGGATATAACCTTCCTCTATACTCTTGACACAGGCAATACACTCGATGGCTCCTGCTGCACCGAGAAGATGTCCTGTCATAGACTTTGTTGAATTGATCTTGATGTCCTTTGCGTGATCGCCAAATGCCTTCTTGATAGCACGTGTCTCAACAAGATCGTTCAGATGTGTGCTTGTACCATGAGCATTGATGTACTGAACCGCATCAAGTGGAAGTCCTGCATCCTTAACCGCATTGGTCATGGCAACTGCTGGTCCCTCACCTGACTCCTCAGGTGCTGTGATGTGGTGTGCATCACTTGAACATCCGTAACCTGAAAGCTCTGCGTAGATCTTTGCACCTCTTGCCTTTGCGTGCTCAAGCTCCTCAAGAATAACAATACCTGCACCCTCACCGAGAACGAATCCGCTTCTGTCCTTATCAAATGGAATAGAACATCTGTCTGGATCTGTTGATGATGTAAGTGCTGTAAGTGAATCAAATGTTGATATACCGATAGGTGAAACTGCTGCCTCACATCCGCCGGCTACCATGACATCAGCGTCTCCGTACTGGATAGTTCTGAATGCCTCACCGATACTGTTTGTTCCTGAAGCACATGCTGTTACAACATCTATACTCTTGCCCTTGAGACCAAACTGGATCGCAACGTTACCTGCTGCGATGTTGCTGATCATCATAGGAACTACGAATGGACTTACACGAAGTGGTCCCTTTGTAAGTATGGTTCCATATGCGTTCTCAAGCTCCTGAAGTGAACCAACACCTGAACCAATACATGTACCAACTCTGTAAGCATCTTCCTTTGTCATATCAAGTCCTGAATCTGCCATAGCCTCCTGGGTTGCCTTCACAGCAAACTGTGTGAATCTAGCCATACGTCTTGCAGACTTTGGATCAATGTAGTCCTTTGCTACAAAGTTCTTAACCTCGCCGACAAGCTTGCACTTGTATGCTGAAGCGTCAAACTGTGTAATAGGTCCGAAACCATGCTTTCCTTCCTTAAGTGAATCCCAATACTCGTCAACTGTATTGCCGACTGGAGTTATGGCTCCTATACCTGTTATTACTACTCTCTTCTTCATACTTATCTCCTTGCATTACTTATTCTGCTTTTTATACATATTTAACTACTCAATTATACTCCAACTGTCAAATGTTTGGAAGTAATTGTGTCCATGTTTTTCTATAAAATTTCGATAAACATTCGCATTTATACATATCTCTTATAGTTTTTTCTTTATCTTTCTGAATATAAACTTCTTGCTTATATAATAATTGAGGAATATCACCAGCACTGATGTGAACGTCTTTATGCCCATCGCCCACAGGTGAAGCCTGTCAACCAATATATAGATCAGTCCCTCCTCTACCACCAGTGTGAACACCCTGCTCACGTAGAATGACACCAGTTCTTTTATGAACTCCCATGCAGTCTCTGCGGCAGTGTGGAACACCGATTTTCTATTTGTTATGAATGACACAAAATTGTACAGTATCCATGCCAGGAAGTTGGCCCTGACAGGTTCTATCCCGCATTTGTACATAAATATCCAGGCGGAGCCAAGATTTACCGCTCCCACGACAATTCCCCACAGTATATATATGTATATCTCCCTGGGTATCTTCTTCAGCACTTTATCTACAAACATGTAACTCCCTTATAACATCCGCCTCTTCCGGAAACTCCCGCTCTATCCGCTCGCAGAGACGCCCGTTAAACTCAACCCTTTTCCCATAGTTAAACTTCAGAATATTCTTATATCCCCACAAATGTGTGAACACATCCTGTCTCTCTATATCCGCCGCCTCAGGAAAAAATGAAGCAATGATCTTTCCCTTTCTCGCAGCACACATCGCAAGCAGTCTCTGCTCCGCAAATACCATGTGGCACAGATTTTCCTCAGTCTCCCTACAATTCTCCATAAACTGTATGGAGCTGTCCACATAATAGTTCTTAAATTGCTCCTTAGCCATATATAGCATACAGGTATTTACCGGCGGAACATCCCAGCTCCACAGGGGATCAAAGCTGTACGAACTGTCCATATTGAAGAAGTCCCTGCCGGGATATACATCCGGATATATTCCTTCTCTGTGTATTGCACAAATATCCGTCCCCGCTATGTATTCCCCTATATTCTTCCACACTATAAGGTCCAGATCCACCATGACCGCCGGCATATGCGCCGCCTTAAGCGCATACAGCTTGCCCGCAGCCCAGAACACTCCCGGGGATATGCTGTCAGGAACCTGTATCTCTTTTATGCCGCCATTCCATATATACGACAATCCCTGTCTCTCAACATAATCAATGGCCCTTGCATCACCGTAAAGTGTGATAGGGCCATTCATTTTTCTCCACATAAGAGCAGACAGGATCATGGTCAAAAGCTCATAATCCTGCATGCTGTAAGTGTCATCTTTACTTTTCTCAAAATAAGGAGCAGTCCACAATGTATGGAATCCCTCTATATCCTTCATATATCCTCCAAGATCCGGTCATGTACTAGATCAGATCCAGTCCATATCCAAACTTAGCATTGCCACCAATCCGGCTGGCCGGTCTTCTGCTTCTGTTGATAAGCTGCCACTCCTTAGGGAACTCAACCATCAGCTCCTGGCTTGTTCTGATTGAATCCATACTGTCCTGTGGCCGCTGTGTGTCACTTTCAAGCACCATCGGCATATTTTTTATCCGCTGACTTCCAAACACTCTGTACTGGCTTCCCGCCAGGTATCTGAAGCCTCCCTGACTTCCAAACAGCAGTCTCATCTGACTGCCATTCCACCGGAACCGCTGACTTCCTATCATTCTATACTGGCTTCCCGCCAGGTATCTGAAGCCTCCCTGACTTCCAAACAGCAGTCTCATCTGACTGCCATTCCACCGGAACCTCTGACTTCCTGTCATTCCACTCTGACTTCCCATCAAAAGCTTCTGGCTTCCAGTATCCACAGTCTGTTTCGCAGCTTCGCATCCAAGCTCTTCGTATCTGTCCTCAAAAGGGATCATAACTCCACCGCCGAATTCCACACTGAAAGGCCTGCCGTCCATCATGACATATGTCCTGTAAGGATACAGTCTGCCATTCTGCGCTATCAACTTCATATATACCGGGAGTCCCTTGTCGAGCCTGTGGAATCTGTACGCCTGCGGTGTGGTTGCTTTGACGAAATATCCTCCCGCCGGCAGTGAATATCCAAGCACTGCATCAAGCTCACCATCCCATTCAATATATACTCCGAATTCTCCAGTCTGGGCATCATAATTCCTGAGGTCAAAATATGCCTTTCCCGTGACAAAAGGAAGCATCCTGGCTATTCTATTGTCAAATAGTGCCACACTCTCGCCGGCACCTCTATTTAAAGACGAATATATGAAACCCACACACAATCTCCATTCCCAAACTAGCCAAAATTCTATATCCGACTATTTGCCTTATACTATGTATGGTACTCTATTTCTCCATATAATTCAATTTAATTTGAGGGATTTAACAGTCTTATTTTCCACTAATTTCCTAATTAAAATTACTTGCCAAATGTAAGGACATAATATCTCTTATATCCCTGTTTATCATTTTTGAGAGCCACAAATACTGCAACGCCCATGGTCTTGTATGTAGTATTCAGCATATTGCTGTCATGTGCGGTCGACTTGGACCATGCTCTGAACACGAGATCTCCACCACTGAAACCACATGCAAGATTCTCTCCGTACAACTCGTACATGGAGTTGAGACACAGTGTTCCATTTGGTCTGTAATGGCTGTACTTGTTGCTTATCTCCTTTGCTCTTGTGGTAGCGGTCTCTGTCAGAGATGTTGACACCTTAAGGCTTGAAAGTCCATTTTCTGCACGATGCTGGTTGACCATCTTACTCAGTCTGTTTGCCGCGCCTATATCATAATATCCATATACTCTTGTCTTTCTGCCCTTACCAAGATCGATAGTGTAATATCTCTTGACCGAGAGATCGTACTCTCTCTTATATACAACGCCTCTTCTGTTGACATATGCTATGTAGCCATCGGCTGTCTTATACTTTCCAGCCTTTACAACTCGCTTTGCAGCGCTGTTGAAATAGTAATTGGCATTTCCGATCTTCATTATGAGCTTCTTTGCAGGCTTCCACTTTCTGCCTGTAAACTTGTATGCCTTCTGGGTGCTGTTGTTATAGCTGATTGTGGCTACGCCATTAGAACCGAAATAATATCTGCTGCTGTAGACGGTCTTCCACATATTCTTCTTCTGCACCCATGTGTTCTTCGAGTAGTCAAAGTTGTATACCTTCTTTGTCCTCTTCTGATCTGTATATCTTGAGGTAACATATCCGCCGTCACATACGTAGTAAGCGGTACTTCCATTTACCTTCTTCCATCCTGATGATGTACGTCTATTTCCATTTGCATCATAGAAATAGTATCTGTTTCCGTTGAGCTTGTCGATCACATTTGAGACTCTCTTGTATGACTTGCTGCTTGATATGTATCTGTACAATATATTCGATGCCTGATCATACAGAATGGTACATGTGCCTGATCCATCAAAATACATCAGCTTTCTGCCTGTATTCTTCCACAGGTTCTTGTTCATATCCCAGCTCTTCTTTGAATCGTTAAATGAATACTTTCTGAAAATGCCTGATGCCTTGTAGATCCTCTCCTTTACATAGTGGGATCCACCGCCTGTTACAAATACCATATTGTCATAATTTATATGATACCAACCGCCCTTTGTGACCTTGTCACCATTTGAATTGAAATAATATGTTCTGCCATCGTTGAGAATAAGCATCTGGTTCTTCACCTGGACAAGCTTGCCGCTGCTCAGTGACTTTGCCTTCTTGCTGCTATTATCGTATATCTTTTCACACAGTCCGGAATTGTTCAGATAATAGAGAACGTTATCCACTGTCTGCCACTCGTTCTTGCAGATCGTCCAGTCCTTTGAATCAGCGCTGAATCTGTATATCTTGATGGTATCGCCAGAACGTGTAAACTTCATAGCTGCCACGCCATTTTCATCTATAAGATATCTGGTGCCATCATCGGCATCTATCCAGCCTGCAGTTTTCTGCACTTCACCATTAACATAATATCTGAAGTAACCATCCTCATCCTGTATCACTCCACTCTGAACTGCATCTGATGCTGTGGCCAGAACTGCCGTGCCGTCAGCTCCCATCTCATCTGCCTGTGTCACCACATTTGTAGAAAAAATCACAATAGCCAATACAGCAATCGCCATAAGACTGCCTATAGCTTTTGCCGCCATCAGGCTCTTTTCTCTCTTTGCAATATTAGTCTTCATTGTAGACATCTTTACTGTCCTCCTTTTTATTAAACATCAGTTTCCGCAGGGAATCTGACGTTTGTGTGCATTCTGCTACGTTCGTAGTATACACGTGTTACATAATTTTTACAAGTATAACTTTTTTACAAGTTTTTTGTTACAAATGTGTTAAGTTTGCCCCATCTTGGATTATTTGTCTACATATGGTAAAATAAATCCGCAAAATTCAAAAACAGACAACGAAAAATGTCTGCCAACGGCAGTACAGAGAAAGGATACATATATTATGGGTGCTATTGTTACATTAAAAAAGGGAGAGGGACGACTTCTGAAGTCCGGCGGAGCATGGATATTTGACAATGAGGTCGACACCATAGTCGGCAGCTTTGAGAACGGCGACATCGTCATAGTAAAGGACTTCGATGGTTATCCACTCGGCAAAGGATTCATAAATACCAACTCCAAGATCTTCATCCGCATGCTCACAAGACATGTGGACACCGAGATCGACGAGGCATTCTTCGCAAAGAGACTTCAGGATGCATGGGATTACCGCAAGAAAACCGTCGACACCAGTAGCTGCCGTGTCGTATTTGGCGAGGCTGATTTTCTGCCGGGAATCGTCATTGACAAGTTTGAAAACGTGCTTGTTGTCGAATCACTGGCACTCGGCATCGACAAAGTTAAAAATTTGTTAATAAATATTTTAAAAAATATACTTAAAAATGATGGTATAATAATCGAGGGTGTTTATGAACGAAGCGATGCAAAAGTCAGAAAACACGAGGGGATGGATACCTATAAAGGGTTTATTGGTGACGAATTTAACACAAAGGTTCATATAAATGAAAATGGCGTTCGATATATTGTTGATGTGAAAGACGGTCAGAAGACCGGATTCTTTCTGGATCAGAAGTATAATCGTCTTGCTATTCAGAGAATATGTAAAGATGCAAAGGTTCTTGATTGCTTTACACACACAGGCTCCTTTGCTCTAAACGCAGGCATAGCCGGTGCTTCCAGCGTTTTGGGAGTAGACGCTTCAGAACTTGCTATTGCCCAGGCCAGAGAGAATGCAGCGCTCAACGGATTGGAGAGCACTGTCTCTTTTGAGTGCAGAGATGTATTTGATCTTCTTCCTGAACTGGAATCAAAAGGCGAACAGTTTGACGTTGTCATACTTGACCCGCCGGCATTCACAAAATCAAGAAATTCAATAAAGAACGCAGTCAAAGGCTATCGCGAGATTAATCTGCGTGCTATGAAACTCGTAAGGGATGGTGGATTCCTTGCGACTTGTTCATGTTCACATTTTATGGATTTCGAGTTATTTACCAAGACCATAAAACAGGCCGCCATGAATTCACATGTAAGACTTCGCCAGGTAGAGTTCCGCACACAGGCTCCTGATCACCCAATATTATGGGCTGCAGATGAATCTTATTATCTGAAGTTCTACATATTCCAAGTAATAAAGGAGAGATGACACAATGCAACTAATTCAGAGAAATAAGGATTCAGCATATTTGCAATACGACAAGTATGTAAATTATGACAATCCTATCGTTGCTGCAAAGGCAAAGGAACTTGCTGCAGATTGCAAGAGCAGTGATGAGATCATACAGGCATGTTACTATTTTGTCCGGGATAGGATTTCTCACACATATGACAGCAACTTTTCAGTAATAACTATCAGCGCTTCCGATGTACTGGAAGCCAGCACGGGCATCAGCTATTCAAAGGCCAATTTGCTGGCAGCACTGCTTCGTGCCAACAACTTATATACAGGATTCTGCTATATCCGTATCAAGCACAAGGGCGGACTTATGGCTATGCATGCACTTAATGCGGTATATCACCCGGATCTCAAGAAGTGGATACGTCTTGATGCCCGTGGCAATAAATACGGCGGTTTCAACGCCGATTACACACATAATGAGACTCAGATGGGACATGTGATTGATTCAGCAGCCGGAGAGTATGAGTTCAACGACCTCATCGCCGTACCGCTTCCATCAACCATGAGGGTTCTCGAACAGAGTACCAACTTCTACAAGATGTACTTTAACGATATGCCAGATTATGACGCTTAAAAAATATTACCAGCGGATGACCGCTGGTAATATTTTTCTATACTATATGAATAAGAGGGGAACCGATCCATGTCAAAGACAAAATCCAAAACCATATTAAGAATATCCTTTAACTCACCTGTGGTACTTACATTTGCACTCATTTGTCTGGGAGCTTACCTCCTGAACATCCTCACAGGCGGCAAAAGTAACTTTCTTCTATTTGAAGTATACAGAGCCCCTCTCACCGATCCTTTAACCTACATCCGCATGTTTGCCCATGTGTTTGGTCACGCAAGCTGGAGTCACCTTATCAACAACATGACGCTGCTGCTTGTGATCGGCCCACTACTTGAGGAAAAATACGGCTCAAAGGATCTGCTCATCGTAACCATCACCACCGCACTGGTGACAGGAATCGTGCATTTTATATTCTTCCCTGGTACAGCATTGCTCGGCGCCAGCGGAGTGGTATTCGCATACATTCTTCTGTCTTCTTTTGCATGTATAAAGGACGGCTCCATACCGCTCACCTTCATACTTGTTGCAGTGCTTTATATCGGCGGACAGGTGGCTGACGGAGTGTTTGTGAAGGACAATGTGTCTAATCTCACCCACATTATCGGGGGGATCATCGGAGCGTTCTTCGGGTACATCTCCAATGTCAGGAGATGATGTGACGAACGGACGGATGCCATACTCTCCAGGGACAGAAATTGGGTCTCTATATCCCTGGAGAGTATGTCATCCTGATCTTGTTGGATATATACTTTTCAGATCATGTTCCTGACATATTTCGATAAGAATTTTTATTATACATACTGATTTTCTCAAATCAAGCGTAATCTTTTCTCAAAACATGCCGCCATCTTTTTTTCTTCAGATTGCTCTGCAATCTACAATTTCAGGATTTCCTCTGGGCTTTCTACTATGTTGTCTGCGCCGACTGCTTCGAATTCTTCTCTGCTGCCGTAGCCGTAGAGGACTCCTATGGTCTGGAGGCCACAGGCTTTGCCACCTTCTATGTCGTAGCGTCTGTCGCCTATCATCACAACCTGGTTTGATTTTATCATATCTTCTGTCAGTCCGTGATCTTTCTTGAGGCTTTCAAGGACCTGGGATATGATGTGCTTCTTGTCTGATCCTGTTCCGTCGGGATTACTTCCAACTACAACGTCAAAATATTTTCCCACACCGAACTTCTCAAGGATACGGAGTGTCGGCTCTGTCGGCTTGCTGGTTGCAACTGAGAGTATGCAGCCCTTCTCCTTAAGGGCACGCAGGGTGTCTGCCACTCCGTCGTACACCTCAGCCTCGAAGAGACCTACCACGTTGTATCTCTCTCTGTACTTCGCAACCATCTCTTTCGCTTTTGCGTCGTCCATGCCGAATTCCCTCACGAAAGAATCATAAAGCGATGGTCCTATAAAGCTTCTGAATACACTGTATTCAGGATATGGAATTCCAGCCCAGTCAAGAGCGTATTTTATACAGTTGAATATTCCTTTCTCAGACTTGGTGATGGTTCCATCAAGATCAAATAATAAATATTTGTACATATACCGTCTTCCTCCTTGCGAAAATAATGGGTCAGGCACACCAAAAAAACGCTTACCAAAATGCCCCGCAAATTCTATGAATCTGTGGGGCATTTGTAGTATTTATATATTGAAACTACCCATGAATATTACATGATATCAACATCTGCTGAGTAATCCACACCGTCGATCTTGAAACCGAACATGTTGTAGAAATCCTCCCAGTATCCATCGATGTCTGCTATATCCTTGACATTGTCATTGTTGACTGTATCCCAGTGCTCAGCAACAACTTCCTGAACATCATCTCTCATCTCCCAGTCGTCCATACGGATGAATCCGTTGTCGTCCACCTGGGTGTCATCCAGGATCTTATCCATGAACAGTCTCTGCATCTGCTCTATGCATCCCTCGTGGAGTCCCTTCTCTTTCATAACTTTGTAGAGAAGTGTGATATACAGAGGTACGATAGGGATAGCTGCACTTGACTGTGTGACAAGAGCCTTGTTGATGGCTATCTTCGCCTTTATGTTAGGGAACTTTTCATTTATAATGTCTGCTGACTTGTACAGATCCTTCTTTGCCTGTCCGATCGATCCCTCAGCGTAGATAGGGAATGTGATCTTTGGTCCTATGTATGAGTACGCAACTGTGATCACGTTATCTGCCAGAACTCCGGCATCTGAGAGTGCCTGCATCCAGTCGATCCAGTCCTCACCGCCCATCACCTTGATGGTGGCATTGATCTCGTCATCATTTGCCGCTGTTATATGTGCATCTGTGATGGTGTTGTCCTTGAGTACAAGTGTCTTGTTGGTGTACTCCTCACCAACCGTCTTGAGTACAGATGTGTACTTTGTTCCATCTGGAGTTGTTCTTCTAGGGGCAGCCAGGCTGTATACAATCATGTCTATCTTGCCCATGTCTGCCTTGATGGTCTCGATGACCTGCTCCTTGATCTCGACTGAGAACGCGTCGCCATTGATGGACTTTGCATAGAGTCCGGCCTTGTGAGCCTCCTCCTCAAATGCTCTGTTGTTGTAGAAGCCAGCGGTTGCTGTACGGCGTCCATTTGACTCCTTCTCAAACATAACGCCGAGGGTATCTGCGCCATAGCCAAATGCAACTGCGATACGTGATGCAAGTCCGTATCCTGTTGACGCTCCGATCACCAGAACCTTCTTAGGTGCGTTATCGCTCTTAACTGCTCCCTTTGACTTGACATACTCGATCTGATTCTTTACATTCTGTGCGCATCCCACCGGGTGAGCTGTTGTACAAATAAAATCTTTAACTCTTGGTTCAACTACCATTTTAAATTCTCCTTATAAAACATAATATATTTAGTGCTCTTTGTTGGCAAACTTCGTGTATTCCTGCAGCCATACCAGATCCACAGATCCGGTGGCACCTTTTCTCTGTTTAGCTATGATTATCTCCGAGATACCCTTCTTGTCGGTATCAGGATTGTAATAATCATCTCTGTATATGAACATAACCACATCGGCATCCTGCTCTATAGATCCCGACTCTCGGAGATCCGCAAGCACAGGCTTGTGATCCGGTCTCTTATCAACCTCTCGGTTAAGCTGTGACAGTGCTATGATAGGCACATCCAGCTCCCTGGCAAGCATCTTCAACGATCTCGACATATCAGATACGAACTGCTGTCGCGACTCAACTCGTCCCGTCGTGCTCATAAGCTGCAGGTAGTCGATGATGATGAGTCCAAGATTGTTCTTGCTCTTGAGCTGTCTGCATTTTGATCTCAGCTCGGATATGGTGAGTGCTGAACTATCCTCTATGTACAGCGGTGCGGCAGCTATACTCTCCGCACTGGCAAGCACCTGATCCCAGTCATCCTCAGCCAACTGTCCCGTCTGTACCTTCTGGGAATCAACCAGGGAATCCATGGCTATCATACGCGTTACAAGCTGCTCCTTGCTCATCTCCAGGTTGAATATCGCTGTTGCAATTCCCTTGCGCACGGCAACATGGTGAGCTATATTCAGGACAAATGCCGTCTTACCCATGGCAGGTCTAGCAGCCACCAGTATAAACTCCGATCCATGGAGACCGGTGAGCATATTGTCCAGATCTATGAATCCCGTAGGGATACCTGTTACTCTTGTGTTCTTTCTGGAAGCCTCCTCTATCTGCTCGATAACGTTCATGACGATCCTGTCGATCCCCACAAATTTGCTGGAGCCGTTCCTCTCCTTTATCAGATTGAACACACCGCTCTCGGCCTGTTCAAGAAGCTGTTCAACTCCCTCAGAATCAAGATAACAGTCCTTCTCCACTTCCTCGCACAGCTTTATCATCTTCCTGAGTATGGATTTGTCCGCCACGATCTCTGCGTAATGCTTGGCATTCACCGATGTCGGAACCGTCTCCAATATCTCCGCTATGGATTTGGTGCTTATGACCTCATCAGGTACATTGTTCTCCTCAAGCTTGTTCTTCAGGGTTACCAGATCGACCGCCTTACCCTCCTTGAACAGCTCTACCATATTCTCGAACAATATTCCGTACTGACCGTAGTAGAAATCCTCCTTGGTCAGCATATCGGACGCCTCCACTATGGCGTCTCTGTCCATGAGCATGGAACCTATAACAGACTTCTCGGCATCCAGATTGTAGGGAAGCTTTTTTCTTGCAAATGCATCTTCCATGTTTTATCTATACTCCTTATGCTTCCTCGACCTTTACAGCAAGCTCTGCCTGAACCTCAGGGTGAAGCTTGACCTTCACTGAAAAGCTTCCTAACGCCTTGATGGAGTCCTTCATAACGATCTTCTTCTTGTCTATATCCTTGCCGAGCTGGCTCTTGATGGCATCTGAGATCTCCTTTGTGGATACTGAGCCAAATGTTCTTCCGCCCTCTCCAACCTTGATCTTAACAGTTACTGAAGCCTTCTCAAGCTCTGCCGCAAGTGCCTTGGCATCAGCAAGATTCTCTGCTGCCACCTTCTCCTCATGAGCCTTGCGGAGCTTGAAATCATTCATATTCTTTGGAGTTGCCTCCATGCCGAGCTTCTTAGGAATGATGAAATTTCTTGCGTAGCCCTCATTTACCTCTACCATTGCGCCTTTCTTTCCAAGGCTTTTAACATCCTGTAATAATATGACCTTCATATCCTAAATATCTCCTTCCTTATACATCTCATTCAGGAGCTCAACAAGCTCCTTCTTTATATCCTCTGCTTTCGCATTTTCAAACTGAGCTGCCGCGATATTTGCATGACCGCCGCCACCCATTCTCTCCATGATTATCTGGACATTGACATCGTCAATAGCTCTTGCACTTATCTTGACATCCGCACCCATCTGCGCTATTACAAATGAAGCTCTGACACCTGCGATGTTCAGCATCTCATTTGCAATCTTGGCGGTGAGTACCACCGGCGACTCAGGGCCATCCCCAGGTGTAATGATTGATATGGCAAATGCATCAAGCACCATCTCTGCGTGGCTGACACCCTCCGCCTTCTGTCTGTAGGTCTCTATGTCAGTTCTGAACATCTTCCTTACTCGCATGACATCCGCACCGCTTCTCTTCAGGAACGCGGCTGCCTCAAAGGTTCTGACACCGGTCTTGCTCAGGAAGTTGTCGGTGTCAATGAGTATTCCGGCATACATGGCGTCCGCCTCTGTAGGTCTGAGCTTTATCTTCTCATCCATGTACTGGAGCATCTCTGCGATCATCTCACATGCAGATGACGCAAATGGCTCTATATACGACAGTGTTGCATTTGCAATGACATCCTTTGTCTGCCTGTGGTGATCGAACACCACTATGCTCTTCGCATATGCCAGCAGTTCCTCACACTCCGTGAGCGTAGGATTATTCACATCCGTCACAACTACGACCGTGTCGTCATCGACCAGACTGAGCGCCTGATCGTTGTTGATTATCATATCTGCCGGGTAGGAATTGCTCGAAGTGAAATTGCCGTATATCGGACTTATGGCCGATGACACCTCATTTACAACTATATGCGCCGTCTTGCCCAGCGCAGTCACCATCTTGTATATTCCTATACCTGAACCAAAAGCATCCATGTCCGGATTCTTGTGGGCCATGATTATAACCTTCTCCTTGGTCTCAAGAAGCTCCTTGAACGCAAGAGTCTTAACCCTCGCCTTAACTCTCGTGGACTTCTCCGTTCCCTGACTCTTACCGCCAAAGTAGGTGATCCTGTCGGCGGACTTGATAACCGCCTGATCGCCGCCTCGGCCCAGAGCAAGCTCCATGGCGGAACGCGCTGCCTCAAAGTTTTCTATAAAGCTCTTATAATCAGTACCAAGACTTATACTGAGTGTAAGTGGAAGATCATTTCCGATATTTATAGCCTTGACCTCATCGAGCAGGGCAAATTTGTTCTCCTTGAGCTGATCCAGATACTTCTGTGGCATCACGAACATGTACTTGTCCTTCTCAAGGCTCTTGACTATGGCGTCGACATTTGCCATGTATTTGTTAATCTTTCTGTCGACCAGGGCAACAAGAAGAGAGTGTCGTACCTCCTCAAGCGACTCAAATATCTCATCGTAGTTATCAATATATATGAGACCCGCAACCAGCTTCTGGTCATGGTTCTCCTGAGCGAGCTGATTCACCACTGTCACATCAAACATGTAGAACGCAAGGAAGGTGTCCGTCTTGCCGTGGTGTCTTGAACCACCGTGCGAAGCCTTCGTCTCTTTCTTCTGCTCATCAGCCCCATCTCCGTCTGTGCCGGCCTCACCCGGCTGGGCATCCGTCTCTTCCATAGCAGGCTCAACCTTATTCACCTGTACACGTCTGATCTCATAACGGTATTCTCTTCCGTTAAATGCTATCTCTCCCTCGGTAACCTCCTCCTGATAAGGAAGACTCTCCTCGGTAACCTCCTCAAATACCTGAACTATATTCAGCTTCATGAGCTTTCTCTTACTGGTCTCCGTTATACCTGAGAACTCGTCGTTCACCCACACAACTTTTCCATCCTCGTCAAGCAATGCGTACGGAACCGGAAACTCCTTTATGAGCTCCTTCTGCATCTTGCCGTGCTCCATGGCAAATTCCACATATCTGTCGCGGGACAAAGCATTCATCCTCAGGAAAACAACAATGCTCACCGCTCCGTATACTGCCGTAAAAATGGTGGCTATAACGCCGGCTCCTATTCCGACAAAATACATGAACACTGTCATCAGACAGAACATTCCTATCAGATACAATGGAACCTGTCTATATCGGTTGTACAGCCCCTCTACATCTCTCTTTTCATTCATATGTCACTGCCCTTCTTATCCTTCCATTCACAATGCAAATGATCAGGCTCAATTCTGAGCCTATACACTTCATAAGTATAACATTGTGCGATTCTGATTACAAGAAATATAGAATTGCAAAAAAATGCAGGTGTGGCAAAACACACCTGCATCTCTTATATATTAATCTGTAAAGATCTATTAACCGTTGATTCTTGCAAGAAGCTCCTTGCCAAGCTCCTCGTTGCCCGGCTTGCCGAGAAGAGCGAACATGTTCTTCTTGTAGCTCTCAACACCTGGCTGATTGAATGGATTTACACCAAGTGTGTATCCACTCACACCACATGCAAACTCAAATGTGTAGAATAGCTCACCGAGAGTGAACTCATCAATCTTGTCGATGTTGATCTGGATGATAGGAATTCCACCATCTGCGTGTGCAAGGATAGTTCCGTTCATGGCACTCTTGTTGGCGAAATCAACTGTCTTGCCTGCAAGATAGTTAAGTCCATCAAGATCTGAGTCCTCAGCCTCCATAACGATCTCACATGTTGGATTAACAACATTGATAACTGTCTCGAAATGGTTCTGTGAACCCTGCTGGATGAACTGTCCAAGTGAATGAAGGTCTGTTGTAAAGTCCGTAGCTGTTGGGAAAAGTCCCTTGCCATCCTTACCCTCGCTCTCGCCGTAGAGCTGCTTCCACCACTCTGATACATAGTGGAGTGCCGGCTCAAAGTTAGCAAGGATCTCGATTGACTTACCCTTGTTGTACAGTACATTTCTTACTGCTGCGTACTTCATAGCATCTGAATCGTCGAAGTCCTGTGCAAGACAATCCTTTCTTGCTGAAGCTGCGCCTTCCATAAGCTTATCTATATCAGCACCGCTTACTGCTATTGGCAGAAGACCAACTGCTGTGAGAACTGAGAAACGTCCTCCTACATCATCAGGAACTACAAATGTCTCATAGCCTTCCTCTGTTGCAAGTGTCTTGAGAGCGCCCTTTGCCTTGTCCGTTGTGGCGTAGATTCTCTTTGCTGCGCCCTCCTTGCCATACTTCTCAACAAGCTTCTTCTTGAAGATTCTTGAAGCGATACCAGGCTCTGTTGTTGTACCCGACTTGGAGATGATGTTGATAGAGAAATCTCTGTCACCGATCACCTGAAGCAGATGAGCCATGTATGTGCTGCTGATATTTGATCCTGCATAGTAGATCTCAGGAGTCTTACGGATTGACTTGTCAACTGAATTATAAAAGCTGTGTCTTAAAGCTTCGATGGCTGCTCTTGCACCCAGGTAAGAACCACCGATACCGATTACTACAAGCACGTCTGAATCTGCCTGGATCTTAGCTGCTGCCTTCTTGATTCTCGCAAACTCTTCCTTGTCATAGTCTACTGGAAGGTCGATCCATCCAAGGAAATCATTTCCCTCACCGGTCTTGTTTACAAGTGTTGCCTTTGCAGCTACTACCTGATCCTTGATTGCTGCGATATCAGCGTCTGTAGCCATGGCTTTTGCATTCTTAAAATCGAAACTTACTGTCTGTGCCATTTGTTTTCTCTCCTTACTTGTATTAAATTTTTCACATTGAATCAATTTTAGCAAATAGGTATACCATAATCAACTATTAATCTCAAAAAACTCCCCCAAAGCCACAACCGGTTTGGAGGAGTTTTCAATTATAACCATGTCTAAAGCACTACTTAACCGTCACTTTGATCTTTGCACAAACACCATTTTCAGACATTACATAAACCGTACATGTGCCCTTACGCACTGCCTTTATAACTCCTGCAGATGAAACGGTTGCCACCTTTGCATTGGATGTTATGAACCTTTCCTTCTTCGTAAGATGGTTTAACGCCTTCTTCTTTGGATTCTCAAGCTTAACCTTCTTGGTGATCTTAAATGTTTTACCTTTTGCAAGGTTAACCTTGGTCTTGTTCACAGTAACTTTCAGGACATTTGTCTTTGATGCTTGAGGCATTGCAACATGGACTGTATTTGTCCTGCCGAGATATACCTTCTTGCCACCCGACATCTTGTATGCGACTGTAAAATACTTGTATTCTCTCTTATTATTGAGGTTCTTATCGGCATATTTCTGGGACTTCGGTACATTAGCAAGCTTATTGAAGTTGTTCTTTCCATTACAATATGACCAGTATACATCATATCCTGTTGCACCTTTGACCTTATCCCATGTCAGATCTATTCTTGTTCCTGTTCCCTTTCCTTTCATAAGGAAGAACGGAAGTGTCTTCTTATAGAGTTCTGTTCCACTAGGTTCAACATTTGGAGATTTCTTTATAACAAGACGGCCAATGGCAAATGTTATATTGTAGTTTGGATTTGCACCCTTCTTCTGGCTTGCTGTGATCGTGTATGTTCCGGACTTCTCACCAGCAGCTCTCTTGAGAACAATTCCTGTAAGCTTATCCTTGCCAACAAGTCCCTCCGCTGTAAATGTAAACTTCGGATCCGCCTTGCCTTCATACTTAGATGCGTCATTTGCAGTTACTCTGATGGCTTTTGGATTTACCGTGATCGCAACCTTTGCAGCTGCTGCCTTATAGTTCTGATTTGCCGCAACGGATACTGTCACAACCGCCTTGCCTGCACCAACTATAGTTACCTTGCCTGTGCCATCCACCTTGACAACCTTTGTATTGCTGCTTGTAAATGTTTTCTTGTCATTTCTACTGCACTTCACATTGAGGGCAAACTTTGCACCTCCATATGTCTTTGCTGCCACCTTGCCTACTTTGAGAGTTGTTGCTGCTGGAATTATCTCTCTCTTTGCAACTGTGAACTGAACCGGTTGTGTTACATACTCATTGTAATTGGTTGTAGCACAAACCTTGGCATACATATAATATGTGCCCGGATCTGCTGATCTGGAGTTCTCCCACAATGTACCATCTGTGTTGCTGTTCTCTGTTGTGTAGTAATACTCTATAACAGGATCCTCTTGTGCTCCTGTAACCTCTGGAGCCTCTACACTGTCGCCAAATGTGTAATCGATTACATCAAATTCAACATTCTGATCAAGTCTCTTTATTTCAAATTCTGCATAAGCCGTAACATCAGCTATCTTCACAACAAACTTATAAGTACCTGCATTTACCGGCGCATTCTCATTTTCCGGATAATCGGTATCACCTGTTCCCTCATAATATGTAACAGCAGCCTCTCCGGTCTTCTCTGTTATCCAGTTATTAACAACTGCACCTGCATATTCTGTGCCGTCATACGCTCTGCTTTCTGCTGTCACAGTACAGCTGACCGCCTCGTTTCTGCCCTGATATGCGCAGTGTGCCGGATTCTCAGTTTCATTGCAATATGCAATTATCTTGTTACTGTGGCCTTCTTTTATCTCATACGTCCAGTCATGATAATGAACCATATCCCATGACTTGTTCTGAAGCATGTAATTGGCTGCATTACCCGTAGTTGCAAGCCCAAATCTGTATGTAGTTACAACCGTCTCTATTCCAGGTGTAACGTCCCACAGTACTACAGTATAATCCTCGTCATATACAAGTTCATCTCCATCCAGCAATCCTGAGAACTGGATTCCCTGTATATATGCATTTTCATCAACAATTACCTTATCCGCTGTGATCGTTTTCTTTTCGATAGTCACAGTCACATCGCCAAATACCGGTGAACACTCATCTGCTGTAACAAGGTAATACACCTTATATGTTCCGGCATTTTTAAGTTCTGGAACCGTCTGTGTGTACGGCTCATCTGCTGCCAATGAATAACTGATAGAAGCTCCATCCATGCCATCTGCAATTGTAACAGATGGGCTATGTATCAATCCATCATAAGTGCAGGTTGTATCTTCCGCAGTTACTCCGGCGATCAGGTCACGTGAGACTGCCTTGGCATCTGACCACAATGAAGCTGGTCTTGTCGTATTAGCCACGTATCTTGTGCGAACATATACCCTCTGATTCTCTTCAAGTCCTGAGATAACATAATTATCTGACACATTCAGATCATCGAGAACTGTCCAGGCCGCTCCATCCATCGAATACTGATACTGCTGTCCGCCAAGCGGGCTTACTGTCACAGAATCACCAGTCACGCTTACTATCTCAATGCCTTCGCCGTCTGCAGCACTTTCCATATCAGCTGGTGTTGGATTCTGTATGTCTGCAAGAGTCTTCGGTGCAGATGGCGCCTCCGGTCTTGCTGCAACAGTTATATCAGCAGGTGTATCCTGACTGTCCTTCTTGCTGATACTTATATTTTTACCAAACAAACTATATGATACGTCGTTATCATCTGTTCCCTCAAGGGCTATATCACCATACATATCACTCACAATTTCATATGACTCGCCATCAACAGTGATGATATATGAAGTATCGCCATCAAGATCTGTCAGATTTTCTGTTATATAATCAACCTGTCCTGTAACTGCTCCTACATCAGCCACCGCTCCAACGCTGAATTTGAAACCTATATGTCCGCCATCTTCAACATTTGTCCATGACATTGTCAATCCCGAATCTATTCCTTCAACCAGGGATGCAGCATTCTGACCATTTATTTCAGCAGTTTCCTTTATGTAGCTTGATGAACCTGTATTGTACTCAAATATTCTTCTGGAATCATAGCCCCCGATCCAGTAATTACTTGCCTGTGTTATAGGGGCAAGAACAAATGATGGAGTATCATCTGCCGCATCCGCCGCTTTAGCAACTCCCATCATCGCTATCTGCTGTAATTCACCATTCTTGACAGTGGCAGCAAGCACCGCTTCATCTGCACTGTCAGAGCTTGTAATTTCATTTCCAATATTCGCGTCAGCTCCTATAGCGAATGAGTGCTGTCCCTCACCAAGTTCAGCATCAAAAATCAGATCGTGAGTATTCATAGGATCAAACGACAATCTTAGAGCTGCAAGCGAAGCCACAGATACTTGTGATGTAGCCGTTTCTGCTGAAGGCTCTGAATCGCTTCTGCTGTACAATCTCCATACTTTGTCGTAGCTTGTTCCAAGCATATAGTTCTTTCCGTCCTTGGTATACAAGCCAACAATATCAAACCCATTGCCATTGGCCATATAGGCCATAACTCCATTGCTTATATACCAGCAAGTATTTGGCTTTGTCCACGTATTTCCATTGTCACTGGTAGGGATAACTGCCTTTACCGCTCTGCTGGCTGTACCATCCACCACGCACCTGTACCAGTATCCATGAGTCGGGGTGAACGTATATGTACTTCCATTTGCACCTTCAATATCTGTAAATGGTCCACGCTTACTGGTTGCGCTCTGCCACTGATATGTTGCAGCTTCCCCTGTCACGTCCATAACGAGAGTGATTGAACTATTCGTCATATTCTTGCCATATGGATATCCATTGTTCATGAATACAACTTCTTCCTCCGAAGGATCTGTATTGCCTCCGCCTGAAAAGCCACCGATCTGAAATGTTATTTCATTGCCGCTGGCGTCCACGATCTTGCCAGCATTCAGATCAATACTTCCTATGTAAATATCAGGGAATACATAACCATTATAATATGTCCACGTATACAGATAATACACACCCGTGGTACCCATATCTATTCCCTCTCCGGAAATGGTATCCGTTCTGTCATATGTACCTGAACTCCTTGAGAACGAGTTCTCTGTTATCCAGCCTTTAAATCCGCAGCCTTCAGGTGACTCGGCACTCGCCCATCCACTGTACCTATGGCTGCTCAGATAATCACCAAAGTTTGTGAGATCTCCAGTCGTGAACTTCTCAGACTGAATGCCAAGCTTGCAACTCGCGCTGGCATAACCGCTGGTTGTCCACCCCCACTTGAGACCTCTCATATGTCCATCTGTGCTTATATCCACGTCTGTTACCTTGATATTCTCCATAGCCGCTGCGTAGGCAGTATTCTTACCACCTATCGAAATCAAACACGTTATGACCATGAAAGCTGTCATGAGCCATGCCATAACTTTTCTGCATAGAATTCTTTCTTTCATACACTTCCCTCTCTTTCTCAATAAAACCTCTTTTTCGTGTGTCCGTTAATGTTTTCTCTCTGCAACCATTACCTCCTGTTAATTCTTGACTCTTTTCCTTTAACAATTTATGATAATTATAATTCGTACATCAATGTTCAAGTCAACAATATTTTTGCGGTATTTATGCAATATTCACAATTTTTTTTGTCTATTTTTAAGAGAAGGGGAATCATATGAATCACGCAAATAAAAATCTATATCAAATTGGCGAAGTCACCAAAATGCTTGGAGTGACAAGAAGAATGCTGTTAAACTACGAAGACCTGGGGCTTCTGACACCCGCATACAAAAATGAGAGCAGCGGTTTCCGCTACTACTCTGCCGATAACATCGTACATATACGAATTATAAAAGTTCTTCAGGGACTAGGATTATCGCTATCCGAGATTAACAAGTACTTCAATAATACCGAAAAGCTTGAGGATGTCATTGAACGTATGACTGCGCTCCGTTCCCAGCTGGATCTGTGCATAGCCCAGCTTCAGCTGCGTCAGTCCCAGACATCAGAACCGGAGATCCATTTTACCACTCTTCCCTCATTCACTGCATTTTGTCAGGAGTTCAAAGACTCTGATCTGGCCAGAAAAACTGAAGATCTGCGCAAGACCTTTATCGAGGCAACAAAAAAATATCAACTGGACACCACAGGCAAAATGTGTACAGAGGTTTTTATCGAGTCAGCATCAGCCGGAAGATATGTCATACCTGTCGCAGCAGATCCTGACACCAATGACGAACACATAAAAAAACTTCCACAGACTGCAGCTATCTGTATATACCATCGTGGTCCATACGAAAATTTTGACACTGTCCAGAAGAAACTATTGGACTATGCAAAAGAAAACAATCTTGCTACCTGTGGTTATTTTCGCAATTCGTTTATGGAGGGTCCTCCAACCCACGGAGCAAATAAAGATGCTTATATCACACAGATCGCACTGCCAATACGCAAAAGCTCTCCGTTCGGATCGGCATGATCCGCGCAGAGAGCTTCTGTTTCTGATACTACTATTCAATTTTCATCTCATTCAAAGACCTGAACTCATATCCCTCCTTCTCCAGGTTTGTGAGAACCGTATCAAGTGCCTGCGCATTTGACGACGACACATTGTGTATGAGCGGAATGGCTCCCGGATGATGATATTTCGCAAAATGATCAATGACATAATCCGCTCCTGGCTGATTGTTCACATCATAATCAAGGTAAGCCATACTCCAGAATATGGTCTTGTACCCCATATCCTTGGCCAGCTGCAGAACCTGTTCACTGTACTCACCGCAAGGCGGCCTGAAATACATATCCATATCATAACCCGTTTCACTCTTCATAAAATCCGAACACTCTCTGAGTTCATTTTTCTGCTCCTCCACAGTCTTCTCCGGCATACACGGATGATGAACCGTGTGGTTTCCCACCTGATGACCATCCTCCTTCATCCTCTTCACTATATCCGGATTGTCCCTTATATAAGTCATCGTCACGAAGAAGCAGCCCTTTGCATTGTGCTTTTTGAGCACATCCAGCATCTGCTCTGTATATCCGTTCTCGTACCCACAGTCAAATGTCAGATACATCACCTTTTCATTCTTCTCAGCACACACTCTGTCCACGTAGAACGCATCGTACTGCTCCAGCGGAAAGCTGTTGTCACAGCCACTCATTCCATGATTTTTGTCCCGCACTATGTACCATGAATATTTCTTTGTCGATATCTGGCTGTAATCCCTGAGTCTGGTCATATCCTCATCCTGACTCTCCCCGTCTGTGTCCGTGTTACTCTCCGCATCTTCCGTCTTGTCTCCCGATTTTTCTTTTCCTTCCGCATCACCTTCCCCATTCTTCGCACCGTCCGCCTGACACTCTGCGTCCCCCGGAGTCGCCACCATCTTGGACAGATCCTCCTTGTCATATATGGAGCATCCGCTGAGCACGGCTCCAATCACGCAGGCAGCATACAGTCCTGCTATCAAGTACAGCTTTCTCACCATCTACCATCCTGAATTTATTGGCTCATACAGGCTGTTTTCACCCGCATTTCATCTGCAGCCCACCTGCACATGTCCACTCGCCGGTTATCCATCCGCCAGCATCTTCTTCATGATCCCATCCAGAAGAACATCATAATCCGCCGCCCCATTCCGGGATTGTTTTTTCTTAACCTTCTTTTTCTCTATCCCCTCATCAGCTGAGCTGCACGCAACCTGAAGTTCCGGAGCCTCCGCCTTCTTTTCCTCCTTTCGGAGTCTGTTCGACAGGCTGTTGCTGAGATAATTTTTCACGCTGTCCCTGAGAGCCCGCATGTGCCATGCACAGTTCCACTGATTGTGTGCCGCCATGAGAAGCATATATGTTGCCAGACCGCACACGCACATTTTCAGTGCCTCCGGTCCATCGCCTACTACATAATATTGATATACCGCCGCAAATATGCCTGTCCCCGCAACGACGAGTCCCATATTTTTTACAAATCCATTCCACACATTTATCGGTATAAAACCTATCTTCAGCCTGTCTATGTACTTGTCCACAAATGCGGCAGTGTCATGTATGTTCACATCCAGCGATGTTATATCCTCATACCGCCTGCGCATCTCCATCAATGGTTTTTTCCGCGTCGTTCCCATGCGCTCAGCCGCCTTTGCCAGTCTTGCAAGATAACTGCTCATCACAGCCCGTCCTGTCAGCCCTATACACCCACACACTATCATCACATACATACACACATTCTGATTCAACAAAATTTCAAACATAGTTTTCCCTCTCTTTTCAATTATTCGATCATATCCTGTCAGGGCTTAACCCCACATCCGTTTGGCCGGTCCGGATGGTAGTATTATATGAGCGACATTCCGGGGTATACAATTATTTTCGCTCGACAAATGTTTGTCTTTTGCATGCTCTTTTGATATACTTCAAGATGAAAAAAGCAGGATACATACATCTTAGAATGTATCAGCGAATATTAAAATGATTGGTTAAGTACAATAGAAAAGAGGTATTGTTATGGTTTATAAGACTAAAGGAACCTGCTCTGTCGAGATCAACTTTGACGTCATCGATGGCAGGCTGCATGATGTAAAGTTCACCGGAGGATGCAATGGTAACCTCAAGGGTATCGGAGCTCTCGTAGAAGGCATGAAGCCAGAGGACGTCATCGCCAGACTCGAGGGTACAACCTGCGGTTTCAAGCCGACTTCATGCCCGGATCAACTGGCTCAGGCACTCAAGCAGTATCTGGCTTCAGCACAGTAACAGGAGGATTAACAATCATTATGAAGAGAATTATATTGACAGGCGGCGGTACAGCAGGTCATGTCACACCAAACATGGCACTTATGCCGGAGCTGAAGAAGCACGGATATGACATCCAGTACATCGGTTCATATGACGGCATGGAGAAAAAGCTTATAGAAGATATGGGCATCCCTTATCACGGCATAGCTTCAGGAAAGCTCAGAAGATACTTCTCAATGAAGAACTTCTCAGATCCGTTCAAGGTACTTAAAGGAATATCTGAAGCAAAGAAGCTCATGAAAGAGCTCAAGCCTGATGTAGTATTCTCAAAGGGAGGATTTGTCACAGTCCCTGTGGTATTTGCCGCACACTCAGCAGGTATCCCTGTGGTGATACACGAATCAGATATGACTCCCGGCCTTGCAAATAAGCTCGCCCTTCCAAAGGCGACAAAGGTATGCTGTAACTTTCCTGAGACAAAGGATCTCTTCCCTGAGGGCAAGGCAGTCGTAACCGGAACCCCTATCAGAGAGGAACTTTTCCGCGGCGATTCCGCATTTGCATATAACTACTGTGGTTTCACTGACAACAAGCCTGTTCTCCTTATCGTGGGTGGAAGTTCAGGAAGCGTCATAATCAACAACGCAATAAGAGACAATATCGACCGTCTTCTGGAGACCTTCAACGTCATCCACCTGTGCGGCAAGGACAATCTGGATGAATCCCTCAAGGATAAGAAGGGCTATGTCCAGTACGAATATGTAAAGAAGGAACTTGCAAGCATGCTTGCACTGTGCGATATCATCATCTCACGTGCAGGAGCCAATGCCATCTGTGAGCTTCTCGCACTCAGAAAACCGAACATCCTCATTCCTCTGTCAAAGGCTGCATCAAGAGGTGATCAGATTCTCAACGCCCAGTCATTTGAGAAGAGCGGATACAGCTATGTGATCCAGGAGGAAGAGCTTAACACAGAGTCTCTGTTCGCCGGAATAAATGAAGTGTACAACAACAAAGAGAAATATATCCAGGCTATGGAGTCCAGCAACCTGACCGACTCAACGGGAATCATCATCAACATGATAGAGGATCTCGTAAACGGCCACGACTGATCTGCATAAGATCTGCAAAAGCAATTATAAAAAGGCAAAATAAAACTCCACACCGTCTAAATCATAGTTGATATGTACCCTCTTTACTGGACAACCAGTAAGGAGGGTATTTTTATGCGTTATAGTTATGAGTTTAAAATGATGTGTGTTGAATTGTATCATTCGGGTTCGTATCCTGACATCCCAAAGGGGCTGAATCCCAATACTCTCAAAAGGCATATACGAGAATGGTCCAGATTGGTTGATTTACATGGTCCAGAAGTTTTAAAACATAAGGTGTTTAATAAGGTATGGACACCCGAAGAAAAACTTGAACTGATTTCAAAGGTTATTGCAGGCACGCCAAGAACGAAAGTTGCAATAGAAGCAGGCATTAATGCAGGACTGCTTTATCAATGGGTACACAAATATAAATTACAAGGATATAATGGATTGGTAGAAAGTAAAAAAGGACGACCAACAAAGGAACCGAGAATGAAAAAATCAACAAATCCATTACCTTTAACAGAATCGGAACGAGAAGAACTGATACGCTTGAGAACTGAAAATGAATATATCAAAGCCGAGAATGAAGTAATAAAAAAACGGATCGCCTTGAGGCAAGAAAAATGGGTTGCGCAACTCAAGGCGAAAAAGCAGCAATCATCAAAGAACTCAGAGAAAAAGGATATCAACTAAAGTATCTCCTAAAAGCAATGCATATGGCTAAATCTACTTACTATTTTGAGATTAACAGAAACGATATTGTTGCCGAACGCAATCAAGAAGTACTAGAAGAAATAAAAAATATTTTTGAGGAGAACAAACGCAGATATGGCGTAAGAAGGGTTCACCAGGAACTTATTAATCGCGGGTATCAGGTGAACCATAAGAGAGTTCAGCGTCTTATGCATGAATCAGGATTAGCCGGCAAACGACCAAAGGAGAAATATCATTCCTATAAGGGACAAGTTGGTAAGATTGCTGATAATATAATAGGCAGAGATTTCAGCACAACTTCGCCTTTACAAAAATGGACCACAGATGTGTCTCAATTCAATTTTTCATGGGGAAAGTGTTATATATCGCCAGTATTAGATATGAATACAAACGAAATCATTTCATATGATTTATCTAGGACTCCTAATCTTGGCCAGATAGAAAGAATGCTAAATAAAGCTTTTGAAAAATTTCCTTCTGTCGAAGGATTAATATTTCATTCTGATCAGGGGTGGCAGTATCAGCATGTCAATTTTAGAAATGCCTTACAAGAACATGGCATTGTACAATCCATGTCACGGAAAGGTAATTGCTATGACAATTGTATTATGGAGACATTCTTTGGAAGATTGAAAAATGAGATGTATTATGGTTATGAGAAAGACTATTCTTCCTTCGAAGAATTCTCACAAGCGATTGAAGAATATATAGATTATTATAATAACAAAAGAATTCAGGCAAAAACAAAATGGATGCCACCTGTACAATACAGGATAGCATCCATGTGTTCAGCCTAGTTCATAAATATGTGTCCAGGATTCTGGGTACATATCAAGTCGGTGTGGAGTTTTATTGTATATTAACTATTATTAGTTAGCCAGAGCCTGAAGTACAGCAGCCTTCATCGCATCGTCACACTGCTCATCTCCTATGTACAATGTAACTGTACTCTTTCCGCCTGCAGGAAAATCAAATACTGCCTTCAGTGTCTTGTCTATATATGTTCCATCTGAACCATACTTTGCAAGATCCATGCTGACCTTTGTTCCATAATATGTGATTCTGAATCCACCGTTTGTTGTGTCCTCATAATACCATACTGTTGTCTTGGCCTTCTTATCAAGAGCGTCTCCATATGTAACACCTGTAGGAACCTTCTTCTCTGTTCCGTTGCTCTGTACATCTGTATAGACGATCTCATTCTTCTTAAGGCTGTCTATCTTGTCCTTTGCTTCATCGTTAGTACGATACTGAATATTACCCTTTACAAATATCTGAGCTGTCTCAGGAAGAACCAGATACACACCGCCACAGATAGCTGCTACCACAATAATGGCTACAAGGATCTTAACAAATGTCTTCATAATTATCTCTCCTATCCACAATCAAATTCATCAATCGATACTAGAACAGTTCTTTCTCAAGCTGGAATATGAAATCCTCAAGGAGCTGCATGCGTTTGCTGTACTCAAGTCGTCCAGCCTCCGTCTTACATCTCTTGATCTTTGGTTTATTGATCTTATAAAAATTCTTGATTCTGTAATATGCGCGCTTATAGCTTGCCTCGTCCTCTATAGCCGTAGCCATGGAATCCCACAGAACACTGATCGCTCCAACTTCATCCAGCAGGTCTGCATCCATAACTATCCTGCACTCAAGTGACAAATCTGCATCAGTATCCTTCTCCTCATGGATCATGATTATCTCGCCTATCTTGGCTATCTTCTGTGGATCGACTCCCAGACTGTCAAGATAATTGACAGCTATCTCTGCTCCGACCTCCCCATGTGGTCTCTCGTCATCCCAGCCCACATCATGAAGAAGTGCCGCGAGAACTATTATATCCAGATCTCCACCTAACTTCGACTGAAGCTTTATCGCCCATCTATACACCCGCATAGTATGTTCAAATCTGCTCCTGAATGGATAATTAGGCGGCCTGCCGTTAACGGCTGTCTGTTCCTTTACAAAATCAATTACTTCAGCGTAATTCATATCCGTTTCGCCCCTTGGAAATCACTATTCTGCAGCGCATAATAACACTGCAAAAGTATCATACTTGATGATAACATCTTTTGTGGGATTTTGCTATATTTTTTTAAATTTTTAATAAATAATGTTAAAAATAAAAAAATCCATGCGATCTTCCTTCGAAGCGTCACCATAGACGTTACCTCAGCAGTTAACTCAGCCCAGGCACCCTCACGGCACACAGGAGATTCCCCTTAGTGCTGCTTCGTCTCCGACCTGACACGGTTCGAAGATTCCTGTTGCGCGAGACCCAGACATCAACATCACTTACTGAGGGCAGCCCTACAGCGGCCACCCCTCCGGAAGACCATCACCCCTGCTATAGCGGATTGCAGGTACAGGGCGCCGCTACCTCCCCGGTTGCATGGAAACTTTAAAACATATTTAATTGGCTGTGCACAAGATGCACCGCAGGCTACATTATATCTGACATGCCGCCCGCCGTCAAGCATTCTTCGCTTTTCCCTGTCTCAGGTCGCGAAAAAAGCTCTTCATCATCTCACTGCATTCATCCTGCCGCACACCACGTATAACCTCAACCTGATGATTGAACTGTTTCATGTCCAGCAGGTTTATTATGGAGCCCGCACATCCGGCCTTGGGATTCATGCATCCTATCACCACATTTGGGATACGGGCCTGCACTATGGCCCCGGCACACATCTGGCACGGTTCAAGGGTCACATACATTGTGCACTCCTCCAGCCGCCAGTCGCCGAGCTTCTTTGACGCCTGTTCTATGGCCAGTATCTCCGCATGTGCAAGTGTGGTCTTTTTCAGATTTCTCTTGTTGAAGCCCCTTGCGATTATCCTGTCATCGTGGACTATGACACAGCCTATCGGAACATCGCCATTTGCATAAGCCCTCTTTGCCTGGGCTATGGCTTTATCCATATACTTCTCATGGATACGCCGCTCCTCCGGCGTCAGCTCATCTATATTGGTATCTTCCATTCTCTTTATCCTCTTCTTCCTATCTTATATCCACTATCCAGTAGCCGAAGCTGCCGGTCTTGATATGTGTCTCCTTCTCCGGCACGAATCTGTCAAATCCAAATATCCCGGCAAGGTATTTCTCCCTCGAGGAATACACCCCCGGAACTCCAAGTATGTAACTGACGCGGTCATCATCTGGGGAAAATATGACTTTGCCGAACATCAGGTATTTGTAGCTGTAATACCCGTGTGTCAGGAAGCTGTTCACCCCGAGCTTCCAGTTGCACATGTCCAGCAGACCTATGTCATTCGGGGATATCTTCACGCTCTCTATGACGCTGTCCAGCCCGTCATCCAGGGAGCTTCCCGGAAGAAGTGGCAGACGTTCATAGTTCTCAAACATTTTGTCTATCGCCGTTCCGGTCTCGGAGGTCTCGACCTCATCAGAACATACAGGCTCCGCCGGTGCAGCACAGCTCTCAAGCTCCAACTCTGCCGTGACCGTATCTGTTATGGAGGCCTCTCTCACCGCCTCGCTCAGTTCCTCAGCATCGCGGCCCGCACGTTTCGCATCCCACATTCTGGAATAATCTATCACACTGTCCGTCCAGGACGAACAGAATATATCGCTGTCGTAATACTCCTGCCCCATATTTCCATCCGGCTGTATACGCCTTATGACGATACCGGCAAATGCAGTCACAGGCCGTCCACTCTCCATGACATCATCCCAACAGAATGAGAAGCACTCCTCACCGTGTCCATTTCTGAGTCTCATCTTACCGACGAGCACCGGCAGAGGGATCATCACGGGTTCATTTGTCTGTTCACCGCCCACTGCGCCTTCGTCGGCCAACGTCTCCCTGTAAATGAACACGCCATAGATTTCCTCTCTGCTGTTCATTCCGTTTCTCAGTCCAACCGTGAGTCTTCCCGTTCTCCCCACCTTTGCCACCTTGGCAAATCCTGAATTTTCACATTTGTGTCCGTCGTGATACCTGTAAATATACGATATAAATCGGTTCCAGTACACCATAGATAATCCTCCTCTCCCTTCCGGAATTCTGCGTCCTTTTCCGGGGGCTTTATCAATTATCTATGATTCTGTCTCACCACCTATGACATTATTTGTCCGTGAGAATGTCGCTCAAAGCTGCAAATTCCGCCAGGCTCAAACTTTCTCCACGGATATTTGCTGATATTCCAAGGGATTCCAGTGCCTTTGCGATCTGCTCCTTGGCAAATGACAGCTCTCCGCTGTTGGCTATACCATTCTGGAGAGTCTTTCTTCTCTGGTTAAATGATGCTCTTATCAGCCTGAACATGAGCTGCTCGTCCTTCACCTTAACCGGCGGTTCCTGGTATCTGTTCAGTCTGATGACCGCTGAGCCCACACCCGGTCTCGGTATAAAGCAGTTTGGCGGAACATTTGCCACTATATACGGCTCGGCATAATACTGAACTGCCAGGGACAGTGCTCCGTAATCCTTGGTTCCCGGGCCCACCTGCATGCGGTCCGCAACCTCCTTCTGCACCATGACCGTCACCGAGAGAAGCGGCACATGCTTCTCGAAAAGTCCCATGATGATCGGTGTGGTTATATAGTATGGAAGATTCGCAACCACCTTGATAGGCCTGCCGCCATTTCTCTCCTCCACGATCTTGTTGATATCCACCTTCAGTATGTCATCGTTGATGATGGTCACATTGTCGTACTCCGCAAGGGTCTCGTCCAGAATAGGGAGAAGATTCTTGTCTATCTCCACCGCCACAACCTGTCCGGCACTCTCCGCAAGATACTGGGTCATGGTTCCTATTCCCGGGCCTATCTCCAGAACGCAGTCGTCCTTCGTGATGTCCGCCGCGCTGATTATCTTGTTTATGACATGGGCATCTATGAGGAAATTCTGACCGAACTTCTTCTGAAATGCAAATTCGTATTTCTTTATCGTCTCTATCGTGACCTGTGGATTGCTTAACTTCTCCATGCTTTGTCCTTTCCATTGCCTGTAATCTACGTTTTTATTACATCTTGTACATTTTCAGGGCATTCGCGTATGTCTGGTCATACACTTTCTGAACCGGAACGCCCTTGATCTCGGTTATCTTCTCAGCTATATAAGGTATGTTGAGGGCAGAGTTCCTTGTTCCCCGGAATGGAACCGGAGCCATGTATGGGGAGTCTGTTTCGAGAACTATCTTTTCCAGAGGGATGTCCTCCACGACCTCCTGAAGCTTCCGGCTGTTCTTGAAGGTGACTACTCCGCCAACCCCTATGTTAAATCCCATCTTAATATATTCTCTTGCCTGTTCTACGCTGTATGAATAACAGTGTATCACACCGCCATTTCTGCCGCCATCCATTCTTTTCAATATCTCCATGGTGTCTGACGCGGCGTCCCTGCTGTGTATGATGATCGGCATGGCAAGCTCCTGTGCAAGCTCAAGCTGTCTGACGAACCATTTCTTCTGCACATCCCTCGGGGGATCATCATCAAAATGATAATCAAGGCCTATCTCACCTATGGCTCTAACCTTTGGATTATCCTGCACCATGCTCTTAAGTTCCTGTATATCCGCCTCCGTCAGCTCTCCTACCTCACTCGGATGTACGCCGACTGCCGCATAAAAATGCGGATATTTTGCGGCAAGCTCCACCGAATTCCTCGACGACTGCATATCCGCTCCGACGTTCATGACCTTGTCTATATCCTTCTCAAGGAATTCTGCAATTAACTGTTCTCTGTCCTCATCAAACTGAGTATCGTCATAATGACCATGTGTCTCAAATATCATATCTCAAACCTCTCTTATGGTACTAATGCATTGTTTATAGTACCGCAATATCGTATCCGTCACGCTGTATTATACAGAAATACCCGCACTTTGTGAACGTTTAATTATTTGTTTATGATTAGTTATTAATCTTTATAAATAGATTAATCTTTAAACACATTTTTTTCACAAATCCTGAATATACTAACAATCGTAAAGAGTTTTTCATTTATTTGAATCCTCTCTCCCCTCATTTTTTTGCAAGAGGCAGCAGATCTTCCCCGTTCTGTTACCTCTTGTTTTTTTGTGTCCAAAACTGTATATTTATTGTGATGTATAGATGTACACATAGATTACATCAACGTATAATATGTGTCCACATTACACGTGTCATATTGCATTGATTTTATATGTATATTTATCATAACATTTTACATAACAGGAGGACTTTCATGATTTCAAAGAAATATTCATCAATGTTAAACAACACTTCCATCATCAGGGAATTTGCACAGTATGCTTCAAAGCGTGCCGCTGAGATCGGTGCTGAGAATGTGTTCAACTATACTATAGGCAATCCATCTGTGCCTACCACGGATGACTTCAACAAGGGACTTATCGACCTTATCCAGAATGAGGATTCACTGGCACTTCACGGCTACAGCCCTACACTTACCATCTACTCTGTAAGAAAGGCTGTCGCAGAATCACTGAACCGCCGTTTCGGCATGGAGTATGTTCCTGAGGACATTTTCATGACATCAGGTGCTGCCGGAGCCCTGGCCCACGCCATCAGATGTGTCACAGAGCCGGGCGACGAGGTTATCACATTTGCCCCTTACTTCCCTGAGTATGTACCATACGTTGACGGAACCGGTGCTGTTCTCAAGGTCGTTCCCGCGGACATAACTTCATTCCAGATCAACTTTGACGCATTTCTCGAGATGATGAACCCAAATGTTCAGGCAATCCTCATCAACTCGCCAAACAACCCATCCGGAATCGTCTACTCAACCGAGACTATAACACATCTTGCCCAGATCCTCACAGAGAAACAGGAGGAGTACGGACATGACATTTACCTTATATCAGACGAGCCTTACAGAGAGATCGTATTTGAGGGAACTGATTCGCCGTTCATCTCTAAGTTCTACGACAACACCATCTGCTGCTACTCATTCAGCAAGTCACTGTCACTGCCTGGAGAGCGTATCGGATATGTGGCTGTAAATCCTAAGTGCAAGGACGCTGAACTCATCATCAATATGTGCGGACAGGTATCACGTTTCACAGGACACAACTGTCCTTCATCTCTGATACAGCTCGGAGTTGCAAGGGTTCTTGACGAGACCTCTGATCTGTCTATCTACGAGAAGAACAAGAACATCCTGTACAAAGAACTCACCGCCATGGGATATGAGTGTGTTGAGCCGGGCGGAACCTTCTATATGTTCCCTAAGACTCCTATCGCCGATGCAAATGAGTTCTGTAACATGACTGCCCATGAGCTTGATCTGATCCTTGTTCCTGGCGACAGCTTTATGTGTCCGGGACATATGAGACTGGCTTACTGTACTACAACAGATATGGTTGAGCGCTCTCTGCCACTGTTTGAGAAGGCTATTAAGATGTGTAAATAATGATCTGTGTGTACGACAATAACAGATCTTGTTTGTACAAAATTATTTTAGGAAAGTATAGAGATATAGCATATGACTAACATAAAGATAATTCTCGCCTCGGGATCGCCTAGAAGAAAGGAACTTCTGACCCAGGCGGGATACGACTTCGATGTGTGTCCAAGTCTTTCTGATGAAGGTCTTGAACCTATGGCTCCATCTGAATATGTAATGCTTCTGGCTAAGAAGAAGGCAGATGAAGTGTGCAACAGGATCATCGCCCAGGATGTTGTAAGACGGGTTAAAAAGCTTCCTGAACGCTTCGTTGTCCTCGGCGCAGACACTGTTGTATCGCTGAACGGAAGGATTCTTGGTAAGCCTTACGACTACGACGATGCATACAACACCTTGAACAGTCTGTCCGACCAGACGCATCAGGTGTACACCGGCGTGTGTCTGATATATGTGAACGGAAGAGCCAAGTCATCCAGCTCATTCTATGAGAAGACGGATGTCACCTTCTATCCTGTATCCCACGACGAGATAATCCAGTACCTCGCCACAAATGAGCCGTTTGACAAAGCCGGAAGCTATGGAATTCAGGGCAAGGGCGGTCTGTTCGTCAAGGGAATTGAGGGCGACTACAACAATGTTGTCGGACTGCCACTCGCAAGGGTGTATCACGAGCTTGATGATTTGATTTCTTGAATGGTTTGGAAATATTTTCTCTAAATGGCAATTATATTTATTTTACGACACTAAATTATCCCTTTTTGAGGAAAATATCTTGAAAAAGGCACAAAATCTGAGATTTTGTATCTTTTCAACAAAATTTCCTTGAAAAGGGATAATTTTATACACATATTATTAAATTCCACGATAAACAGCACAAAGACTTTTATCCGCCATCGTGCCATAAGAAATAATTCCTACACGAATCCTTACATAAGCTCTTTCTTCACATTGAAGATAGTTCCAACGACCTTCGGGCCCGCATTTGATGCAACTGCTGCCCCGATCTGGAAGTAATCTGAAGGGCCATAGCCAACCTTCTCCGTCATACGGGCTGTCAGCTCGTCTCTTACGGTCTCATCGTTTCCATATACTATCTGGTACTCTGAACCCGGCTCCATCTCTTCCACTGTGACATCCACCATCTTTGCCATGAGCTTCTTCTCGCCGCGGCACTTGATAGCTGTCACGATCTCATTTGCCCAGATCTTCATGATAGGCTTCACGCCGAGTGCGTCACCAACCAGAGCTGCCGCACTTGGGATTCTTCCTGACTTGGCTGCATACTTGAGGCCATATATTCCGAAGTATATCCTTCTCTTTGGAAGCTCTTCCTTCAGATACCACACTATATCCCTGGCATCCCTGCCCTCCTGAACCATTCTAGCTGCCACAACCACCGGATAGCCATACTGTCCACTGTAGCCTATTCCGTCAAATACATATATATTGCACTTTCCGGCGCACTCAGGATATTCCTCCTCGAACTGATCTGCGGCCATCTGCGCATTTGCATATGAGGCAGAACCATCCTTGTTGATGCTTACATATATAATATCCGTGTAACCCTGCTCCACCAGCTCCTTATACACCTCGCCGAACTGGTACGCTGTGATCTGTGATGTCTTTGGAAGATCATCATTCTCTGCCATGAGCTTGTAGAAGCCCTCATTGTCAAAATCGACTCTGCTCAGATAAGACTTGCCCCCTATTACAACCGGGAAAGGAAGGATCTTGATGCCGAGCTCCTTCTCCTCATTCTCTGAAATGTCACTGGCAGAATCTGTCATTATAATAATTTTTCCCATAATTCACAAAACTCCATTTTTTGCTAATGAGCAGACGCATGAAAATGCGCTGCGCGCGGCGTCTGCGTGCTTCATAAGGAATCCTCCCACTTACGTGGGTCCCTCCTTATGAAAATTTACTTATCATTCTCCATACGCCACTTGATACATCTGTTGAGATAATGAACATAATCAGGGTTCTTGCACATACCCTTGCCCTTATCATCAGATATCTTGGCAACATCCATGCCGTTACATGCTGTAGTCTTCATAACTATGTTGAGCGGTTCATCGCACGTATCGTTGGATATATATGTTCCTATTCCAAATGCAACCTTGATCTTGTCCTTGAAATAGCTGTTGAGTTTGTCCGCTTTCTCGAAATCAAGGCTGTCGCTGAACAGAAGTGTCTTGGTCTTTGGATCAAGTCCAAGCTTCTCATAATGATGAACCATCTTGTCGCCCCACTCATAAGGATCGCCACTGTCGTGTCTCACCCCACTGAAAAGTGTCGCATATGTGAGCTGGAAATCCTTCAGGAAGCAATCTGTTGTGATGGCATCAGTGAGAGCTGTTCCGTTCAGCACTCCATACTCCTTAACCCATGCATCCAATGCATACCAGTTGGAATATGCAGGATTGTGCTTATGATTACCCTGTCCAACACACATGATCCACTCATGCGCCATAGTTCCAACCGGAACCAGATTATACTTCCTTGCCAGATATACATTACTTGTTCCGACAAATGTTGAACCCGGATACTTGCGCTTGCTGAGTTCCTTGACTGCAAGCTCCTGAGCTTCAGCCGAAAGTCTTCTTCTGAGTCCAAACTCACTGAAAGCTCCAAGGTTATACTCTCCGGTCTCGACTTTTCGGACCTTCTCATCAAGCTTCTCCATGAATGATGCAAGCAGCTTATCATAGTCATCGTTCATTCTGAAGTAGACCTCATTCACTATAGCCAGAGTAGGTATCTCATACATGGAAGTATTGAGCCAAGTACCTCTCGCCTCTATCTTCAGTCCACATTCAGCGTCATCTGATATCTCAAAGTCCTCATATCTTGCCTTCCAGAGTCTCAGAAAATCAACATAAGAACCCTTTATCCACTTGATATTGTGCAGATACTCAAGCTCCTCCTCTGTAAATCTCAGATCACAGTAGAGCTGTATCTGTCTTTTGATTTCATCAACCATCTCCTTTGTGAAGAACACGTCAGTATTCCTGCACTTGAATGACCATGTTGTCTTATAGTCACTGAACTGATGGTAAATCGCCTGTCCCATACTAAACTTGTACATATCCGTTTCAAGCAGGCTTGTGATTATTCTTTCCATTTTTATACTCTTCTTTCTCTTTTTATCCGCTCCACACATACGGCTTAACCGCCATATATCACGGAAATACGGAAGTATACGCAAGTTAAAATACTTCCACTTATAATAAGTTAGCACACAGCCCGCTGTCAAGCACTATTACCTTGCAACTATCACACATAGTATTGTATAATGTTACCGTTCAGAGCCATGCAGCACAATATAAGAAGTGGCTTGTCATGCTTGCATGAACAAGGCATTTCTTATATTGTGCTATACGGCGGATACGCCGCACCGAACAGGCTCGTAAGAGACTGTGAGGTGGCATGGCTCTGAATGCCGCAGGGCACACCAGCCGAACAGGCTCGTAAGAGACTGTGAGGTGGCATGGCTCTGTGGTTTTACATATTATGAAAAGAGGATAGATTATGTTAGAGCAGAACAACGAAAAAAAGCCTAAGAAGTACGCCGGCATTCTGGCTCACCCGACATCATTCCCAAGTCCTTATGGAATCGGAGATCTGGGTCCGGGCGCTTATCAGTTTATCGACTTTCTTGCAGCTTCAGGATTAAATCTGTGGCAGGTGCTTCCACTCGGTCACACAGGCTTTGGTGATTCACCTTATCAGCCATTTTCAGCATTTGCAGGACAACCACTTATCATCGATATCGACTACCTCAGAAAGAAGAAGTTACTTCTGGACGAGGACTTCTCAGCTATGCCTGACTGGGATCCTGAGAAGATCGACTATGGAACACTTATAGAATTCAAGACTGGCCTTCTGAAGAAAGCGTACGAGAGATTTATCGACACTGACTATGCAGATGATATGTCAGGAGACGAGGATCTCATGGCAAAGTTCGATGCATTTGTCAAGAATACATCATGGCTTGCTGACTACTCTCTGTTCATGGCAGGCAAGGATGCGCACGAGGGAATGCCTTGGTACATGTGGGATGATTCACTGAAGAAGCCGACCGCAAGGCAGAAGACCACATGGAAGAAGAAGCTTGCAGACGGCATCGGCTACTACAACTTCCTCCAGTTCCTTTTTACAGAGCAGTGGCAGGCCCTCAAGACATATGCAAATGATTTCGGAATCAGTATAGTAGGTGACACACCTATATTCCTCGCATGGGACAGCGCAGACGTATGGTCCAATCAGGAACTGTTCCTGCTGGATTCAAAGGGATACCCTATCGAGGTTGCAGGTGTACCACCAGATTACTTCTCAGCTACCGGCCAGCTCTGGGGCAACCCTCTGTACAACTGGAAAAAGCATACCGAGACAGGCTATGCATGGTGGATAGAGAGAATCAAATATCAGCTCACAGTAACAGATTTCCTCAGGATAGATCACTTCAGAGGATTTGACCGTTACTGGGCAGTGCCTTACGGTGAGGAGACCGCCATCAACGGCGAGTGGAAGCCAGCTCCAGGGCTGAACTTCTTCACACAGCTCGAAGCTAATCTCGGCTACCATCTTCCTATCATCGCCGAGGATCTCGGCGAGATAGATGATTCAGTCATAGAACTCAGAGACAAATTCGGACTTCCTGGAATGAAGATCCTTCAGTTTGCATTTGAAAATCCAAACGAGAACGACTTCCTTCCACATAACTATACACCTAATTGTGTATGCTATACAGGAACACACGACAACGACACCACCCTTGGATGGTATACGCAGGCTTATGAGGCTTCAAAGGATAAGCTCAGAAGATACTACAGCACTGATGCAAGTGATATCTGCTGGGTTATGATAAGAGCATGCTTCTCTTCTGTTGCCAACATGGCCATCGTTCCTATGCAGGACGTGCTAAAGCTCGACTCATGGGCACGTATGAACACGCCAGGCGTTGGAGAGGGCAACTGGGCATGGAGATTCAAAGCCTCAGACCTGAGCAAGCAGTTGTCAGACAGGCTTCTTGAGACATCAAAGCTCTATGGAAGATATACTCCAATACCGGAGAAGAAGGATTCTGAGGAGAAGTAATCATACGATGAGTCAAATCAATGCTGGAACATTTAAAATAGCATAAGGAGAATTATAATATTGAGAACAATATTTGCATATTTATTTGCCTTTCTGGGCATCATCCTGTGTACTCCGTATCACCTATATCTGTACCTTCTGGCTAAGAAGGATCAGGAAAAGGCGTACCGCCATGCCCAGAAGCTGGTCAAAGGCTTCTTTGGAATAGTCATGTTCATATGCGGTGCTAGGTGCACTGTCATAGGTCTGGAACGGGTACCGAAGGATCAGCCTATTCTGTTTGTCGGCAACCACAGAAGCTTCTTTGATATACTGTGCTGTCACAACGCACTGGACAGACCTCTGGGATTTATGTCCAAGGACGGAATCCTGAAGGTTCCTATCCTTCCATGGTATATGAAGGACATAGGATGTACATTCCTTGACAGATCCGACCTGAAGAAGGGACTGGAGACTATCATGCAGTCGGCTGATATCGTAAAATCCGGACATTCCATGATGGTATTTCCTGAAGGACACAGAAATGACGGCGAAGAACTTCTTCCTTTCAAGGACGGAGCATACAAGATCGCACAGAAGGCCGGATGTCCTATCGTACCTGTATCCATATGCGGAACAGACAATATCATGGAGGCCAACAAGCACAACTTTATCAGAAGTCACAAGGTGGTCATCGAATTTCTTGACCCTATCGACATAAATGGCTTGAAGCCAAAGGAGCGCAAGGAGGTTCTTGAAACCATTCCGGCACTCATTCAGGAAGCAAGGGTTAAGAATCTTCCCCTTGCAACAAAAAAGTGATCAGACTATAATAATCTGATCACGGCAAGACAAAACACCAATAACTAAATATAATCAGGAGGAACTAAACATGGCATGGTGGGTATGGTTGATAATAGTTGCAGTTATACTTATCGGAGGTCTTATTGCATTATACATAGTGGGCAATAAGCTTCAGAAAAAGCAGTCTGCACAGAAGGAAATGATGAAGGAACAGGCACAGCCTGTGACGATGCTTGTCATCGACAAGAAGATGCTCCCTATGAAGGATGCCGGATTGCCTAAGATGGTAATGGAACAGACACCAAAGCGTTACCAGAAGGCCAAGATGCCTATAGTAAAGGCCAAGATCGGACCTCAGATCATGAATCTTATCTGTGATGACGGTATATATGATCAGATGCCTGTCCGCGGAGAGGTAAAGGCTATGGTCAGCGGTATCTATATCATGAGCGTCAAGAATGTTCGTGGTAAGATCGAGGAGAAGAAGGGCAAGAAGACCTTTGGTGAGAAGCTTCGTGCAAAGCAGAGAAAGTATCAGGATATGTACGACAAGGATGTAGCCGAGTCAAAGCTCAGCAAGGAGCAGAAGGCCGCAGCCAAGGCTAAGGCCAAGGAGGAAAAAGAGAGAGCTAAAAAGATCCAGAAGATGTAACAGCTTGAAAGGAGGTTCCCATTATGAAGAAATGTCATATTAACCTCCGCGAACTTGGAATAGCTTTACTCGCACCGATATGCATAACTTTTGTCCAGGGGCTTATTCCATCATCTCTGGTATCATGTGTTATAATAATTATTTTCTGCGGATATATACATCATGTATATTCTTGGGTATTCACCACAGGAGATAACCGTAACAATAAAAACAGAACAGGAACGAGATCACTCTCATTCCTGTTCTGTTTTTGTGTTTTTATACTTATTGTCATAACAGGCCTCAGCCTGCAGTTCTTTTCGACCGGAATACTGAACGCCATTGAACTCCATCGTCCAGAGCTTCTCGGCAGTTACAGAGACATGGTTCGTTCATCATTCTCTCTAAACAATGGTATCTTCAGAGTTACAACAGTCATGCTGCTTGCACCGGTCTGTGAGGAGCTTGTGTTCAGAGGAATCTCTCTGAGTTCTTCCAGACGTGCATTTACATGCAGACATTCAGATGCCATCGCCATCCTGCTATCAACGCTGCTGTTCGCCCTTTATCACGGCAATTTAGTCCAGTTCTGCTACGCCCTTCCCATGGGAATCCTTCTCGCGCTGCTCGCCACATGGACGTCTTCCCTGCTGCCATCGATCCTTCTTCACATAACGATCAACGTATCTTCTTATTTCACCGGGATGCTGCCATTTGCACTGTCACATACAGGCTGTATACTTGCAACTGGTATCTCGTCAGCCGCAGGCTTCATCGCCCTATATCTGCTGCTGCGCCGAAGTGGCAAATCACACAAAGTATCTTGACATGTGATACACATACACTTTCTCATCGGGATCCTCTTCGTATCCTGACAGCTTGATGATATTCTTCAGCACAAAATACCTGCTGTCCCTCATGACTCTCTGATATTCAAATGTCGGGTAGTACAGCATCAGATATATATTTCTCGGTGTCCTGCGCACGGAATCTATTATATTGTCTATGACCTTCTTGAACACCTCCGGGGAAAACGGATTGAAGAAATAGAAATAATTATCTTCATCTGCGACCTCATACTCCTGCGCCGGAATGTTATAGAAGTTCATCCTGTCTTCCTGATCATAAAATCTGCTCTGATAACCCGCGGCATTTTCCAGAAGCTTCTCGTATATGTCAGCATCCGCCTCTATACCCGTGGCGCGGCAGTAATGTCTTGAGTTGCCATAGAACAACACACGCCCCAGTCCGCAGCCAAAGTCAACAAGTGTATCCTCCGGCTCCATGGACACGGCATTGAACAGGGTCACAAGATCCCTGTAGTAAGTCGCCTGATATATATTATTCTCCTCTGTGGGCTGCTCCGCACCTATACACAGCGTCGTATCTATAGACAGAAAATCATCAAACGCCTTCTCGTCATCCATATATCTATCCTCACTCCACGGTTATCCTAAGTACATTAAACGATACACATTCATTGCCATAATCCATCACATACACCACGACCAGACCAAGCCCCTTTTCCGTCTCCACGAGCTGATAGCCTTCAGTGAGTATGCTTATATTCATCATACCAACCGGAGTGGAATAAAATGCCTCTCTGGTCTCTCCCGGTCTGAATGACATGGCAGCACTGACTTCGCCCTTCTTTGTCAGGTCAAGTCCTAATTTGTCAAACTTCAGCAGATTTCTCGCCGGTTTCTCAAGATCCTCATAATACTCATCGTATTTCAGGTAAAATACCCCGTCCTTCTCATGAAGGCTTCCCCTGGTAACAAGCTCTATGGGTTCAGCGTTGTTCTCTTCCCTGCTCGTCCTCTGCTCTCCAACTACTGTCACAGTAACATTCTTTACCATATAAACTTCCAATCTATGTAATTTTATAAATTTATCTCTCTTTTGCCATCTCAATAAGCGTTGTGACGAGAGTCTTTATATCGTATCCCTGAGCATTCCACAGCATTGGATACATGCTTATTCCTGTAAATCCAGGAAGTGTGTTGATCTCATTGAATACAACTCTGTTTGTTCCATTCTCAAGGAAGAAATCCACTCTGGAGAGTCCGAAGCCGTCAAGTGCTTTGAATATCTTCACAGCGTCTTCCCTTATCTCATTCTCTGCTTCCTTAGGGATATCGGCGCCGATAACCGTTCTCGACTCAGCATTGTTGTACTTTGCATCGAAATCGTAGAACTCAGCAGCGGCAAGTATCTCGCCAACTCCCGAAGCCTTGGTATTGTCCTTGTAACCGAGGACTCCGCACTCAAGCTCACGTCCAACTATCGTCTCCTCAACGAGGATCTTGTTGTCGTGCTTTACGGCCTCATTCAGCGCATACAGAAGGCTTGCTCTGTCAGTCGCCTTATTTACACCCTTTGATGATCCGGCCTTTGACGGCTTTACAAATACAGGGTAATCAAGCTCAGCCTCAACTCTGTCCATAGCACTGTCTATGTCGCTGAAATCCTCTGCAAGCACAGGTACAAATCTCGCCTGTGAAACACCGATGTGATCAACGATTATCTTCGTATAGAATTTATCCATGGATGCTGCCGATGCCAGAACGCCACATCCAACATATGGAATATCTGCCATCTCGAACAATCCCTGTATAGTTCCATCCTCGCCATACATACCGTGAAGTACAGGGAATATGACGTCCACCTTCTGGCGCTCCACACCTGCATCGGAGAAAACTATAAGCTCTCTTCTGGTGTCCGGTGAGATCACTGCTGTGACCTTGCTGTCATACCAGCTTCCATCCGCTATACTCTCTATATTATCTGCCTTTAACCATCTTCCATCCTTGGTAATGCCAACCAATGTCATATTATACTTTTCAAGATCAACCCCCTTGGCAACTGTCTGTACCGATATACATGAAACCTCATGCTCTGATGATCTTCCTCCAAATATTACAACCAAATTTTCCTTAGCCATGACATGTGCTCCTTATACTTTAATCCGCGGTGCACCCGGGGCACACCACAGGTCAAAGTATAACACCTGGGAATCAACTTTTCAACGTCACTTATCCCCCAGATCTATACATAATGTCTCATACATTCCGGGCGGACAGTCCTCCCCGGAATCGCCAAAATACTCATAAGAAAATCCGGAGTTTGCATCGGCATCCACGCCCCACGCATTTGCCGCGCTCTGGGCAATGTCATTTATATCCTCCATCGCCATGACAAGATTGTGGCGCATCTGTATATAACTCAGATTCTCATTGTAGTCGTCCCCAAGCCACATGCCGATCTGCTTCATGACTGTGTTGCCCACATAGCTCTCAAGCTCATCTCTCTCATCCTCAGACTTCATATCGCCATCATAATCGACCTTAAGCCTTATGACCCTTCCACTGTCATCCAGTGAATTGTTGTACATGACCGCATCCGCCATTATCTCCCTCGACACCTTATCCTTATATTTCTTCACATAAGAAACCTGTCCAAATATCACACCGCCGACAATTCCTATGAGGACACCCAGTATGGCCGCCCTGAACATTCTCCACATAAACAATACCTCCTGATCATCTAAGTCTCTATTCACCTATCCCATCTCTCGCGTATGTCGCCAGACACTGGCCTTCATAGTGTGTCTTAAGATATTCATTTGTATTGTTATCCCCGGATTTCTCCAGTATATTCTGTTCTATCACCACAGTCACATAGCTTGTAGCAAATTCCTTCTCAAGTTCGGCTGCAGCCTCGTTCATTACCTGGGTATTCTCCGCTACTATATACTCCACATGACTCGTATCGAGGGACTTCGCATGACTCTCATTATAACTTCTGCAAGCGTCGGCAAATGAGCCGGCGTCCACCTGGTACACCCCCTCCTCGGTCAGGGAATCCTCATCGTCGTCCAGTCCTGTTATGACCAGACTGTATCTCAGCCCGCCGCCGGCAGGCTCCTCCGTGCTGCGCTCTATGATGACCGCATTCACATAGTCCACATCCTCCACCGGCTTGTATTCACACCCACTCAATATACACGCCGGCAATAACACCGCCGCCAGTCCGGCAGATTTTTTTACAGGCCATTTCCCGGCAAGTGATGCCGCCGGCAATATTATCGACAGGGGTACATCCACCAGAATAAGATATCCGGAGATGATCTTTATACGGTCCTGCTGTCCGGGCAGCATCCCGGCCCACAGGCATACGGCAAATGCAAGGACTGCCCACAATGTCTTCCACGGCCATCTGTGCCGAACACCCAGTCTGTCCACAGCGCCCCATCCACCTATGACGTTTGGAACCAGTGCCATCACACCGAACACGATGACAAGGTAACACACCAGCATGAGCGGCCTGAGCTTCACTCCGCCAGGCAGTTCCATGGCTCCAACTATATATAGTATATTTTTCTCCTTAGTCATGAGCGCACCCGTGCCCAGTGTACATATCACAATTATCGAACAGATAATGCCTATTATGGTACTTGTGCCTACGGCTGCACACAACATTCCTCTTCGCCTCCGAATGACGTGTATATACACCAGCACCACCGTCTCCATAGCCGAGAATCCAAGAAAAAGCAGTCCTCCCCTAGCCATGACACGGCTTATGGTGAGATTCGCCCCGCCCTCGTCTCCTATCTCAGTCACAGTCTTAAGCACTGACAGATCAAGGTTACTCACAGAAGACAGAATGACCACAGCCCCCGCCGCGACAGCGAACCAGAACACGGACTCCGCAAACCTGACCATCCCCCTTGTGCCACGGCTACCCATATACAGACATGCAAGCAACAAGGGGATTGAGATAGCAATTACCGTGTATCTTTTCAACATCAACTGCCTGGAACACTCGGCAAGGACAAACAGCAGCAAGCCCATCCTAACGGCAGTTCTTGCCCCATAAATCAATGCAATAGTCCTATTTTTGACTTTACCGCTTTCGCTGTTCCCTCTCTCATCAATCTTCATGTATACAATATATAGTGCTATCACGTAAGCAAAAGCCATGCATAGCATCAAAAAAAGTGACAAAATCAGGCAATTTCTTCCAAAATATGAGGGTATTAATGTAGCCACAAAAGTTATCATCCCCGGCAAAACGAGCAAAGCCATCTTAAAAAAGGCAGAAAACGTCACATTATATTTATCATTCATATCTATTTTCTCTTTCTGACCAACCTGCGCCGCTCGTCAGGATTGCTCCATTTAGGTCTGTTGATCATTTTCTTTATAGGCGCGCGGACAACAAAGTCCTTATATCCCTCGCCAGTGTATCCACAGGTCACGACAGGGGACATATACGGCACGCCAAAGCTGTCCATGGATGCAAGATGAAACACGAGAACCAGCATCGCAAGGATAAATCCAAGTATTCCATAAAGTGCGCTGGTGATTATAATTACGAACTTAAGCAATCTGAAAACAGACGCAAACGCCTCATTCGGAATGGCAAATGAAGCTATAGCCGTGAGTGCCACAACTATCACAACCATGGTGCTGACTATCCCCGCCTCCACGGCTGACTGACCAACTATCAGACCGCCAACCACTCCTATCGTATTTCCAAGCTGGCTCGGCAGTCGTATCCCGGCCTCCCGGAGCAATTCAAACAAAAGCTCCATTATCAGCACTTCAACTACAACGGGGAACGATAGCTGGCTTCTCGCATCGGCTATCGCATACAGAAGCTTGTCGGGTATCAGCTCCCTGTGATAACAGGTGATCGCAATATAAAGTCCCGGTAGTCCCACCGCAATGAACGCTGCCACATACCTTATCATTCTGGCAAATGTCGCCACCGGCCATCTGTTATAATAATCGTCCGCCGTCTGAAACAGAGTGTTGATGGTGGCTGGAGCAATTATGACCTCAGGGGAATTGTCAAACACAACGACAACCCTGCCCTCCACCAGAGCCGCGGCCGCCTTGTCAGGTCTTGTGGTCGCCTGGTATATCGGAAATATCTCCTGCCATTTCTTCTCCATCAGATGTTCAGCCATACCGCTGTCAAACACCGCATCTATCTCATACTTATCGATGGTGTCCCTTATCTGCTGTACCAGCTCAGGCTCCGCTATATCTTCCATATAGAATATCCCGTACTCTGTTCTGGATCTGACGCCCATTGTCCCCTGTTCCAGCTTCAGATGTACGTCCTTGATCCTTCTCCTTATCAGAGCTGTGGATGTCCTAAAGTTCTCATTGAAGCTGTCCCTCGGCCCTCTCATTCCTCCCTCGGTGGAGCTTTCCTCTATACCTCTCACAGGGAAATGTTTCGATGACACTACTATTGCCTGATCGCTCCCGGATACAAATATGGCCGTATCCCCCCTGAGAACCGCCCTGACAACGTTGTCCATGTCACTTTCCTGGGTATAATCCGCCGTCTGACCCTCGCAGGAGATTATATGCTCCCACAGATCTGCCGTGTCTTTATTCCGCCATTCCCAGGTTATTGGTTTTATTAATGTGTTCTCAATCAACTCATGATCGCACAGTCCATCTATATACACCACGTATATTGCCGGATCATCTCCCCAGGCACAGCGGTCCAGATCAAACCTTCGCTCCACGATATCGCTCCAGTTACCGAACATTGTCTCAATTTGCGTGATGTTTTCGTCTATTTTTTTACTGATTGAAGCCATCGTCCGCCGTAAACACCTCCAACATACCGTTTATCTCCTGTAATCTATCTTGTCCAACGGATGTGTTTTTATTCAGACATACACATAAAAAGGCGGAACACGTTTTCACGCATTCCGCCTCTTATACAGGTATTTATTATTATGCATATTGTTATTTCTGTGCTATGACAACATTTGCGATCACGATCTGTTCCTGATCGTATATATGTATACGGGTTATCTCCTTGGCTTTCTCTTCATCCCTGGCTATTATCGCATTCATGAGAGCCTCATGCTCCGCTATAAGCTTGTCGTGATAGCTGAAATCCTTTACATACTCCACGCGGTATCTGTACACCTGCTCACGAAGACTCTGGGACATGCTGATCAGTCTCGGATTGTTCGTCATGTCCATTATAGTATTGTGAAATGCAACATCCGCATCTACTATCTCCGGGATTATCTTGGAGCTTACCGCTTTCTTGAAGTCGGCATAGGACTGCTTCAACCGCTCTTTTCCCTCGTCGTCTATCCTCTTGCAGGCAAGCCCTGCCGCAAGATCCTCAAGCGCCATCCTGATCTCAAGCGCATCGCTCAGATCCTTTGCCGTTATCCTGGCAACCTCTGCTCCCCTTCTCGGGATCATGACCACAAGCCCTTCAAGCTCAAGCATTCTCATGGCCTCCCTGACAGGGGTACGGCTTACGCCAAGCCTCTTCGCAAGAGTGACCTCCATAAGTCTCTCCCCCGGCTCAAACTCACCGTGAACTATAGCATTCCTCAAAGTCTTAAACACTACCTCTCGAAGAGGCAGGTACTCATCCATATTCAATCTAAGATCCATCACATACCTCTTCTTATGTTATACGGGCTGACGGCATACGCAGCCTGTATCTCGTCCTTTTCACGCAGCATATCTACTACCCTTTGTGCCAGTTCTTTATCCCTGTTGTCATATATTCCGAACACTGTCGGCCCACTGCCACTCATGAGCACTCCCATGGAATCGTTCTCCGCTATGAGCTTCTTGACTGAATCTATCACAGGATTTGCAGGTATCGTAACCGTCTCGAGCACATTTGCCATTCTGTCTGTTATTCCCTTCAGATCTCCGGTCTTGAGTGCATCCGCCATGCCATCGATATCTGGATGCTCCTCCAGCAGATCCACCTTCAGGTTCTGGTATACCCATTTTGTGGACACTCCGATCGCCGGCTTCGCTATGACGATCAGGCAGTCCGGCATAGGTGGAAGTGGTGTAAGGATCTCTCCTATTCCCTCCGAGAGTGCCGTACCCTGCATGATACAGTAAGGCACATCTGCGCCGAGCTTCACTCCATGTTCCATGAGCTGTTCATCGGAAAGGTTCAGTCCAAACAGCATATTCATCGCCTTGAGGGCTGCCGCTGCATCAGCGCTTCCCCCTGCCATTCCGGCTGCAACCGGTATGTGCTTATCCACAGCCACATGAACGCCTTTGTCTATTCCATATATATCCTTCATCATCCGGCACGCCTTGTATATGATGTTATCCTTCACATCCGGCAGCTCCGACGAATCCGATGTTATAACGATCTCGTCTGTGGTGACATCGCAAAATGTCAGTTCATCCCACAGATCGACCGTCTGCATGATCATTTTCACCTCATGATATCCATCCTCGCGTCTCCTGACCACGTCGAGACCGAGGTTTATCTTTCCATATGCCTTTAATGATATTTCCATTTTCTCTCCTGTCCGTGACATTTCCCCTGCAGCTTTTCAGCCTGCAATCACTTTTTTCTAACAGAATATCCAAATTTGCCGAGTTTGTCGCCAAGTGCAAAATACTCTCCATGTGAATATGCGACAAGTCCCGTGCTGTTGAGGTTGAATTTGCCGGTCTTATCCATGTATTCATCACTTATCTGGACTCCGACCACCTCAGCGATAAACATGTGGTGGGATCCAAGCTCAACTACCTGCTTTACCTTGCACTCTATGTTCACCGGACTCTCCTCTATAGCCGGGCATGACACATTCACGCCGTCACATGCATGGAGGTTCATCTCCTTGAATTTATCCACGTCTCTTCCTGACTTCACACCACAATAATCAGTTGCAAATGCCAGTTTCTCAGTGACGAGATTTATGGTAAACTCTCCTGTCTCCTTGATTATGTCGTAGGAATATCTCTCCGGACGCACCGATATGGACACCATTGCAGGATCGCTGCATATGGTACCGGCCCACGCTATCGTCACTATGTTTGGCTTCTCTCCCGGTCTCTGGCAGCTCACCATAACTGCCGGAACCGGATACAACATATTTCCTGGTTTCCAATTCTGTTTTGCCATGTCTATACCTCTTTCTCTATTGACCTTCAACTCATTTTCAGCCACTTTCAGTCACTGTGGCGCAACGCACCACAGTGCTGATATCTCAAGCTGTCAATTGTTCGTATTTTGTATATTGTATACATTATACATAATAATACATGCCAGTGCATAAAATTACAACCGCATACAGCGCTCTTTATTTATCTTATTTTATTGACAGCGGATTTATTACTATAATATGAATGATCTGTCCCGGTGTTACACAAGGAAATGCAGACAAAAAAAATGATCACCCGGAAGATCATTCCAGATAATCACTTATTATTCCCTGTGCCGTTTCGCTGTCATCGGACACCATGTATACCACAAATGTATCATGCACATACAGAACCGCATCATCAAGTCTGGCGGTCTCCGACGATTTGTAATCAAGGTACATCTGCAACTGTGAGTCGCGTCTTTTCTTCATGTCCGCCAGTATGCCCTGGGCATCGACCGTTGACGACGCCTGAAATACTGCGAGCTCCTCGGCGGTGGCTCCCGTTGACATGTACACTGCACTGTCCTGCACCTGAGCGCTGTCTATACCATAATATCTGAGCGCCGTCTCAGAGGAGACCTCCTCCACGGAATCCTCAAACTTCACGTTCTGCATGAGCATATCAGCCAGAGAGTGCACATCCGGCGTATCTGCCTCGTCGTCTCCATTTCCTGCGCATCCCGCAAGCGAACAGATCATCAGACAGCATGCAAACAAATATATTATTTTTTTTATCATATGCCTCCGTCTCCACTATCTTCTGACATACACGTTCTTTCTGATGTAGTCCATCATCTTGAGACAATATTTCTTATTACAATGTTTTCCATCTATTCCCGCATCCTCCGGCAGAACACCATCCACAGACACGCTGTGAGCCACATCGAGATAGATCACCTGATCGTAGCTGCCACACATCTCCTGCATGAGAGAATTGAGCTTGTCCACACCCGGGTTGTTATACACCTGGTCTTTTGATGAAAGCTCCGCCGATACAGGAAGTACTGACATCACATATACATTTGCCGCAGGCTGTAACTGGGAGATCTGATCCAGTAAAGTCTTGTAGGCCGACATGTACCGCTTGTTATACCACGAAAGCTCCTCAAGCCCAAATGAAATGTATATATTCTCATAGCTCTTCATGCCAAGCATCTCGACAACCGTACACTGTTCTCCTGAATCGCAGGTGAACATCTTGGTATTAGCGACCTTCTCTATGTCCAGATTCTTCGCCACACACATATCCCAGTTATCTACACCGCTGTACAGTCCCAGCGCCTCGGCTCTGGAATCACCTATGAGCAGAGATGTCGAGAAATACTGGTCATCCGTAGCATTCGCCGGCATGTATATATTGCTGTCATATTTGTCCGCTCCCTTGCCGCTCACATCAGGGTTGGTGTAATTGACAAATTGTACATACTGACCATTTCTCTGATCCGGAATGGCCGCATCCTCCGCAGTTGCCAGATACTGCTGTGCAGCCTCCTCCGTGTCACTGTATGACATATCCTGACTGCTGCTCTCACTTATATCTGCCGATGTTCCGCTCTCAGGCTGGAACTCCTCCTGACCGTTCACATTCTTTTTCAGGTTGCCCTGTCCAAGCGCAAATATCATTATGACTGCGACGATCACTCCTATTCCGCTCTCGACGAGTTTCATTCTGCGGTGATGCCGCTGTCTGTATATCTTTTTTCTATAATCAGTGTTATTATTCTTAGTCACCTTCGACCTCCGAATTAACTAACTTTCATGTCTTTCGCAAAATATCCTATGATAGTATAGCAATTAATGATAAAATAATCAAGAACGCCGCGTTTTGTGAACCTCATTGTTGCCATACAATTTTTTCCGTGTTACTATTTTACATAGGAAAGTTCACTGTTTTTGTGGATTTCAGCATACAACTTAAACACAACATATTTATAGAAGAGGAGAACACGATGAACACTACAGCACGTACAATAGACTACAAGGGCGAGACTTGTATTGAACTTATATCAGGCGATTACCGTGCACTGATCGCACCATTTAACGGAAGCAACATTATGAAGATGGAGAACACCGCTCTGGATATTGATATATTCAGGAACGATCCTTCCTTGACTCCTGCACAGCTCAAAGCAGCAGCAGAGATCTACGGAATGCCTACCCTGTATCTCCCTAACAGACTGTCACACGGCAACTTAAGAACCTCCGATGCCATGTATCATTTCCCATGCAATGATCCTCTCGGCAACCATCTCCACGGTTTCCTTCATCTCAGAAACCACAGCATAGAGAGCGTGTCAGTGGATGGAGACAAGGCCATCGGCAAGACTTCATATGTATATGATGAGAAGGATGAGTTTTTCGCTACATACCCTGTGAGCTTCAGAGCAGACTTCACATTCACTCTTGCTCCGGACGGTATGCACTACGAGTTCACACTCACCAACCTCTCCGACAAGCAGATGCCATACGGCGTATGTAACCACGTTGCATTCAAGGGGCCTTTCACAAGCACAGGAAAGGGCGAGGATGTACGTCTCTGTGTACCTGTTGGAGACAAATGGGAGCTTGATGAGCACGCTATCCCTACAGAGAAGAACCTTCCTATAACAGATTACGATCTCCAGTACAAGAACGGAACCATGGTACCTGTTCTGAAGGACATCGACAACGATCTCTACACAGCGGAGATGAACGAGCTAGACGGCAAGCCTTTCTACGGAGTATACGCAACTGATGTTGCCACAGGCAAGAAGGTCTGCTATGAGGTTGACGACACAATGAAGTTCTGGATCATGTGGAACGATCACGGCGACAAGGGTTACTTCTGTCCTGAGCCAATGAGCTGGAATATTGACGCTCCAAATCTCTCAGGAGCACCGGAGATCACAGGCTACACAGAGCTTGCTCCAGGCGAGTCCAAGACAGTAAAAGAAAGAATATTCACAATGGCATAAAACATGACATTTTCTATGGAACGGTCTCCCGTCGGAGGCCGTTCTTTCATATTATTAATTTTTCCCCTGTCTCGTTGTTTTTCTCCCCCCGGTATAATAAAATTATTATAATACCATATGCAAGGAGGGATTCTATGAAAAAGATACTTAGATTTTTACTAGTTTTCGCGGCAATGTTCTGTATGACATGCTTCACAGCATTTGCAGAAGATACCGACGATCCAGACACATACTATCTGGAGTTTGATGCAGCAGGAGGACAGTTATCGGGGGAGACTTCCACTGTGATAAGCAGCCCATCAGCAGAATTTACGACTGTTGACCTGTCAAAGTACAAGCCGGAGAAAGACGGCTTTACATTCACAGGATGGTACAACGACAAGACAAAGGTCACCAGCATTGACACATCATACTTCCAGTCTACAAACCGTATAAAGCTGACAGCGATGTACACCAAGGACAGCTTCTCCGGTTCAGGGCTCACCTTCACACTGAATGCAAATGGAGGCAAGCTCGGAGATGCGGACAGCGGAACATATGACTTTGATGTAGCAGGATCAGGATATGGCGTGGCACTGAACGACTACCCACCGACCCGTGAGGGCTATGAGTTCAAGGGCTGGAACACGAAGTCCGACGGATCAGGCAAGACCGTGAACATCATATACACCTCTTCCTTTGAGAAGGCGGCAGATAACGGATATGAGTATTCCGATACTGATGACTCATCGGCTAAAAGAAACCTGGTATTTTATGCGATGTGGAAATCAGACTCTGCTCCTACAGGCACCATCAGCATGGGCGATAAGAGCTGGAACGGTCTCCAAGATGTATCATCATTTGAGCAGTATTACAACAAGGCCCAGAAGGTTACCATCACCTGTGACAACAACTCCGACCCTTCCATCACAGTCGGCTACCTGATAAGCGACTCAGCTCTGTCATCGGACGATCTGGGTGCAGCAACATTTACCGAGTATAAGAAATCATTTTCCATAAAGGACGAGGGCAAATATGTTGTATACGCAAAGCTTTCATCAGAGGACGGCAAAACAACATACTTATCCACAGATGGTTTCATCATCGACACACACGCGCCAAAGGTCACAGGAATCGCCGACGGAGAGACTTACTGCCTGTCAGCCGTGATGACCGTGAAGGAATCCCATCTGGCAAAGGTCACAGTGAACGGCGAGGAGAAACCCCTTGACGACGATCACTCACTTGCTCTGGAAGCCACAGATGGTGAGCAGACCATCATCGTATCCGACAAGGCGGGAAATGAAACCAAATTGACTGTAACAGTAAACAAGAAACACACCGCAGAAACCGACGACGGTGACTGCACGACACCTCAGAAATGCCGCTACTGCGGTGAGATCGTCGTGGAGGGCAAGAGCAGCCACGACCTCGGCAACTGGACAAGTGATGGCAACGGCAAAACCCACTCCCGCAAGTGCAAGAACAAGGGCTGTGGATATAAGGTCATCCAGGACTGCTCCGGTGGAACCGCAACCTGCCAGAAGAAGGCAGTGTGCTCTGTGTGCGGCAAGAGCTACGGCAAACTCAGCACAACGAACCACACAGACCTTAAGAAAACTGATTATGTAGCAGCAACCACCTCCAGCAAGGGCAATATAGAATACTGGTATTGCTCAGCCTGCAAGAAATATTTCAGCAACAAGGGCTGTACAAAGGAGATAAGCAAGGCTGACACAGTCATCGACAAGGCAGCACCCGAGATCATCGGCGGCAAGGGAAGCAAATGGAGCAAGGCCAGCAAGAACACTATCAAGTTCAGATCGAACGCTGAGTACGCTGACTTTGTCTGTGTCCTCATAGATGACAAGGAACTTGACCCTTCATATTACAACAAGAAAGAGGGAAGCATCATAATCGAGCTCAAGACGAGCTATCTTGAATCCCTCTCGGTCGGAAGCCACACCATAACCATCAGATCCAAGACCGGAGATGCTGTGACAACATTTACAGTGTCCAAGAAGAAGACTTCCACAACCACACAGACAACTACCAGAGCCACAACCGAGGCGACAACGGCAAGTACGACCGAGGTCACCACAGAGTATAGAAATACATTTACCCCTGTGACGACCGAGGCGACCACAACTGAGATATCCACGATAGAGCGTACCACAACCGAGACGACCACTGAGGTCACAACAGAAAAGAGCACACTCACCGTGGGCAGCTACTCCTCCACTGATAAGAGTAAGAGTAAGGTACATAACCTTCAGCTCATAATCCTTATAACAGTGCTTGCGACCATTCTAATCTCGTTTGTGATAATCATAATTTCAGGTATGAAGAAGAAATAATACCGAAAAGTTCAATAAGGCAGCACGTCAGAATAGTCAGCGGCATAGACTGAAGGTAGGTAACAGCATGAACATAAGAAACGACCGTGGCATCCATAAAAGACATCGCCCAGAGCGTCGGACCCATTCTTTACAGAACTGCTGCATGTCATAGAGAGTGAGATCCACAAGAACGGATGCATCCTGTCCAAGGTATGGTATCGGTCCATCTTCTCCGACGACAGGAGATGCAGGTATGAGAACGTGGATTCTGTAATCCGCATGATGTGCGAGGAAGCCCAGTACACAACTCCGATGCTGACCACCGTGGAGATATCCAAGACGGACATGGGGCATTTCGCCCTGCAGCTTCTAATGGACAGCCTCAAGGGCGGTCACAAGGGAGTCGCAAGAATTGAGTTCCAGTGCAAGCTCATCAAGAGAGATAGCTGCACACTGGCAGAAGACAGCAAATGGTGCGAATATTACATTTAATATCCGCACCATTTGTCGTCTGTTCATGTATCCATGTCCATATATTCAGTTTCTGTATTCAATATCTGTATCCAGCAGTTGTCCTTCTCGTGACTACTCTGTCGTATCATCTGTAGTCGTATCTCCCGTAGTCATAACTGTTCCGCCGAGATACCACTCTCCATCCTTCTCATAACAAATGATATCCATGTCCAGATCATACGGTGAAGTCTGACCCTGGAATGTCATCATTATCGTTCCGGTAACCGAAATGACATAACCCTTTGATATACCTGCTTCCTTCTGGGTCTTTCCATATACAGTGCTGCTGACTGCCGCCAGATCGCCGGACTCTGCCACATGCCCATCACCCATGGTATAGCTGACTGTATATTCTATATTATTTTCCTTATAAGTCTGGAACACAGTGACCAGATCCTTTGACGAATCGCTGTCTATGGTATCAGGATCCATAACACTCTCCACCTTGTCAAGATCCGCCTCCTCAAGACCCTCCATGTAGGTCTTTATCAGTTCCTCGCTCTCTGATTTTCCGGTCATATTTTTTTTGACAACTATGTATATCACCACTACTATCACTGCTAACACGATCGCACCAAGCGCTATAAACAGCTTCTTTTTGCCTTCTTTTCTGCTCTCCTCCATAAGCTGTATATCACGCTCGTCCAGCTCCATATCATCCATTCCGCTTCCGCCTACATAATTCTTAGTTTCATTTTTTCCCATAGCAAATAACTCCTATACTGTTTTGATATTACACAGTATAACACAGCATAAGCATCAATTAATTACTCAAATACAGGAATTAATACATTTAGTAATTGTGCAATTTTCACTATAACTTTGTTGTGTTTTAAAGTCTTTTATTATATAATCAGAGTGTATGGCTGACTTTAAGGGAGAATTTAGCACAAGTCGATACAAAAGCGGCTTCAGGGGGGCTGGCATAGCCATCTGGAAGCCTTCACAAAACATTGGAAGGAAGGTATATGCTACATGAAATTTGGTTATTTTGATGATGCCAACAAGGAGTATGTCATCACATCTCCTAGAACTCCTTATCCTTGGATCAACTACCTTGGAACACAGGATTTCTTTTCACTGATCTCCAACACTGCAGGAGGTTACAGCTTCTACAAGGATGCTCGTCTTCGTAGAATCACAAGATATCGTTATAACAACGTGCCTATAGATATGGGCGGACGTTATTTCTATATCAACGACAATGGTACAATATGGAATCCGGGATGGTCACCGGTAAAGACAGAGCTTGACGAGTATCAGTGCCGTCATGGTATGGGATATACAATCATCACAGGTAAGAAGAATGACCTTAAGGCTGAGGTTACTTTCTTTGTTCCTCAGAACTACGCTGGAGAGGTTCAGCAGGTCGTTCTTACAAATGAAGGCTCAGAGGAGAAGACATTCTCATTCTTCTCATTTGAGGAGTGGTGTCTCTGGGATGCACAGGATGACTGCACCAACTTCCAGAGAAACTTCAGTACAGGTCGTGTAGAGGTTGTCGGATCAACTATCTACCACAAGACAGAGTACAGAGACAGACGTGACCACTTCGCATTCTACACAGTAAATGACGAGATCGATGGTTACGATACAGACAGAGATTCATTCATCGGACTGTACAACGGCTTCCACAACCCACAGGCTGTTGAGGCTGGCAAGTCAAATGATTCATTTGCTGATGGATGGTCGCCTATCGCTTCACACTACAAGAAGATCACTCTTGCTCCAGGCGAGACAAAGACTCTTGTATTTATACTTGGATATGTTGAGATGCCTGTTGACCAGAAGTTCGAGGCAGACGGCAAGACTATCAATAAGGTAAAGGCTCTCGAGATGATCGAGAAGTACAACACTCCTGAGAAGGTTGCTGCAGGTCTTGAGGAGCTCAAGGAGCACTGGAACAGACTGTTGAGCATTCTCAACGTTAACACACCTGATGACAAGGTTAACCGTATGGTCAACATCTGGAATCAGTATCAGTGTATGGTTACATTCAACCTTTCACGTTCAGCTTCATACTTCGAGTCAGGTATCGGCCGTGGTATGGGATTCCGTGATTCCAACCAGGATGTGCTTGGATTCGTTCATCAGATCCCTGATCGTGCAAGAGAGAGAATCATCGATATAGCTTCAACACAGTTCCCAGACGGTGGATGCTACCATCAGTACCAGCCACTTACCAAGAAGGGTAACGCAGATATCGGTGGAGACTTCTCAGATGATCCATTATGGCTGATCCTTTCAGTTTCAGCTTATATCAAGGAAACTGGTGACTGGGGCATCCTTGACGAGATGGTTCCATATGACAACGATATGTCAATTGCAAAACCTATGCTTGACCACCTCAAGGTTTCATTCTACAAGATCGTAAACAACCTTGGACCACACGGACTTCCACTTGCAATGAGAGCTGACTGGAACGATTGTATCAACCTTTCATGCTTCTCAGATACACCAGGTGAGAGCTTCCAGACATACACCAACCCTAAGTTCGCTGCTGAGGGTGGATACTCAAAGGTTGCTGAGTCAGTTATGGTTGCTACACTCTTCACATATGCAGGTCCTAACTACGTTGCTATCCTTAAGCACCTTGGAATGGACGCTGAGGCTGATGCTGCTCAGGCTGAGATCGACAAGATGAAGGCCAACATCATGGAGTCAGCATGGGACGGCGACTGGTTCCTCAGAGCTTACGATGCAAACGGTGAGAAGATGGGATCCAAGGAGTGCGAGGAAGGTCAGATCTTCATCGAGCCACAGGGATTCGCTATCATGTCAGACATCGGTAAGGATCAGGGCTGCGACAAGAAGACTCTTGCTGCAATCGATGAGAGACTTAATACACAGCACGGACTTGTACTCAACAACCCAGCATTTACAAAGTATTACATCCAGTATGGTGAGATTTCTACATACCCAGGTGGATACAAGGAGAATGCCGGAATCTTCACACATAACAATGCATGGATCATCTGTGCTGCTGCTTACGCAGGTGCCGGTGATCAGGCATTTAAGTACTACTCAGAGATAGCTCCAGCTTTCACTGAGGAGACATCAGATATACACAAGACTGAGCCATATGTATACGGCCAGATGATCGGTGGTAAGGATGCCGGATCTGATATTGGCAAGCCGGGCAACCACTTCGGTCAGGGTAAGAACTCATGGCTGACTGGTACTGCTGCTTGGAACATGGTAGCTATATCACAGTACATCCTTGGTATCTCAGCAGACTTCGATGGTCTGAAGATCGATCCATCAATTCCTGCTGCATGGGATGGAATGACAGCTACACGTCAGTTCCGTGGTGCTACATACGACATCAAGGTTTCTAACCCAGATCACATCAACAAGGGCGTTAAGAGCGTACTCGTTGATGGCAACGCTATCGAGAGCAACGTTATCCCAGCATTTGGCGATGGCAAGACTCACTCAGTAGAGGTTGTAATGGGCTAATATAGACCGTGGATTATAAAGCACATTTAAGAAAATATACGTAAGTATATAGTGCAAAAGCCCCACAATATCTATTTTAGATATTGTGGGGCTCTTTTGTTTATATGGCCTATCTTCTTCATCCCGCCACGGGATTATTGCAAAACGCTATGTTATCATCACAAAAGATACAACTTAGCAACCTGTCCAACCCTCCCTCTACTGTATAAGCAGCATTGGATCCACAGGATTGCCGTCCTTCTCGACTGCAAAATAGAGATTGCTTCCTTCCTCGCTGTAGAATCTGCTTGGCTCGCCAACGGTTCCCACTACCTGGCCGGCGTCCAGATGCTCGCCAAGTGCAACCTTCACATCCTGAAGCTGTCCAAGTGTCACGGTGTAGCCGTCTCCAAGCTCAAGCTTGACGTAATTGCCCAGCTCTGGGTTGCTTGAGACCTCCGCTACCTTGCTCTCATATACAGCCTTGACCTCATCGCCCGTCTGCGCCTCAATTACCATTGCAGGGCTGCACTTGTATTCCTTGAGTGTCTCAAAATACACTGTCATATCCATGCTGTAAGGAATTATCACATTGCCATTTATAGGCCATGATATGCTATCCTTTGGATCGTAATGCAGGCTGTCATTTGAAACTCCTGAAGCTCCAGTCTCAGCACTCTCACTCTCCGCTGTGGATGCAGCGGAATTCTCTATGGTATTATCCGTCTCAATATCTTTCTGCTCTGATGTACCTTCATCCGACACTCCGCTGTTCTTATCATTTTTCTTATCGTTCAAAGCTTCCTTCGCATCGGCTTCCGTCGTACTGTCATTCGGCGTATTCTGTCCTATTGTTATGGTCTTCTCCTTTGAATTGGTCTGTGCGTTATAAAGTCCGAGCACTGTCACAAGCACTGCCATGCCTGTGATGAGCGAGATATAAAATATATTCTTCTTTATGCCGCCCAAAAATTTCTTCATATTCATCACCTCATCTGTATCATGTCCACTTATTGGCACTTATATACAGATGATTTGAATGTGTAAATGTTTTTTATCAACCTTTATTTTGCAATCTCTATTCCAGTATAATAATACCTGAGGATCTGATCATACTTCTCTCCATTTTCCGCCAATACAGACGCCCCATACAGTGACATTCCCAGAGAATCTCCAACGCCCACCGTTATGATCCTGTATCCATCCTTAACCTTATCTATGTGTATATTCGTCGAGGCAAGTCCCAGTTGTTCTTTGAAAACATCAGCCTCCAGCTCGCTCCCAAATACATTTATGGTCTGTGCAAATCCAGATTCTGTGGCTGTCATAACCTTGACCTCATCCGTCATATTGTCAGCGTCTATCCATTTTCTGAATATCTTCTGAAGCCTGTCCCCGCTGTATATCTCAGTGGTCGAAAAGTCCTCCGCCATCTGATCCACATCACTTGCCACCTGCCTGAGATACGGTATGTCATGCCCATATATTTCCTGTGCACTCACAGTATGCCCTGTACTTATCATATGATACGCCGGAAGTATTACCTCTCCACCGTATTTCATAACCTGTCCACCGGTCGCATACACCGCCTTCTCCGCCCTTCTCATTATCCCGGAGCACTCGCCTCCCCATTTCTTCTTGAGCTGCGATTCCGTATATCTTATCTCCCGGAGCTGGGACTCATTTATAAGATTCTTTGTCTGCCCCTGTGTGGCGGAATTCCTGTCATTTTCATCCATCTGGTAATAGATTCCGGTCCTAACCACAACTGCGACCGCCTTGAGCATTTCATCGCTCCATTTGTCACTCATCATTCCCGCCAGCGTCGATGCTGTATACTCTTCCACATCCACGAGGGAATACTCCCCATTATCATAAATACACACATTGCGTCCGCTTTTTACCGATCCGTCAGTGTCATCTCCCCCAACCGCCTTGTCGTATATTCCTGATATTATGTAAGCAAGTGCCATAGCACACGCAATCCCTATAATGATCGTCTTTGCATTCCTCATTTCACCCTCCCGCATTTTTATACCTCTTATATATATATCGTTTTTACACTGCTCATATACCCTTTTTACTGAGAAATCTTAACGCAAATTTTAGTCGTATCGTTTATTGACAAATGCAACATGACATAATATGATAATAGCGTATTCAAGATTAACGGTTCGATTGCTATATAAGGTAAGCTTTTCTTTGGAGTATTCTCTATAAGGTATATTGTAGTGTTTTCATTGAGTACAAATTTTCATTTTTAGGAGGTACTCGTGATGAAGAACGGTACAGTTAAGTGGTTCAACGGAGAAAAGGGTTATGGATTCATCTCAGATGATGAGACAGGAAAGGACGTATTTGTTCATTTTTCAGCAATCAACTCTGATGGATATAAGACTCTTAACGAGGGACAGAAGGTTACATTTGACGTAGAGGCTGATCCTAAGGACGCTTCTAAGGAGAGAGCAACTAACGTAACAGTTGTAGCTTAATTCACATATAACCATTAACACAAGAACAGGCGCTATACAGATCTTTGATCTATATAGCGCCTGTTTTTTATTGCTTGTTAATATCACGGTTTCCTCACGGCTTCCCGTTACGCCCTGCTTCCGAGAGCCTTCTTGCGGGCTCTGTATTTCGCTCTGATATAACGGCCTGCCTCAGACAGTTCACTCGTCTTCCACCGGCTCGTCTTGCTCGTCCACGACGCCAGGAGGGATGCCGATTCATTCTTATTGCTGAGACTCCAGCAGAAATAGCTGACATTCGCCTTGTTGAGTCTGGTCAGCCATTTGCCGGTGTAGGCTTTGCTTATGCCTCCATCGCCGCTTGCCGCGGACATTCCGAACTCTGTGACTATGACCGCTATCCCCTTCTTCCTTGCGTATGCAAGCTTCGCAGGAAGATACCGGTTGTGGCTCCACTCATTAGCATAGAAATGGAGTGAGTACATTATATTCTTGTAGCCCTTGATAGGGTTATCCGCAACCTCATTGTGTGTGCCATCCGAACCGAGCTGGGACCATGTCGGCGTTCCCACTACGACGATCGCCTTCTTGTCATACTTTCTTATGACCTTTATGACCTGGGACGCATATCGCTTGACGGTCTTCCAGTCGCAGCCATTTGGCTCATTGCATATCTCATAAATGATATTTTTCTGTTTCTTATACTTCTTCGCCATAGTTGCAAAGAATCTTCTTGCCTCTGCAACCTGTGTCATAGGATTCCCGTCGTTGAGTATGTGCCAGTCGATGATCACATACATGCCGAGGTCGGTCGCATATTTCACGCCCTTGTATATCTGATTTCGAAGTGCCGCTTTGCTGCCGCCCGCGCAATAGCCGTTGTATTCAGATGTATACATGGCAAGTCTTACCGCATTAACTCCCCAGTCGTCTCTCAGAGTCTTGAACGCCGCCTTGTTCACATAAGGATATCCCACATCCCAGTTGATACCGTGTGTGCTGATTCCCCTGAGCTGGAATTTCTTGCCCTTGGCATCCACCAGATCTGCCCCCTTCACAGACAGTCTCCCATGTGTCGCCACCGGCGTCTTTACCTTCGTAGCTGCAAATGCATCACAGTTCGGCTGTACGGCAACCGCTGTAAATATCATTGCAAATGCGAGCAGCAGAGCCGTGAGTCTGTGTCTCAATTTTCTACCTTTCATATGTTTATAGCCCCCTTTTCATCACAACGTAACATATATATCTATCATAACATAGGCGCGGATGTATTAACAGATGCAAAATAAAAACGGACACCATACGATCATTACCATATGATGCCCGTTTGTTATTTATTATTTCATTCTATCTGATAATTACTTATCAAGGGAAACCTTAACCTTCTTAAGCTTCCAGATCTCCTTTGCATACTCCTCGATAGTTCTGTCTGATGAGAACTTTCCAGCGCATGCTGTGTTGAGCATAGCCATCTTTGCCCAGCCCTTCTCATCCTGGTATGCCTTGTCAACCTTCTGCTGAGCCTCTGCATATGAATCGAAGTCCTTGAGGATGAAGTATACATCTTCCTTTGTGAGAGAATCATAGAGATCTCTGAATCTGTCCGGATCATCCTTTGCATAAGTGCCATCGATAAGCTGTGTGAGAACTCTTCTTACAGCCTGGTTGTTATTGTAGATATCCATTGGGTTGTAGCCGCCCTCGCGCTCATACTTCATAACCTCTTCTGCTGAAAGTCCGAAGATAAATGCGTTCTCTATGCCAACTTCCTCAACGATCTCTACGTTTGCTCCGTCCATAGTTCCAAGTGTAGGTGCACCGTTCAGCATGAACTTCATATTACCTGTACCTGAAGCCTCTCTTGAAGCTGTTGAGATCTGCTCTGATACATCTGCTGCTGCGAAGATGATCTCGGCATTGGATACTCTGTAGTTCTCTATAAATACAACCTTGATCTTGCCTTCGATTGAAGCATCGTTGTTGACAACATCTGCAACTGAGTTGATGAGCTTGATGATAAGCTTAGCTCTCTTATATCCTGCTGATGCCTTTGCTCCAAAGATGAATGTTCTTGGGTACATATCGAATTCTGGCTCTGTCTTCAGTCTGTTATACAGATGCATAACATGAAGGATGTTCAGAAGCTGTCTCTTGTACTCATGAAGCCTCTTAACCTGTACATCGAAGATTGAACGAGGATCTACATCCACATTGTTGTGCTCCTTGATGTACTTTGCAAGACGGATCTTGTTCTGGTACTTGATGTTCATAAACTCATGCTGGCACTTCTCATCGTTCACATATACCTTAAGCTTCTTAAGGTGTGAAAGATTGGTTATCCACTCGTCACCGATCTTGTCTGTGATCCAGTTTGCAAGAAGTGGGTTAGCATGAAGCAGGAAACGTCTCTGAGTGATACCATTTGTCTTGTTGTTGAACTGCTCTGGTCTCATCTCATAGAAGTCCTTAAGCTCTCTCTCCTCAAGGATCTTGGTATGAAGAGCTGCAACACCGTTTACTGAGTAAGAACCTGCAATTGCAAGATGAGCCATCTTAACCTGGCCATCGTACAGAACTGCCATATTCTTAACCTTATCCTGGTTGCCCGGATACATCTCCTGGATCTTGAGAACGAATCTTCTGTTGATCTCCTCAACGATCTGGTAGATACGTGGAAGCAGTCTTGAGAACAGCTCGATAGGCCACTTCTCAAGTGCCTCTGCCATGATCGTATGGTTGGTGTATGCACATGTTCTTGTTGTAATATCCCATGCGTCATCCCACTCAAGGCCTTCCTCATCCATGAGGATTCTCATGAGCTCGGCAACTGCTACTGTTGGGTGTGTATCATTCATCTGGAATGTCACCTTCTCTGGCAGCTTGTGGATATCCTTGTTGAGCTCCTTGAACTTGAGGATTGCTCTCTGAACTGAAGCTGAGATGAAGAAATACTGCTGTCTCAGTCTGAGCTCCTTACCTGCGTAGTGATTGTCATTTGGATAGAGAACCTCAACGATAGTCTTTGCAAGGTTCTGCTGCTCTACTGCCTTCTCATACTCACCCTTGTCAAATGAGTCAAGGCAGAACTCCTGGATTGCCTCGGCATCCCAGATTCTAAGTGTATTTACAACGTTGTTGCCATAACCGATGACTGGAAGGTCATAAGGTACGGCACGAACTGACTGATATCCATCCTGTATAAAGTAGTTTCTGCCATTCTTGTTCTCAACTCTGACATATCCACCGAACTTAACTTCAACAGCGTACTCTGAACGCTTAACCTCGAATGGGTTGCCATCCTTGAGCCAGTCATCCGGCATCTCAACCTGATATCCATCCTTGATACCCTGCTTGAACATACCATACTTGTATCTGATACCACAACCGTATGCAGGATAACCAAGTGTTGCCAATGAATCAAGGAAACAAGCTGCAAGACGTCCGAGACCGCCATTACCCAGAGCGGCATCAGGCTCCTGATCCTCTATAAAGTTCAGGTCAAATCCTAACTCGTCAAGTGCTTCCTTAACTGCATCGTAGTAAGTCAAGTTGATAAGATTGTTACCGAGTGCTCTACCCATAAGGAACTCCATAGACAGATAATAAACTGTCTTGACGTTCTTCTTCTCATACTCCTTGTGTGTAGCAATCCATCTGTCAATGATGTCGTCCTTTACTGCGTAGCTGACTGCCTGGAATACCTGCTGTGGAGTAGCCTCCTCGATAGGCTTGCGGAAAAGGGTCTTTACGTTAGTAATGACTTCCTTCTTGAAGCCTTCCTTATCGAAATCTGCTAACATCTTCATCTGATTCATTCCCTCCTTGGATAAATAGATATAATTTTTTCCATTTTCACTGTTTCATTCTATCATCAACCTTTTTTTTTAACAATACATGAGAAAAAATTTGTTAAATAACACTATAAAATTAGACTATAGTCAAATAGAATTTGCAGTTTTTTTACATAAAAGGCGATAAATGTCTGATAATATCGAGATTAATTGGGGGTTCTTGCGTTTTCAATGATTACCAGAATATTGTAAATGCACCACGTATACGATATAAAACCCCTGGGAGAGGCAACTCCCAGGGGTTTTATATCTAACTTCGTCCGTATCCACTCGGCATGCAGCACACGCAAGGCATACCGCCCATGCAGCACGACATGAGAGCACATATGGTACAAAGGTTGTTGCAAAACTTTCCGCCGGTCGGCATATCCATTCCATACCCGGCACCTCTGTCCATGTACCACTGACGGCCGCTCTTGATGGACTCATACGCCTGGCGGTATTCCTGATTGCCCGGCTCAAGCTCCATTGCACGCTTCAGCATCTCCATGGCTCTTATCTGATTGCCAAGTCCGGCGTTGCACACGCCACTGTAATAGTGCCACTTGGCATCGTGATTCTCTATCTGATTGAGGACGTTCTTCGCCTCCTCATAGCTTCCGCTGTTCATATAGTTCTTCGCGGCCTGAAAATATCTGGAATCTTTATCATTCGGATCGTAGTCATTCTGTCTCTGATAGCCACCGAAACCAAATGGGCCAAATCCTCCGAAACCGCCAAATGGATCATCATACTGTCCGTAGCCTCCTGACGAACCGCCGTAAGAACTTCCACCATACGGACCATATGAACCGCCAGATCCATAACCGCCGCCGTAGCCCTGCGAGCTTCCAGTTCCATACCCACCAGCACCACCGTAACTTGCACGGTCAGCCTCGCCGCTCACTATGGACTTGTACGCCTGCTGTATCTCCTTGAACTTTTCCTCAGCCTCATCCTTGTGAGGATTGTTGATGTTCGCATCCGGATGATACTTCCGGCTCAGCCTTCTATATGCTTTTTTTACTTCTTCTTCGCTGGCACCTCTTTTGAGTCCCAGCACCTCGTAAGGATCTTTCATAATTTATTCCTCATCGCCGCATCTTCTATTTGTAGTCGAATAATATGCTTCCCATATTCCTGAGTATATTATGTTCCTGAGTATACCTACATTTTCAATAATAGGAAGCATCTCATACTCTTTTGCAAGTGGTGCCACCATCATCATCAGAACATCCTTCGTCCACTCTGCAAGCTCCTGCCATTTGTCCTGTTCTATGGTTTTATCCGCACCCACTGATTGTACCTCAACACCCAGCTCATGCGCAAGCCTGCACACGAATGGATTGTAATTTCCAGCACCTATATCCTTCTCTATATCGTCATACGCGTCCATTATGTAGACAAATTTGCCCAGATAATAGCCTATGGTGCGGAGATATGTTTCCCACTCATCATGTTTCGGGGCACATATCTCTGCCATTATATTGCCAAAATGCCCCGACAATGCGTCCATATCATCGGATCCCACCTCCTCCAGCTCGCTTATCGCCTTGAGGTTCTCCGCTATAACCTGGATCTTCTGTGGATAATCTTCCTTGAGCCTCCTGCCATTTTTCCCGGCGAGCAGCACATCCGCATACAGCTTCCGGGTAAACATATGCTCATCATCCCAGTCGTCTATGCATTTGTAATAGGTAAGTATCACGTTCATGTCCGCCACATAGTCCGTGTACTCGTTCTGTACATAAGTATGCTTCGATGTAGGGTGTGCGATACATCTTCTGCGGCCCGAAAGCTTCTCCGGTTCGTACAGTCCCGTCAGAAGAAGGACCAGAAATGTCATATCATAGCTGAGACTTATCTGTCCTCTCGCACCGTATCTGTCCTTCAGCGATTTGCACAGGCCACAGTAATACCTACGGTATTCATCGTATTCTTTCATCTTAAGCTCAGGCTGGTTCACCACTATATATCCAAACATCTCTCAATCTCCACACTGTATTTCAACTCAAAATATCTAAAGTCCGCATCATCACTAAGACTTCTTCACAAATCTGTTGCCGCACTTAGGGCATCTGATCTCTATCTTGCCCTTTCCCCTTGGAACTCTGATCATCTGCTGGCATTTGCTGCAGACAAATATCTTGTATTCCTTGCCGGCTTCCTTCTGTTTCTTCGCGCGCTTGAATATATTCCTCACGCCCGCGGTATGCTCCATGAACCATCTGTTCTGCGCCGCGCGCTTGTCATAGTTCTTGGACATGATCCTGACATATCCATATATGAACATGAGAAGTCCAAGGAAATAAAATATCCCTGTCTTGATAAATGCATCCAGTACCATAAATATCAATCCGCCCCAGGTAAGGAATGATGACAACTGATCGTTGCCGTACCTGGATCTCATAAATCTTATAAATTTGTCTTTCATAATTCACCATTCTCCTCGCAAATTCTTACATTGTCTCCAGCTTCTCTGCGGATTCCTGGAGCTGTCTGTAGGCTTCCTTCATCCTGCCCATCTCCACGTCATCTACATGATTCATGTCTGTTCGTGTCACAAGCTTTCTCAGATACTCGCAGTCGCTCTTGATCCGTTTCATTTCTTTTTTATCGAGCTGTGCGCCCTTGGTCTCAAGAAGATTCTCTACCTTATATACATACGCCTCGGCCTCGTTCATAATGTCTTTGAACTCTCTGGCTCCAGCCACATCATCCTCGTACTTCTTCGCATCCTCCCTTGCTCTGCGGATCTCCTCCTCCGAGAGGTTGGTGCTGGATGTGATCACTATCTGCTGTTCCACGCCCCTGCCAAGATCCTTAGCTGAAACCTTGAGGATACCATTTGCATCCATGTCAAATGTGACCTCGATCTGAGGAACGCCCGCCATGGCTCTCTTGATACCGCTGAGTCTAAAGTTGCCTAGCAGCTTGTTGTCCCTTGTGAAATGTCTCTCGCCCTGGTACACCTTGATCTCGACATCCCTCTGGAAATTGCCCGCCGTGGTAAATATCTTTGATGCCCTAGTCGGAATGGCAGAATTTCTCGGAATGATGACATTTGCCACGCCTCCAAGGGTCTCAATGGACAGCGAAAGAGGTGTCACATCCATGAGGAGAATGTCATTCACCTTGTTCGACACAGTGAGCTCGCCGCTGAGCTTGCTTCCCTGGACCGCCGCACCCATGGCAACGCACTCGTCCGGGTTCATATTCTTGGATGGTTCCCTGCCGGTTATGGCACGAACCTTATCCACAACCGCCGGTATACGGGTAGAGCCACCCACCAGCAGCACTTTGTCTATCTGATTTCTCGTTATGCCCGCATCGGATAATGCCTGGTTTACAGGTCCCGCCGTTCTCTCCACCAGATCATAGGTCAGCTCGTTGAACTGTTCCCTTGTTATCGTCATATCCAGATGCACCGGCTGATTCTTCACTGTCGATATAAATGGCAGATTGATGTGTGCAGTCTGTGCAAATGAGAGCTCCTTCTTGGCATTCTCACAGGCTTCCCTCACTCTCTGGGATGCCGTGATATCCTTCGCCAGATTGACCTTTGTCTCCTTTTTAAAGGTCTTGATGACGTAATCCAGCAATCTCTCATCAAAATCATCTCCGCCCAGATGATTGTCTCCCGCGGTGGCAAGAACCTCTATGACGCTGTCCCCTATCTCTATAACAGACACGTCAAATGTTCCTCCGCCCAGATCGTATACAAGTATCTTCTGCGCCTGTCCATTGTCAAGACCATAGGCGAGAGCCGCCGATGTAGGCTCATTTATGATTCGAAGCACATTCAGTCCCGCTATTCTTCCGGCGTCCTTTGTGGCCTGTCTCTGGCTGTCGTCAAAGTAAGCCGGAACTGTTATGACTGCATCAGATACCGGTCCGCCCAGATAACTCTCAGCATCGCTCTTCAGCTTTGCAAGTATGATGGCGGATATCTCCTGCGGCGAATAGTCCTTGCCGTCTATCCTCTTTCTGTATGTTGTTCCCATCGCTCTCTTGATGGATGTGATAGTTCTGTCCACATTCACAGTCATCTGTCTCCTGGCAGCCTCACCCACCAGTCTCTCTCCATTCTTTGTGATGGCTACTATGGAAGGTGTGGTCCTGCCACCCTCCGAATTCGGTATGACAGTTGGCTGATCGCCCTCAAGCACTGCCACACAGCTGTTTGTTGTTCCCAGGTCTATTCCTACTACTCTGCTCATATATGTCAACCTCTCTGTAATGGTATTCTAATCTACTCATGGGGACGGAGGGGTCAGGCACCTCCGTCCCCATATATTGTATATAATAACCATCACTTATGAACATAATTTGGACAAAAAATAAAGTAAGTATAAAGTTCGGTTAAGAGAGTATAAAAAAAGGGGACGGAGGTACCTGACCCCTCCGTCCCCGGACTTAATATTCTACTTTGATGCTTTCTCTGCCTTGATAACCGCCTGGAATTCCTTCATATCCTTTGCGATCTCTCCGCTAAGTGCCAGCAGACAGATAAGGTTCGGAATCGCCATGAGCGCATTCGCTATATCTGAGAAGTTCCATACAAGATCCAGTGATATCGTCGCGCCTACGTATACAACGAGCGAGAACACTATCCTGTATATCATATTGTACTTGTGTGACTTGAACAGATACTCAAATGCCTTCTCTCCGTGATACTCCCATCCAAGGATCGTGGAGAATGCGAAGAGCACAATTCCTATAGTTACGAGCCAGCCTCCCACCTTGCCAAGTGCAGAGCCAAATGACAGTATCGTGAGAGCTGCACCTTTTATAACAGTTGAGCAGGCAAATGTTCCATCCTCAGCAAATGTATAATGGTTTCCGGCTGCATCAGTCCATGTACCGGTAAGACTTCCTATGGCCGCCTGACTCTCCTCCACCACAAGCTCACTTGCAAGCTTTGTATTCTCATCCTTGTTGAGTTCATCGGATGAAAGAACCGAAAGCGTCAGGGTATTTGTCGAATTGGATGTATCTGTCAAAATGAGCTGGTCATCTGTGAATTCATATGTATAATCCGTTGTGGTAGTCTTGTTGTCGGAATCAACAGCCTCCACAGTAACCTCCGTTCCGCTCACCTGATAGCTGCCCTTTGTACTGTTCTCCGTAATTCCAAGCACACCCGACGATGCAATACAGAGACCTGTGATGGTACATACTACTATGGTATCCCAGAATGTACCTGTCATATTGATGTAACCCTGACGGACAGGATTGTCTGTTGTGGCAGCCGCCGCCGTGATGGCCGCAGAGCCCATTCCAGCTTCATTTGAGAATACTCCTCTGGCAACACCGAATCTCATGGCATTCATCATAGCTGCTGTGATCGTACCACACAGACCGCCACCGACTGCCTTGACTGAGAATGCCATCTTGAATATCATGGCAACTCCTGCCGGAAGATTCTGGATATTGACGATTATTACAATAAGTCCGGCTACAACATAGAATATCGCCATCAAAGGAACAACAACTGATGACACCTTAGATATAGTCTTGATTCCTCCAACTATTATAAGAAGGGCAAAAACCGTAAGTATGATTCCTGTCACATATGTAGGCACGCTGAATGTGCTGCTAAGAGATTCAGATATGGAATTGGCCTGTGTCATATTTCCTATTCCAAATGAGGCGATGACTGCAAAGAGTGCAAACAGCCAGCCCAGCACTGCGCCGAACTTCTTATGCTTGAATGCCTTCTTCATAGTGTACATAGGACCGCCGCTCATCTCGCCCTTGGCATTCACCTCACGATACTTGATAGCAAGCATACACTCTGAGAACTTGGATGTCAGACCAAATGCTGCGGATATCCACATCCACACCAGTGCTCCCGGACCTCCCGATACCATGGCCGTTGCAACACCAACGATATTTCCCGTTCCTATGGTTGCAGCAAGCGCGGTGGTCAGTGCCGAAAATGGTGACACGTCTCCGGTTCCTCTGCTCTTTGTCCTTGCCTCCTTGCTAAGTGTACTCTTCAGCGCATAGCCGAGGTTCCTCCAAGGAAGAAATCCTGTTCTGATCGTCAGAAATATTCCCGTTCCAACCAGAAGCACCAGCATGACCGGTCCCCAGACAAATCCATCCACCGCCGACACGATCTCATTTAACTTTTCCATACAACCGCCTCCTCTTTCCAGGTTATCCATATCATCCGACCCGGCACTCCCCTCATTTTTATCCCGAATCAGTTTATATACCCGTAAATTTACTGTATTTTTGCCACAAAGTCCAGAGTATTGTGGTGTTATGGTTATTTTCCTTTATTAATTAAGTTATGCGAGCGGTTGGCGAAATATTATGCGGTGTGGATATATTTTGAGGAAAATTATATTTTCATATTATTTTGCAGGTTTTCAATATGTTTTTTTACGTTTTCCCTTGCATTTAAAAACCGTTTTTTATTAATTTGTGAATTATGCATATTTATCCACATAAATAACGGGTTAATAGCAGGCTCTCCCTAATTTAGAAGAGGCACTTGAGTTATACTATGATAGTGATGACTAAGGTTTAGATACGCTAGGAAGTGTCGTAGAAAGAATGTGTGAATTTGGCGAAACTCAATTGTGAACTGATTTAAAGTACTATTGCTGTTGCGTTTGGGCAATGTTATAATTATGTAAATAATATTACGATGATTTCGGAGGTGTTGTTATGGGCAAAATAGATTTATCCCAGCAGGAAGAGGAGCAGGCTCTTGCTAAGGAAATGTATGAGACTTATGGTCTTAGATTAGTTCACGATGAATTAACTCCAGAGGAAAAAGAGATGGATCGTCGAATGCGAAAAGCTTCTGATATGGCAAAGGAGCGTCATAGATTTCTTGGTCACACAATAGCTTCATACGACCCAGAAAAGAAAAAGGTTGTTTTGATACATCCAGATGGTAGGAGAGAGTATGCAGAATAGAAAACCAATGGTATTAGTGTTTGCGGGCCCTAATGGATCTGGTAAAAGTACTTCTAAATCTTTTTTCAGTATTGTAGGTGAGTACACTAATGCTGATGATGTAGTAAGTGCCACAGGAATGACCAATTTGGAAGCAGCCCGTGAAGTTGATGATAGAAGATACAGTGCCATAGCACAGCGCAAAGATTTCAGTTTTGAAACAGTTTTGTCATCTGAATACAAAATGAATCTGTTAAGAGCTGCAAAAGATGCAGGCTATTTTATCAAGTGTGTATTTGTATTAACATCTGATCCGAAGATAAATATTCAACGAGTACAACAAAGAGTTCTAGACGGTGGACATGATGTGGATGCAGAGAAAATAGTTTCTCGGTATTATGGCGCTATTTCTAATATACCAGAATTATTAAAGCTTTGCGATATTCTGCATATTTATGATAACACTGAAAATCTTTATAGAATTGTTAGAAAACATAAGGAAGATTTTACTATATTTCCAAATAAGTTTTGGAGTATGGAAGATATTAGTAGATTATTATTTGGTAAGTATAGAGTTAATTAACAGGAGGTAGTCCTTTAATTGGGATTACCTCTTTTCACCCAGTATTTCTGGGTTTCCCTTAAAACAAGACAGGTAGGAGTCTCTTAGTTGAGGCTCCTATTTTTGCGTTTGAAGGCAATGTCTTTTCAAACACAACGTCGAGCTGAAAACAAGAAAATAACGAGGAAAGGAGCAGGAAGAAGAATGAATGTTGCAGAAAGGAGCAACAAGAAAGTAACTACAAGGAAAAGTTTTAAGGAAGGTAAATCATGTTTAAGGACAAAGTTAAAGTAAAGATGACTTCAAGTGCCATTTCAACAGACACAAATACAAAGATGTCCGTTACAGGCAAGAATTCCTCATTCAAGGATAGCATCAAGGCAACCAATCTGAAAGCATCAACCAAGTACACACTTATGTCAGTAGCAGTAGATGCAAATACAGGCAAGGCATACAAGGATGCGAGTGGAAAAAGTCACTCTTGAAAATGCACCGTTATCGGGCATATCTCCGCCTTGGTTCCAACCCGCATATCTGGGCCAAACACGCCGACTCCTGATGTCACTATGTTGTGCATGCCGTCAACATTCAGGTAACCGCAGGAATTTTCCCACATCATCGCCACAAGTATGTTGCCTGGGAACATTTGTCCATCATGGGTGTGTCCACACAGATCCATATCCACACCCGCCGACGACAGCTCCTCCAGCTCCTTTGGCTCATGATCAAGGACTATGATAGGTTTTGATTTGTCCATATTTTCCGTGATCTCGTCCGCGGATGCTCTGTCTGTAACTCCATTTCCCGGTCTGTGGGCATCGCGGCGGCCATAGATGTATATGGAATCGTTTATCAGCACTCCCTCGTCGCGAAGAAGTGTGATTCCCGCCTTCTCCATAAACTCGTCCATCTCCGGGCTGCTGGTCTTCTCCTTCTGTCCGCCAAATGTAAATCCGGCAAGTACCTGCTCCTGTATATCGTGGTTGCCATAACATGCGTACACTCCATACTTCGACTTGATTCCCCGAAGTATTTCCTCAAGTTTCTCCGGCTGGTCAACTGCTTCCCACTCATTATCAAATATATCGCCAGCTATCAACACAAGATCTGCATCCTGCTTATTTATGGAATTTACTATTCTCTGAACCTGTCTTGTGCCAATGTTGTATCCAAGATGAAGATCTGCAACCAGCACTATCTTCATGGAATCCATCTTCTGACCATTCTCGTCCTGGACTTCCTTGTTGATAGTCACGTCATAAGGTGTCACCCGCACAAGTCTCGCATTTACAACTCCCCAGATGGATATGCATATAATGAGTGTTGCGCACGCACAGCCCACTATCCTGCGTACCCTCGGCACGCATATCTTATCTTTGCTCACTCTGAATACATGAAGCAGAAGGAATCTTCCAAGCTCAGCTATCACTATGAAAAATATCATATACAGCAGAACGCCCAGCCAGTAATTGCCCACCAGCTTCATGCCACGTCTGAACCTTCCCTGTGGCAGGAAGAATGCGATCACCAGTGCCGATGCCAGAAATACGTATAGCACTATCGGGACTATCCAGCCCTTCTTGCCTTTGAGTTTTGGAAAATATGCCTGTACCCAGCCCTTTATTCTCCAGAACAAATATATATTTAACGCTATGTAAAATGGCGCGATAAAAATTGCAATCATCTTTTTTCTCCTTTGTTTTTCTGACTGGCCAATATACATATTGACGGCTGTCCTTTGTACGATTTATTCATACAATAATATACTCCCAACACCACACATACACAAACTTAATAAATCGTAATTCCACCGTCATCCCCTAATATCCAAATATATTTAAAGAAAGTACAAAATTATCCTAAATCACAAAAAAATAGCCCGAAAGATACAAAATCTTTAAGATTTGTACCTTTCGGGCCGTATTCTCTTGATCAGGGATAATTTTTTCCAAAATGCCTGTTTTAAACCCTAATATTATATCCCTTAGTCGTTCTTCTTCACTCCGAGAGTTACCTTCTCGCCGTTGATGTTCCACTCTTTGGTGTATCCGTCAACCGAGCCGGTTATTATCTCTGTTGCCATAACGTCGCCGATGATGGCATCCGCATTTGCTGCAATGATGTCATTTGCCTTCTGGCTTCCGTCTGCGTATACAGTGATCTTGTCCATAACCTCGAATCCAGCCTCTTTTCTCATAGTCTGAACCTTGGATACTATCTCACGGACAAATCCTTCCTCAAGAAGCTCCTCTGACAGATTGGTGTCGATAACTACTGTCACACCGCCGTCTGCCTCGGATACGAAACCGTCCATCTGAGCCATGTCGATCAGAAGATCAGCCTCAGTGAGTACGATCTCTTCTCCGTCTGCCTCAAACTTCAGAGCGCCCTCTGCCTTGAGTTCTGCCATGGCTGCGTTGCCATCCAGTGCTGACAGATGCTCCTTGATCTTGCCAAGGTGCTTGCCGTACTTAGGTCCGACTGTACGAAGCTGTGGCTTGAAGCTGTATGTTGTGTAAGCGCTTACATCATCATCGAACTCAACATTCTTCACGTTCAGCTCATCCTCAATGATAGCCTTCTCCTCGCCGAAAAGCTTCTTGTCAGCCTTGACATACATCTTGCCGATTGGCTGTCTGTTCTTGATATTTGCTGTATTTCTTGCTGCACGTCCCAGAACTACGATCTTCAGGATCTCGTCCATAGCTACCTCGAGCTCTGGATCGATCATCTTCTCATCCACCTCAGGGAATGAGCACAGATGAACTGAGAGAGGTGCATCCTTGTCTATATTTCTAACCAGATTCTGGTAAATATCCTCTGCCATGAATGGGAGCATAGGAGCTACTGTCTGTGCGATCGTAACGAGCGCTGTGTAAAGTGTCATGTAAGCATTTACCTTGTCCTGCTCCATGCCCTTTGCCCAGTATCTCTCACGTCCACGACGGACATACCAGTTACTCATGTCATCCACGAACTCCTCGAGAACTCTTGTTGTCTCAGGGATCTTGTATGCGCCAAGGTTTGCGTCAACCGCCTTGACTGTTGAGTTCAGCTTGGACAGGAGCCACTTGTCCATAAGTGACAGCTTGTCGTACTCTAACTCATGCTCAAGTGGATTGAAGTTGTCTATATTTGCATAGAGTACATAGAACGCATATGTGTTCCACAGTGTACCCATGAACTTTCTCTGACACTCAACAACCGCATCCTCATGGAATCTGTTAGGAAGCCATGGTGCTGAATTGCTGTAGAAGTACCATCTGATGGCATCTGCACCATATTTGTTCAGAGCATCCATAGGATCTACCGCATTTCCCTTGGACTTACTCATCTTCTGTCCGTCCTTATCCTGGACATGTCCGAGAACGATTACGTTCTTAAACGGAGCCTTGTCGAACAGCAGTGTTGAGATCGCCATAAGTGAGTAGAACCATCCTCTTGTCTGGTCAACAGCCTCACTGATGAAATCAGCAGGGAAGTGCTTCTCAAATATATCCTGATTCTCAAACGGATAGTGCCACTGTGCAAATGGCATTGATCCTGAATCGAACCAGCAGTCGATAACCTCTGTAACTCTGTGCATCTGCTTGCCACACTCAGGACACTTGATGGTTACAGCGTCGATGAACGGACGGTGAAGTTCGATGTTCTCAGGGCAGTTGTCGCTCATTGAGCGGAGCTCTTCCTTTGATCCGATGGCATGTCTGCAGCCGCACTCACACTCCCAGATGTTCAGAGGAGTACCCCAGTAACGGTTTCTTGAAAGTCCCCAGTCCTGAACATTCTTCAGCCAGTCGCCGAAACGGCCCTTACCGATGCTCTCCGGGATCCAGTTTACAGTGTCATTATTCTTAACCAGCTTGTCTCTGACTGCTGTCATCTTGATGAACCATGTATCTCTTGCGTAGTAGATAAGTGGTGTGTCACATCTCCAGCAGTGTGGATACTCATGCTCGAACTTAGGCGCATCGAAGAGAAGTCCTCTTGCGTCCAGATCCTTCAGTACCTCAGGGTCTGCATCCTTTACGAACATTCCGGCAAATGGAGTCTCCTCAGTGAGGTCACCCTTGCCATCTACAAACTGTACAAATGGAAGATCGTAGTTTCTTCCGACATTTGCATCGTCCTCACCAAATGCAGGTGCGATATGAACGATACCGGTACCATCTGTCATAGTTACATAAGTGTCACATGTGATGAAGTGGCCCTTCTTGTGCTGCTTCTCACATACAGGCTTTACGCACTCATAGAGTGGCTCATACTCCTTGTACTCAAGATCCTTACCGACATATGTCTCAAGAACCTCGTATGCAGGAACTGCTGCCTGATCGTCTGCTGCTTCCTTTGCAAGACCGCCGAGAACCTTGTCTGCAAGCGCCTGTGCAAGATAATATGTGTAGCCGTCTGCTGCTTTAACCTTCACGTATGTCTCATCTGGATTTACACAGAGTGCTACGTTTGAAGGAAGTGTCCAAGGTGTTGTTGTCCATGCGAGGAAATATGCATCCTCTCCGATAACCTTGAATCTTACTACTGCTGAACGCTCCTTGACTGTCTTATATCCCTGTGCAACCTCATGGCTTGAAAGAGGTGTACCACATCTTGGGCAGTAAGGCACGATCTTGAAGCCCTTGTACAGAAGTCCCTGATCCCAGATCTTCTTCAGCGCCCACCACTCTGACTCGATGAAGTCATCATGGTATGTTACATATGGGTTGTCCATATCTGCCCAGAAACCTACCTTGCCTGAGAACTCTTCCCACATGCCTTTATATTTCCATACGGACTCCTTACATTTCTGGATAAATGGCTCCAGTCCGTACTCCTCTATCTGCTCCTTGCCGTCGATTCCCAAGAGCTTCTCAACCTCGAGCTCAACAGGCAGACCGTGTGTATCCCATCCGGCCTTTCTGACTACGTTATGTCCCTTCATTGTCTGATATCTAGGGATCATATCCTTGATTACACGTGTGAGAACGTGTCCGATATGTGGCTTACCATTTGCTGTTGGAGGGCCATCATAGAATGTGTATGTTGGCAGATCCTTTGTCTCTTCAACACTCTTCTCAAATACCTGATTTTCTTTCCAGAAGTCCAATACCTTCTGCTCTCTGTTCACGAATTCCAGTTTAGTCGAAACCTTGTCGTACATGTCGTCTTTCCTTTCTGTGATAAATATAAAAAAGCCCTTCGTCGTAATCAGGACGAAGGGCTTTGAGTTCGTTATACCACCTATTACTTACATACTAACATATGCGCTCCCCTTAACGCAGGAAATACGTCAGAGCCTACTTGAGTAATTCTCTTTTGGTCTGCAACTCCAGAGTGATATTCCGAAAGTCTCTACTGTCACCGGGCTCGCACCGCCCCCGGCTCGCTGCTGATCTCGCAGACTCCGTACTGTCTCTGTCATCGTTTTTAACTTATATGATCCAGAAAACCGCCTGTATAAGCCATTTCTGAACCTATCCATTCATTAGTATAGCAAGTATTTGTGGTTTGTCAATCGCAATATGCGCAAATAATTTACTATTCTACTTCTTTATAACCACATTCTTTGTTGTGCTCCATGCCGAATAGTATGTCACTCTGCCGGACTTTCTGTATACGATATATCCACCAGCTCCATTATTAAGATACATATAAAAATTTCTTACGTTTTTTATATTATCACCATGCATATACAAATACAATTTGTTTTTTATGCATATTTGCTACAAAACACGTTCGCATTTATCTAATATATACAAAAATCTCATGGACTGAGAAATCAATCCTCAATCCATGAGATTTATTTTCTAATATACGTAGAGATCATAGTCTACAAGATACCACTTACCGCCAGTCTTTATAACTGTGTATATGATCTCGCCATCTGATTCGTCAGTAGATCCTTTTATCTTGACATCAAGATCCACCTCGTAGCACTTGTCAACCGTCATGTCGACATCCAGCATGTCAAATGTATCATTTACATCCTTAAGCTTATCCTCGTCATATTCCTTCTCTGATCGGTCCTCGACCTTGATACTCTTGACCTTGCCTATCTCATCTACCATGTCGCTGACCTGCTCGTTGAATGTATCCTTGACATAGTCATCACTGCCTGTATAGCTTCTTATCCTGTTATACAGCTTGTAATATTCCTTGTCCATCAGATCAACCATGGCATCGGCATCGCCTTTTTCATAGGCTGTCACCAGCTTGTCTCCGACCTTCTTGGCACTTCTCTCACCGGAACCACCCGCCAGGATCAGAACAACGACTATTATCGCGATCAGGACTGCCGCTGCGATTCCGCCTATTATTGCTATAAGCTTCTTGTTCACCTTTTTACCCGGCTCCATAACACCCGGAGTCATGCCCGGCTGCTGGCTGTACTGTGGCTGTCCATACTGTGGCTGCCCAAATCCGCCATACTGTCCACCTGTCGACTGGACATTTCCACCAAACTGCTGACCCTGACCGTACTGCGGCTGTCCATACTGTGGCTGTCCAAATCCTCCATACTGTCCACCTGTCGACTGGACATTTCCACCAAACTGCTGACCCTGACCGTACTGCGGCTGTCCATACTGTGGCTGTCCAAATCCTCCATACTGTCCGCCCATCGGCTGTCCAAATCCACCCGGCTGCTGATTCTGCTGTGGCTGACCCGGGTTCGGCTGCCCTTGTGCACTGTTCTGCACCGGAAAAAATGCGCTCACTCCCGGAGTCGTGAGGACAGTAGTTCCCTCGTCCTCATCGTCGTCCATATCATTAAATCCATTTACGTTATTCTCGTCCATCTTTCTCTCCTTATTCTGCTCATCCCTTTTGCTGCTCTGGAACAATAATGTTCCCATAGAATCATGGTAGCATTTTATATCTGCCATGTCCAACCAAAAACATCACATTATCTCAAATTTTACACTTTATTACCTGTTTTCTTTCGCTATTATGTAATAAAAGGCGTTATGATGATGAACACACAGAATAAAAAAACAATCCGCCACGGATACAGATTGTATCCATGACGGATTCTTCTATTTCTTTTGATATTATCTCTTCTTTATTACAACCGATTTCTTTCCACTCCATGCGGAATAGTAAACCTTACCATCAATCTTCTTAAAGCTTCGTACTCTGACATAATATCTCTTGCCCTTAGTAAGTCGTTTGATGGTCTTACTTGTAACTGAACCTCCGTTTACATTGGCCGTCTTTGCAGATTTAAACGATGCATTGTCTGCATACTGTATCTGATATCCGGTGGCCTTGGCTGCCTTATTATATGTAACCTTGGCTGTTCCGGCAGATGCACTTGTGAATTTCTTCAGCTTCACGGCAGGTACATAACTTCCTGTCTTCTCGCCGCCAAATGCCGAATTGTATGTAACATCGCCAAATGTCTTATAAGTTCTTATCTTATATGTATACTTTACACCCACATTTTTAGCTGTGACGTCCACGAACGATGTTGTCCCCGGATTCTGAACAACACCTGCTATCGTATATGCTTTTCCATTTACTCCTCTGTAAACAACATATCCCGATGCCGCTTTATACTTCTTCCAGCTCAACTTTATTCCATTTGCTGTGTTGTCAATGGACTCAACTTTTCTCACACCCATCTTGATGTCAAATGTGAGTGTCTTCTCCCCTTCATAGTCACCCTTGAATTTGATGACAACTTTGGCCTTGCTGATATTCTTGTTATTTGAATATGAAACGCTGTAATTTCCTGCGGCAATCTTTCTGCCCTTTGAGTCTTTGACCTCTACCGCAGGCTTCTTAGCTGTACCATCATACTCAACAGCGCTGTATGCAAGCCTGATACTCTTTATCCTGTATATACTCTGAGTTCCCTTGCTTGCTGACTTGCAGTTTTTGCACACATGCACCTTATATCCGTCACTGGTCTGTGATGCCTTTTTCTTAACCGTCCACTCCGTCTGATAATCGTGAGGAACTGTGGTCTCATCGTCTATGATAGTATCCTTTTCTCCGCAGTTATTGTCACATTTTGCCGTCTTGGTTCCCTTCTGCGAACATGTGGCATTTCCATCTGACTCATACTTTGTGAAGCTGTGTCCTGTAGCAGGGATCACCTCGGTCTCATATATATCCTCATCCTCAATGTACCTTGTCTTCTCTCCGTTCTCAGTACATGTCGGAGTCTTGGTTATGATCCATCCCTCGTCATCTCCAGCCCCAAACTTCTGGGTCTTTGACTCAGCATATATCCACTCTGATGAACCCGTATTCTTATATCTGAGATCCAGGGTCACATCTGTGTATGTGTCATTTTCCACAACAGACATGATTCCCTGAATGGTATTTCCATATGCATCTGTCCATCTTCCGCTGACAAATGGTGTCTTCTGACTCTCATTATTTGCATATGTTATCTCTATATCTCCGGTTACACTGTATCCGTCCTCCGTCTTCTTCACCTTGCATCCTGATATGCTCACAGCGGAGATATCGTACTCGTTCTCTACCTCTGCCTCCACCTTCTCAGGAGTGATCGTCACGCTTCCTGTCTGCTGCGACGCAAGGCTGATCCTGAATGCATAACTGCGGTTCGCCTCAAATGTCCTATCTATAATGAGTTGTCCGCCGTTCCGTGAGTATGTCTTTTCCAGAACTCCATCAGCATAGATTCTGGTGTATACTGTATTATCTCCGCAGTCCACCGTAAATCTGTACTCTCCGGTCTCCGTTGGGATAAATTCATACTCGATGCCCTCTCCGTCATAGCTTATATCCGCTGTTGTCTTCTGACCCGGTGTTATTTTTCCATTACCTGTCACATACGAATCGTGATATGTAAATGTTATCTGATCATCTTTCTCTCTCGCATAGAGTGCTATAATATAGCTTCCCTTTTTCAGAGAGAAAGCATCTCCACTGCTATATGTATCTGAAAAGCTGCCATCATCCTCAATGGTATATATACCCTTAAGCTCAAAGCCCTGTCTCTGAAGGGATACCACTCCATCTGACGCAATATCAAATCTGTACAGCTTTACATCCCCAGTGTTCTCAACACCTGAAAGCACCACAGGCTCATCTGATATCAGGTACTCCAGCTCATCCACATTCAGATCTACGACGTCAAATGATGCTCCCTGAACTTCACAATCGTCAGCCATTCCCCATATGGAAGGTATTATCTCATATAATCCGGTCTGTTCTGTTATCGTGTCGATGCTTAAATAGCTGCTCACCCTGCCGTTTTTCTTGATCGTAAAGCTTATATCATCGTCATCCGCGCCAAATGTTCTGGTACTTCCATCAGAATATGTGACAACGGTTTTTATGCTGCCCTTGATCTCATCAAATTTCCTCAGATATTCAGTCTTAGAAACGGTTGTGCTTACACTTACAGCCTTGACGATCTCCTTCATTGTCACGCCGCATTTATTTACATTTTTTCCCGGATACACACATACATACAGATCCCCGCCTGCTGTGTCAAATCCCGCACTGCCAAATCCATCAGATGAATAAGCCACGTTGTTAGTCGTTATCTCTGTTCCATTTGCATCTAAAATCCTGATGCCATCGATCTTCTCATCAGCGGATACCACATACGAACCCGCCTGGGCACTTACCTTATATACATACACATATCTGTCGCCTGAAATATCAAGCGTCTTTGAGCCGTCCCATGTTCCAAGGCTCATGCTCTGTGCAGTCTTCACTGCAAATGGTATATCAACCGTATCCATGCCATCCGCACCAGCGATTGCAAGTTCAACCATGTATCTGCCAGTATCAACCCTGCTGCCAAAGCCTGCGATCTCGACATACTTTCCAGTTTTCTCGTTATATCTGTACCATGTACTCGTGATCAGCTCATTATCCTCGCTGTCACCGACACTGGCCTCTTTTACACTGCCATCATCATATACAAACTGGAGAGTCTCTCTATCCAGAAGGTTTTTGATACCTGATAATTTCATATCTGGAAGGAATTCATAGGTTCTGTTATCTCTCAGCTTCCATGAACTGATCTTTGAATTTGACAAAGTTTCTCCCCTTGTCACATTCATGCTCCAACTGGTCTGCGTATCTCCCCACTTGTCCTCTACTCCGCCATCGAGACAGATATAGTATGTATTGCCGCTCTCAAGTGCAGCCTCGCCATCCGATACACTAAGTTTCTTCAGATCATACATTGTCTCATCGTTAGCGTCGATCTTGCTGTAGATCTCCATACCGCCCACTGGGGCAAATGTATACCTGGCGGATGCCGAAGGCTTAAACGTATAATATGCACTGCCATTCTCCGACAGACTTACCTGATTAGATCCCTCCGCAAGACTTCCGGCAGCAACATCCTCTATATCCTTTATCTCTATGTCATATGCATAAGAGTCCTCACTATACAGTGTGTATATCCTAATCTGTGCCTCTCCGACAGGGCGCTCATTTTCCGTATCTGTGACTATCTCTGCAAATACCTCGTCTCCTCTGGAGGTTTTCACACTGTCCGAATCGTCAAATACCAGATCTTCTGTTTTTCCGTCAGCATACGAGATCTTTACTCTGGTTCCATCTACATAACTGCTGATATCCTTATCATAGCTGCCCATTCTGATAAAATCTGTGTTCTCGGGAACAGCAATCATGTCTGTCACTTTTGGAATAAAACTGAGTCTCACATTTGTCTTGGAAGTAGATAACTCATTATACAGGCCTACGTAATAAGTGCTGCCTCCGGTAAGTTTTCCTGTAACCTCTACCGGGCCCTCATCACCGGACTCATATACACAATAAAGACTGTCGCTTTCTATTACCACACTTCCGTCAAATGGCATGACAAAACTGTAATAGGCCTTGTCATACTCATCCGTTCCGACACTCACATTGTTGTCACCTTCGGAGAGCTGTCCTGCGCTCAGCTTGTCTATGGACACTACCTTAAGCACTGCCGTGCCGAGCAGCTCCTGATCTTCCTCAGCCGCATCATATCCCACAGCTACTTTGTACTCGCCCTCTGAAAGAGTTACACCTTTTTCATATTCGTACTCTTTCCAGTTATCATCAGATGACGAATAATATACTGTATATCTGTTTCCATTACTGTATCCACTTCCACCGGTCAGATCTATGCTTTCCGTGGACTTATCATTATACTTTATTGTACTGCTCGCACCATTCATGAAGCTTATCGGCGTTCCGGCTGCCCATTCGCTCTTTGCCAGCTTCAATGTCAACCCTGAAGGTGCCACATACTTCTTCGCCTTGAGCCTGACCTCATTCAATGTTTCATTGTCATCATCCGTTGTTCCTGAAAGTCTGACATAATAGGTCTTTCCCTTGACAAATGAATACCTGTCATTATCGGTCTCAACCACCGCCATGTCCGAATCATATACATCTATAAATGCAGTTGATGATTTATCTACCTCAAACACAAAGTCAGCAGTTGCAGATGGTATAAATCTGTAATACTCGTAACCGTCCACCCTGGTATCATATGCGTAGGTATCCGTCTCACTGATATTCCTTTTTCCTACAAAATATTCAGCAGGAGTCTGCACCTTTGCAGTGTACGAATCGTATATCTTGGTCGACTGATTCGGCTCACTATCCATTTTATCTGTAAGCTGAACAGTATACGTACCGGCCGGAAGTTTTTCCGCATCCGCATACGATACCATATCCCCTTCATCGCCCTCATAATAATAATTTCCCTTGGAATCCTTCACCCACAGACTGTATGTAACTCCATCTATCTTACAGTCTGAGCCGCTGATACCTGAACTGCGCACCTTTCCACCGGAATAGGTTACCGTTGCGTACGCCGATGTTATGGAGTCTGGTGTTCCCTCCAGTATCGTTGTATTATCCGGCACCATTTTTATTGCCGCCACATCCGGAAGCTTTCTCACGCTTATATTTGCACTTTCGGAAACTGTATAAGAACGGGCATACTTAGACCCAAGAATGTATTTCTCCCCCGCAGTGCACTTGTATACCAGCCTGCAGCATCCACTGCCATCCTTTTTACCTGTAGCAAGGCGCTTACTCTTACTGTTATACAAGGTCTCCTGAAGCATCAGCCGTGACTGGCTTCCCTGCAATATTATCTCATAATATCCTGTCTCATCCGTGACAAATGATATTTTACTCTCCTTGCCATTAACTATGTTCACAACCCCATAGTCACCCTCAAGCTCTGAAATATCCTCTGTAGCTGCTGATATCTCAGCTTCATTCATCTGTACGGCATACGCTGTCATATTTGACAGTAAAGTCTGTGCCTGTGCAGTCGTCATCGGTATATGAATGCACGACGACACCATGGCTACAGTTACAGCCGCAGCCATTATCCCCTTCAATTTCATATGTAACCTCCCTTTTTCTCCCATACATATTCAGCACATTTATGCCGAATATATAAGCACAAAAAATTACAGCCTCATATTATCATGAAGCTGTAATTTAATACAATATAATTAATATTTATGTATAAATAACACAATATCACTTATGCAATTTTACTTTCTAACCAGATGGATCTGGTAAGCATTGTACTCGCCGAACTTGAGTGGTACAGGAAGTCCTATCTGTTCAAGTCCCTGTCCGCTGTACTCTGCGCCGGTCTCCTCGTCAACATATGTGGCATCCACATCAAGTCCCTTTACTCTGACAAAAGGTACAGGGGCATTGCAGAAGCTCTCCACCGTCACGATATTGACAAGGGTCTCTGACTTATCCCTTGCCACAAATGACCATGCAGCTACACCTTTGCTCTTATCCGCATCCGTCAGTCTGTAGTAAAGTCCATTATGAAGAAGATCCCAGTACTTCTTGTAGTTTTCTACCTGAGCCTTTACCTCTTCCTTCTCCTCATCGCTGACCTTGTTCAAATCAAGCTCGTAGCCAAAGCTTCCTGCCATGGCAACGACCGCTCTGGTGTTGAAAGGAGTTGTTCTTCCTGTCTGGTGATTTGGAACCGCTGATACATGTGAGCCGACCACCGATATAGGATATCCAAATGAAGTTCCATACTGTATGTCAAGTCTGCAGATGGCATCCGTATCATCACTGCACCAGATCTGTGGTGTGTAATACATCATTCCGGCATCAAATCTTCCGCCGCCGCCGCTGCAACCCTCGATGAACATCTTTGGATATCTTGCCTGAAGTCTCTCCATGAAGTCATATACACCGAGAACATACTTGTAGAGGATAGTTCCATTGTTCTGGATTCCCTCTGTCATGGAGTATACATTGAGGATACTTCTGTTCATATCCATCTTTATATAATCAACATCAATCTTGTCCAGCACCGCAGTCATCTGATCAAATATGCAGTTTACAACCTCTTTTCTTGAGAAGTCCAGATTGAGCTGGCTTCTTCCCATGACAGGCTTTCTTCCAGGGATCACAAATGCATAATCCGGATGCTCCTTGAACAGGTTACTCTTCTCGGATACCATCTCAGGCTCGATCCAGATACCGAACTTCATGCCGAGATCCTTAACCCTCTTGACAACATCAGCCATAGGGCCGCCCATCTTATCCTCATTTACAAACCAGTCGCCGAGACCTGACTTGTCATCATTTCTCACACCGAACCAGCCGTCATCCAGAACCAGCATCTCAACGCCGAGCTCTGAAGCCTGCTTTGCTATATTAACTATATCATCACCGTTGAAGTCGAAGTATACTGCCTCCCAACTGTTGATGAGAATAGGTCTTCTCTTTGTCTTGTACTCGCCGCGGCAGATATTGTATCTCACAACATCATGCATCTTGTGTGACATGTCGGCAAATCCATCAGGAGAATACACCATGACAACCTCAGGTGCCACAAATTCACTCTCTGGATAGAGTACATACTCGAACATATCATCCTGAACGCCCATGTTGAGTCTCACCTGATCTGTCTGATCCTTCTCAACCTCACAGTTGAAGCTTCCACTATAGAGAAGTGAGATTCCGTAGCAGTCGCCCGCATCTTCATTTGCATCCTTGCCTGCTATAACCACAAATGGGCTGTGCTGATGGCTTGATGTACCCCTTGTGCTTCCGATCTTCTTCACACCATGATTTATAGCTTCTCTCTCATACATGCGTTCCATAGCATGTCTTCCGTGGAAGTGGATGAGATCATAATCACCTGTCACAAAATCCAGGCTCACACTTGATGCCTTTGCCACAAATATATCAGCATCGCTTATATTTCTGACTATAGCTGATCTTGTGATCAGATCCTTATCCTCTATAATTCCATACAGAAGATCAACCTCCACTCCCACCTGAGGATCCTGAAGAACGATCTTAAGGGTCTCACCCTTCTCGCCGTCATTTGTGTAAGCAGCAGGAAGTCCCTTGAGACTATACTTACTGTCCATCACCTCATATGAAACATATCTGAGATCACATCCATGTATTCCCTCTATGTCCTTTATGTTGAATGCCGGAGTCCTGAAATCTCCGTTGCCGTAGCAGCTATATTCCAGTGGAATGTTGTCCAGAGAGAATTCTCTGTGCTCCTGTGCTTCATAAGGATTGCCTGAGAATCCTCTATCGTAATGAGTTATGACATATGACATATCCCCGTCCATTTTCTTGCCATAATACAGATGAGCCAGATACCCATAGTCAATCACCTTCATCTGATATGTAGTATTTTTGGTGTTCAATGTGAAAAGCTTTTTCTCTTCATTTATCAATATTGCCATGCCCAAGTCCTCCTTTTCGTGATCTCCAGTTTCTCTACAGCCAAATTTCATTTGACTGGTCTTTCCTCATAATTTATCTACAACCGGCTCCGCCGGATTGTATTCCAAGTTCCACCATGTAGTCCACAAATTTCTCCACATATCCATAATCCGCCGCATATGCTGACAATCCAATATATGCCTTGCCATCTGTGTACTCAGTAAGTCCTGCCGCCTTGTATCCTTCAGATACATCTATTCCGACAGGTATCTTCTTCCCCTCTTCATCCTCATAATAAATTATCCTATCCTTATACTTATCATATATATCGCCGACTTTATCATCCGACAGGTCTGCAAGTCTGCCGCTCTTCGCCAGACCTATGAGATTGTCATACTGGCACAAGACTGCCTGAGCAGTGTCCGCCTCAAGGTATGCCAGCACCTTCATATAGTAACTGTTCTTATAATCTGAGTTATTTGCCAGATTAAAAAATGCATTGTTATCAAATGTAACCCTTCCCGGGAGATTTTCTTCCCCTACATACGACACAAACCCCTGTGTTAGCTTGCTGTCCCCTGAAACATCATCGTAGTTGTTCACAAGGACGACATCCAGTATCGGCTTGTCCTCCCTCGTTGCAAACACAACAGCAAAATACACTACAAGTCCCACGAGAACGACAGCACCGATTATCCAAAGCTTGTAATAATCCCAGATATATCCTATTTTTTTGCGTGTGGAGTCCATCTCTTTGATCTTCTGTTTTTCTTCTTCCGTGATTATCGGCTTTTTCATAGACGTCCTCCTTTTGTTTCGCACTTACGATATATTTTGGAGTGGACGCATGAGAGGCGCTCCGCGCGGCGTCCACGGCATCGTAAATACTTCGTATTTACGATATATTTTGGAACAGACGCATGGGAGGCGCTTCGCGCGGCGTCTGCAGCATCGTAAATACTTCGTATTTACGATATATTTCACAAGGGTGGCGTCATTAAGTGACGTCACCCTGTGAGCATATATAATATCTTCTTTAACTTTCTTTAGAGCTTTCCACCTGATGTTGCGATACCTTCTACGAACTGCTTCTGGAATATCAGGTATATAACGATCATTGGTATACATGATATAAGAGATGCGGCCATCAGCTGTGGATAGTTGGACTGATACTGTCCCTGCATTGTTGCAAGAGCTGCTGAGAGCGGCATCTTGTTTGCACTGCTGTTTACAACCAGTGGCCACATCAGATCCTTGAATGCGAACACTGCTGTAAATATACCGAGAGCAACCATCGATGATCTTGCAAGCGGAGCCATAACGAACACGAATGTCTTTGGAATGTTACATCCGTCAAGTCTCGCTGCCTCCTCGAGATCTCCAGGAAGTCCCATGTAAGCCTGCTTGAGCAGGAAAGTACCGAACGCTGTTACAATTCCCGGGAATACCAGAGCAAACATTGTATTTGTCATGCCCATCTTACTGATCATCAGGAACTGTGGGATGATGAATATCTGTGAAGGAATCATCATCTGGAAAAGTATCAGAGAGAACATAAAATCTCTGCCCTTGAACTTAAGTCTTGCAAATGCATATCCTGCAAGTGTTGCTGTGAGACATGCACATACAACTCTGAAGAATATGAGCAGTAATGTGTTCTTGTAAAGGACAAGGAAGTTCATGTTATTCCAAACAGTTGTGAACGCGTCTGTACGCCACTGTGATGGGAATATTACGAATGGACTTACCGAAGTTGCCTCTGTTACTGTCTTAAATGCTGTGAGTGTCATCCATACAAATGGCACTATCATAATAATTGAGAATATGATCAGAATGAGGTGAATCAATAATTTCTGCATTCTTCTCTTAAACTGTACGCCTCTTGTCATATCGATTCCCCCTTCCTAGTTATAGTGAACCCACTTCTTCTGACCTATCATCTGGAATACCGTAAGTACCATGATGACTGCGAGAAGAAGAACTACTATTGCTGATCCATAACCCTTGTTACCATTCTGGAATGAGTACTGGTAGAACAGATACACGATTGACTCTGTCTTCTTGAGGGCCGGATTAGAAATATCCATTACCATGTATACAAGGTCGAATACCTGAAGTGCTCCGATTACTCTTGTTACGAGTACGAAGAATACTGTAGGGGAGAGAAGTGGAAGAGTGATCTTGAAGAAAGCTCTTACTCCTGATGCTCCGTCAATATCTGCTGCCTCATAGTAATCCTTAGGTATCTCCTGAAGTCCTGCAAGGAACAGAACCATGTTGTAACCTATGATTGACCATACACCGATGATCGCAACTGAGATCCATGCGATCTTTGGATTGGATATCCACTCGATCTTTGTACCGAGGATGTGGTTTAACAGACCGAACTGTGAATTGTATAACCATCTCCATACCATGGCTACAGCTGCAGGTGCAACTACCATTGGCAGGAAGAATATTGCTCTGTATATTGTTCTTCCGTGCATCTTGCGATTCAGGAATACCGCAAGTATAAGTGCGATGGCGATTGAAAATGGAACCTCAATGATCGCATACTTGAATGTATTGAGAAGTGACTGCCATACCTCCGGGTCGGCGAACATCTTCTTGTAGTTGTCAAATCCTGCAAATGTTGATGTTCCAAATGAACCGACCTTGCAGAATGACTGATATATTGTCTGTACTATAGGCCATAAGTTAAGTACTATGATTCCTATCATTGTTGGGAGGATGAATGCCCAGCCCCATTTGCGCTGGTTTCTTTCCCATGTTGTTGACTTCTTTTTCTTGAATTCTTTATCTTCTGCTGCTGCCGGCTTAACTGTCTGTGTCTCTGTAGCCTGAATTATCTCAGCCGCTTTTTCTTCAACTTTCTTGTTGTTATCTGACATAAAATCCCTCCTCTTATCATTTATACTGTAATTAACACCCCATTGTTTCTGGTAAGCAATGGGCAGGACCTTCATCCTACCCACTGTTATGTTATCTTATAAATGCTCTGTAGGATTACTTGTCTTCCTCATCGATGTACTGGTTCATCTGAACTGCGAAGTCCTTACATGACTGCTCCATCTTTGATGTATCTGCCCATGCATCTGCGAAGAATGTCTGTGCAGCCTGTGACCAAACTGTTGAATTGTATGTGTAAGGTCTGAGTATAAGCTCATTTGTTACACCTGGAACTGTTGACTCCTTTGTAATATCAAGGTAAGCGTTGAGGTTGAACTTGTCTGTGCATTTTACCCACTTGTCTGATGTATTGTTGTAAGCTGACATTGTCACGCCGAGCTCTGCCTGCTTCTCCTGCATCTCCTTTGAACCGAGCCACTCGATAAGCTTCCAGCAGTCATCCGGTCTCTTTGTATCTGCTGATGCAGCCCATCCAAGTCCGTTACAGATAGATGTTCTCATGCCCGTTGTCTTGTCATATGGAAGAATCGCTACATCACAGTTCTCAACTAGATACTCGTTGTCAAGGAATCCTGCTGTCATCCATGACCCCTGTGTGATCATTGCTACTGTGCCTGACTGGAACATAACGTCTGTACCTGTCTCTGACATTGTTGTTGCCGGTGGACAGCAATCCTTGATGAGCTTTCCTACATAATCCATAGCCTTGATAGTGTTGGCATCGTCATATCCTGACTTTGTGTGATCGTCATTTACGATGTAACCGCCCATTGAGTAAACCATGTTGTAATAAGTATCCTGATCGTTTGATGTGTTCATACAGAAACCGTACTGATCGCCATTAGTAAGCTTCTTAGCTGCATCATAGAGGTCATCCCATGTCCATGTCTCATCTGGATAAGAAAGTCCTGCATCATCAAACATCTTCTTGTTGTACCAGAGAGCGATTGTATCGTAATCCTTTGGTACTGCGTAATATGAGCCATCATATGTGTAGAGCTCTGTGATCTCTGACATGTAGTTGCTCATATCAACCTTATCGCTCTTCTCAATGTAGTCATCGAGCTTTAAGAGCTTGTTGTTCTTCATGTACATCTGTGAGTTGTTGGAGTGCATCCAGAATACATCCGGCATATCTCCACCTGATGCTCCAGCCTCAAGAAGTGTCCAGTATGAATCCCACTCCTTAACCTGTACATCAACCTTGATTCCTGTCTCTTCTGTGAAGAGATCACATATCTGCTGCAGACCCTTCTGCTGATTGTTATCCCAGATAACCACCTCAAGTGCATCCTTGCTGCTACCCTTGCTTCCATCACCGCCGCCACATGCGCACAGTGAAAATGCTGTTGCCGCTGCAAGCCCTACTGCTACTGCTTTCTTCATTGTTCTTCTCATAAAACCTTCCTCCTTTTTACATCACCGGCAGGATTTACGACACCCACATTCTCTTTCATACCCTGAATTCTGCGTCCTGTTCTGCCGGTTCGCCTTACGGCGTTCTGTGTGCTTTCTATGATTGAATTATAAAATTTTGGTGAACATTTTCACATGGAAAAATGTCAAAATATCATGGGTTTTTGTCATAAATGTATATTTTTAAGTAGTTAAGTTCGCTGTTTTTGTGCTATTTTATGGTAAATTGTAGAATACATATGGTAAATTGTAAAATTCGCTATATATTGGCATACCTTTTTGTGCTATAGTTAAACAAACGATATTATCACTTTTTACATCAGGAGGAATTTTATGAACATTTTCAGCAGTGACGGCTGGTTTTCCAGATTTTTTGGAACGCTCGGCGATATTATAATAGTGAACATTCTATTTATATTGTGTAGTATTCCCATAGTCACCATGGGAGCTTCCATGAGCGCAATGTATTTCACTCTGTTAAAGAAGCAGAGGACAGGCGAAAATGGAGGTGTAGTGAAATTATTCTTCAAAGGCTTCAAGGATAATTTCAAACAGTCAACGATTTCATGGCTGCTATTCCTTCTTATATCATTTATATTCACTCTGGATTTCAACCTTTTTGGCAAGGGTGGTCCACAGGAGAACAAGCTCATGTACTACACCAGTGTCGTGCTTATGATATTGACATGCTTCATCGCAATTTACCTGTTCCCTGTCATAAGTGCCTTTAAGAACACATTGAAGAACCTTCTCTTGCAGTCCATTTACCTGGCAGCCAAGAACTTCATATTTACAATAGTGATCATGGTTCTCTACACTCTGCCTGCATATGTTCTGCTATCCAGCACTCAGGTATTCATGGTAGGTATATTCGTGTTCATAGTATGTGGCTTTGGCCTTATAGCATATGTATCATCATTCATGTTTTTGAAGGCATTCACCCCATATCTGGATGAGGTCACAAAGAAGTACACGGACGACGATCCTGCTTCATGGATGCACAGCGATGACCAGACATCTGAATCAGATGAGGATAATCCTGAATCTACAAAGGTGACCAAGAAGCTTATCGTTGACAATTCATATCATGGCAGACAGTAGTTTTTACCGTATATCGTAAATACAGCAAAGGCGGATGTGCGACAAATCGCACACCCGCCTTTTGCTTAATTCAAATTTCTTGATTCAATTATATCTTACAGCTTCGAAGCCTCATGTCCAAACTTAGCATCATTCGTCTCAAGCTCAACCTCAAGATTCCTGAATGACTTAGGACTCATTCCAAACTTCTGCTTGAATGCTTTGGAGAAAGAAAGAGAATCCTCATAACCACACTGATATGCGATTATATTGATCTGTTCCTTTGATGACCGGAGAAGACTTGCAGCTTTCTCCAATCTGAAGTTGATAAGATACTCCTGAGGAGATACACCCATCTCCTTCTTGAAGCTTCCTGTCAGATGACTTCTGCTGATTCCTATGAAATCCGCAATGTCATCGATCTTGATCTTGTTCATGTACTTCTCTGTTATGAAGTCGACAGCAGCCTTTACATATATCTTACTTGGATACTCAATGTTATCAGATTCCTGCGCATCGGAGGCATTATCCTCCATAATGGTTGCGAAGAGAAGCATCAGTGCACTCATTCTCTTCACCTCGTTTATACGTGTGATCTGGGAATATTCGAGCATCTTGTTGATACATTCTGCACACATATCCATCTGCTCTATCTTGATGATAGGTGAGCCCTTTACATACCCCATCGCCTCAATAAAATCTTCAGCTCTGTAGCCATGAAATCCAACCCACATGTAGCTCCATGGATCATCATCGTCAGCCCTGTAAGTAGTTTCCTCACCAGGTCTGATGATAAACGCCTGTCCAGGTCCTAGTTCATAAGTCTTCCCCGCAATTGTAAATGTACCCTTGCCCTTCTTTACCATATGGATAACATATGATTCTCTGACGTATGGACCAAACTTCCAGCCTTTTATACAATCCTCTCTGCCACAATAGTCCAGACTGATTGCGGTACCCCACATATAGGAGTTCGACAACTGTAGATCTTCCAGACAAGCAAAACCAACACTGTCAGTTAAACCAACCTTTCTTACCATAACCCGTCCTTTCCTTTACTATATCTTTGCCACCCTTTTATATAAGTTAACACCAAAACACCTTTATATTTTAACAAAAGCAGACAAACCTGTCAATTTTCAGATCTGTCTGCTTCCTGTAAAATATCTATAAATTATGTCTTACCAGTGACGGTAACCAAATACTGTTGCAGCGTTCTTGAAGTAGCTGAGTACCTGCTCTGCACATGTTGCGCTGTCACTGAATATCTTTTCTGCGATGTTATCTATAACAGTGATGAGGAATACTGAGATAACTATAGCAGCGATAACTGCAAATATCTTTGAGTTGTCATTTGTCTCAAGGTTATCGAATAACGCATGAGCTGCGATCACGATTCCGCAAAGGCTTATTCCGAGGAAGAGTATGTATCCAAAGCCTCCGATGATTCCGCTGAGGAAATCAACCTTGTGGAAGAGTGCTGAGATGATCTCAAATATGATTCCTGCAACCATTGCTATTGCCTCATAAAGTGCAAATACACCAACGGCGTTAAGTGCTTTTCCAAATGTGATTCCACCCTTGAATATAATTCCTCCGGCGATAAATACCGCTGCTGTCATGATGACTGCTGCGATTATAGTGAAGAAGAACATGTAGAAGCCCTTTGCTATTGAATCGCCAAAGTCAAATCCCATTATGAGGAATCCGACAGTTACAAATATAAGTGAGAGGATGGCATTTACTCCTGCAAGTATTCCGCCAGGAACCATGTTGTCACTCTGAACCATCTCACCCGCTGTATCTGCAGGGCTCTTGAAAAGACCTATCACATTCTTGAGAAGATCATTTATCATATTGCCCGCTGCTGATGGCTTCTTCGGCTGTGGCTGTGCATAGCCCTGCTGGCCGTACATCTGCTGGTTCATCTGTGGCTGGCCGTAGCCCTGCTGACCATACATCTGCTGGTTCATCTGCTGACCGTAGCCCTGCTGACTGTATGCTCCCTGGTTCATCTGCTGGCCATAACCCTGCTGATTATACATCTGCTGGTTCATCTGCTGACCGTAGCCCTGCTGGTTGTATGCACCCTGCTGGTTCATCTGCTGGCCGTAACCCTGTTGATTGTATGCACCCTGCTGGTTCATCTGCTGGCCATAGCCTTGCTGATTGTACACTCCCTGCTGACTCATCTGCGGCTGGCTGTAAGCCGCTGCCTGCTGATCTGCCTGTGGCTGGCTGTTCTCCGCCGCCTGCTGATTTGTCTGTGCCTGATCTGCCACCTGCTGTTCTCCCTGTGGCTGACCAAACTGCTGATCCTGATTCTCGTTCATTCCTGTTACCTCCAATTCCTTTCCCTATGTGAAAATATATCAAAAATATGATACCAAATCCCCCTGGTTTTGTCATCATATCATTGCTCTATAAACTTCTGTGCGATATCGAAGGATCTGACTCAATCCTTATAATATCCATCGAAATAGTTAATCGGGCTGTGGCTGTCATACTTTGCATGATACACAAATGTAGTATAATCAACGTATTCCGCTTTCTTCTCCTCATTCTGTCCAATATTGTTGGATCTTACAAGAGCAGAAATCACTATGGATACCGTTAAGCATATCCCGCACACGATACCTATTGCAACATACAAAAATACTATCGAACCCATGTCTTATCCTGCCTTTCCTTAACGTATTCTATAGTGCCATAGCTTCTGAATCTGTGAATATCTATTCTAGATCTGTGAAGCTTGTTGATCGCACGCCAGAAACTCACCAAACTATATATAACTCCGGCCACATACGCGGAAAATACCATAAAAGCTCCACCTGAATCACCCACACCTGCACTTATCCTATACAGATCCGTCATAAGTCCCCCAACAAATACAGATACATATGTACAAAGCACAACCATCACTGTCATAAGTATCGCTATGGATGCCCCAACCTTAAATCTGTTGGATGGGACATTTCCCACGACCTTGCCGGTCTGCCCATTCACCGCCACGGTATAGAGTATTCCCTGATAACGAAAAGTCATGAACCACGCTGGCAGCAATGCATACTCGATATCTGTCATCTTTATATCCGTTTTTTCCTCAGTAATCCGGGCGTTTTTCGGAACATCGCTCATCATCTCTTCCTTCACCGCATCATTGCTCTTTCTCTTTGCAACGGCTGCGATCTCGGCAGCTGGTACATCGTACCTGTCCGTGTAAAATCCGGACAGATATTCTGGAGAAAACGTCAAAGCCTTCTCTAAATCATAAGGCTCCAGTCTTGCCGAAATGTGATCATTCAATCTTCTTGTTGCATCACCAGGTACCCTTGGAACTGTACACTCACAATCTCTCATACAATTGTGTGTGACTGTTTTGTCTGCAGTTTTCTGTGCAACTGCTGCTATAGAACCAAAGCATTTTTCATAATTACTAACGCGCTCGCCTTTTTCATTCTCCTGAAATACATACTTGAGCTTTTTTCTAACATGATAAGATGCCAGCCAATATGGTATATATATTCCTCGTATCTTATCAATCTCAAATTTCTTTATCTCATCCGGAACAAACCACCCCTTACAGAACCTGTCACGTATAAGCTGTTCTGCTCTCTTCTGAGAAATCCCAAATGGAATAATAAGGTCCGGCTCCAGTTCATCCTTAACTCTGTCAACCAATATCATCGGCTGCCCACAATACGCACAGAAGCTTGATGTCTCTGTAGATTTCACCATGAGTCTCGCACCACACGAGGTACATTCATATAGATTCATATCCATATACCTTGGTGATTCATCATCCTTTCCAATATTGATCTCATCCAATGTGTATATCGTATCCGTGGCATCAGTTATGTATCTTTTTATTCTGGCAATCTTCTGAATTGCCTTATAGCTTCTCTTATCTACAAGCTCTCCATCCTCATTCCTGGTCATGGCAGAGTTTTCTTCTCCTATGCCTCTGCTGATCACCGAATCACACTGCGTACACTGCAGCTGCCTCGTCTTAGGATTCAGTACCACAACACCGCCGCAGGATGGACATTTTACTGTAAGATTCATTGCATGTTACCCCCATGTATACCAAACATAAGCCCCATTTGACTAAAACAGTATCATCTAAATTATAAGCTATCAAGTAGTCAAATTACAACTATATGTACCTGTAACGGATGTAAATATTACATAAAACGTCTTATCATCCAAATAAAGCTGTATCATAACCATTCCATCACAATACAGCTTCATAATGTTATCAATTTATCTTATTCACGTCGTCTTTATTGGTGTCGGAAATTATATAATGTGGTCTGCTCTTGGTCTCCATATATGTCTTGGCGATATATTTACCCATTATTCCTATGCACAGGAACTGGAGTCCTGATATAAACAGTATGATGCACACAAGTGACGGCCATCCCGCAACAGGGTCTCCCCACACCAGCTTTCTTATGAAGAAGAACAGCATCATGACAAATGCGACAAATGTACAAAATATTCCAAATCCTGAAGCTATACTCATCGGCGCCTCGGAGAAGTTGATTATTCCGTCCAGTGCGTATTTGAAAAGCTTCCAGAAGTTCCACTTCGTCTCGCCCGCAACTCTCTCCACATTCTCGTATTCCAGCCATTTTGTCCTGAACCCGATCCAGCCAAATATTCCCTTGGAGAATCTGTTGTACTCGCACATCGACACGATGGCATCCTTCATCTCTGCCTTCATAAGCCTGAAATCCCTGGCGCCATCCACGACATCGGCGTCGGATATCTTGTTGATGATCTTGTAGAACATCCGCGCAAACCATGATCTTATCGGCGGCTCGCCCTTTCTGGTGACTCTTCTGGTCGCCACACTGTCATATTCTCCCTGCTCAAGTATACCGAGCATCTCCGGGAGCAGACTCGGCGGATCCTGCATGTCGGCATCCATCACCGCCACGTAATCCCCATCTGCATTGCAGAAGCCCGCATACATTGCAGCCTCCTTACCAAAGTTTCTGGAAAATGACAAATACTTGAAATAATCGTATTCCTCTGAGATCTTTTTCATGGTCTCAAGAGTCTTGTCTGACGAACCGTCATTTACCATAAGAACCTCAAAATCATACTGTCTGAGCCCCTGTCTCACCTTATCCAACTCCCCTGCAAATATCGGAAGAGCCTGCTCTTCATTATAGCAAGGAATTATCAAGCTGACTTTTTTCATTTTGTATCACCTGCTTTAAATTTATAAATTCGTATTCCTGAAAATCTGTATTCTATAGATTTCTTTGTATACTTTGTTATCTCTGCTATTTTCTCAGTCATCTTGTGTATCTTTTTCTCTTCAAATTTTGGATCATTGATGACCGCCACATATATCTCATCGCCACAGTCCTCCACCAGGTCTGCGATGCTGTCTATATCATCCTCATACACATACCTGCATCTTCCCATACTGGAAAATACATTCATACCCGCATACACGTTGTTCCATTTGCCATCTCCGTGACACAGTATGATACAGTCCTGTCCCTTCATCTCCTCCAAGGCTGTGCTCCAGTCGCTGTAGCCCCTGTACTGCCAGTCTACACCCTTTACAGCTATACTGCCTGCACATAATGCCAGGCATATGACAGCGGTTACAACTGCACATCTCTTCCTGGTTATTACTGGAACCAGCTTCATCATACACCATATCATAAACACAGCCACTATAGGAAGTGCCGAGTAGATATATCTTGCATTTACAAGCTCGGACCCCTGTATTCCCACAAATGCAAGAACGGCGTCAGCCACGATAACTCCCGCCAATAACAGTGAGCGTGACTCTATCCTTCCTGTTCTGTCTGCATCTATATCTCTCCTGTGTATACATACTCTGTAGGATAATCCATCATTTCCCCTGACCAAGGATATCTTTATATCCACAAATGAAAGCACTATCCTTGCCACGATGAGCACCAGTGCCACAAGCACGATCAGCGGAAGCAGTCCTGCAAAATACGACCTGTTTATATAACTGATATAATATAAGAATTTGTGACCGGAAAGTCCTATCAGATTATCGGTAGCATAGCTTCCCCTGTAACCAAATATGTGCTTTATCGTTGCGGGAAATACCGCTATTGCCGCACCAAGTCCAGCAACAAGACTAAAGCCATACGCAAACATCTGCTTTACCTTTCGCATATACAGCAGGTATATACATACACACAATCCAAGTCCGGCAACATAGAAGTAGAAATAATAGTGTGTGAGTCCGCCGAACATGACCGCCAGTGCCAGCAATATAAAATACGGCATGGTCATCTTCTTTTTATGTCTCAGTATATATACATGAACCGCCGTCAGCAGCAATACATTCAAGGTCTGAAGAAGATACATCCGTATGAGCATACAGTTGCTTATGCCCACCGATGATACGCCCCACAAGGCTGCCGCCATCAGTCCATACCATCTGTTTCCAAGCAGATATGCCGCCACATACAACAGAAGAATATCCACAAATATCAGGAGTATGAGGTTGAGCACTATTCCCGGAACTGCACTGTATCCCGCTCCTTTGAAAAAGTAGCACACCGTATGCAGCAGCATATAATATACCGGCGGGTGGACATCATTTTCCTGATTTCTGTATGCCGCACTGTAGTTGAATGAATCATCGTTATAATTCATATAGTTTTCAAAATATGACCCCGTCACCCACTCATCAAGTGGCGTGTTGTCCTCTCCCGGATGGAGAAAAGTCTTGTCCGTGGAGTTTGCAAGGCCATAGCTGTACACCTCATCACAAAACAGATACTGTCTCTTAAGCCCGTAGTGGATGCACAGTCCATACTGCAGTAACACCAGCACTATGCATGCGATCCAGAAATACCGATTTGTCCTGATTTCTTTATTTTTCTTTACACTCTCTGTCATAATCTATTCTCTCCCTGTCTTTGCCCATATAATAAGAGCAGTTTACCTCCTTTGTATACTTAATTTATTTTAAAATAAAAAACGGACTGCTACATTGTGACCGTATATTATACGTCACTGTAACAATCCGTTTGTTTATGATTATTTTTCTTTATTACTTTTCAAGTATATCGTAGATAAGATCCATGACCTTGTCACCAAATGCTGCTGACTCCTTCTGTGCCTCATCGTATGATGAACCCTTTACTCCGTAGTAGAACTTGATCTTTGGCTCAGTTCCTGAAGGTCTTACTGCAAGCCATGCATCGTTCTCAAGCTCATAGTAGAGTACATTTGCATTAGGGAAACCGGTAGGCTTAACCTCGCCTGTCTCAATGTTTCTTATATACTCAAGACGGTAGTCACGAACTACCTTTGTCTTGTAGCCTGCAACATCCTCAGGTACATTTGCACGGAGGATATTCATGATGTGTCCGATCTTCTTAGATCCCTCAACACCCTTGAGTGTTACGGTCTTGATGTCATCTACATAATATCCGTACTTCTCGTACATATCCATCATTGCATCCCAAAGAGTCTTGCCCTGACCCTTGTAGTAAGCTGCTGCCTCGCAGAGAGCCATAGTTGCAACAACGGCATCCTTGTCTCTTGCGTGGGTTCCGATCAGGCATCCGTAGCTCTCCTCGAATCCGAAGAGGTATGTTCCCTTGCCTGTCTGCTCAAATCTGAGGATCTCACGGCCAATGTTCTTGAAACCTGTGAAACACTCGATGAGATCTGTTCCATAATACTTTGCTATAGCATCTACCATGTTGGTAGTAACGATAGTCTTGATGATTGCTCCGTCTGCTGGAAGGCTGCCATTCTTCTCCTTCATCTGGCTCACCTCATACTCGCAGAGTAAGCTTCCTGACATGTTACCTGTGAATACCTTGTACTCACCTGTCTTGGAATCCTTGGCGTAGCATCCGAGTCTGTCGGCATCAGGGTCTGTTGCCAGAACGAGATCTGCATCGACCTCCTTTGCCAGCTTGAGTGCCAGTGCAAATGCTTCCTTTGCCTCTGGGTTTGGATACTCAACTGTTGGGAAATCTCCATCCGGAAGCTCCTGCTCAGGAACCACGTACACATTCTCAAATCCGATCTCCTTGAGAATCCTTCTTACAGGGATGTTGCCTGTTCCGTGAAGTGGTGTGTACACGATCTTGATATCCTTGCCATACTTGTCAATTGCATCCTGATTGAGGATGAGCTTCTTGAGCTCGCCCATGTATGCGTCATCAACCTCTGAACCGATAGTTACAAGAAGCCCCTTCTTCTTTGCCTCTACCATGTCCATGGTCTTTGTATCTGCGAAATCTGTGATGGCCTTTACCTCGGCCATGATTCCCTGGTCATGAGGTGGTGTGATCTGTGCGCCATCCTCCCAGTATACCTTATATCCATTGTACTCTGGTGGGTTGTGTGATGCTGTTACATTGATACCAGCTACACAGTCCAGATATCTCACTGCAAATGAGAGCTCAGGTGTCGGTCTAAGTGACTCGAATCTGTAAGCCTTTATGCCATTTGCTGCCAGGCAGAGAGCTGCCTCCATAGAGAACTCGGGTGACATTCTTCTTGAATCATAAGCTATTGCCACACCTTTGTCCTGCTTGCCCGCCTTGATGATGTAGTTTGCAAGTCCCTGTGTAGCCTTGCGCACTACATATATGTTCATTCTGTTAGTACCAGCTCCGATGATGCCTCGAAGTCCGGCTGTTCCAAATACAAGATCACAATAGAATCTTTCTTCTATCTCTTTCTCGTCGTCCTTGATCGCTAAGAGCTCATCCTTGGTTTCCTGACCAAACAAAGGATTGTTCACCCACTGCTCATACACGTCCTTGTAATTATAATCGCTCATCATTTTGCCTCCTGTGAAATCTATTGCTTTATGTTACCCATAGAGCATCCTACAAATGGAAAACACACACACGAAAAAACCATCTGTAAAATACATCACAATTCAGTATCACGTGTCTAACTCAATTATTATCCACGCCCCAACATTATACTCTTAATTTGTCAGCTTGTGAAGTCCATAGGTATCGTTAATTTCACTCAAAATTTTGAGCTTTTCTTGGTCATCTTCGATAACTTTTTGGAGTTTTTCCATCAAAACCGGGGATATGTAGCTCTTTCTGGTGTTCATATACCGGTTACTTATCTTCCAGAACTTCTCCGGGAAACTGTACATAAGATATATGAATTCATAATCCTCATGTTCAAGATAATTGATCTGACTGTACGCACTCAGAATGTCCTTCGCCATGGTGATATCATACCTGTTCTTCTCCATGGCTTTGCGGAGAAACTGGTACAGATCCATGAGCTGGTATCCCACATGGAACCGGTCAAAATTTATGGTTGCTATGTATCCATCACAGAACATCACGCTGTGATAATTATACGAGCCGTGACAATAGCCAAGCCATTTGTCGTTGTATGTGAAATTATCCTGAAACAGCGACAGGCACTTCTCTGCCTGGCTGTAAAAATAATCAAATGTCTTTATGTACATCATCTCAAAGTCATTCTTCAGGGTTCTCCTGCTGACAAAATTTCTTATCCTGCGAAGCTCATTTACCTTTCTATCCAGATTTCCCGGAGTTTTTTTTGTGTATGACGTATTCTCCTCCATGTACAGTTCCCTTCCGGCTCTGTGAAACCACGCCAGATTTATAACTGCTTTCTCAAGATCCCTTATGCTTGATGCATTACACTCCCGCCCTTGGAAATATTCCCTGCACACAAATGGATTTCCATACCTGTCGCAGGTCACCAGCTCGTCTTCGCTGTTGGCCACGACCCGGTCTATATTACAGAATCCCTTTTCATATATCTTATCCTTGAATTCCTTCTCCTGCTGAAGCCTCTCGTCAGTTCCATTCAGGGATGACACCTGTCTGACCCCCTTGTCCGTCATCAGGATCACAGCACCTCTGCCTCTGCCCGTTCCCTGTACTTCCATATCGTATGCTTCATACACTTCACCCATTTTTTCAGTCAAATAAAAACCCCCTCCTACAACTGTCGCTCACTTTATAGCAATAATAACCTGCTAAATTATTGTATGAGGGGCTGTTAAGATTCATTCTTAAGTTATTATATTTTACCGGATTTTTTTACGACTGTTATCGCATCATCCAATAATTCTTTTTTATATGATATGGGAAATACATACTCCTTACATAATTTTGACCTGTTCAATAAGATATTCCCTGTCGTTCTTCTCCGGGTCTTCTATAACCATATCCAGCAGTTTCTGAAGTATCTCGCCCATCTGAGGTCCCGGCTTTATTCCCATCTTTATGAGGTCTCCGCCATTTACCTTGAGGTCCTTGATCCTGACGCAGTCAGCATCTGCCACGATCTCTTCATATTTCTTCTCAAGCTCCGCAAGCTGGCTCTGTCTCTCCTCCAGCTTGTAATCGCTCTGGGCAGCCATATCGGCTTTCTTGATCTCGATTATATATGGGAAGAAATCCTTTCCAACCTCTCCGAGAAGCTTCCTGATGGTATTCTTCTTCGGAACGCAGCCCATGCCAAAGTCATGCCATCTCACCAGCTTGCACACGTCCTTGATGGTATTGTTGTCAAACTTCAGTCTTCTGAGAACCGCCTCCGCCAGTGGAACTCCCGCGATCTGGTGGTCGTAAAAGTGATCTGTTCCATTCTCGTCCACAGTGTGTGTTGATGGCTTGCCTATATCGTGGAGAAGTGCCGCCCATCTCATGGTTACATCAGCTCTTATATTCTTAACCGCCTCAATGGAGTGTACACCCACATTGTATCTGTGATACTGGTTGTTCTGTGGCTGCTCCATCATCTTGTCAAATTCAGGAAGGATATATGCAGTGATCCCTGTAACATAGGCCTCGAGCAGCTTGTCCGGGTGATCTGATACAAGGAGCTTTGTGAGCTCCACCCTGATCCTCTCCGCACTTATATCCTTGAGGTACTGTGCCTGGATGATCATGGCCTTTCGGGTATCCCTCTCTATGTCAAATCCAAGCTGTCCCGCAAATCTTATGGCTCTGAGTATCCTAAGTGCATCCTCATCGAATCTGTCCCTTGCCACACCGACAGCTCTTATAACCTTGTCATTCAGATCCTGCACACCGCCAAACATATCTATTATGCCCTTGCTGTGGCTGTACGCCATGGCATTTATGGTGAAGTCTCTTCTCTTCAGATCCTCCTCAAGGCTGGCTGTGAACTCCACCTGATCCGGTCTCCTGTGATCACTGTACTCTCCATCTATCCTGTACGTCGTGACCTCATAGCCTTCCTTGCCCATCATGACTGTTACGGTTCCATGCTCTATTCCTGTATCTACGGTTCGCCTGAATATCTCCTTGACCTGCTCAGGTCTGGCAGATGTGGTGATATCCCAGTCCCCCGGCTCTCTTCCGAGTATGCTGTCTCTCACGCAGCCGCCGACTATATAGGCCTCATAGCCTGCTGCCTCAAGACCCTCTATAACTTTATTTGCTCCCTCTGGAATGTCTATTCTCATATATTTTCTCTCCGCATCTTTATATCTGTAAAATAATAACTTCTCCAGCAAAATACTGAAGAAGTTATTATACATGATTATTATCTATATTCTAGTATGCACGTCCGAAGTATACCATCTTCTTGGCCGGCTTGCCGCAGTGTACACATACATCTGAAAGATGCTCCTGTGCAAATGGCATACATCTTGTGGATGCTCCTGTCTCATCCTTGATAGCCTCCTCACAAGCTGTCTCGCCGCACCACATAGCCTTTACAAAGCCCTGCTCGTTGTCGATGATATTCTTGAACTCATCCCAGTTAAGAGCTGCATGTGTATGTGAATCTCTGTGAGCCTTTGCTCTCTCGAACATATCCTTCTGGATAGTCTCAAGAAGCTCTCCAACCTTTGTATCTATCTCATCAAGTGATACTGTGATCTTCTCTCTTGTGTCACGGCGTACCAGAACTGCCTGATTGGCCTCGATATCCTTTGGTCCGATCTCAACTCTGATAGGAATACCTCTCATCTCCTGCTCTGAGAACTTCCAGCCTGGGCTCTTGTCGCTGTCATCGACCTTTACTCTGAATGCTCCAAGCTTCTCACGGAGCTCTGCTGCCTTCTCAAGCACTCCTTCCTTCTTCTGCATGATAGGAATGATCATAACCTGTGTTGGAGCAACCTTTGGAGGAAGTACAAGACCTGAATTGTCTCCGTGAACCATGATGATGGCTCCGATAAGTCTTGTCGTCATACCCCATGATGTCTGGTGAACATACTTGAGCTTGTTGTCCTTGTCTGTAAACTGTATTCCAAATGCCTTGGCAAATCCGTCTCCAAAGTTATGGCTTGTACCTGACTGAAGTGCCTTGCCATCATGCATAAGAGCCTCTATTGTGTATGTTGCCTCTGCTCCTGCAAACTTCTCCTTCTCTGTCTTCTGTCCGCGGACAACAGGCATAGCCAGTACGTCCTCGCAGAAGTCCGCATACAGATTCAGCATCTGTATTGTTCTTGCCTCAGCCTCCTCGGCTGTAGCGTGTGCAGTGTGTCCCTCCTGCCACAGGAACTCTCTTGAACGAAGGAATGGTCTTGTCTCCTTCTCCCAACGCATAACTGAACACCACTGATTATATACCCTTGGCAGATCACGATATGACTGGATATCATTCTTGTAGAAATCACAGAACAGAGTCTCTGATGTAGGTCTTACACACATACGCTCTGTGAGTGGATTGAGTCCGCCATAAGTAACCCATGCTACCTCAGGTGCAAATCCCTCAACGTGATCCTTCTCCTTCTCAAGAAGGCTCTCTGGAATAAGCATAGGCATGTACACATTCTCCACACCTGTAGCCTTGAATCTCTCATCAAGCTGCTTCTGTATAAGCTCCCAGATTGCATATCCTGCGGGCTTGATAGCCATACATCCCTTCACGTTGGTATATGCGATAAGTCCTGCCTTGAGGACAACGTCAGTATACCACTGTGCAAAATCTTCATCCATGGAAGTAATAGCTTCAACCATCTTCTTATCGTTTGCCATCTTATTTATCTCCTTAATTCTAAAACATTCTATATCTGCTGCATAGCTGAACTACCTAATGCATACACTCTTTAATCTACAAAATTTCAAGGCGGATGTCAACACGTAACATGCCAACATCCGCCCTGTGAACACCTTTTTCTTAGAACTCATCCAGATCCAATATCGCAAATGCTCCGCCCTCCGGCTCATGCTTGAACACCATGTGTTCCCCTGTTGTCGGATGGTCAAATTCCAATCTGGACGCGTGAAGTCCTATCTCTTTATATTTCTTCTTCGTCTTTTGGAACTTAGGGTTGTACTTCGTGTCACCCCATATTCCGCACTTTCTCTTCGCAAACTGAGCCCTGATCTGATGATGTCTTCCAGTTATGAGTTCAACAAGTATATATGACAGAACTCCCTCGTCCGTATCCATGACATCCAGCACCTCATATTCCAGCTCGGAATACTTTGCTCCAGGTGTGTCCTTGTCCACGACCTTTGTCACATTGTCCTTAGTATCGTGAAGAAGATAATCCTTCAAAACTCCCTGGTCATTTGGAAGCTCACCAGTGAGGATCGCCTGATAATACTTCATCATAGAACCATCCTCGCCCTGCTTTGAGAGATTTGCAGCCGCCTCAGGAGTCTTGGCAAATACCATAACTCCGCCTACAGGCCTGTCCAGTCTGTGTATAGGCACAAGATATGGCTCCTCTTTTCTGTTCTCCTTCTCGTATATCCTGAGCTTGAGCATACTCACCATGCTCTCTGAATTGGTCTTGTCTGGCTGAGTTGGCACACCACATGGCTTTACAGCCACGATTATATCATTATCCTCATGTAAAATGTTTAATTTCATTTGTTTTCTCCTCATTCGCCATCTGGGGCTTATTATAATTGTGATAAGAAAGCCTTACGATTACTTCGCCACTTCGTGGCTCTCGTAATCGCACATTCATTCGCATTCCTGCCTATCGGCATACATGCTCATGAATATCTGCCCATCCGATGAACATGCAGCGTTTCATGCAAGCATGAACGCTGCATGTTCGCCGTCTGGGGCTTTCTTATCACATCCTAAACCTATAGCCCACGCCCCACACAGTCTCTATGTACTGTGGATTCGATGTGTCAAATTCAATCTTCTCTCTGATCTTCTTGATATGAACAGTAACCGTGGCTATATCTCCTATGCTGTCCATATTCCATATCTTGCTGAACAGCTCATCCTTGGAAAATACCTTGTTTGGGTTGCTGGCAAGGAAGCACAATATATCAAACTCCTTATTCGTAAATACCTTCTCCTCGTTATCAACATACACTCTTCTGTCCGTCTTGTCTATCTTAAGACCTCTGATCTCGATGACGTCATTCTTGAGTGCCGTTGAACCAACAAGTCTCTCGTATCTGGATATGTGCGCCTTGACTCTTGCCACCAGCTCACTTGGACTGAATGGCTTTGTGACATAGTCGTCAACTCCCAGACCAAGACCTCTGATCTTGTCTATATCATTCTTCTTGGCTGTTACCATGATGATCGGAATATCCTTCTTCTCCCTTATCTGTCGGCATATCTCAAATCCATCCACCTCAGGGAGCATGAGATCCAGAAGGATAAGACTGTATTCCTCATCCAATGCCTTCTCAAGACCCTTAAGTCCATTTGTCTCTATCTCTACCTCGAAATCATTGAGCTCCAGATAATCTCTCTCAAGCTCTGCAATACTAAGCTCATCTTCTATGATCAATATCTTACTCATCTGTATCTCTCCTTTTCTTTAGTGAATTTATGATCTGCAATGATCCTTTTCTCTGACCATCCTTTTTCTGATTGTCTTTTCTCTGATCATCTTTTTTCTGTGTATCCTTTTTTACATTTGCCTGCTGTTCACCGCCGGCGTCAGAAGTATCACCCTCGATCTCCTCAACCTTTGGAATATACTTCTTCAGGGTAAATACTATCGTTGTTCCGACACCAAGCTGGCTTGTGGCATATATGTTGCCGCCGTGCTCCTCAACGATCTTCTTGCATATAGCAAGTCCAAGACCACTTCCGCCTCTTGACTGTCTTGCGCTGTCAGCTCTGTACATTCTGTCAAATATATGAGGCAGACTCTCTGAATCTATTCCACGGCCATTGTCGCTTATGGATACCTTAACCTCCGCGTCATTGTCATATATGTTGATATCTATCTGTCCATATTCCTTATCGGTATACTTGATAGCATTTGTAATTATGTTGTTGATGACCCTCTTGAGCTGGTCAGGATCAACTATGACCTTCACATCGTCATCACAATAGTTCTTGTATGTGAGCGTCATGTTCTTGGAAAGGAGCGTCGTATATACCTCCTCCATACAGTCATCAAAATAATCCTTCACCGATACCCTGTGGAACTCATATGGTATGGCGTTGTTGTTGATATTCGTATACAGTGAAAGCTCATTGATGAGGCTGTCCATCTCATTTGCCTTGCTGTATATCATCTTCAGATATCTCTCCTGCTTCTCAGGGGTATCTGCAACTCCATCCATGATTCCCTCCACATAACCCTTGATGGTCGTGATAGGAGTACGGAGATCGTGTGATATATTGCTTATGAGCTGCCTGTTCTCTTCCTCATATCTCATCTTCGCCTTGGTAAAGTCTGACAGTTTCTGTCTCATATCCTCAAATGACTCACAGAGCTCACCAACCTCATCGACTCTGTTATCGCCAAAGTCTATCTTCTCGTCAAGGTTGCCTGAGCCCATACGCTCTGCTGCCTCCTTGAGCTTGACAAGAGGATTCACAAACTGCTGGTATACAAGGAATGCCACGACACCGCTCAGGAGCATCATCATTAGAACCATCAGTATGGAATAACCCATGATGGTTCCCCTGAACTTCGCCATATAATTACCATAGTATGTGAGCATGTAAATATCTACCTGACTTCCATCCAGCACATATGATACCTGGTTGCACAGATAGAATGACGGCTGGGTTATGAGATATTCCTGAACCTTTATATCACTGTTATTTCCGGTATCAATCGAATCACCATCTATCGCATTGATATTCGAACTGTTATCATTTCTCTTTAACTGCTCCTTCAGGCTCTCAGAAAAAGGATCAACGGAACTATATATGTACTCTCCATCCTTCTTCACTGCTATATGAGTATTTAATACCGAGCTCTTTTCATCCAGTGCATCTGCATTATCCTGGGTTGTATAGTATGAAGGATTCTTCTTCACCTTGCTTATAACTTCCTCACGCAATGTGGACAGAGATTTGTACACATCATTGACCGGATCGTCCTCCGAATATAAAAGCTGCAGTGAGTGATTTCGGCCATAAGTTCCAGTGATAAAATATCGCCCTATGATAGCCGTACCTATAACCATGGACAATATCGCTGCTATCCATATAAAAATTATCGCTATCTTAACTTTCTTAGTAATCTTCATTCGTGTTAACTCCCATCTTACTAGCGCTAATTATAGCATTAATCCCTATTGTTAGTGTGTGAAGTTTTTATAAACTCTCTCTCTGTTTTCTTCTGAAAATGCCCTTTTTCTTCCTCTTTATCTCCGTTGCCGCAACCTCCTGTCTGGTCTGCTGAAGTTCTCTTATGGTGGCGTCAAGCTTTCTGTATCTCGCTTCCTCCTGATCCTCCTTCTCCTTCATCAGCACATCCATCTGTTTTACCACGTCATCGGACACCGCAGCGGACACTGACTGTGTTATCACCTTAAGGTTGTCCTTTATGGAGTTGCTGATTATCTTGTCCATGATATTCTGGAATTGTGCCATCTTGAAATCAACTATTCTTGAATCATCCCCCACATCGCTGCTCACCCTTATGGTTTCTATGGTCTTCTTCTCTGTATTTTCACTCTCTGCGATAAGCTCCGTCACCGCATCATCCGCATTTTTTTCCTCTGTGCTCTCTCCCTCGTCAAGAAGTTCATACATTCTGTGAACCATATCCTTTATCGCCTTGAGCTGTATCCCCTTATCCTTCAAAGTCTTAACCCTCTGAAGTATCTTTACATCCTTCTCACTGTAGCACCTGTGACCCATGTCATTTCTCTTGATATCGATCTCAAGCTCTTCCTCCCAATACCTAAGCACATGTGACTCAACCTCAACCTTGGCTGCTGCCTCACTTATACTGTAAACTCTCTCTGTCATCGTGTATATCTCCTCCTTGTCTCAGATCAGGTCCTGTCTTAAGTTATTTCCTGTCCTGATACAATTCTAAGGACTTTAATACACAGTCTCAACGCGAATCGTCCTCTAAATTTTCCCACTATACTCCCATACTTATCACATTCTGAACTTATTCGTGACAAATAGAACTTTTTCAGTATTTTTAAACAGAAAAATCCCCTGCACATATCAGTTTGCCCTTATGTGCAGGGGATAAATATCAGTTATTTATTTTTGTGATGACAAACTGTCCATCGTCGTTCAGTCTGAAATGTACATTTTTATAGTTTGTTCCAATTACATATTCGGAGCCGTCGTTAGTTTTTCTCAGATTATCCAGTGCATTCTCATCGTTCAGAGCCTTCATAAGAATGTCAGTGAACAGCGCCTTCTTATCAACATTCAACAGCTCATTTTCATTTGCTATGGACTGTCCACCACTTGTCTCCTGAGGATATAAAACCATATCCTTAATGGTCTCAAGATCTTCATCATTGAACACCTTCACGATCTTCTCAGCAAATGCTCTGCTGTCCGTCTCTATCTGCTGCTGGACATCAGCCCTGTCCGTATATCTGTTCTCAAATACTATATGTGACAGCACTTCATTGAGTACCTCATCACTGGCTGTGACGTATATATATAGCGAATAGTTAATTGTTCCATCGCTCCAGAAAGCTATACGTCCGGGAGTCAGAGTGTAATAAGTAGCACTGTATCCCTGGATGTTGCCGGTTATCATGTCACCATTGCTGGTGTTCTCAACGCCCGCCAGATCGTACATCTCGTATTTGCAGGAGCCTCTGAGTTCAACCTTCACTCCGCTGTACCTGAAACTCACGATACCTATGTCACCGGATATCTTGTACTTCACATCCGTTATCTCGGAACTGTTCTTATCCACATCGAGATACACTCCTATCTGAGTCATATTCTCCGCGGATTCAACATCACCGCTCTTTATCTGGATACCGGTACTCTCCTCCTGACCGTCATCCACCTTCCCGCATCCCATGCAGATACCTGCAAAACAGATGACCGCAATCATAAATAATATATATTTTCTGCCCATGTCCATCCACGACGCTTTTTTCATATATCTATTCTCTCCACATTGAACACGATATTACCACGCTATTCCCTTATGACATCCGTTCTCTCTACACTTGTATGCCATGGTTGGATCTGTAGGATCCCATGTATGGCTGTAATCAAGCTGAACTGATGTAGGCTTAGGGAACGGGCCGCTCTTATTGCTCTCGAATATAGTTACCTTTGTTCCAAGATCGCAGTTGTCATATATCCACTTTGCATCTCCTGCCTTAAGTCTTATACATCCGTGTGAGCATGTCGTTCCGAGCATGTTATAAGCGCTGACTGATAATGTGGTAGGATCCTCCTCTCCGTAATACACAGAGTGGAACAGTATATCACCTGTTATAAGTGTATCCCACTGTCCATAACATGGTCCCATCAGTGTCCACCATCTTCCCTTTGCAGGTGTATAGAATGTTCCAAGAGGTGTTGTGTCACCGCCTGAACATACAAATGCCTTTACCGGAATGATATATCCCTTGTTGCCATCCTTTGCATATACAGTCACAACATTTGTGGTCTTGTTGACCTTTATCTCATAGGAATCCTGTTTTCCGAGGATCTTATCAACATCTGTGAGTCTCTTGCCACCTCTGTTGAAATAGAACTTATATCCATTCGCATATGCCCACTTGCTTCTGTACATGGCACCGCTCTTACTGAAGTAATAGTATGCTCCATCCACATATCTGTATCCGGTGAGTAATGTTCCCTTGACGCTTACGAAGTAACGCTTGCCGTTGTAATATTTCCAGCCTCTGCCCTTCACCAGTGCACCATTCTTGTCGAACAGATACAACTTGCCATTTACCTTCTTAGGTCCTTTGTATGCAACACCTGAAGCGCTGTAATACTGTCTGTTTCCAAGCTTTGTAGTATACCATCCTGTATATGGCTTTCCATTGGAACCAAATCTGTATATCACGCCATTTATCTTTCTGACACCCTCCGCAAGATAACCATTACTTGAGAAATTATAGTAATACTTGCTATTCTTTACCTTATGTGCACCCTTATAGGCTTTTCCATCAGAACCAAAGTAATACTTCTTACCCTTTATTTTCTTCCAGGTATTCACCAGTGCCTTGCCATTTGTTCTGAAGTAATAGTAATTATTCTGGATCTTGTTAAGTCCTCTCACCATGCGGCCATATCTGTTAAAATAATATTTGTCGCCCTTGTATGTAAGGAACTTGCTCTTTAACGCCTTGCCGTTCTCATCGTAATAATATGTCTTACCGTTCTTGGTATACCAGCCCTTCTTATTCTTCACAGTGGCAGTTGCATCCGTCAATGTCGCAACACTCTCTCCGGCATTAGCCTGAGTCTCCGCAGCGTACACCGTGTACTGTCCGCCGACCCTGCTTTCTGACAGATTTGAGATTCCTGTCGCACAAGTTGACAACAATACTGCTGCCATTGTCAAAAACGCAATTTTTCTAAACTTTACCATATACTACCTCTCTTATTCCTCACATGGATTTTATTCATTCAAATGCTTCTGATACACTCTTCTCGTCTGCTGCCTTCTGATTCCTATACACATACCACACTCGACCATGGTCATGAGAAGTGCGGAACCTCCCGAGCTTATGAAAGGAAGAGTAACACCTGTATTCGGAATTACATTTGTCGCAACGCTTACGTTGATCACTATCTGGCATACAAGATGTACCATTACACCTATGACCATCATGCTTCCAAATACGTTCGATGACTCTTTAACTATAACATACATCTGGTATAACAGATAGCCATACAGAAGAAATAACATGATTGCTCCTGCCACACCAAGCTCCTCGCAGATTATCGCGAAGATCATATCATTCTGGGCCTCCGGTATAGCCGAAAGCTTCTGTGTTCCATTTCCAAGTCCCTTGCCGAAGAAAGATCCGCTTCCTATGGCATACAACGACTGTATGACCTGATATCCTGCACTCTTCTCATATTTTTCTGTGTACAGCCATCCCAGGATTCGCTTTGCACGGAAGTTGTCATTTGACAGAAGTTCTTCCTCCGTAGGCAGGTAGCTCGTGGCTACCTTCACATAGACCACCGCCACCACCACAGCTATCAGCAATATTCCCAAATGCAGTTTCCAGTTCTTGCTGGCTATAAATGTTGAACAGTAACATATTCCAAGAACGACCAGACACGAACTCAGGTTTGTGGATATGACGAGCAAAAGTCCCGCCTGGAGTCCCACAAGCACCCACAGTATTATGACAGTCTGCCACTTGTGCATCTCTCTCCATTTGCTGCTTATAAATGAAGCTATGAATATGATCATGAGAGTCTTCACTATATCAGCGATCTGGATTCTGAATGGTATGTGAGGGATCTGGATCCATCTCGTCGCACCATTTACATTTACTCCCAATGGCGTGAGAAGCAAAAATGTCAGTATCAATGACAGAAAATATGCAGGCCATGTAAGCTTCTTATACAGACCGTATGGGAAAAACGCCAATCCCCATATTGCCAATGCTCCGAAAACGATAAACACCAACTGGCTTCTGAAATTGCTGGCAGCCGTACCGTAACTGGATGCGCTGAATATCATTATCAGTCCAAATGCCAGAAGGAACGTTATAGCAATTATCATCTTATATATGGTTCCCGATGTATATCTGCTTTTTTCTTTGCCCGTGGAGTTATCCACAACTGATGTATCACTCATATACAAATCTCCATCTATCTGTTCATTATCTCTTTTATAAATTTATACGCACTTATCACATCTGTGTCAAATATATCCAGGCTGTCCCTGTATTCCGGTTTCTCTATCGCTCCTGAATCACAGCCGATATGCATGCTTCCATCACTGTCCCCGCTCCACGCAAGATCAATGCTGTTACCCTTATCATATCCGGTGATCTCCGCATTTTTTCTGAACACGGCATCTCCAACCTGTATACCAAGAATTGCATCACTTCCAGACAATCTAAGCTCCACCGATGCACTTATGCTGACAGGCTTCACGGAATCCATGAGATCGACTGCCGATATATCCACATCAAACACCACTCCTGTCTCTCCGTCACTGCTCACATCCCTCTTTTTTATCACAAGATGGTTGTCAGAATTGTCAGTAACAGTGAACTCATATGACTGTGCTGTATATTTGTCTCCAGAAAATGTCAGCGACATGCTCATATCCCTGTCGGACACATGATCCGCATACAGCTTGACCAGCTCATCATTACTGTTCACAGCAAAATAGAGCGTGATATCCCTGCCGTCTAACATTTCATCCACAAATTGCTTTATATCATGTACCAATTCTGCCGTATTGTCAATGGTATCTATCTCCGGTATGTATTTGTCAAGCATGTCATACACTTCCTGAAGATCTATATCATGTGTGCCAAAACAGTCATCCAGATAACTATAGAAATCATCCACATTGAAGATGACCGAGTACACCTTGCAGTCCTGTGTACTATCCCCAGTAACCACAGTCTGTTTTCCCTCACTCGTACCCTCCATATTGAAGAAATACTTAAGTGTCTTCTGGATAATATCTGTCTGGATATCGTCACCGTTGATGTCCGTATAATTATTTGCAGCCATCCTCATACAGTTCTCATAGGCAGTGCCAAATGAGTATACTGTGTCGCTGTCTATCCCAAGCAGTGATACCACCTGAGAATTGCTCATGTTCGTGATGAGATTGTCAGCGTACTGTATTCTGATTGCCATATCATCTATATATATGAGAGAAGTCCTCTTATTTGCATAGAGTTTGAATGTCTTGTCATCAACTCCTGCCTCCGCAAGAAAATTGTGATCCGAAGCACTTCTCTTCAGCGATATGTCAACGCTGTGATCAGAATTATCCTCAAATGAAAAGCTCTGACTGCCATTTATCATGTTCATACCCATGTCAAATGTGCCATACTGCTGATTCATCTCCGACTCTCTGGAAGAATTGATGGTATTTACCATGGCCTCCACAAGCTTTATCTGAGATTTTCTCATAAGATGAAAAAAAATAATTGCAACAACTGCTGCCACCAGAATGATGACAGTCGCTGTTATTCCAATTATTCTTTTAAGTAGTTTATTATTGTTTTTTTTGTGCATATGCATCATGATTTTCATTCAACCAGGCTATGGCCTCACACAATCCTTCCTCGGAAAAATCAAACTGCTTCGATCCCTTCTGTTCATCCGGTGTGACCTCAAAACAGAATGGCTCCGGCCATATAAATGCCGTGAGTACAGTCTTTGTCTCCTTCGGTGCATCTTCCTCTGTCTGATCTTTTTCACCCTCCGGCTCAATCTCCACAACATCCTTCTGTATCATGTAACGGATACCCTTGTCACTGCCCTTAAAAGGCCGCAACTTGTAGAATTCCAGAGCCAGCAATTCAGGTCTGTTTATCACATATATCACCCTGTCTCTTTACTTTATTGTGAACGGATATACCTCTATGATCTTCTTGGTCGTCTCGTTCTGAAGATACAGATATGTTACACCCTTAGGTGCGCTGTCACCTGATATCTTGACCCATGTTGACCAGCCGTCAACCACAGGATCTGAGAATGTTATGACGTCAGACTTGTTTCCATCCGCATACACAACGTATCCCGATATCTTCATAGAGTCATCACCGTCAAATCCAAATGACGTATGAATATATATATCTGATCCATCCTTTGTCTTGATGCTGTTAGATCCCTTATCAAGATCTTTTTCACTGCTGTTTACAAATGATTCTATATTCCACTTCACAAGCTCTGAATACAGCTTCTGAGCCTTCTCGTTGCCGTCGTATCTGAGTTCTCCGAGATACGTCATTGTAGTCTCATTGGCTGCGTTCTTATTTGCATTTGCAAATGCAAGCTTTCCATTTGCTATCTTCTTGGACACATCAGTCTTGACTACCTTCTCATAGTAATCAACTGACTTCTTGTATTCCTTGTCCTTGTATGCCTGGGCTCCAAGTGCCTGATAACACTTGTCTTTCTCAGCTACACAGTCCTTGTAATCCTTGTCAACCTTATCATAGCTCTTGATGGCATTCTCGTAATCCTTGTTCTTGTAATACTGCTCTGCCTTCTTGTATGTACACTCACTGGCCTTGTTCTTGTAGTCATCAAATTCTGACTTCATGTACATATCATACGCATCGTCATATTTGCCGCTGTCGAGCAGCTCTGATGCCTTGTTGTAATAGCACTTTGCAAGAAGAGTCTGGGAATCGCTGTACTCCTCTATGGTTGACAGAATACTGATGGCGTCATCGTACTTCTTGGCTGTTATAAGTGCCTCCGCTTTCTTATATGTACACTCGATAACCTTGTCCGATGCATCCTTGTATGAGCCTGCATTGTTGAATGCATCTATGGCTGCATCGTAGGATGCCGCATTCATCTGATCCATTCCCGCATTGTAATAACACTGATAAGCCTTATCAAATGCGTCATCGCTGCTGAAACTCTCCTCGTCACCGTCAGATGACTTGCTGTAGTTCTCTGCAGCCTTTCTGCTGTTGCCTGACTTCTTATAATATTCAGCCGCCTCAAGGTTCTTGCCTTCTTTTTCAAGACCCTCGGCATACTCATAATAAGCGTCTCCGTTTGCCTTTGTATAGGAATCCTTGAATTTTCCAAGATCCTTATACAGTGTCACGGCCTCTTCAACCTTTCCCTGGTCCATGAGGTCGTTGGCCTCGTTATACTTTCTAAACTTTGGAACAAATATAAATGCAAAGACGCCTATAGCGATGACGATAGCCACTGGTATAGCTATGAGTGCGGCCTTTGCACCCTTGCTCATACCCTTCTTCTCGCCCTTTTTCTTTATCATTATATCGGCGCCTTCCTGTGGCATTATCTGAGGTTGTGGCATTCCCATCTGAGGCTGCTGCGGTGGCACAGGATTACCCTGTGGCTGCTGCATCATCTGAGGCATGCCCTGTGTTCCGCCTGTCAGGACAGTTGTGCTGTCATCGTCCTCATCGACGTCCGGCTCACTTGTAAGCACAGTTGTGCTGTCGTCAACTTCCGGCTCTATCAAAGGAAATTCTTTTCCACAGACAGGACACTTTCTTACGTTCTCCCCCAATTCACAACCACAATTATCACAATACATATCTCTTCCTCCATCTTGAACTCCAGCCATGCAAAATTTGCCTTCGGCAAATGGCTGGAGCTACATGTCAAGTTTTCATAGAAAACTTGACACATCCCTTACGGATCAACCTGATTTATTACATTTATCGAACTTCATATTTAAGAATTTATCCTGAATATGAACTCCTCATTTGAAAGCCTTATCACACTGTTATCAGGGATAGCCACATCAACATTGCTGTACACCTGAGTTCCGTTCAGGAATGTATGGTTTGTTGAGTTGTTATCTCTCAGATAATGTGTTCCATTGATACTGGTGATATAGGCATGTCTTCTACTTATAGACTTGTTTCCTGTTACCTTATAGTCAACACCCTGATCAGCCTTGCCAATACAGAATACCTGTTTATTAATCTGAACGCTCTCACCCGTAGTCTTTCTGGTGAGGGTCGGCTTGCTGCCTGTGACAAGTGTTCTGTTGCTGAACAGTGTTGTAGGTGGCTCCTCATCCGGCTGCTCGCTGAGTCTCTTGGCTTCCTCCGCCTTGAGCTTTGCAAGGTCTGCCTGTCTCTTAGCCTCCTCAGCATTCTTGCGGGCTGCAAATTCTGCCTGCATTCTAGCCTCCTCAGCATGCATCTCCTGCTCTCTGGCACGTCTTATCTCATCTGCATACTGCGATGAAACCTTCTCTGCCCTGATTCGCTCCTCCTCGGCATTCCTGAACATTTCTTCAGCCTTAAGCCTCTCACTGTCATCGGAATTGCCCTGATATGAGTACATATCCTGAGCTGTGAGTACCGCTGTCTGCTCATAATCCTTTGCCTCAGCAGTGACCTTCTGTCTCCATATCTCGGCTTCGACCCTTGCCGCCTCGGCCTTCATACGGGTCTCCTCTGCCTGTCTGGCAACTTCCGCCTGATACTTTGCTTCCTCTATCTGTCTCTTTACCTCATTCTCGGCCTGCATTCTTGCCTCTTCAGCCTTTCTGGCTGCCTCCTCGGCTTTGTGGATTGCAAACTCTTTATTATTGTCATTTGAAGTGAGTACCTTACTCTTGCCCTTTTCACCCTGTATTATAAGAAGCTGACTTGATGCTCTGAGATCTGACACGAATTCATTGAAATGAAATGCATCAAACTCCCTGTGATCGTTGAAATAATCAACTATCTGGTTAGCACATTCTATGGCTGGTGTGTGTGCATAGACAAATCCTGACAAGATGCTCTTCACGAACTCCCCAATGTCCTTCTTGTCAAATTTGCTTTCAAATGGAAGATACAGAAGCTGTATGGAGAAGTCACTAAATCTCACATACATATAATTCGTATCCCACACTACCTTCTCGAGTGCTAGTCCATTCTGTATGACTGACACAAGCTGCTTGCTTATGCTGAATATGTATTCCACCAGTTCATCCCTGAAAACCGGTTTCTGCATTATCTGACTAAGACTCATATCCCCATCTATTGAGAATTCGAGTTTTCTTTCCCCCTTAACAAACACTTCCCTGCACATGCTTGTGTTGCCTGCAAAAGGCACATTATAGGCATTCATTTCATATTTGCTAATAGGAGTAACCTGATCAAGTTTGTATTCAATTTTTATTGAATCTTTTAAAATTTGAGTCATACCCCACCTCCTACTATTTCAATAGCCAATATACCTCTACAGTATAACAGACAAAAAAAGCATATTCAAGGTTACAAAAAAAGGAAGATATATATTACATATATCTTCCGCTTGAGAGGTGCGAGCCGGATTTGAACCGGCGATGACGGTGTTGCAGACCGGGGCCTTACCACTTGGC